>Ga0209542_10004554_pt1 | contig 28388 bp, 35 predicted proteins | sample RifCSPhighO2_01_FD_184028 | JGI IMG/M metagenome (GOLD analysis project Ga0209542, IMG submission 184028) | Soil microbial communities from Rifle, Colorado - Rifle CSP2_plank highO2_0.1 (SPAdes) (version 2) | ecosystem: Environmental > Terrestrial > Deep subsurface > Rock core/Sediment ...
GTTGCCCCATTTATTTGTGGCGTTTTTTTGCTGCTAACATTGCAAACTTTATCGCAAGTCTTTTTTTGGTTTTGTGTGAATGGGATCTCTTTTTCTTCCCAACTCCGGTAGCTCTTTTTGCCATAAATCTAATTATACACTACTTTTTACTTGAGCCACGGCATTATTGCGACAAAGAATAAACTTGCTCCTATTATCAAAAAACTCCAAGGATAACCCTTAATTAATTTCTTATATAATGTCATACTCAAATCTTACCCCTTCAACCCATTCGATTCAACTCAGGGTAAACAGAAGCGTTAGTTGAATTTTTTCCATTCGCCTTCGGATACTACTGAAGCTTTATTATTCACCACCTGTATGGCGGTATTGTCATCAATAGCATAAAAACTATATGGGATTTTCTCAGCAAGTTTTTTAAGGTAAGGCAGTCTTACTTTTGGAAACCATTTCGAATTAAGATGAGGCCGTAGTTCAAAATCAACCAATCCAAGACCTTTTTTGTTTTTAAATTTTCCATATCTCTCGTAATATAAAATTCCGGCTGTGGCAAGCGAGATGTTTTCAGCTGTAACCATACTTCCTGCGCTTATCCCTACTTATACTTTTGTCTTCAATAGCTCAGGAAGAATCTTTTCCAATCCGGACTTCTTTATCCAATTCAACAAGTGATAAGTGTTTCCTCCTCCAAAAACCAAAACATCAGCCTTATTAAAACTTGGAAGCCATACATCTTTTGAGACGGCCGAAATATCGACAATATCAAACGAAGCAAAATTCATCTTCCGAAAGTTATTCATATCGTCTACTAGCCACGATTTATCGCCCTGTTCAGCATTCGCAGCGGTGGGAACAAAGATTAAATTCGCCTTTTCAAAAGGTTTTCCGAGAAGCTCAAGTAAAGCACTCTCAATAGATTTGTTAGTTTTCCCGGAAGATGTCAAAAGCAACTTCATGAGGCAATTATAGCAGACGATTTACAAATTCATGCTCATTTTATATAATTCACATACGAATAACATTCATTATTCCCCTGTAGCTCAATGGTAGAGCGCTCGCCTGTTAAGCGAATGGTTCGTGGTTCGAATCCTCACGGGGGAGCCAGTCAGAAAATTGCAAGGTTTTGGAAGTCGCCTCGCTTCGCTCGGCGACCAAATCATAAGGAATTTTGGGCGAAAATTTGAGTTGGCGGTTTTCCAAAATGCAGTTCGAGCCGATATTTTTAAGAAATGTTGTCATTTCCGATTTATTTTCGGACTTAATCAATTCCGCGGCTTGATTTAACGATAAAACGAACTCACGAGCCGGTTCGAGCCACGACGCGCCCCTTTGCTCAATTTCGGTAATTTTTTCTTCAAGCCGCACTTTCTCGGCAATAAGTTTTTCTTTTTTGGCGGCGTATTCTTGTTGTGTAAGTACATTTTCCAAATACACATCCAGTAATTTTTGAAGTTTCACCTCAATTTGCGCTAATTGTTCTTTGAGGTTTACCGCTTCGGATTGTGCTTGTTGTTTTGCTCGTTCTTCTTCTTGGTTTAACGCCGCCAAAACTTTTCCGGTGTCGTGGCTCGACAAAGAAACTTTTTGAAGAAAGTTTTTGATTTGCTTCAACAACGATTCCTCCCTCAAATACTTTTCTTGGCACAATCCTTTTTTCTTCGTACAACGGTAGTAGTTATGACCCTTTTGTTTTTCTGCGGTAATAGAGCAACCACACGAACCGCATTTTAGTAGGCCAAGAAAAGTAAAATTGTGCTTGCGAACTTCTTTAACTTTGCCGCGCTTCGCCATAACTTCCTGACATTTATCAAAAAGTTTCTTTGAAAGTAACGGCTCGTGAGTTCCTTCAAAAATTTCTCCTTTATATTTCATCAAGCCAATGTAGAAAATGTTTTGAAGAATTGATTGGATATTGCTTGGTGAAATTTTCTTATTCAATTTGCCTTTCAATCCATTTTTATCGCAACAATTTGCGAGAGAATATAGGGTTTGATTTCCAGTTGAGTAAAGCTCAAAAATTCGCCTCAACCTCGCAGCTTTATGCGGGTCAATATCAATTCCTTTTGTTTTGAGGTTGTTGAGGTAGCCCAGCGGAGCCCAGCCGGGCCAAACTCCATTTCTGATTTTCTGTCTCAATCCTCTTTTTGTATTCTCTCGCAAATTGTCCACATAGTATTTGGATTGACCAAAAGCGATACTCAACATAAAAAGTCCTTGAGGAGTTGGCTCAAACCAGAATGTTGGAAATTTCAACGACTTAATCAAGCCGCGATCAATCATATGAATTATTCGCCCACCATCTACACTATTTCGAGCAAGGCGATCCGGATTCCAGCTCAAAATTCCTTCTGCTTTCCCTTTTTCAATCAATGACAACATTTCGGCGAACTTTATTCGCCCAGGTTCTTTGGCAGTTTTTGCTTCTTCGAAGGAAGCAACAATTTCAAGTTTTTCTTTGGCGGCAAATTCTTTCAATTCAAAAAGTTGCGCCTCAATACTTAACACTTGTCTGTCGTCATCTTCGGTAGATTTTCTTGTGTAAACAATGTATCTCATGGATTTAAGTCCAAAATTTTTCTTTTCCCAAAATGGAAAACCGCCAACTCAAATTTTCGCCCAAAATTCCTTATGATTTGGTCGCCGAGCGAAGCGAGGCGACTTCCAAAACCTTGCAATTTTCTGACTGGCTCTGTATTCTTAAGATAGTTCGAACGCATTTCGCCGCCTTCGGCGGCGAGGAAGCCCCGCCCGCAAGCGCGGCTCCGCCGCGCCGATAAAAACTGCCAAAGAACCTGTAAAAATATCGGCTCGAACTGCATTTTAGTTTTTGGAAAAGAAAATTTTTGAACTTTTTTATGAATGGTGATTTGATACCAGAAAATTATAATTCGCAAAATCTCGTCTCCTTGTGGCGAGAATTTATTGACTGGGAAAAACGAAGAAGGGGCGAAGATAATTTTTTGGTAAATCAATTTCATACTCGTAATGTTAAAAAGGTTTTTGACACTTCTCTCGGCGACGGGTGCGATTCAATATATTTGCTTAAACAAGGATTTGATGTAACGAGTAATGAAATTGATAAAGTTTTTCTCGATAAGGCGTTGGCAAACGCCAAAGTCGAGAATGTAGAACTAAACATAACCTCCCTTGATTGGCGCAAGTTAGACACAGAATTAGCAGAAGCCGGTTTTGATGCTGTAATTTGTCTTGGCAATTCACTAACATATCTTTTCAACGAAAAAGACCAGTTAGAAACCTTGCGCCAATTCAAAAGAATTTTACGAAATGGTGGCGTACTCATAATTGATGAAAGAAATTATCAATACATTCTCGACAATCGAGAAAAAATTTTGCAAGGAGATTTTCAATACAGCGGCAGGTACGTTTATTGTGGCGACAAGGTTCACGGCAAGCCAGTAGAAATTTCCGATAGCCGTGTGAAAATGGAATACACCGACGAGCGAACAGGAAAGAAGGGTTATCTCATTTTGTATCCGTTCAAGCGCGGAGAAATGAAAAATCTCCTTGCAAAAACCGGATTTGCATCTATTGAACAATTTAGCGATTATAAGGTTGGTGAAAATCATAGTGCTGATTTTTATCAATATGTTTGTGTTAAGTAGTCCGAAAAGAATTTGCCGCCAAAGAAAAACTTGAAATTGTCATTGGCGCGGCGGAGCCGCGCTTGCGGGCGGGGCTTCCTCGCCGCCGAAGGCGGCGAAATGCGTTCGAACTATCTTAAGAATACAGAGCAAGATAGGATGCTGAGCTTATAAATGTTCAGTTTGTCCCGTAATACCAAGCTGCGATTTCCAACTTTCCCCAACTTTAGGTTTATTTTGTGCTAAAATGAGTTTGCTCAAACAAGTAAATATGAAAATAATCTTTTGCGAATTTCTCGACAGTCAAAACAAAGACGGCACTATTACCATCAAACCGCTGGGAAAAGCAAAAAATAGCGTTTCTAAACCAACACTACACGGCTGGAAGGATGTTGTCACCGATATTGTTATTGATAAAACATATACTAAAGGTTTAGACGGCATTGAAGATTATTCACATGTCATAGTTGTCTACTGGATGGATAAGGAAAAAGAATGTCACCTGAAACATCATCCGCAAGGGAGAAAAGATATTCCATTTGTTGGGATTTTTGCCTGCCGTTGTCCACAAAGACCAAACAGAATTGCCATATCAACCGTAAAACTTATCTCCCGAGAAGGAAATTACCTCAAAGTCAAAGGGCTTGATATCGTTAATGGCACGCCGATTATCGATATTAAACCTTATGCTCCTTACTATGACGAGGTCAAAAATGCTCGCGTCCCAGATTGGGTTAGCAAGCTTATTTTTTAACTAATATGAAACGCTTTATTATTATCTTGACTGCTATCTTTTCTCTTTTGTTTCTTTTGATAAGGGCAGTGCCGGCGCAATCACAAACAACATCCCCAATCGATAACCATACTGCTTCTGAGGAGGAAGAAGGAAAAGAAATCTGGGAGAAATTACAAGCAAAGCAGGTTGAGTGCAAAAATCTTACGGATGAGCAATATGGTTCTCTTGGTGAATACTTCATGGGTCAGTCTATCGGAAACACTCAAAGACACGCACTGATGAACCAAATGATGACGAATATGATGGGTAAGGAAGGCGAAGAACAAATGCATGCTGCTATGGGAAAAAGATCAAGTGGTTGTGAACCTAACGCTCAGGTTCCTTCAAGTGGAGTGGGTTTTATGCCGATGATGTGGATGATGGGTTCGGCAGGCTCATCACAAATGGGGGGAGGTGGGAATCCTATGATGGGAACAGGTTTTGGTAATATGATGGGAGACTGGGGTGGATTCGGTATTTTAGGCTGGCTCTCCATGCTTCTGCTTTGGCTGCTTCTTATCCTCGGTGTGGTTGCTTTAATCCGTTATCTTGGCCGTTCAGGTAAAAGAAGCGATGAAGGTAAATCACCATTGGATATTCTAAGAGAGAGGTATGCTCGTGGAGAAATAGGTAAGAAAGAATTTGAAGAAATGAAAAAGGATTTAAGATAAAGTTTGGAGAAAGTCAAGTCGAGCTTGTAATTTTTTTATTTCTTTCCACCTGACTCTTATCAAGTCCGTCTGACAGAAGAGCCAGAACCTATTCAAATTTAATTATCCCGGCCAATTCTAGATTTTCACCGTGGGCTCTACCGAGATTGAAGTCGAAAGGACCATTGCTTGGAGTAGTCCATTTTTCTCTAAATACAGCTTCCATTTCTTCAAAAGTCCGGTCATGTATTGGCCAAAAGCCTCCATATCCTGCGCGGTCGCCAAGAGCCGCCCCTAACAGTCTATAAGATTTTCCTATAATCTCCATTGAATTCCTCGCTTGCTCTCCGACAATTTCCCTAACAAACCAATCTGTGAAAATGCCTCCATTAGTAATTCTGGAAATTACAACTCCTTGAATGTTTGGGTCTTGCGCTACAAGTGCAAGAAAATCATTAAATGCTTGTTCTTTTGGGTGTTGAGAAGCTTCTATGGTTTTTACTTCTGTTCTTGAAACTACTATCCCCTTATCAGGAGTAAAACCAGCACCTTCCGCTTGGTGGTCTTGGGGAAATCTCCTTTCTTCTACCATTTGAGTAGGATTATCTACCAAAATATTTTTCTTGTCAAGCGCATTAAAATCCCCGAAGATATCAGTAATTATTTACGCGGTAAAAATCCATAGAAAACCGTAGAAATTGCTCCCCGCGCCTTACGATAGTTTATAGCCAAATTTAACTGCAACAATTTAGTGCCTAGTTTGGGTAGACCTCGATACCTTTAGTGTGGAATTTCACCAAACTACAGGTTCATTCCCGCCATTCCACCCATCATGTCCTGGAGGCACTATACCTACCTCACCTGGGCCGAAGTCTAATTCTTTTCCGTCATTCATACGCGCATGTAGCCTGCCTGAAATCACGTAAAGAAGGTGGTGTTTTTCACAGCTTTCAGTTTTAACAACTGGCTTTAGGTGTTCTGACCATTTCCATCCAGGTTCTGCTGTTATTCGCTGAACTTTTAAACCATCAATTGTAACGATCTCAACCTTCAGCTTTTCAGGCGTCTGAGTCTCATCTGGTTGGCTTAGACTCTTTTTCGAAAGATTTGCCATTCTTTTCACCTCCCTTCAAAAACTGCCCTTTCGAGCAGGTAGATGAAATTTAATCCTTTGCCTTGGAAAAGTCAATAGTTCGATAAACCCAAGCTTGATGCTGAAATAACCTTACCTGGCTTGAATTAAATGGAGTTCTCACTGGAAAAAGTCAGCAAATGCTCCTGCTCCTCCACCAATAATTATTAAATCAGATGCTTGCCTTACCATAGTTTATACCCCGCATCCTGCTCCACCTCTTGTTTGAGGAATAAGGTTAGGAATTTTGGCAATTTCTGTTTGTACATTCTTGCCCCAGCCACTGCCAGTTGAGTAATCAGCTCCCAACGCCACTTTTGGATCAACTTTGTCCCACTCTGTGTTTTTAACTACCTTAAAGTAAAGTGCTGTCTGAATATAATTTTGTGGGAACCAAAAAGAATTAAAAGCAAGAGCTTCTTTGTAAAGTTCGTCTTCTGTCATGCCTTGCGAAGCACCAAGTTCAAGAAGTCCTAATAATGCTGAACCGTGATTACAATCTTGGAAAAAAGTAGAGTTATTGCAACAAGGTCTATAGGTGTTTTTGGAGACCTTTGTTACTAGTGATTCCTGCTCGGGCGTTAGTGGAATAATACTAAACTTGTTAAAGTATGTACCGCCATTTTCTGCTTTACCTAAATTCCATCCCCCTGTTGAAGCAAAATTAAAAAGCGAGTTACCATTTATAGGACTTTCTCTATTGGTTGTCATATAGTTTGCCAGTCCTAATGGCCAGAGAAGATTAACGTAAATACTTGCATTGTCTCTGGTAAGTAAAGTGGGTCTATTAGAAGGTTGGGTTAAGATATCTTTTAAGTCGTTAGGCAAACCTCCGCGCTCTTTATAGATTGCCTCAAGTTTATTTTTGTCAATAACTCCATTATTAACAAGCTTTACTATACTATCGCCTAAATAAATCTTACTCTGAAAGCCTTGTATTGGCAAAACCTTAGCCACTACTTCGTCATACAATGGATTGTTTGTTGAAGAAACATTTGTGGCCTCTGGTTTATTGAAAAAACCATAAACTATCGGGTCTGATTTGAGCATATTCCAACCAACTGCCGCTAAAACAGCAATCAAACTAAGGGTGGCTAAAAGGTAGGGTTTGTCTTTTGCCCTAAAAGATGTGGGGTGAGGGATCGGACAGTTCTCGCCACCACAGCTCAACATTTTAAGTTCCCTCATTGTTAACCAGACAGGAAACGCCATGAGTCCAAAAGAAAGCGCTTTCAGTTCTAATCCTTGAAGGGGAAAAACTGCCAATCCTCCAGCAATACCAATGGCCGATAAAAGAACAGAACCGCAGACCGGACAAGCTGAAGCCGCTACCCCTACCAATGCTCCTAAGCCACTCCCTCCTTGAACCTTGAGTCTGGGCGGTCCGAATTTCCTCCAGCGATAAATAAATAAAGTGGCGTTAACGCCAAACAAGATAACGGTGCCTATTGTAAGAAGTGCATAGATCCAAATATAAACAGGCTCGCTTTTGGTGTTATTGATAAGACTGTAGATACTTGAGTTGAGGCTTAAACTCCAATAAAAGACAAGAAATAGAGCAAGTGAGGCTGTTAGGCCGATGGAGCCATAGAACGCTGCTGTGAGAAATTTAGCTTTGACCTTTTTAATTGTTAGTTTCCTCATGCTTATGAAGCGTGATGATGTTCGCTATCCCCTCCACAACCATCAGACAGATTCCAAACGTCTGTTATTTGTTCACCCGTGAATTTGTAATTTTTAATCAGGTATTTGCCCAATCCTCCGTAGACATACCATCGCCAACATTTACAACAGCACGGGCCTTTTTCGCTTGAGTTCTGCATAGCGTAGTCATATGCTTTTTGTTCGTCTGGGGTTAGTGGCTCATCGTAATACGCTAAAAGTTTCTTTGCCAATCCCGCCTCAATGTCGTATGGGTCGGGTGGGATTTTGGCGATATTTTGATATTTTTTCAATCCTTCAACCTGTTCGTTATAGCGGTGCATACTCATTGGGCTGCAGCAAGAACCTTGCAGGCGAGCATTATCAGGCATTGAGGCGATAGAGTCTCGAAATGCTCCCGAACAGGAAGAATTACCATTTTTAGAAAGGTAATCAAATCTTGCAGCCAACGCCTCGTTAACCAAGCCTTTTGTAACTTTTTGAGACTCCCTGGGAGAAAAATTAAACAAAGGCTTAGGTAAGGCGAAATAAAAATAGCCAGCAATAATAGCTGCAATTACTAGCATTAATACAAGTGCCTTTTTACTGGAAGAAAAACTTCGCTTATTCATTGTTTCCTAATAATTGATTTTTGATAATTGAAGCAAATTTATTTTTACTTAAAGAATATAAAACTTGCTTTGCTTGTCTTCGGTTTTCAACTACCTGTATTTCTTTCAGTTTTTTAAGGCTATGAGACACAGTTGAGATTGGGGACCCAATAATTTCCGCTATTTCAGAAACTGAAAGTTTCGGATGATGACAAAGAAGGTAGCAAATCCTCATGCGGGTTCGGTCGCCTGTTGTCCCAAACTTTTCAGCACACGCCTCAATTTTTTCATTATCTTGGAGCTCTTCTTGTAAAACCCTTTTCTTACTCATTTGCATATCTATACAAATGATAGGAATTAAATTACCGTTTGTCAATAGTAAAATAATAAGAAATTAAGATGAGGAGAATATGCCCTTTTTAATATACTCTTTTATCAATGATTGATAGGGAATATTAATTTCGTTTGCTTTTTCCTTGAGCCGATTTAAAAGATATTCAGGAATACGAATGGAAATCGAACGGCTTGTAGGCTTAAGATTCGGGAAACTGACTCTCTCTAAATCACTCGCTTCGTAATATTCCGACAAGTCGAGATTTGCCCAGAAATCTCTTTCCTCGGCTTCATTCTTAAATTTTGGCAACTTAAGTTTCCTTTTCATAAAGATACACCTCCTTCTTGTTTATATCTCTTACAGAAATTATCCTAACTTTACCTTTTCGAATTGTAAAAACTACAAATAATAATCTCCCCTTCTTTGTTTTTCCTACAATTCTGAACCTCTCTTCGCCTCCGGAATGTAATCTATCTTTAAAAGTTTTTTTTCTTTCATCTAGGAACACTTCTTCCGCTTCTTTGTCCTCAATATTATGTTTCTTATTCTTCCCAATGTTTCCCTTATCCCATTCAAATTCTAACGCGTCTTTTACAACCATCATGTATATACTAAATTATACAATCAAATTTAATTTTGTCAATAGGAAAATTGCCAACTTATGACCTGAAGTCTAACTATTTTAAACCCGCTATTGGATACCTTCCACTCGTTTGCCTTTCGCCTTTTTATTCTATCCGAATACGGCTCAAGGGGCACTCTGGGAGGACAAGCGAACCAGCCGAATAGGTTAATATTAGTTCGAGTAAGAAGTATTTGGCTCCCTAACCCTGAGATTATAAGAACAACAATCGAGAAGGTATTAAGGGCTTTTGAGAATGTTATACAGACGGAGTTAATAAGAGTAAGGTGGGAGGAGATTAAGAAGCTGCAAGTTAATACAATTTCCTTAAAAACCTAACTTTTCTTTGACTAAAATCAATTTAATTCTTCCCGGCTGGACTTCCTTGTTGATTATTAGAACTTTATTAACTGCGCTTCCCGGTACTCCATAAGCCTTTTTAGCTCTCTCACTCTCCAACGGTAGGCTGTGTTCATAAATACGTTTGATGCCCTCATCTGTATTTTTAACAATCTTTTGGGCTCCAACTACCCAAATAACATGCAATGCTCCGAAAGAGTAGGCTGGTAATTGACTACCTGTGTTTGAAGCAATCAATACATACCCATCTTCAGTAACAGCATGGACACTTCCAACTACAAACTCAGGAGCAGCACCTAAACGATTCATCTCTTGGACTTGAGTATTCCTATCCATTGCATAAAGTTTGTCTCTGAGTGGCCTAAATCTACTATCCGCTTTGTTTATCTCCTCTGATAACCCAATGATGTCTAAAGTTACAGAGGTCATCGTCATTGCCTCGCTACTTTCAGGAATAAGCTCTAAAACTTTTCTCTTGGCTTCTTGTCTGTTTTCTGCTACTTGAGCGTCAATTCCGTTTGCTTTTAATGCTGCAACGGTATTTTCAATGGTTTTCTCATCAGCTAATCTATCCCATTTTTTCATAAATTTCTTCCTTTTTATGCGCTTTGAGTAACTATCTTTTGGATATCAATTCCTAACTCCTTCAAATACTGATAGTTAATACTGTAGATATGGCTCACTCCCTCTTTTCGCGCATTTAATATATTTGCATCAATAAGTTTATTGAAATGGTGAGATAGAGTAGGTTGAGAAAGAGAAAAATTGTTTAATAACTCTTGACAGGAAAGCTCTTTCTTGCCAAGAAGGTGACGAATAATGCCTATTCTGGTTTCATCGGAAAGCGCCTTGAAAACACTAACAACTTGTCTATTCATTTTATTTATTGATACATTTGAATAAATCTATATTATGATGAGGACAGTTATTTGTCAAGTGGTTTTGAGAATGTTATTCAGATGGAGTTAATAAGAGTTAGGTGGGAAGAAATTAAGAAATTACAGCCAAGTTTAACTGCAACAATTTAGTGCCTAGTTTGGGTAGATCTCTATACCCTCTAGTGCGGAATTTCAAGCCAAACCGCTGGTTCGTTTCCGGCATTCCATCCGTCATGTCCAGGAGGTACAATTCCTACCTCGCCTGGACCAATTGATTCTTCTTTTCCATCATTCATGCGTGCGGCTAACTTACCCGAAATTACATAAACAAGATGGTGCTTCTCACAGCTTTCAGTTTTAACAACTGGTTTTAGGTGTTCTGACCATTTCCATCCAGGTTCTGCTGTGACTTTCTGAATTTTTATATCTCCAACTGTAACAGCCTCAACTTTTAGCTTTTCTCCAGGATTAGTAGTTTCATCTGGTGAATTAAAACTTTTTTTTCCAATATCTGCCATATTTTTCACCTCCTTACTTTATATTGAATTCATTATAAGATACATCATGAAAAAACACATTTCAATAAGGAGTTTAAGTTTATAGATCTTTGGCTCCCCCGCGTGGACTCGAACCACGAACCTTGAAGTTACTTTCGGACTATCTCATCACCATGTCCTTCGACTAGCTCAGGATTTAGGTGGTGGGCGCTTAATGGTGTAATCACCTAGTCTCTGCACCTTCCCCCGCATAGCGGGGGCTTGGCTCAGGGTTATCCTTCGACTTTGCTCAGGACATTCCCTGAATTCACCCACTTTTCACTCCTAAGTTTCCTTAGGAGGCTGCTAACACAGCTTCCTGCTCTACCATTGAGCTACAGGGGAATAACGAATGTTATTCGTAAGTGAATTATATATAATGAGCCTGGATTTGTAAATCCCAAAGCCTACTTCAGCTTGAATTCTAGGTGGGTGATGGTTGTTGTGATAATTGCCGTTCCAATTCTTTCTGCGATTTTTGAATCGGCAGCTTTTTCAGAATCCGAAAGAAAAATTATTAACTATTAAAGCAGGTTAAGGTTTTTGGACTCGCCTTATCATGAACTCCACAGTCTCCCCCGTATTAATAGCTTCTATTCTCGTGTTGGGGTGATTTGAAGAAAAAACCCTAAATACTTCATCAGCGAAAGCTTGCCCAACAGTCTTAATTCCTTGAAAGTCTAAAATAATCAGTCTGAATTTTTCCAGATTCGCCATTAGTCTTTTCGCTTGAGATCTTGATATATATACGCTTCCCGCCTTAAATAATTTTACAAGCACTTTTGTTTTATCGAAAGAATAAGATCCTGGTTCGGCTTCATATTCACGAAAAAGATCGCCTAGGTGCTTTTTGGAATTTTTATTTATCTCAAATCTCACACGAGTTCCGGCAAAAGGCCCTACTTCTTCTACAAAAATGTCAGGAAGAGTGTTGTCCACTCGTAATCTATAACCAAAGCTTTCTGAAACAAAAACGTCTGCAATCTTTGAGGTAAAAAATATACCCTCTCCACTATGAGAATGCGGTAGGGTTGTTGTCTTTCCTTTTGTTAACTCTTGGATAGCTTCCATTTCTGAAGCAAGCCCCTTTTTTTGCATAATATTTCTAAAGACTCCGATTCCGTCATCCAGGACTTCAAATATAATTTTGTCACCCGCCTCCTCTATGGAAACTTTCATTGAGTTTGCCTTAGAGTGATCCCCAACATTATTTACCATTTCAGTAAATGCATATCTTACGATACTGCTAACATCTTCACTCAGCTTTGTTATAAAAGGAGAGCTACCGCTTAATTCTTCAAAAACAGAATCTTCATCTATATTTTGATTACGAAATGTTTTCGTTATTTTCTTACCAAGCAAGTCCAGTCTATTTGGTAGAACGTAAAAAACAAATTTTCCTTCCTTTGACCGAACAAGTTTTTCCTCTTTAGTAAGCTGGCTAAGCGTTAAGCTGATCCACTGCCGAGATCTCCTACTTGGTAGGTTGTTTACAATATTCGTGACATTTGCTTTTCCTGCCTTAGAAACAGTTTGGATTAGTTGACTTTTTAAGTTTAGGATTTTCATGTCAAGCCTAGTATATGTCATGTCAAGTAATATGTCAAGTTAATAAAAAAACATGTCAAGTAATATGTCAAGTTTTAATAGATCGGAATGGTTGAGTTTGGGAAAGCCTCCACTAAATGCCAAAAGAAATACTTGCCGAGGAAATAAAGAAGAGATTATACTGATAGTATGTTAATCCCGGACATCTTAGCCAATAAGCCTGTTTTAGTTGGTTTGCATTTGGTTTTTGCCATCTTAGGAATTGATTTCTTCTTATGGCTTGCAGGAGAAATTATTGCAAATCCCGCAAAGCGTTCCCGAATGTTTTTTGTTGCCGGGGCAGGATTGGCAAGTTTTATTTTAAGCTGGTTTTTGGGCGGATATTATTATGTGAATTATTACGGAACAATAGTTAAGCCCGTAATTAAAGCAGGTTCTGCCCCTTGGGCACATTCTATTGCAATGGAAGCAAAAGAGCATATATTTCTTCTTATAATTCCCCTTGCGGCAACTGCCTTTCTCATGGCTTTTCTTAAGAAAAAAACTGTTCAGGAGAATGGCTTAAAGATTCCATTTTTAATTTTGACCTTGCTTATCGCTTTTATAGCTTTATCCATAGGACTAATGGGGTATATTATTTCCGCGGCCGCCCGTTGGGGTTAAGTTTATGCTTAGACTAATTTACGCGTCATCAATATCGGCATCTGTTACCGCAATTCTTACCGTAGTCCTAACAATATGGGCAGAGTTATCCGTTTCTTTTAAAGACGGGCTAAAAAATATCTCCGGCCATCATTGGATAACCAAAAGCATCTTTGCCGTTATCGCATATCTTTTTGTTTTATTCCTGGTCTATTCCTTAAACAAAAATGTATCTGCTGACAAAATTAGAGAAAGCTTATACCGATTAATTATTGTTACAATTTTGGGATCTCTTACGATTCTAGGGTTTTATATCTGGCACTTCTTCCGGTAGTTTATTCGAGGTAGTCCCGGAGCTTGTTGCCGCGGGAGGGATGGCGGAGTTTTCGGAGGGCTTTTGCCTCGATTTGACGAATTCTTTCCCGGGTTACGGCAAACATTTTTCCTACCTCTTCAAGCGTCTTTGGCTTGCCATCCCGCAACCCAAACCTTTCCTCAAGCACCCGTTTTTCGCGGTCTGAGAGAGTTGAGAGAACCATCCCAAGCTGCTCTTTCAGAAGGCCACGGGAGGCCGTGTCAAAAAGAGTCGGCGCAGTAATATCATAAATAAAGTCTCCGAGGTATGAATCCTCTTCATCTCCAACCGGAGTGTCAAGCGAGGCCGGCTGTTGAGATATCTTAATAATTTCGCGCGCCTTCTCCGGGTCAATTTCAAGAATTTTTGAGATCTCTTCAGGTGTGGGCTGGCGCCCTAATTCCTGCATTAGCTTCCTTTGTACCCTCATAAATCGATTAATATTTTCAACCATGTGAACGGGAATTCGAATTGTTCGTGCCTGGTCTGCAATGGCGCGGGTAATAGCCTGTCTTATCCACCAGGTTGCATATGTTGAGAATTTAAAACCCTTTTTCCAGTCGTATTTCTCAACAGCCCGGATTAATCCCTGATTTCCCTCCTGAATCAAATCAAGAAGCGTCATGCCCCGCCCCACATATTTTTTGGCAATAGAAACAACAAGCCGCAGGTTTGACTCAACAAGCTTTTTGCGAGCCTTCTGGTCGCCTTTTTCAATTCTTTTTGCAAGGTCCACCTCTTCAGGAAAAGTCAAAAGCGGAATTCGGCCGATTTCCTTTAGGTACATCCTTACCGGATCCGTTACTGCTCCGCCTTGAATAATATTTAAGGCTTCGAGTTCACGCTCCAAATCCTCAATTGATCTTTGGGAATCCCTCTCTTCCTCAACCGTCTCAAAAATATCAATTCCCTTTTTGAGCAACTGATTGTAAAGGTAATCAAGCTCCGGGATGTGGTCCTCGGGCTTGCTGAAAGCTGCAAGTATCTCTTCTTGAGAAATATAGCCTCTTTTTTTAGCTTGAGCAATTAATTCATCGGCTTTTGATTTTTTTACCACAGAAAAACCTTTCCTTGTCATAGGCTTAATCTATTTTACGCCTAAGTGAGGTTTAAATCAACTAAGAATCGTTTAAGAAGTGGTTAATAATTTTGAAAGTTTAGTAAATTCTTCCTGGTATGTTTTAATCTTGTCTTCGTCTTTTTCTTGCTCGCTGATTTTTATAGATTCGGCAAGTTTCCCTATTTTTTTCCGTATTGCCTCAATTCTTACCTGGATTGCAGTTTTTTCAATCTCTCTTTGGTAATGAACACCATCTTCAAATTCCGGAAGCGGCGCAAGATATGCTGTGTCTGAGGAGGCATGAAGTTCAACCGGCAAAAATTGCGCAAATAATTGCGCGGAAAACTGAGGCGTGTCTTGTTGGAACTTCTCAAGATATTCAAGAATTTTCTCAAAAGAGGGGGTGCTTAGTGGTATTCCCTGAAGAGCCGACCTTGCGAAAACGAGCTTTGCCTTGGGATTGTCGGACTGAAGGATGAGAGAGAGCAAATAAGCTTCTTTTATTTCTTCTTTTGGCAATTGAGACGCGGGAATTATTGGAGCTTCTTTTTTTTGGCTTTTTATTTTTTCAGCCTGCTTTAAAACAGATTCAAAAGAAGCCTCAAGAAGAGCTGCGAGCCTTTTTAGATAATGCTCTTTTATCACTTCATTTTCAATTAAGGTAATATACGGAAGAGTCTTCTCAAGAATATTTTTTTTGCCCTCGCCTTCGTTTTTATCAAATTCCAAGAAGGCAGAATCTATTATAAAATCATAAACATTTACATCATTTTTGAGTGCCTTTTTAAAAAGAGCCGGGGCATCGTTTAATAGCTCATCCGGATCCTTTCCTTGGGACGGTTTAATAACCGTTGCTGCAATCTCATCCCTCTCAATTAGTTGAATTGACCTTCTTTGAGCCTCGGTTCCCGCGGGGTCCGAGTCAAAACAGAATGTAAATTTAGGAGCAAGGCGTTTTAAAAGGGTGATCTGATTTTCTGTTAAGGCTGTCCCTTTTACGGCAACAATGTTTAAAATACCCTCTCTGTGGGCTGTAATTACATCAAATTCTCCTTCGACAATTATAACTTTCCCCTCTTTTTTAATTGCGTCTCTTGCAACATCTAAGCCATAAAGAGAATTTCCCTTGATGTATACGGCAGTTTCTCTTGTGTTTACATATTTCCCCCCGCCGGTAGTTTTGCCCGGAAGTTCCCGTCCGGAGAAAGCGATAACATTTCCTCTAATATCAAATATTGGAAAGATAATTCTATTTTTAAAGAAATCCGTTGCCTGGATGCCTCTCCTATAGACAAGCCCGGCCTCAATTAAATCCTGCTCCTGATATTTTTTTTTGCCTATTAAATACTTTGTCAAGGCGTCATTTCCGGGAGCATATCCGAGCATAAAGGTTTTAATTAGGGGGATAGTCATTTTCCTTTGCTTGATAAGATAATCAAGAGCAATTTTTCCGGCGGGGTGGCTCAGGAGAAGATAATTGTAGAACTGGGAGGAAAGGTGATTAAGAGAATAAATTGTTTCCTGTTTTTTCTCTTTTTGAGAACGAGCAGGAGAAACAACAAGTTTTACTCCTGCCCTTGCCGCCAGGTCTTTTAGAGCCTCGGAAAATGTAATGTTTTCGTATTCCTGAAGAAAGCCAAAAATATCTGATCCTTTTCCGCATCCGAAGCAATGCCAGATTTGCCGTTCGGGGGAGACTACGAAGGATGGGGTTTTTTCAGAGTGAAAAGGGCAATTGGTTTTAAAATTGCGTCCTGCTTTTTTTAATTGGAGGTGTTGCCCAATGACCTCGACTATATCGAGCTTTTGTTTAATTTTATCTATGTCATCCATAGCCGTAGCAAGCGCATAGGGTAAAGTTTGGAATAATTCTAAACCCTTAACGCTACACCCTGGTTCGTAGGGGTATTGTAACACTTCGTCGGTCGCATAGCGACCTCCTCAGTACAAGCACTTTACGCTTACCCCTTTACCCTTTTCCCTATATTTGGTATTATCTAAGCATGGCAAAGACAGCAACACTCAGTGTGAGCGATGCAAAAAAAATAGTATTAGAACTCGAGAGGCTTGAAGAAATTCGAGACAGAATTCTTCGTATAGTTCCAATGGAACTACTTCCTAAAGGGAGTAACCTTAGGTGGATAAAAGAAGCAATAGAAGGAGAGGATGAAATTAGAAAGGGAAAATATACTAGAATTAGAAACGATGCTGAGCTTAAAGAGTTTTTTGACAATCTATGAATTTGGAGTTGTCCGAAAAAGCTCGGAAATGTCTTAAGAAACTACCCCGACCTATTCAGAAAAAAGCATATAAAAGTTTCCAATTACTTCTTAATAATCCTCGGCATCCATCTCTTCGGTCAAGAAAAATGTCAGGTACAGGATTTTACGAAGCAAGAATTGATTATCACAACAGATTCGCATTTTCCATAGAGGGCGATACTGTTTTGGTTTTAACATTGGGCATGCATGACGAGGGCTTGGGAAAGAAATAAATAGAGATTGCTTCCCTCGCAATGACACTAGCTTTACACTTGATACATAATACTCAATACCCCGCCTGCAACGCTTTGCGCTAGCAATGCGGGCAGGTTATACTTAAAGAATGTTTGCGAAGGTTTTGTCCGGGGCGGTTGTTGGGCTTGAGGGCGTGCCGGTTGAGGTTGAGACGGATATTTTATCTGGCTTGCCTGCTTTCAATATTGTCGGGCTTCCCGACAAGGCAGTTGAGGAGTCTCGTGAAAGGGTGCGCTCAGCCTTAAAAAACATTGGGGCAGAGCTACCTGCCAAAAGAATTACGGTCAACCTTGCTCCCGGAGATCTTCCAAAAGAAGGGCCATCTTTTGACCTTCCGATAGCAATTTCGATACTTTTTGCAACAGGACAAGTAGAAGGAGGAACTCCAAAATCGGAGTCAATGTTTCTTGGGGAATTATCACTTGACGGGACTTTGCGTCATACAAATGGAGTACTGCCAATGGTCCTTTTGGCACGCGAGAAAGGTCTTGAATCTGTTTTTATACCAAAAGAAAACGAACTTGAGGCAGCCATGGTTTCAGGAATAAAAATATATCCTGCCAAAAACCTGAAAGAGATTTTCTTTCACCTAACCGGTGAAAAAGAAATTAGACCGTCAAAAAACATTCCCTATGATGGCTCATCCCTTGAGGAGGAATTTGAGTTTGACATGAAGGATATTCGCGGACAGGAATTTGTCAAAAGGGCAATTGAAGTAGCGGTCTCGGGAGGCCACAATATTCTCCTTAAGGGGCCGCCCGGAGCCGGCAAGACTTTAATTGCAAAAACAATACCCTCAATCCTGCCGCCCTTAACATTCAATGAAGCAATTGAAGTCACAAAAATCTACAGCATTTCAGGGCTTCTTGGCAGAAACGCTCTTGTCTCAGTAAGACCCTTCAGGAGTCCCCATCACACAACTTCACATATTGGCTTAATCGGCGGCTCGGCAGTCCCAAAGCCCGGTGAAGTTTCTCTTGCCCATAGGGGAGTTTTATTTTTAGACGAATTCCCTGAATTTCCACGCCAGGTACTTGAGGCTTTAAGGCAGCCTCTTGAAGACGGCTATGTTGTAGTTTCCCGCGCCAAACAAAGAGTAAAGTTTCCAAGCCGCTTCATGCTTGTTGCGGCGCTAAACCCCTGCCCATGCGGTTTTTTTGGCGACTCAACTCATGAGTGCAAATGTACTTACGCACAAATCCTCAAATACCAGAAAAGAATTTCAGGGCCAATGCTTGACAGGATTGACATCCATGTTGATGTGCCTCCGGTAAAAGCATCAAAAATAGTTTCCGATGAGGCTTTTAATTCCGATAGCTCGAAGGTTGTTCGCAAGAGAGTAATAAAGGCTCGCGCCAACCAAAGCAAAAGATTTAAGGCAAAAAAGATTGTGGCAAACAGCGAAATGTCAAACCGCGACATCCGGGAACTTTGTAAAATAGAGGATTCCGCTGTTGCAATTCTAAAGCAGGCATTAATTAAGCTTTCTCTCTCTGCCCGAGGCTACCACAAGGTTATAAAAGTCTCGCAAACCATAGCAGATCTTGAAGGAAAAGAAGAAATCGGGAAAAACCATGTACTTGAGGCTTTGCAGTATCGTCCGAAATTGGAAAATAGTTGATGGAAAATGGAGAATAGAAAATGGTAGAAAAAATCACTATTTTCCAATTTCAAACTTCCATAACCATTATCCAATTTCTAATAACCAATTTCTGGGTTCAGAAAAAATGATTAAGAAATTAATTATTGCCTTTGTTATTTATTCAATTGTACTTCTGCTTCTTGGAAGAAATCTCGCTTTTTTGCCGCAATTTGATTTCCGCTCGGATCAAAAAAAAACACAGGCCCTTCGTAAAAATGTTATCGGCAAGTTCTTAAAAACCATAAAAGGCACCTACAGCATTTATTATAAAGATTTAAAAACCGGTGAAGAGTTTGGAATTGATGAAAATAAAGTACTGACCGCAGCTTCATTGACTAAAGTTCTCATCATTGCCTATCTTTACAATCAGGCAAACAAAGGAAAAATTAACCTTGAGGACAAAATCGTAATCCAAAAAGATGATATTCAAGACTACGGTACAGGAAGCATCAGATACGAAGGGGAAGGAAAAGCTTATTCTCTAAAACAACTCATAAAGCTTGCGCTTGAACAGTCGGATAACACAGCGGCGCATGTTTTAGTGCTTAAATTAGGGGAAGATAAGATTCAGAAATTTGGAGAGAAACTTGGTTTTTCCGCCACAAAAATGAAGGAGAATAAAACATCGGCTCAAGAGATGGGCCGACTTTTCGAGTTGATTTACTTAAGAAAAATAACCTCGGAACCCCTAACGCGGGAATTCCTGGATTTTATGAAAGACACGGACTTTGAGGACAGGCTTGCGCGCGATTTACCTTCAAATGTTGCCATGTATCACAAGGCGGCAGACGCAACCAATATGGTGCATGATGCAGGTATAATTGACCCCGGTTCAACCGGGGTTGATGATGGAAAGAATCCCTTTATCCTTTCGATTCTGACAGAAAATATTGCAAGCGAGGAGGAGGCAAAGAAAAACATAGGCAAGCTTGCGAAATTTATATATGATCAAAGAAATTGAGGGATTATTCGAAAAAGAGGCTTTTGCCTTACAAGAAAAGTACGGCAAAAACTCCGTTGAATTTGAGAAGAAAAATTATGTTTTTTCACTTCTTTTCTCCCAGTTTAAAAATATTATCTCCTTAATCCTTCTTTTTGCAATTGTTTTTTCTGTATTTATCGGAGACTTTATTGATGCATTCTTCATTTTTCTTGTTCTTATTGTTAATGGCCTTTTTGGATTTATCCAGGAATATAGAGCTCAAAAAACAATAGAAAAACTCAAAGAACTTGTTTCACCTACAACACATGTAATTCGCGACGGTCAGGAAAAAGAAATTGACGCAAGGGAAATTGTTCCCGGGGACATTATAGTTTTACGGGAGGGAGACAAAATTCCTGCAGACGGGAAGTTAATTACCGATGTTTTAATAGAAGTTGACGAAGCGATTCTAACAGGGGAGTCGATGCCGCGTGATGTAAAAAACGGAGGCGATCTTTTTTCGGGAACTTTTCTGGTGAAAGGGAGAGGATACTTTAAGGTTGAGTCAATTGGCTTTGAAACAAGACTTGGTAAAATAGCTGCCGAAATTGAAAAAACAAAAAAACCCCGTTTTCCTTTGGCTGAAAATTTATCTCATCTTGGCACGAGACTTGCATTGGTGGCTGTCTTCATGAGCTTTCTCCTTGTTCCTATCGGTTTCTTCCAGGGAAGAGAGATACGGGAAATAATTCTGATTGCTGTCAGCATTGCAGTTGCCATGATTCCTGAAGGGCTTCCGTTGGTTGTTACGATTGCTTTGGCAGTCGGCGCTTATCGAATGGTGAAAAGAAAAACTATTGTGCGCAAAATGTCCGCGATCGAAACACTGGGAGCAACAAATATAATTCTTTGTGACAAAACAGGAACAATAACCGCAAACAAAATGGCAGTTAAGAAATTCTGGATTTCAAATAAAGAAAAACTCCCATTATTGTTGAGGGCGGCAGTACTTGGGAATACGGCGAGCTTAGCAATGGAGGAGGAACTGCCTGCCGGCCCGCTTCGCAGCGAGGCGAGCAGGCAGGCGGTAGGCTACAGGGTCTTAGGTGATTCAACAGACGGAGCTATACTTCTTTTCGCAAAAAGCCATAACAAGAATATTGAAGAGTTTAGAACCGAAGGAACAGTAATTGAGGAAAAACCTTTCGATCCGGAAACAAAGATTATTGAGGTGGTTTGGGAGAAGAGCGGTGAAAGACACACTTTTGTAAGAGGAGCCCCGGAAAGTATTTTAAAACTCGACGGGACATCGGAACAAGCGCACAGGGAACTTGAGTTGTATGCAAAAGAAGGCCTTCGTACAATTGCCTTCGGCCATAAAAGGCAAGGGGAGGCAAGATTTTCATTTTTGGGAATAGTAGGGATATATGATCCTCCAAGAGAAGAAGCAAGACAGGCAATAAAAGAAGCTCAAAGCGCAGGGATAAAAATAATAATGGTAACAGGAGACAATCCGCTAACTGCCAAGAGTATTGCCGAAGATGTCGGTCTGATAACTCCAGGAGAGCTTGTTTTGACACATGATGAAATGGAAAAGATAACCGATGAAGAACTGGCCGAGCTTTTGCCAAAAACAAGAATATTTGCCAGAATGGTTCCCTCAGATAAACTGAGACTTGTTCGTCTTTATCAGAAGCTTGGGTTTGTGGTTGCCGTAACAGGGGACGGAGTTAATGATGCGCTTGCTCTATCTGAGGCAAATATAGGAGTTGCCATGGGGGAAACGGGGACAGATGTGGCAAAGGAAGCCGGAGATTTGGTCATTACAGATGATAATCTTTACACAATCGTTAAGGCAATCGAGGAAGGGAGAGGGATTTTTGACAATATTATAAAAGTTGTTGTTTTTTTGCTTGCAACCAACCTTACGGAATTCTTTTTAATATTCTTCTCGGTTATCCTGGGTCTTCCAATTCCGTTATCGCCCACCCAAATACTTTGGATAAATTTAGTAAGTGACGGTGCTCCCGCAATGGCTTTGGCAACCGATGTTAAAAGGCACGGGCTGCTCTCAAGAAAACCAAGAAATGTTAATGAGCAAATCTTAAACCGGAAAAGACTTAAAAATATTCTTGGGATAACTCTTATTTTCTCTTTCTTGTTAATGTTTGTCTATTCGACAATTTTACAAACCTCAGGAGTTGTCCCGCGGCTTTTAATATTTAATCTTCTTGTTTTTGGGGAAATGATAATTATATTTATAATTCGCGGAGGAATTTTCCCATTGAATCGCTTTATGATTATTTCAGTCTTAATCACTCTTCTTCTTCAGTTTGTGGTTTCAACAGTTCCAGAGCTTCGAGCATTATTCAGGTTATAATTGCTTGACATTTGTATATTTTTGCAATATACTTAAGTATGAAGTTGCCTGTTCCATTAGGCTTTGATTGGAATAAGGCTAATATCAATAAAAGCTGGGAAAAACATAAAGTTTCTTCCAGGGAGGCTGAAGAATTATTTATAAACAAGCCTCTATTAATCTTTGATGACAAAAAACATTCGATTAAAGAAAAAAGATTAGTAGCATATGGAAGAACAAACAAAGATAGAAAGCTAACGATAGTCTTTACTTTCAGAAAAGAAAAGTTGAGAGTTATTTCCGCAAGAGATCAAAACAGAAAGGAGAGGAAAGTATATGAATAAGAAGTTAAAACCAATTCCTAAATTTAAAAATGAAGACGAAGAAAGAGATTTCTGGGCCTCTGCCGATACTACCGAATATTTTGATATTAGTAAGCCCGTGCAGCTTGATTTATCCGAACTCAAACCTTCTACGGAATCTATCTCTCTTAGATTGCCATCCTACCTTTTAGCAAGGATTAAGGAATTGGCTAACGCTAATGATGTTCCATATCAATCTTTAATGAAAATATTTTTAGCAGAAAAGGTAAAGGAAGCTTTATTAAAAAGATAAATAAATGCAAAAAGTTTATTTTTCTATCACTGAGGTCACCCCTTCGCGTCCTATTAAGAATCGAACCTATGCGAGCTTTTTGAATTGTTCGATGGGGTTTTCGGATTGCCAGATGTAGCTTGTTGAAACAAAGCGGGTGGCTCCTGCTTCCCTTGCCCGCAAAATTGTTTTATCATTAACACCTCCATCAACCTCAATCGGAATGTTCGTCAATTTCCTAAGATGCCGAACCTTATCGAGTCTATCCTCCATCAAAGGTGGGCCTGAGAAACCTACTCTATTTGAAGTATAAACAAGGACTGTATCTAATTGTTCGAAAGGAATTTTGATTCGAGAAATATGAGTTGGGCCGTCAAGCGCAATACCTGCCTCCCCATATTTCTTGGCTTGTTCGACAAATTCTTTTTGACTACTCATGTATTCGATGTGCCCCAAAAATCTTCTAAAGCCTGCCTTTCCCCATGGCTCAATAAAGCCTTCCGGGTTTTCAACCATCATGTGCAATTCAAAAAAAATATCGCTTGAATATTTTTTAAAAGGTTCGGGATCAAGAAAAGTTTTATTATTAACAAATTTTCCGTCAGTAATATCTATATGTGCAGAAGTGGTAAAAGTTTTAATCTGCTCAAGTTTCGTTTCGATTTGATCCCATTCTTTTTCGAGGATGCCGGGAATAACTTGCGATTGCATTTATTGTTTATTATTTATTATTGATTATTCTCAAGTTCGCGAATTTTATTTACTCTTCGGACGTGGCGCTCTTCATTTGAGAAAGGCGTTTCGAGGAAAAGTTTAGCGAGCTTTTTGGCGGTTTCAGTATCACAGAAAATTGATCCTAGAGACAAAACATTTGCGTCATTATGTTCACGTGCCAATCGAACATTCTCTTCATTTACACCAAGCGCCGCGCGAATACCCTTTATTTTATTCGCAACTATTGCCTCGCCTGCCCCCGATTTTCCCAGAACAATTCCAAAAGAACCATGATTTTCCGCAGTTTTTTTTGCCGCAACAGAGCAAAAATCAGGATAATCGTCGTTTGGTTCGTAGGTTTTTGCCCCACAATCCTCAACTTCGTATCCCCCGGACATTAAAAATTCCTTTATTTTTTCCTTAAACTCAAATCCTGCGTGGTCTGCACCTAGGTAAATTTTCATAATTGCGCCTTGTTTGCCGAACCAAACATGTCGATATGCTCCTCAACTACTTTTTGGACAGCCTCGATAACAGGAGGCTCAAGTTTCACAACCGCATATTCGTCCGGATGATCTCTGAGTTGGTTCTCAAGCTCAGTGCGGAAAGCATAACGCATATCGGAGTTTATATTCACTTTGCTTATCCCTACCTGAACTGCTTCTTTGAAAAAATGAGCCGGAGTATCGGAGCCTCCATGTAGGGAGATAGCGCACCTAATTGCTGCTCTAGTCCTTTTTAAAAGTTCGATATCAAGCTGTTTGGGAATAGGATACCTTCCGTGCAAATTGCCGATTGCTGCGGCAAATGTGTCAATCCCTGTTGCCTCAACAAATACTTTTGCCCCCTCAGGCGTACTGAAAGTTTTTTTAATCTCTTCATAATCGATATTTTCCTGATGGACATTAGAACTCCCCCCAAAATAATGAGGCTCGCTTTCAACCAGGGCTCCTGTTTTGCCGGCATACGCAACAACTTCCCGAGTCGCGGCTATAATCTCCTCGTCTGTTGCGTTATGGTTTGCCTGTGAAACATCAATATGGATAAATTCAAATCCTTGATCGATTCCCGCGCGAGCCTGCTCAACCGATGGGCAGTGGTCAAGGTTGATATACATTTCGATCCCATATTCGGCTTTGTAGTTATCTACTAAATCCCGTGTATTAGCAAGGCCAATTAAATCAACTTCTCCTTGACTTAGCTCGACAAGGACAGGGCTATTCTTGGCACGGGCAGCTCTGGCGATTGCTATAAGAGTTTCCTGATTATCAATATTAAAAGCACCCACCGCAAATTTTTCCCGTTTTGTACGCTCCCAAAGTTTCCGGGCTTTTTCCTGATTAATCATAATTTTTGCACCTTTGAATTATTGGTTGAAAACAAAATCTTGTCAAGCCCTTTTTTTGTCAAAAGGCCTCTTTGAGCTCCCACTTTTTGCATGACAGAATTCGCGTTAAAACTGCCCCATACCATTGCGGTCTTAACATCGTGACCTAAAAGGTAGGCTGCGAAAAATGCTGCTGCATATGCGTCTCCTGCTCCTGTCTTTTCTGCTGCTTCAACATGCAGGGCTTTAGTTGAGAAAATTCTGTTATCTTTGTCCAGGGCGTAACTTCCATTTTCCCCGTCTGTAATCGAGACGACAGAAGGTCCTAATTTTTTTATCCCAAGAAGGAGCTCGCTTGGTGTTTGCCGGTCTTTCCCTTTCCCAAGTACAATTTCGGCCTCTTGTTTATTCGAGAAGAAAATTTGTGAATTTTTTATAATGTTAAAAACCGTATCATTCATGCTTTCAAGCTGATGCATTCCGGGGGAGAAGGCAATTGGTATTTTATTCTTCTCTGAAAAATTATAGACCTCTCGATAGGCTTTTTCCCAATAATCCCCAATTGAGGTCAGATAAATATAATCATAATAATCGGAAGACTTTAGTGAAAAATTATGCTCTCTTTTCTGATGGTGTGAAAAAATAATTCTGTCGTCATTAAAGTCAAGGATTATAGAAAAAGAGGATGTGTAATCTTTCTCCCTCTCAATAATTAATTCAATTCCTTCTGAAGAGAGCCCCTCCTCTATCTGCGCAGATAAGATGTCCCCGCCCAAATAAGTGTAAAAAGAAGTTGGAATTTCGAGTCTGGTTAGCCCCACTGAGACATTTGCTCCGTTTCCCCCAAGCCCCATCTCTTTAATGCTTGAGGGGATTTTGTCGCCAAGGTTAAATTGCACTTTTCCTGCGATGATTTCGGCATGTTTTTCAATGGACAAAAAGAGATCTATGACGGAAGAGCCAACAACAAGCACATGCATAGTTTTATTGTAGCAACATTTAACAAATTAACCAATTGACATAAACAGTTTAAAGATTTATATTCCAACAAATGGCAGAAAGAATTGTAATTCCGGGCGGTACTCTTGACGCTCATGTTCACTTTCGTCAACCCGGGGCAACGCATAAGGAAGACTTTGTGACAGGAACGAGAGCCGCATTAAAAGGTGGATATACGGCAGTTTTTGACATGCCAAATAATCCAATACCGACTGTCACGCCCTCCGCACTTGATGAAAAAAGAAGACTCGCAAACGGGAATATATATGTTGACTTAGGGTTTAATTATGGCGGCACGGTTGAATCTTCTAAAACTTTTGGTCTTGTGCAAGACCGCATCCGTGCGCTTAAGGTTTACATGAATCCAACAACAGGTAATCTTTTAGTAAAAACCGATCAGGAGCTCGAAACAATTTTTACGAGATGGCCGCGAAAATACCCTATTATGGTTCACGCCGAAGGCCAAACATTTGAACGAGCGATAAATATGGCAAGAAAGACAGGACAAAGATTACATCTTTGCCATATGTCGCTTAAGCGAGAAATCGAAATGGTTCGCGATGCCAAAAATGAAGGCCTTCCTGTAACTTGCGAAGTATCAGCGCATCATCTTTTGTTGACAGAAGAAGATGCGGATAGTCTTCCAACAGGACAAGGGAGAATGAAGCCGCCCCTCGCAACTTCAGAAGATAGGGATTCTTTATGGGAAAATCTTGATGTTATCGATATTCTCGCCTCTGACCACGCGCCGCATACAAGAGAAGAAAAAGATAATTTTGAAGAAGAAAAAGGACCATATGGTGTAACCGGCCTTGAGACTACCTTGCCGCTTATGCTGACTGCGGTTGATGACGGGCTTCTTACTTTGGAAAAGTTAATTGACATGATTTCGACAAAACCAAGAAAGATTTTTGGCTTGAGAGAAGACCCGAGAACATTCACAGAAGTAATTTTTGGCGAATCATCCTACGTAATTGACTCAAAAAATCTTGAAACTCGCGCAAAACAAACACCTTTTGATGGGTATAGAGTTACAGGACGAGTCGCAAATGTTGAGTTGCGTGGAGTAAGAATTTTAAATGAGGGTGAAATAGTCGCTCTCCCGCAAGGAAGAATTATTTAGCTATTGCAAATTAAATTTTCCGATGATATAGTTTGAAAATCTTTAATGAGCATCGAGATAAGATCCGTAATTGATGCTGCCCACAGAAATATTGTTCACCCCCTTTTGACTAGTGGAGATGCACAAGAAGATCGTGAAGTAGGACATGAACGAGCCTTGCGAATGATGCGAATGGCTCAAAGGATCCCGCTTGCCGTTCGAGTTTTAGACCGTGCTTTTTCCTATGATGACCCGATTCTCAAAACTTCATTTGCAGGACTTGAGGCGCCAAATCCCCTGGGGATAGCGGCAGGATTTGACAAAAACGCGAGAGTGCATAGGTTTCTTGGACAAGGATTAGGATTCGGAACGGTAACAGTAGGTTCGATCACTAAAGTAGAATACAAAGGGAACGAGAGACCACGAATTTTTGACTTACCTAATTCAAGAGGAGTTATAAACAGAATGGGTTTTCCGGGAGAAGGGTCGGCAAGCGCCGTGCGTAGGTTAAAAAATGACAACAAAGAAAGACCTTATTTATTAATAGTGAACTTTGCGGCAAGTAAACCAAGTTTTGATGCGGGGAGACAAATAGAAGATTATGCAGCTGTTGCAGAAGATTTAGTTTATTTTGGAGATGAAGGGGAGGGTAATGTAAGCAGTCCAAATACAGAGGGAGTCCGTGGACTACAAGAGCCTGATGTTTTTTCAGATTTGGCTGCCGCGGTAATCCCAATATATCTTAATCATGGCGGACTTGTCAGGTTCAAGTTTGGTCCGGATATTGAAACAGAGAAACTACACAAAAACGCACAAACAATAATTGATAAAAAAGGTTCAGGCATAACGATTACCAATACATCAACGGATCCGGAAGTTTGTAAGGGACTGAGCGCCCAGGATGTACATAAAGAGGAACAAGGAGGAATTTCGGGTTTGCCGATAACACAGAAGGCTCTTGAGGCAAGCCATAGACTCTATGATTATATAGGCGATGAAATTCCAATTCATCGAATCGGTGGAATAATGAATATTCGCGATGTTTGGGACGCATTAACCTATGGTGGAGCCACAACAGTGGATATATACACTTCTTTTGTAAGACAGGAAACCTCAACGCCAAATCTGGCATTTTACATGCTTCGGGATTTAGCGCGAGCAATGAGGGCTAATGGGATGACCTCAATGGCGGACTTTAAAGAATTTCGCGGAAAAAGAATTCCTTTCCCCAAGATATAACTCCTCTTTCCGCGCGCCATTTTCCCTGCTATAATTCAAACAATTTCTGCTAAACCCTGCCCTCTTAAGAAAATTGGCTTTATGTACATATTGGGCAAGGTAATAAACCTGATAGTTTTGGCGCTTATAGCAATAGGCGATTTTGTATTGCTGTTTTTCAGAAGCCCCTTTAATGTTTTTGGAAAAGAAAGGCCTGCGAGATCTAAGAAAACGAGGAGCGGAACTTTC
>Ga0209542_10004555_pt1 | contig 28386 bp, 27 predicted proteins | sample RifCSPhighO2_01_FD_184028 | JGI IMG/M metagenome (GOLD analysis project Ga0209542, IMG submission 184028) | Soil microbial communities from Rifle, Colorado - Rifle CSP2_plank highO2_0.1 (SPAdes) (version 2) | ecosystem: Environmental > Terrestrial > Deep subsurface > Rock core/Sediment ...
TACCAATTGAGGTAACTGGCCCAAGTAATGGAAAATCGTGGTCAACTAGGATCTCCTTAATAACTATGGCGTCTCGCCCTTCATCCCCCAAAAAAGTCATGTATTCAGGCAGGCGGTAAAAACGCAGGAATGATGCCAAGATTAAAATGGCCAGTAAAATTATGAATTCAACTCTGTTTGTTTTTATCCAATTCTTCATATGACTTACGTCATCCCCTTAGATTCCCGCCTCCGCGGGAATGACGTTTTATCATCTCAACTTCATCCATAATTTAAACAAATCCATAAATGAAGTCGCGATAACTTTTAAACCAGCTCCAGTTGGACTGCCGGCTGTTCTTGGATAATGATGCACTCCAACTTCAACAATTTTAAAACCAGCTTTCTTAGATTTAGCCAAAAGTTCTGGGGAGATCATCCCCCCTCTAGCTGATTCTAGCCTGGGAATTTTTTCAATAACTGATTTTTTAACTAACTTGAAAGCACAATCAAGATCGCGAGCATTAGTCCCCATTAGAATCCGATTTATTTGCTTCCAACCCCAGGCATTTAACTTGCGGATTGGCGGATCTTGGCGATCAATCCGGAAGCCGATTACTAGATCAGCACTCTCAGCTAATTTCAAAAATTTAGTAATTTCCGCAAAATCAAATTGGCCATCAGAATCTGTAAAAGCAATCCAATCATATCGAGCATTGTAAAAACCAGACCGCAAGGCTTCACCATAACCTAAATTTTGAGGATGGTTAATTACCCTAATTTTATTGGGACTTTTTGCAGAAAGAGCCTCCGCAATCTGACCGGTCGCATCAGATGAACCATCATTGATGACGATTATTTCATAAGGTATTTTTAACTTTTCCAATACCGAAGCAGCGTTTAAAACCGTTTTTTCAATATTTTCCGCCTCATTAAATGCCGGGAAAAAAACAGATAAATTCTTTACCATGAATAAAGTGTAGCATAGTTAAGATAAAATTCTAAGCACTAAATCCTAAATAATAAATAATGTCAAATGATCGAAATTTAAAATTTTAAATGTTTGAATATTTGTATTTTTGATTTGTTTAGAGTTTAGATATTAGAAATTAGGATTTAATAGAGTATAATAAGTTTATGACCAAAACTTGGAGAGATCTATTCCTGATTACTGGTTTCGTCCTTCTTTCTACTTTCCTAATCTGGCTACCCCATTTGCTAGCAATTCCTAATTTCTGGGGATTAAATTTTTCTAACGGTTTTAATACAATTCTTCGCAACTTTGATGGACTTGAATATATTGTAATCGCTAAAACTTGGTATCAACCAGAGCTAATTGCTGGTATACCCCAAAGTTTACCAGCCAATTATTTTGCCTCTCATTTTCCTGGTTTCCCGATCGCTATCGCCGCATTCGCGCCATTTCTAGGCAATCTCAAATCCATGCTTTTAGTCAGTTTACTTTTTACAATCGCCTCAGCAATTGCCTTCTACTTTTTGCTTAAGGATTTCAAACTTACCAGTAAACCCTTATTACTAACGTTAATCTTCTTACTGCTTCCAGCTAGATGGGTAATCGTCCATTCTGTTGGCTCACCTGAACCGATGTTTATCTTATTTGTAATTTTATCGTTATATTTCCTATTGAATTACGTTACAAGTGAGACGAAATACGTTAGTGCTATCTGGTTATCAGCAATCTTTGCTGCAACTTCACAATTAATACGCCCTCCGGGAATTTTACTCGCTATTGCTATTGGAGTTTATGTACTTTGGCAAGGATACAAAAGAAAATCCTACACCTATATGTTTAATTTTTACCCATTTTTATTGGTTCCAATTACTTTACTGGGAGTTTTTGGATTATATGGTCAAGCTTATGGTGACTTTTTTGCTTACTTCCATAGCGGCGACAATATTCATCTAACTTTTCCTCCATTTCAGATTTTTAACATCAATCAGTATTGGGTGGGGACAATTTGGCTCGAAGATATTGTCTACATATTTATGTTAGAACTTTTAGCTGGACTGCTACTACTTAAGCAAAAATTATATCCTTTAGCTTTTTTTGTTTTTACATATTTAATTGCTTCAATGTTCGTGGCTCATCGGGATATTAGCAGATACACGCTACCAATTGCGCCTTTTGCCCTAATTGCTTTTGAAAAAGTTTTAGTTTCTAGAGAATTTAAAATAGTCCTGGGAATTTTAGCAATTGCCATTTATCTGTATTCTCAAAATTATCTACTCCAAAACACCGCCCCAGTGCCAGATTTGTCGGTTTATAACTGAGCGTAGCGAGGTTTCAAGCTATGGCTTCTAACTAAAACCTACCTCGAGAATATTCCTTTTTTGAATCTTGGTAAGATAATTCCTGAAGTACTATCCTCTGAATAATAGAAATCGGGATGAAGTTCTATGGGAAGTAAAAGATTGTAATCATCCGCACTTTCTATAAAGTTAACAAAATCTTCTAAAGTTTCATTATCTGGAGTTCTTCTATCCAGATGGCTAAACAAGAACCCCCTCATATCGACAGACCACAAAACAGGCTCCTTTTGCTCTCTAGGATTGTTATGAAATTCTAACCTATGAGCTAACTCAGCTTTGCCCCTTGGTAATGCTAGATCAATTTTTATTTGTCGATAATGTTCACTATCGGAAATGATTATTTCCAGCTCGGCATCATTTCTTAGGTATAACCCCCTAAAAGCACTCGGGATACTACTCCTCACATACCACTGACTAACCATTTCTGCTGGCATTAAAAATATGCCACATTCTGATCGTCGTCCATCTGGGGCTGTTAATTTCTGCCTAGCAGCTTGATCTAATTGTTCTATAGTAGCCATGTTTGCAGCAATATAACCCAAACTTTCTCAGTTGTCAATCGTCGTGTTTCCAGGTCACAAAATGATTCATTAGAAAATTCCAGGTCATCACTGGTGGGATAGTTGCCAGGAAGTATAGATTATTGTAGGCAAAATGGATTGAACCAAAATAAAAAATATGATCACCATACCAACTATGTAATAAGTAAACTACACCATAACTAATAGCCACTCCTCCAGAACTAACTAAATTAAAAAGCAACCATCTGATTAGCATAGAATTTCTAGTTTTTCTTTTTTTGAATGTCCAAAAATTATTCAGCAGAAAGTTATTTTGGACGGCTATTGAGGTAGAAAAAAGCTTGGAGGTTGGAGGAACCAGGCCAAAATTGTAGATAAAGAATTTATAGAAGCAAAAGTCGACTAATGTTCCGACAAATCCAACAGTACCAAATTTTATAAAAGTTTTTGACCGCCTCACCCAATAAAGTACCGGAATTTTAATACCCCATTTTGATAGCCGAACTTCAATTCCATACCCAATAATATCAATAATATAATTGGCCACTTCATTCTTGGAGCGATCAGCACCTCTCTTCTTGAAATGAATCGGTACTTCAACCATTTTCGCTCCTGCCCTCTTAGCTTCAACAACCGCGGCTGGTTGAATCAAAAAGGTAGTCCCAGCCCAAGGAATTGAAGCCCAGTCCATTCTTTCATACAACGATCTGGTGTAGGCCTTATAGGAAGGCCCAAAATCTGAAATCTCCCAGATTCCAGTTAAAAGCCTACAGATAACTGATGACCCCCAAGAAAACATTTGTCTAGTTAAAGGAATTTCATTTTTGCCACCTTTGGCGAATCTGGACCCTTGTACATACTCATATCCTTCGTTTATTTTGTCCAGGAACAATGGAATTTCATTTGGATCATGCTGCAAATCTGCATCGATTTGCATTAAAACATCGGCATTTAATTTCTTGGTCGCATATTTATAACCGGAGACAATCGCCAGGCCCAAACCTCTTTCATGAACATCTAGAAAATGAACTCTGGAGTCTTGTTTTGCTAACCTGGAAGCAATTTCACCAGTACCATCTGGGGAATGACTATCTGCAACCAACACCTCTATCTGAAAACCGGGAACTTTACCGTTTTGGTCTAGAACCAATTTAACTACTTTTTCAATGCTAGATTTTTCATTAAAAGTTGGAGCTACTACAACTACTTTTCTTGTCTTTTCCACTATATCGCCAGCGTACCAAAATCCAAATTAAATCACAAGGGACAGTTACGAAAACTTAAGAGAATTTTGCTAAATCAGAGTCTACCATTATGTCTACTAATCCTTTAAAAGTGACCATAGGGCGCCAACCTAGATCCCGATAAGCTTTTTCAGCGTTGCCACAAAGTGGACCTGTTTCAAGTGGACGAACAAAACCCTGGTTAACCACTACATGATCCCTATAATCTAACCCAGCTCTAGCAAAGGCCCTCTCCGCAAATTCTCGAACAGTATGCGTTTCACCAGTAGCGATTACATAATCCTTTAATTCATTTTGTCTTAACATCAAGGGCATTACCCTAACATAATCTCTGGAAAAACCCCAATCCCTTTTAGCTTCTAAATTACCCAGCTCTAACTTCCAATCTTTAGTAATAATCGGCTGGCCTAATTCATTAAGCGGTGGCTCCTTAACTTTATTTGCAATACAGGCTACACCAATTGTGATTTTTCTCGTTACGTATTGCTGCCCTCGACGATCGCTTTCGTGGTTAAATAAAATTCCGCAGGCAATAGGCAAATGATGTGAGCCTTCCCGAAGAATTCTGGCATTATTGTGGGCAAATAATTTAGCTGCTCCATAGGGATTATTTGGAATAAAAGGGGTATCTTCATTTTGTGGCACCTGGAGAGGTGCGCCATACATTTCAGAAGTTGAGGCCTGATAAACACGCGCTTCACAACCTGCTTTACGCAGTCTGAGCGCAGAATCAAAAACCCGCAGTGGCCCCAGAGCATTAATATCTGATGTATAAACCGGTCTTTGAAAAGAGTCAAAAGGTGCTGCCTCTGCACCTAAGTTGTAAATTTCATGTGGTTTAAATTCAGAAATGGCAGATTCAATAGAAGTTTCATCATCAAGGCTTCCTCTAAAAAATCTGACTTCACCCCTTAAGTCCTCAGCATTACCTAGATTACCGGTACTACTGCTTCTAATAAAGCCTGCTACTTCACAACCTTCCTCAAGTAATAGTTCTGCCAAATATGAACCATCCTGTCCAGTAATCCCTGTTATTAATACTCGCTCAGCCATGTTCGTTACTATAAACAATTCTATTCAATCTGTCAATCTTTGAATCCCAACCCGCCAGTTTGTTGGGGTAAACCCTAATTTCGAAATCTTATTTGATTTTTCTCCACCTCTAATAGGTCTTTTAGCGATTTCCGGGTGGCCTTTTTGAAATTCAACTATACTGCCTTTTCTTATTAATTCTGTTGGATCTTTTAAGCCTCTCACTACTTTCAGTAACTCTACACAAAAATCGTAAGGGGTCGTTACTTCTGGTGAGGTCAGGTGGAATACTCCCTTAGCGTTTTCGGAAATCAATAATTCAATGGCTGGAAATAAATCATCAATAAAAGTTGGCGTTAGAACTTGGTCTGAAAACATTGGATAAATTGAATCTCTTTCACCTGATTTAAACTGATCATATATTTTCAACATTGATCTGGCAAAATCGGCTTTTCCATCAAAATTACTGCGATAGGGATAGGATATTCTGAGAACTGCACATTCAACTCCAGAATCTGCTACCTCTCTTTCCGCTAAAACTTTTGTCCAGCCATACCAGCTTACTTGCTCCGCTGAAGTTGCCACTGGGTCAACCTCATTATAAGGACCATTTTCTCCGTCAAAAACAAATCCTGTTGATATAAAAATTGGATATTTACCACTTTTCTTGCAGGACTGAGCTAAATTTCTCGTACCTAAAACATTGATTTGATAGGCTAAATTTTGATTTAATTCTATTTCGTTTTCTGGATTTCTTGGCCTAGACTTTTCTATTTCATCAACTAATGTTGCCCCAGCAAAATTAACAACAAACTTACCTGGAAAATTGGTAATTACATCTTCAACATTTTGAGGATTAGTTAAATCTAATCTTTGAGTTCCAATTTTACTCCCGGCTTCGATAATCTCAAATTTATCTTTAGCTAACTCTATAAATCTAGAGCCAGTTAATGAGCTAGGACCAATTACTAAAATTTTCTTTTTCATTTAAACTTTTCTGGAAATAGCTCTCGGAGGGTTGGATTATTTTTGTCCCGATCTGAGAGAATGGGATCTTTAACTGGCCAATTTATCTTTAAGTCTGGGTCATCCCAGGCTATTGCCCTAGTATCAGAACCATCATAATAACTGTCAACCAAATACACATAGTGAACTGGTTGGTTACCGTTTATACAGATTGAATTGGCTAAACCTTTAGGAATAAAAAGCGCAAATCGATTTTCTTCGTCAAAATTAAAGGTTTCAACTTTACCAAATGTTGGAGAGTCGACTCGAATATCAACAATTGCTGAGAAGCTAGAACCCGTGATCGGGTAGACAATTTTATTCCAGTTTTCTGCATGTATGGCACGTATTACTCCTGATACAGACAGTGAGTGATTCACCTGTGCTAAATTAAATTTAACACCCGAAATTTTCTCAATTTCATTTAGATGAAAGATCTCCCTAAAAAATCCTCTTTCATCTGCAAAGGTTGGCCTTTTTATAATGAGTAACCCATCAATACTGGTTTTCTCAATAAATTTATCCTCCATAAGATTTTTGACTACTCCGATCAACGTCTGGCCGATTTGCTTTTAATGGCCGCCACCACCACTTATTCTCTTTATACCATTTTACTGTCTCCGCCAGCCATTCATTAAAAGGATGTTGTGGTTGCCAACCAAGTTTCTCAATTTTTGAGGAGTCCAAACCATAGCGAAAATCATGCCCCAGTCGATCTCCAACATACTCAATGAATTCTTCATCCATATCAAGAAGTTTCAAAATCATTTTGGTGACCACAAGATTAGTTTTTTCCTCGCCACTGACACAATAGGTCTCACCAATTTTTCCTTTTTTTAAGACGATCTCTATTGCCCTGCAATGATCCAAAACGAAAAGCCACGGCCTAATATTTTCACCTTTTCCCATTAATGGTACTTTCTTACCTTCGATGAGATTAGTGGTAAATCTGGCAATTAATTTTTCCGGATCACAGTAAGGCCCGAAATTATTGGCACAATTGGTGATGGTAATAGGCAGGGAATATGTTTCAAAATAAGATTTTACCAGTAAATCCGCACTGGCCTTTGAAGCCGAATATGGTGTCCGAGGCCTGAAGGGGGTACTCTCATTAAAAAGTGGATCATTTGGCCCTAAATGCCCAAAAACTTCATCTGTTGATATGTGATGAAACCGCTTTATTTTGTGATGCAGGGAAATGTTTAACAAGGTAGCTGTACCTAAAACATTAGTTTTAACAAAGATAAGTGGATCAATTACTGAACGGTCAACGTGGGATTCAGCTGCAAAATGAACCACTGTGTCGATACCCTTCATAACTTGGTCTACTCTAACTGGATCACAAATATCACCTTTAACAAAACTATACTTTGGATTTTTTTCAATTTCCCTGAGGTTTTCAGGGTGTCCAGCATAGGTAATTTTATCCAAATTAGTTATCTGGTCATTGGGATAAGAATTTAACCAGTAGCGAATGAAGTTTGAACCAATAAAGCCCAATCCTCCTGTTACTAGCAATTTCATTTGCTCCCATCCTTACTTTTTGCTTTCTTTGCCCAAAATACATTGGCCTCTAATAAGGTTTCAAAAGTTCCCGCATCCCGCCAGAAACCTGTAATTTTTTTGAAAATAAGCTGATCAGTTCTAGCATAGAAATTATTGACATCAGTAATTTCCATTTCCCCCCTATCCGAAGGCTTGACCTGTTTTATAAAATCAAAGACCTTTTTGTCATAGATATATAGTCCAATAACGGCCAGATTATTTGGTGGATTCTTTGGCTTCTCGGCGATTTTATTAATTCGGCCAGTATCATCAAAATAGGGAATGCCAAAACGAGCAGGATCCGGAACTTCTTTTAGGAATACTTCGGCGCCGTCAATAAAATTATCAACATCTTTTGAAATATCATAATCAGTAGTATTATCCCCTAATATTACGGTAATATTATCCCCGCTGGCAAAATCCTTAGCCAATCTTAAGGCATCAGCTATACCCCCCTCAGATTCTTGATAGGCATATTCTAAATGACTAATCCCCAGCTCCTGGCCATTTTTCAAAACAGATAAAAAATCGCCACAGTGAGGGCCACCGGTTACTATCATTATTTCTTTAATCCCGGCATTGACTAAAGTGGCAATTGGATAAAAAATCATCGGTTTATTGTAAACCGGGAGTAAGTGTTTATTGGTAATTTTGGTCAGAGGATAAAGCCTAGTCCCCAACCCCCCAGCCAGTATGACACCTTTCATCTTTTTTCTATTTTAACATAGGTGTACAAATCAAACCGTTAGAGTAATATACCATACATAAAGGTTAGGGCAAGCGCGGCCGTTAGAACATATTCAATGATAATTTCCAATCTAATAGATTTATCAATATGATGGTAAAAAATTGCCCAGGCTAAATAGATAAAAACAATACCCGTTAAAATACCAGCTTGTAAATTGGGCTGATCAGCCAACTTAAAAATAGCAATAGCTGCCACTAAAACAGTTGCCAGTAGTATGTATATTGTATGTTTATGAAGCCTATTTATTTTCATTCAACTCCCATGATTCTTGATTCACTGTCCGGAGCCCTAAACTGTATACCATTCGAAATTTCACCGGATTTAATGCTAAAAATTGTAGCTGCTGCCAAGGATAAAACTGCCATGTGGGCAAAGTGATGTGAGGAGATCCTGAATACACCCCTTCTTTTTAAGACCATAAAATCCACAAAAATTAAGATCATCAGGATAGAAATTATGCTAACTGAGATAACTTTGGAAGCTTGGAATGGATCAAATAAAGGATCAGGGATTGCTGTCGCTGGCAGTGTCTGTTGAAGAGTAACAACCCGTGGCTGTGTGGCTTGTTCTCGGAAAGCGGCTACGGGGACAACCTGAACTTCTGGCTCAACACTAGCTTCTGGCATATTTCTAGCCACTTGAGCAACGAGTTCAGTAGGCGCCAGAGCTACCAACTGATTATTGGTAGAACCAAATTCCTGAACTACTAAAGTTGTTTTTTGGCCATTTAGGATCCCATCCTCTACTGCTATTCCAATATCTCTGTACTTTGGATTAACCACATTTTCTCTATGACTTGGTGAATTCATCCATGCCGCTACCACATCTTCAGAGTTAGCAAAATTTTTCGCTAAGTTCTCGCCGGCATAAACGAACTTATACCCGGAACTTAAGATAAAATCCCAAGGAGACTTTCCGGAGGGCGCAAAATGTGCCCAATAATTTTCCTCGAACATATTAGCCGCCTTTTTACCGGCAGCTTGGCTCAGGGCAGCATTTTCTACTACCGGTGGTAAACCTATTTTTGACCTCTCAGCATTTGTCAACTCAATTATTTTTTGCTGGGTAATACTCGAAGAAGTCCCTAAAACTCCAGGTTTAGCTAGTGAGAAAATCTTAATCCCATTCTGTAACAATATAAAAAGTAAAGCATAAACCAAAAGAGCCTGCCAAGTTATAAGACGAGCTTTTTGGTGAGTATCACGGTGTGGCAGAAACCATTTTTGCATACCTAGAGTATAACAGGAGATAGAGTCTAGTCGCTAGAGTCAAGAATCTGGGAATCCCTGTCTATATTCTTGCCACTAATATTCTATTTCTGTCTCCATCTTTTTGCCATTAACCGGAATATTTAAGGCAAAACCCAAAGCATTGGCTACAGACACTCCCACTCTAATCCCCGTAAAACTGCCTGGCCCAGTTTCTACCTCAATCCCCTTAATCTTCTGCCACATTCCAACCTGAACCTCCGAGGTTGGATAGGCAGGAACCTCGGAGGTTAATGCCTGTTTCAAAATCTTTTCAATCATTGGCAACAAAACTTGAGACCCATACTCCCGTTCCTCACTCAAACTACCTAACTCTTTTCCATCAGATTTCAAAACCACCTTCACACTATTTTGCTCTTTAGTATTTATATACAATATCATGCCCAAATTTTACCATCTAAACCACTAATTATCCACTATCCCATAGTTGATTTTAACCCATTTTCATGCTATAATACGCAATATGGCAGAAATATTATCAGTAGATCAATATCCAGAAATAGAGTGGTCCAGGGAATATATCCATGAAGATGGTGATCCAGCGGATACTTTTGGATTAATCCTGTTTAGAGCTGGTGAAAATGGGCTCAGACTTAATGAATATAGACAATTAATTCCATATAGATATGACAACTCAGTGCGTAGTATTCTGGGATTTGGAACACCTGGTAACCGAAAACTGAATGCTATTGCTGAGGAGAACCGACCATTTAGTCTTGACGATCCAGATCGAATCAATAGAATTTGCGCATTAAGCCAAGAGCTAACAAAAAGAGTCTACCAAGCAGCTACAGCTGGAAGAATTTTGGATCTTGGGGAGCGATTACTTAGTGAGTTACGAACAACTACTAGTTGGGTAGCAGGGCAAGATGAAAAAAGGGATGCTGGGATTATAGAAGAATTGGTACAAGCCCAAAAAAACAATATTCTACCAGAAAGGTTAGAGGACGTCTCACAGCAGCTGCAAGAGTTAGGTGTAATTGAGGTTACAGAAGGCACAGGTTATCGTGCCCTTTTTCCTAAAAGTTATCTTAAAAAACGTGTAATTTCTGAATAAGACAGTTCCTATTTTACTAAGGCCTTTGGGACAGACTATACAAAAACTGTCTTACAAAATTTACAATAAACTTTCCAAGTCCCAGTTTTCTACCTTCTTTTACTTCTTTAACCTCTTTAACTGGATTAAAGATTAAATATACCTCACTTCGTTCGTGTTTTCTGATCTTTGTTAAAGATCAAAAAATAGACTACGGGGATGAAGAACAGCATGATGGTGCCGGAGAAGGTCAGACCGGCAATAATTGCTCCGCCTAATCCTCTCCAAAGTGGATCTGATAGAGTAATCGGGATTAGACCAATAATTGTACAAAAGCTAGTTAAAGCAATTGGTTCCAGCCGAGAAGCCGAGGCATCAGCGATTGCTTCTTTAAATTCCATTCCTGCTTTTTCATTTTTAACAATTTTATCCACTACTAAAATTGAATTTTTAACCACTATTCCAAAAAGAGCCAAGATTCCAATTAGAGCCGGAAAAGAAAGTGGAATATTAAAGAGTGCAAAAATTATAAACACTCCGGAAACAGACAACGGAATTACCAACATCACGATTAAAGCCCGCCTAAATGAGGCAAACTGAATAACCATGGTAATGATAATTAGTAGAAATGACAACAGCATTGCCTGTAAAATCGATTGCACTGACTGGTCATTCTGTTCATTAACCCCCCCAGTTTTCCAGGAATAACCTGGTGGCAAGTTTAGTCCATCCGCAAATTTTTCTATATCTTGATTAATAGTTTGAGTATTATACCCTGCCACAGTTGTACCAGAAACTGAGATTGTTCTCTTGCCATCCTCTCTAGCAATTAAAGTCGGATTAGGCTCTAAACTAAATTTACCCAACGAATTTAAAGGCAGTGAACCATTTTGAGATGGAATCATTAAGGTACTTAAATCAGCAACTTGAGGAGTCTTTGAATATAGTCGCAAAGTTATATCTTTTTCTTTGCTTGTACCGAGCTTATCTTTGTCCAGATTAAATCCGCTCGCAAATAATCTCATCTGTAATCCAATTTGATCTAGAGTTATATTATTTTCGGCCAGAACTCCTAAGTCAGGATCAAATGTAATTTTACTAGTACCTGGTTTTATTGACTGATCGACATTTGTTACACCTTGCTGAATTTTTAGATAATCTTCAGTTTTCTTAGCATAGCCCTCAAGTTTAGTTAAATCGTCACCCAATAATTTGATCTGAATATCTGCACCGACTGGCGGTCCTCCTGATATTTCCTGAATTGTTAAGGTTCCCTTCTTATAGCTTTTATACTTATTCCTCAATTTTTGAGCAATCTCGATCGAACTAATCCGCTCTTCTGCTGGTAATAATCTCAAGGTAAATAGTACATTTTCAAAACTGGCAGCCGCAATTCCCGAATCAGTTGAAAATCCTCTCCCGATATCAGCAGTAATTGTTTCAATATGTGGGGTTTGATTTAGATCGGTTAGTAACCGCATAGTCTCATGCTTGGCTGCTTCCAAATTAGTTCCGGCTGGCATCTCAAGAGAGAGATAGATTAGCTCTGAATCAGCTGCTGGGAAAAATTCTTGTTTCACAAATCCCAATGGAAAAAGCAAAAATGAGAATATTGAAAAAATCAGCACCATGGCGATGGTTTTTTTCCGATTATTACCATTATCTATTATCTTGAAAATGGTCTGTCGGTAGCTTCTATCTATTTTTTCAAAGCTGATTAATCCATTTTCTAATTTTTCGCGCCAACTAAAATCAAAATGTAATCTACCGCGTATTCGAGACAGCAAAATTACTTGTGTCTGAACAACGACGAATAAAAATACTAAAAATGCCAATATCTCAAGTAGAAGCAAGTTATTATTTTTTGGTACTAAGACTGCAAAAAAACCGATCAGTCCAACTCCAAAAAGGACTTTAATAAGTATCCTAACTCTTTTGGGAAGTTGATTTTCTAGCAAGAAAACCACAGTTGGAAGAATAATGAAAATGCTAACAAAAAATGAGCCAATCAGAGCGGTAGACACCACCACTGGAATTGATTTAATGAATTCCCCAATAATACCTGTTGATAAAAGTAACGGCAAAAAGGCCCAAATCGTCGTAATCGTTGTGGTAAAGACTGGAATTAAAAAATCTCTCCAAACTAATAAGCCTGTTTGAAGGGGTGTTTGACCTGTTGCTCGTTTTCGATGGTATGCGGCAGTTGCCGATATAATCACTACTGTATCATCAACCAAAAGCCCCAGAGCTAGTAGCAGCGAAAATAAACTCAAAAAGTTAAGAGACAAGCCCGTTGCTTTCATTACTGCAAAAGCAATTAGAAACGTGAGCGGTGCTGACATCGCTGAAACGATAGCTTGACGAAGTCCCAGGAAAATAAATAAGACTAATACTACCAGTGCCACGGTGATCGAAAAATCGCGGACTAGTTCATTAAATTGGTCATCAATCTCCTTAGCAGTATTGAGTACCGAGGTAACCTCAAACCCAGGATGGTTTTCAATTTCTCCATCAACTAAACTCTCAGCAGCTCTCACGGATTGGTCAATATTGACTGAACTTGAACGATAGACATCAAAAGTTAATGATCGCTTAATTGGTTGACCGGACTTTGCTAGGAATGATTGGCTTTGATCTGGCTTAGGATGCTCAGAGACAACTGCAATATCCGCTAACTTAACATTCTGACCATTCAAATTTACCCTTAAATTCCTGATGTCATCAACCTTTGTAATCAATGGATCAATACTGAGTGCAAATGAACCTTGGGCGGTTTTGACCGCTCCGGCAGGAAAACTACTCAAACTGGCCTTAACTAGCTGACTAAGGGTCAGTGGATTAACGTTGTGGGCTAAGAAAGTTTCTGGCTTGATAGTCACCTCTACCTCAGTAGCTTCAACACCAGAAATTTGAACACGATCAACTTCCGGCAAATCTTTCAGTTTAGTTTCTAGAACTTCGGCGAAGTTAAATAAACTACCATTATCTAAAGAGCTTGTCAGTGCAAAAGTCCAAGTGGGTTGATTTTCAAAATCCAATTTTTGGACATTTGGAGTAGTAGCGTCGTCAGGTAGCGTAGTCACGCTATCAACAACTGATTTAATATCACTGCGCGCTTTTTCGGGGTCAATACCACTTTCAAATTCTATCTGGATAACTGAAACTGATTCTCTGGAAGTTGAAGTAACACTTTTTACTTTAGTTACATTCCTGGTTGCGTCTTCTAGAGGAATTGTCACCAATTGCTCAACATCTCCTGGGCTACCACCAGGCAACGCAGTACTAATTAAGACAATCGGTATTTTAATCTCAGGATTTAACGTCCTCGGTAGAGTTAGGTAAGCGTTGACGCCAATCGTTATAACTAACAGCAAAACTAGAAATACCAACCTAGGGCTAGCTAAATATTTACGGATAAAGGAATTCGATAGATTTTCATTCATTTGTTAATTTGGATCTTGTCCCCGCTTAAAACATTGCGGTTTAGTATTACTTGGTCACCGCCCCGAAGGCCTTCTCTAATCTCAACATTTGATCCAATTACTTCACCTAAAACGACATCTCGGCTCGCTGCTTTATCGCCATCTGCTACATATATATAAGCGGTATCCTGAGTTTGAAAAACGCTATCTAAAGGTACGTATGGAAAAGCTCCAGAGATTGACTGCCCTTCGATAGAAAGATCAATCTTAATAAAACTACCATTGGTCAACTCTGTGTGCAGCTCGCTAGGCAGTTCAAAAATTACCTGGTATAAGTTACCATCCGTTGACTCAGATGAAATAAATTCTGGAACTGCCCAATGCTCTTGACCAGCAATTTCAAGACGACTAGGCGAAAGTCTTGATATCTTTTTGGCTATGTTTGCAGGAACTTTAGTAACTATAGTTACACCTCCATTGGGTGCATAGATGGTGACCAATGGGTTTCCCGGATTAACCTGGCTGCCAAATTTGACATGAATTTTTTGGATCGTCCCAGCTTCAGGACTAGTCGGAAACATAGCCGATTCAGAAATAGCTGCCAAGTTAAGCTGAAGTTTACTTATTTCTAAACTTAAAGTTAGTGCTTTTTCCTGTAGATCCAGCCGCTTGATAGTCATGTCCTTATTAAGGGTAACCAGTTGTGTTGGAGAGTTGGCTATATTACCAGAGTAATCTGCAGACCTGATTGCTGCCTTAAGGGTATTTATTCCAGCTATGAGCTGCACTCGACTCTGCCTAGTTTGAGCGATCAATTGGTCATTAGCCCCACCAGAGTTATTTTGAATCAGACTATTTAAGCTACTGTCTACAACCGACAAATTTGCTTCATTTAAACTTAGCAGCGATTTGGCATCTTCATTGGAAGCCACCGAAATCTTTCGAAGTTCCTCAGTATTGTTGGCATTTTTTTCAGCTATCTCTTTTTCTATCCTGATTATTTCTTTTTGGGTATCAAAGTTTGACTTGGCATTTTGATACTGGTTTGATGCAATTTGCCTGGAGATTGAGGCCGTGTTGCCACCTGAGTAATTACTCGCAAGTGAGATAAGTCTCTTGCCTTTGCTAACTTTTTCGCCTTCCTTAACGTGGATCTTAGAGACTATACCAGGGGCTTGAGCTCCAATAGTAATCACACCTGATTTTTCTACCTTTCCCTGAACTTTTAAACTAGGATTTTCACCAACAGATAAAACTTGAACTTCTTTAACGACTTCAGGTTGAGTAATCTGTTCAGGAGTCGGACTTAAAAACTTGCCTAGTAGCAAAATAATGAAAAAAATCATTAAAGTTACCAAAAACGAGGTTAACGGCCGCTTTTGAACATGATAGGAAACAAGCCTTTGTGAATTTCCCTTGAGGTGATTCAAAGTTTTGAATTTACTTAAAACATTGCCCACAAATCTTTTGATCATAAAAACTGGGCAGTTTTATGTTGCTAATTATACCTGATCTCATACTTTTTAACAATAAACCTGATATACTTTAGGCATGCAGGATTTGAAATCTAAGTTAGATGAGTTAAAAAGCCGATTTGATGGTATTTCCCAGTCTCTTGATCGGGAATCACTTCAGATGGAAATTTCCCAGCTGGAAGAGCAAACTAATAAAGAAGGTTTTTGGGATGAGCCTCATGGAGCGGCTAAGATTTCCCAACAGCTGGCAGATAATCAGAAGCAATTAGCTTCATTGGAGAATTTAGAAAAGCGCATTAACGAAGCTATAGAGCTATCCAATGATCCATCCATGGAATCTACGCACCCAGGCGTCGCCTGGGAGGCTAACACTATGGGGGAAGAATTAGAAAAAGAGGTCAATGAAATTGAAAAGCTGCTTAAAGATTTTGAATTGAAAACATTTCTGTCCGGAGAATATGATAAAAATGAGACAATTCTTTCTGTTCACTCAGGAGCTGGAGGCACTGAAGCCATGGACTGGGCAGCGATGCTGTCTCGAATGTACCAGCGCTTTTTTGAAAGGCAAAACTGGAAGTTTGAGATAACCAACGAAGATGTTGGTACTGAAGCAGGAATTAAAACTATCTCTTTTATTGTCCATGCTAATTTAAGTTACGGCTATTTAAAAGGTGAGGCCGGCACTCACCGGCTGGTCAGGCAAAGTCCATTCAATGCAGACTCCCTTCGCCAAACCTCTTTTGCCTTAGTGGAAGTACTACCGGTGGTTGAAGAGACACAGGTTAAAGTAGAAGAGAACGATATCGAATTTGAAGCCTTTCGTTCTGGCGGAGCAGGTGGCCAAAACGTAAATAAAGTCTCTACTGCAGTGAGGCTAAAACATATTCCAACTGGAATTGTGGTCACTTGCCAAACTGAGCGCTCCCAGCTCCAAAATCGGGAAAATGCCATGAAATTACTGTTAGCTAAACTCTGGGAAAAACAACAAGCAGAGAATAAAGAGGCTACTCAAAATATGAAGGGTACACTTCAAGCTTCCTGGGGAACCCAGATTAGATCTTACGTGCTGCATCCCTATCATATGGTGAAAGATTTAAGGACTGAGGTAGAAACATCCAATACTGATGCCGTTCTTGACGGCGATTTAACTCAATTTATAGAAGCAGAGATATATTTAAATCACTAGCTTGCATTTGTCATATTGTGTTATCATATAAACATGGAAAAAACTGCTCAATCGAATGATAATACAATAGTTAAACGCTTCGCTAATGGATCTAAACTAAGCACGCTGCTGATAGTTGTAGTCATCGCGGTATTACTTGGCAGTACCAGCGGTTTTTTCCTTGCCAGCAAATCAGGTTCAAAGATTAACGCACCAGTAGCTAACAAAAATGCTCCAAAAACTGCTGCCACTGATGAAGCCCGCTGTCGAGACTTTGCAGACGGCACCATCAAACCTAAAGAATCAAAAAAAGCTGACTACTCTGAAGGTACCCATACTTTGCAAAGAGAGAAAGCTCAACCGGTTGCGCTTACCTCATCTGTAGTTGATCTAAGCCAATTTGAAAACAAGAAAGTCAAAGTTTTCGGTGAAACACAAAAAGCCTTAAAGGAAGGGTGGCTAATGGATGTTTGCCGAGTTGAAGAAGTTAGCTAATTTCTATGATCAAGTTAGAGGGAGTTTCCAAAAAATACGGTTCGTCTATTCTAGCCTTAGATAATATCAACCTAGATATTGCTCAAGGCGAATTCGTCTTCTTAGTAGGTCCTTCTGGTGCAGGGAAGTCTACACTACTGAAAATTTTAACCAGGGAATCTGCCCCAACTTCTGGCAAAATTATCATCGGCGAACAAGATGTTTCTAAAATCAAATCCAGAAATATTCCCAAGTACCGCCAGAAAATTGGTTTTGTATTTCAAGATTTTAAGCTGTTAGACGACCGAACGGTTTACGAAAATGTAGCCCTAGCTCTTGAAGTTAGGGGGCTAAACGATTCTGAGATCGCCAAACAGGTTGAACATACCTTAAAGTTAGTGGAGATTTGGAACAGACGAAATCTATTTCCTAAGCAGCTTTCGGGAGGAGAAGCTCAAAGAGTGGCAATTGCCAGAGCCATCATTGGTAAACCAGATATTATATTAGCTGATGAACCTACTGGTGATTTGGATCCCCAAACTGCCTGGGGAGTAATTCAACTTTTAAATGAAGTCAATTCCTGGGGGACCACTATTTTAATGGCGACTCACAACAGCGAGATCGTGAATTCTCTTAAGAAAAGGGTGGTTGTCTTAAAAGAGGGGAAGGTGGCCAGGGATACCAATGAAGGTAAGTACGAATTACATTAAACCATGATTTCAATACGATTTGCAAAACGAAATATTAGGCGTTCACCTTTTCAAGCACTGGCTGCTTCGATGGCAATGTTTTCGGCCTTTTTTGCTTTGCTCACTTTTTTTCTAATTGCTGCCGGCTCCCAAGTAATCCTAAGATATTATGAAAGCAAACCCCAGGTGATTGCTTTTTTCAAAGATGGCACCACCCAATCTGATGTTACTGCCATTCAAAATGCCCTTAATGAAACCGGCAAAATTTCCTCAACTAAATATATCTCTAAAGATGAAGCCTTAGTGATGTACCACCAACTAACTAAAGACAAACCGGAGCTCGCAGAAGCCGTAACTGCCAATATCTTACCTGCATCCCTTGAAGTCTCCACCAAAACTCCGGAGAATCTAAGCGGTGTGGCTGATATTCTCAGAACGGAGCCCGTCGTTGATGATGTGATATTACCTCAAGACTTAGTTCAAAATATTACTTCCGGTACGAAAATTATTCGAATTGTTGGTATTTCAGTAGTGGCTTATTTAATACTGTTTGCTACTTTGCAGGTGTTAATGATAATTAGCTTTAAGATTAGGCTGAAGCGAGACGAGATTGAAATTATGCGATTACTCGGCGCAACTCCCGGTTTTATCAGAATGCCGTTTATGCTTGAAGGAATGTTTTATGGGATAACCGGTGCAATCAGTTCTTGGGCTGCAGTTTATGGATTGATTTGGTTTTTGGAACCATTTATTAAAACCTTTTTCCTGGGAGATGTTCAACTTCTACCGGTTAACCCTCTATATATGCTATCAGTCCTAGGTGTAGAAATTTTAGTTGCTACCATTATTGGATCTATCGGAGCGTATGGAGCAGTCAAACGCTATCTTCATGTATGAAGCATTTTTTTATTGTCATATTGGTTCTCTTTCTTACCTTATTCCCTATCCCTTATACCCTAAACCCCAGTTTTGCCCAATCTCTTGACGATCTAGACAAGGAACTCCAAGAAAAACAGAAACAAATTGATGAGCTCCAAGGTAAATTGGTAATTGCCCAAAAACAAGAGAAAACTCTAAAATCCCAGCTGGCCATAATCGATGGCCAAACTAAGATTACTGAGCTAAAAATTGATGAAACTAATACTCAGATTGAAAAATTAAATCGGGAAATTAATCAGCTATCAACACGGATTGATCGGCTGTCGATTTCTGTTGATTCGATCTCTGAAATCCTATTAAACAGAATTGTAGAAACTTACAAGTATGGACAGCCAACTTTTTTGGACTTGTTGTTTTCATCCCACAACTTTTCAGACCTACTAGAAAGAGTCAAATACGTTGAAATAGCTCAGGCCAACGATAAAAAAGTGCTTACTCAGCTTCAAGCAACTAAGCAAGCTTTCAACGACCAAAAACAAGATAAGCAAACCCGTCAAGCCGAAGCTAAAGCCTTAACAGTCCAGCTTGACCAATACAAAACTCAATTGGTTACCCAAAAAGCAGATAAGGAAAAGTTAATTGCTATTACCAAAAATGATGAGGCCAAATACCAATCTTTGATCGCCCAGCTCCGGGCTGAGCAAGAATCAATTGCCAGGGCTATCTCTAATGTTGGTGCAAAAATTGGTCCGGTTAATAAGGGGGATACCATTGCGGCGATGGGTAGTACCGGTTGCTCAACAGGGCCACATCTGCATTTTGAAGTCTTTGACAATGCCAAAGTAGAAGGTGGCCGAATTGTTGGCAATAGAGTCAATCCTAATAATTATCTGGGCAATGGTAAGTTAGGTGCTCCACTTCGAGGTTACCCCAATGAAACTACTATTACTACAGAGTACGGTGAGGTTTATTTTCTGGGAACACATACCGGCCTTGACATAGCTCCTAAATCTTGGGAGGGAGTCGGGCGAGCCATACTCGCTTCTGAAAATGGCATCGCCTACTCTGTTTCCGCGCCTTGTAATATTAAAATCTCCGGCGGGTCATCAACTGGCAAAGGTGTTATCGTTGACCACCAAAACGGCCTCGTCACCCTTTACTGGCACGTTCTGTAGTATTATATTAGTGTGCTAACTATTTTAAAGTTATTAGTTAACTTAATAGTCTTTGGCTTTCTTGTTACTCCTGTTTATGCCGTTAATCCTCCGTCTTTAACCAGTCCGACTGATAAATCGACAGTTCCCAATAGTACTTTAACTTGGGAAACTGTCTCGGAGGCCAGTCAGTACCGAGTGATTGTGGATGACGAAGAAACAATTACCTCTCCTTTTGTTAAGAACTATTATTCCACTAAAAATCAGTACTCACCAAAATTGGAAGAAAAGACTTATTACTGGAAAGTAGCGGCCAGGGATAGTAGCGATACTTGGAGTGAATTTAGCCCAATTTGGTCTTTTACTTTAAATTCCACTACTGGAGAATCGGATTCGTCACAGGATACCAAAGCTGCTACCCTTTTCGAGAGTTCAAACATTCCAACAGAAATTAATTCAGATACCAATTTTAAAGCTTCCATTAAATTAGAAACTGATAAACCAAATACTAAATATTTTCTAAAAGGGGCTTTCAAAAAAAGTGATGGCAGTAATTATTTTGGGGAAACAAAGATGAACTCTGACTGGGTGAAAAATGGTAGCAGTTTCTCTAGTCAAGTATCCATTACTACTGATGCTTCGGGAATGTGGATCGGAGATCTAGAGGTTAAGCCAGACTCAGAAGATTCTGGTTTTGAAGGCAGTAATGAATACATCTTTAAAGTGGCTAAATATTCTGATACAGGAACACTTTCTTGGAGTAATGAAACAAAGATAAAAATTAATCAAGTGGAGGTAAAACCCAGTCCTTTTCCCTCAACAGCACAGAGCCTTAGCCCCAAACCAACCCCTATACCCTCACCTTCTGAGGAGCTCGAAACTATGGTTGAGTTTTTTGAAAGCTCAATTGCAGGAATAGCAACAGAAGAGCCAAAGGCTAGTTCCTCACCCTTAATTGCCGGTAAAACCCAGAATAATCCTTTAAACATATTTGTCATTTTAGGGCTCATTCTGATTGGACTTAGCATTGGATTTACTCTATACTTTTACATCAGGAATCGCCGCGAAATAATATGAAAAAATATACTAGTTCTTCAGCAGCTAAAACTCAGGGAGTTGCCAGTCAAATCGCCAAGGATTTTACCAATGGAGTGATAGCCTTATCTGGAGATTTAGGTGCTGGTAAAACTACATTTACTCAAGGTTTTGCAGAAGCATTAGGGATAAAGGATAAAATTATCTCACCCACCTTTGTATTAATTAGACAACACCCCATCCCTAACTCTGATAAAACACTATTCCATATTGATTTATATAGATTAGAAGAAATCAACTTCAAAGAAACCGGCATCCAGGAAATTATCGACAGTCCAAATAATATCGTCCTCATAGAATGGGCCGAAAAGGCCAAAGACCAACTTCCTGAAAATACTTTATGGATCAATTTCAAAAATCTTGAAGAAAACAAAAGAGAGATTCAAATTAGCGAATGATTTTATCTTCTTGTTTCGACTGTAATGGCTCCGAAGGTAGCAATCTTTAAAAGCTCTAAATGTTTAAAAGAATTTTCCCAAAGGTGCCTACGGCCATCTTCTGGTTCCTTAATCAAAAAAGTTAACTCAGAACTATCGGGATGATTACCAGTATCCAACCTAGCTTTATTTCTGATATATTCTGGCTTATTTGGTAAATATGCATAATCCTCTGGTAGATATCCATAGGTTTTAAGTCCTCTCCACCAATATAGATATTGGTAAGGATAATCGATCACACTTGGCAGGTAAGTATAAACCTTAAAATTCTTACCCCCAGCTTCTTGATAGGTATAATCTATCGCCGAAAGCTCATTATTTATAATTGAATTACCTGGGTCACCTTTTTGAACCATCATAATATAATCTTTAACATTACCTAAAGCAAATCCAAATAAAGTAACTACCAACAAAAAGGCTGTCAACTTTCCTGGAAAATTAATTCTACCTAAATAGCTAATTGTGAAACCAATAAGAATAATTGCAGAGATTAAAATAGCATTCAAATGCCACCTCATTAGGTCAACTCTGAGAGGGAAGTTAAGTAAGACAAATATACCTAACATTGATAAACAAATTTGAGTCAAGAGTTCTATTTTTTGTTTTTTGAATATTACCATCCCCAGACAGATTCCGAAAAGAATTACAATCACATTCTGAAAAGTTTGGAAATTCATTAGGGTCGGCAAAAAGGTGTCATAAAAACTTTGCCATATTTGTATAAGTCTGCTGAGAGGATTTAAATCAACGCTGCCATGAGTTCCAGATTTATATAACAGTAAAGATTTGGACAATTGAAAATTATTTTTTAAATCAAAAAGAATCTGGGGAAGAAGTGTAAAACTAAACGCAACCAACCCCCAACCAAACGCTCTGCTCTTTAAATAGTTTCCATGCTTTCCTAATAATACATTCGCCACAATTACTAGTGGTAGAAAAAGCGCTGCGGCAATTTCAAAGTGTAAGAAAATCCCAGTTAAAAACCAAATAATTAGACTGTATTTCAACTTTCCCGATTCTAGATATTTAATCAGATAAAAAATAAAGGCTGGTGTCAGCAGTAAAACTGGGTTTGGATTAAATGCATACTGAGTAGCTAGTAAAATAAAATTTGAAGCTATCCAAATTATTGATACGGCCAGCAGTGCCAATATACCATAGTATTTATTTACCAAAATTAGTAAAAAATAACCGCCAATGGCCCATAGCATTATTTCCATTAGGATTGAGCCGTACGGGTCTCCCTCTGTTAGAAAATACGGGACTGAGAGTAAATAATACCAACCTGGGCCATTGTAAAATCCTTCAATGGCAGTTGTTGGTCCGATTAACCTTGGCTTTTTTAATTCCATCATCTCTCTAACATCAACCATGTCTCTGGCATTATCCATGTTAAAAATGAAATTATAGTCATGGCTAAGAATTAACCTAAAAACTATCCCTACTGTCAGAATAAATAGCACAAATTTTTTTGTCATAGAAACTTAGTATTTCTCCCTTTTTTGAATCACAAACTCTCCAATATTTCTTTCTTCAACAATCCTGGTGAAATAGTTTTCTTCTTGAATATACTCGTTAATCAAGTGAGGTGCAACCCCCCGAGTGGGTTCAATTATTAGATATCTGTAGTTTGGTAACCGCTCCTGCACTTCTTGAACTATAATATTACCTGGAAAACCCGCAGCATTCTTACCATTCCAGATCGGCAAATATCCGTATTTATCCTTACCATACCATTCAAATAGATATGACCAGGTTGTATTTATGGTAAATGGCATTGTAATTGCTTTAACTGCAAACGGATTGCCTGCAGCATCTTGGTAAAGATAGTCTAGGACCTTTTTCTCGTCGCCAAGCAACATTCCTTGCTGAACATCAATCTCGGAAATTGTTCCTTTGGGATTAAATTTAAAAATCATGTTAATGTTTACAACAAATATTACTAACAATATTATAATCCCAATCCTCTTATATTGACTTACTAAGAAAGCTACAAATAGCAACAGGCTAACTGATACTCCAACATTAGGGTAGTAAAGAGGTATATTATTTTGCAAATCCTTAACTCCTCCACTTACTAAAACAGTTACTATGAGAGAAAAGAACCAAATAGACAAAAAAGTTACTTGTTTTCTAAATGATCCGCTTTTGAAATGCCACACTAATAAAGTAAACGAGATGGTCCCTACAATTAACCCTATCTTTAATTCACCAAAAATATTAAAACTTAGCATTTTATCGACAGTAAATAGGTAAGTGCTAATTATGGTTAAAATATCCTTTTCATTTCCAGCGCTAGCCAGCGAGAGTAAGCCACTAGTAGTTTTGAAACCATACTTTAATTCAGCTAGCAAAAATGTTGAAATTGATAAGAACAACATTAGTAGTGAGGCCAGGTGAAATTTAATCGGTAACTTTAGGAAATCTTTTTTGAAAGTGAGCAACACCAAAAAAAATGGTACCACCAGATAAAATAAGGCAAATTGAAACTGGATTGACAGTCCTAGACAAAAAAATGCCAGCGGCAGTCCCCAGGCCTTATTCTTAAAAATTACCAACGCCAGACCTAGAAACATTAGTGGTACTGAAACTGCAGCAGGAGAAGGATTTCCCATATAGATTGCAAACTGGGATTGTTCAAAACTGAAAGTAAATAGAATTGAAGCAATTAATCCAACTTTTTTGTTGAACAATACCGACCCAAGAATATATATTACAAAAACTCCCAGCGCATTTAAGATTCTCAAAAAAGCTACCGTCACCTCTGGGCTGGCACTTAGGAGATAGCTTGGAACAATTAAGTAGTAATAGGCCACTCCGTGGAACAATCCCTCAAAAGAGGTCGATGGTCCAATCAGTTTTAGATTTCCTCTAATTATTTCTAAAGTTTCAAAGGCGTCTCTCGCTTGATCAAAACCGAAATAGATATTATTAGGAAAAAATAGGAACCTGATTATAAGTGCTAATAAAAAGACAACTAAGATCATAAGCTATTATTGCATTTTTTTGCAGTATTTTGACAAGCTATTTTGACATTTCAGTCTGGGATTAGTTCGATATCCCTTAAAAACTACCTGCCCTATTGGATCTTTTATCTCGAACAATTTTGTTAGAAAATGCTCTTTAGCTTGTGTATCTGAAATTGCTAAGTCATCACCCACTAGGATTTGTTCCTGATAGACATCAGCTTTCCAATCAATTATTTTAGTTTCAAAATTGGCTATCTGGTAAAAACTCTCCCATCTTGTCATGAAATAATAGTTGTCCTTGATACTCGGGTCAACCGATTTCTGAATTTCCTGCGGCGGGGTTTTCAAATAGAAAGCTAGCTCAGCGTAGGCCGGCTTTATCCGGCTACCATCAATGATAAATTTTTCATTAGGATTCTTGGAAATTTCCTTTGCTAATTGCTCAAAACCATAGCCCCATATAGTTGCTCTTTCATTTGGTAGCAACACGGCCATTGAGCGATAAAGCGAAGCCAGAGATAGGAAAACTAAGAATGCAACCAAAATATAGCTGATCTTATGTAGGCTAGTAATTTTTTGAAGACCCACAGATAAAATTAGCATCGTTGGCAAAAGCAAGGGCAAGGATCTTTGAGTAGAAAAGGGATCGCCTGTGAATGCAGCTGGTATTGGAGCAAGTAGAAAAAGTAGCAAAATAAATCGAGCATTCGATTTCTCCCTTTGATTTACTAATATAACTAACCCAATGAGATATAGGATTACCATCCAAGGATAAAATACGCTAAGCTCCGGAAATGATCTCTGCAAATCAGAATCCGGTTGAAAAAACAGGTTTCTGGGTGAATAATAGCTAAAATACTGAGATAAAAACTCTGCAGAAAAACTAATAGGCCAACTAACAACCAAAGGCAGGTTCATTAATTTAGCTTGAGATAAAATCTCTGAATCATAAAAAAGCCCTAAGCTACGACTGGTATTTGCTGGAGTAAAAATAATTAAAAGTTGAGGGATCGAAATAAGGAAATATACTGCAAAGGCTAGGATTAAAGGTTTAAAATTGTGTTTCTTCAGAATTGCTTTTCTGAAGACCATCAGGAATGTTGAAATAAACAGCGGCGCCAATAGTTTTTCACTATGATAAGTTAGTGAGGATAGCGACATTAAACCAAAAGCCGGTAATAAAAACCAAGGTTTCTTGCGGGATAACCAAAGAAATAAACAACCCCCGCTGAATAAAACAAACGCTAAATTAGTTTCATACCCAACTCTAGAATAAAAAATTGCCCAAGGAGTAATTGAAAGTAGTAGTGTCGCTAACAGGACCACTTTGTTATCATTGAAAAAGTTAATTTTTTTTAGTATGAGAAAGAATATCACGATAAATACAGTGCCGGAAAATGCCGACAAGAATCTAGTCGCAAATATGGAGTAACCAAATACATACATTGGTATCGAAGTTAAGTATGTATAAAGCGGCGGAGTGTATGAGCCAAAGAAACGGAAGGCCAGCGGCAGGTCTTTGCCATATTCGTCTTTACCAGTCTGCAAAATTGACCAAGCGTTTACAGCTGTAATTACCTCATCAACATAAAAACCGTTAGGATTATTACTAAGATTGTAAAACCGTAGGAATGCAGCTACTACAATAATCAAAATTAAACCAGGTAAGACTAACGATTTTTTAATTCCCATAGAGTTTTAATTCCACTGTTAATTGCTAAAACGAGAAATGGAAAAAGTATAAATGGTCCCATTTGGTTAAAATGCCCAATTACTGAAAGAAGTATTAGGCTAGAACTTATATATATCCACAAAGTTATGTTTGTCCACCGGATTAGTTTGTACAGTCCAATTAAAAAGGGTACGATTAAAATAAAGGGGAACTTTTTAAAATCATTGGCCCAGACTCTTTCTCTTGGGTGCCCACTAAAAAAATAGATATTTGGGTCAAGAGTTTCAAAAAAATTACGCTGAAACCTAGTTAATCCAACGCTTAAATCCCCCTCAAAAAAATCAGCCAGATGAAATCTGTAGAAGATTCTTCTTGCAACATCTGTAGAGGGGTTGTAAAATTGTTTCCGCATTGCTTTAACCCTTTGCTCATCATTATCACTGAGAATTAATGAGTGAAAATTAGTAGTATGCCATTGAAAGTAGAGAAGCGGGATTAGGACGATTACGACTATTTTGCTGCTAACTTTTTGCTTATGGTATAAAAGCAAAACAAATGAGGAAATTATCAAAAACAGAAAAAGCAACGGGCTAAATTGGCCAATTTGCCAAATCCAAGGATTTCCAAATAATATAAGCAAAAATATCATTGTGGAAATTTGTGGAGCAAGTTAATAACCTTATACTCGCTTTGACTAAAATGCTCTGATCGCTTTGGTTTTAACTTATCGAATAGCGGTACCAGGATATTGCTTTCATAAGTGTTGATTACGACTGGGTGAATGTAATATTGAAGGCAAACCGATGGAGTATTACGAAGATGAGTCGATACTACCTTAACAGTTTTCTTGATGTTATCATTTTTGACTATGTCATTTTCATAATTACCTAGGTTGTACAAAGTCACAGCCGACAGCACAGTTCCGCCCCAAGTCCGAAACTCTTTAGCGCTAATGTCTTCTCCAGTGACGCTTCTTAGATATTCATTAACATCCGATGAATCAATAATCCTAATCTCCCCCTGGTCATCTACATACTGGAAAAGTTCATACCCAGGTAATTCAATGCATTTTTTTACTATGCCTGCAATTCTTCTATCTGTAACTTCAACGGAGTGCATCACCCCGCTTTTACCTTTGAATTGAAATTTAATATTTGACCCACTAACTTTAACGTGCTTATTATGCAATGTTGTGAGTCCGTATGATTTATTTTCTCTAGCGTATTCGGTATTACCAACTCTAATAAAAGTATTCTCTAGTAACCAGACTACTGTGGCGATCACTTTATCCATTACCAAACCATTTTTACTCATGTCATTTTTTACTTTGCGTCGCAAACCAGGTAATATTTTTCCAAAGTAAAGCATTTTGTCAAACTTATTTTGCTGCGATAACTCAATCCATTTTAGATGATAGAGGTATTGCTTACGACCTTTTTCATCAAACCCTGTAGCTTGTAGATGACTATTTTCGAAAGGGGATATCCAAACATTTTTCCAAGCGGGAGGAATCGCTAAATGATTAATCCTATTCAAAATCTGTTTATCCTTAATCTTATCTGCTTTTGAGCCAAGATATATAAAGGATTTACCTATTTTAAATCTCTTTATCCCATCAATATCATCACTAATGTATCTTAATTTTATTTCTTCACTCATCCACCTAAATATAGCAATTTTGTGGGGCAATTGTCCAGATTGAATTCAAATCAAACTTATGTTGTAATAAAGAGGCTAATGATAACTCAAAAAATCTCCAAATTCATTGTAGATAACAAATTACTTATTTTAATATTGCTTTTAGGCTTATTTCTTAGAACCTATGAGGTAGTAGGAAGATTTGAATTTGCCCATGACGGTGACCTCTATTCTTGGATAGTCAAAGATATAGTAGTCGACCATCATCCCCGGTTAATTGGGCAATTAACCAGTGCTAAGGGAATCTTTATTGGCCCATTTTTTTATTATCTGCTGACCCCATTTTTTATCATCACTAAAATGGACCCAATTGGTGCAATCATCCCTATTACAATTTTATCACTGCTGGCAATCTTCAGCTATTACTTTTGCTTTAAGCAACTTTTAAATCAAAAGGTGGGATTAATTGCGGCTTTTTTGTCTTCAGTCTTACTTTGGTTAGTCAGGTTTGACAGATCAGTAGTTCCAAACACACCGACTAATCTCTGGGTAATCTGGTATTTTTATGTCATCATGAACCTGGCTCGGGGCAACTTTAAAGTTTTGTG
>Ga0209542_10004556_pt1 | contig 28385 bp, 27 predicted proteins | sample RifCSPhighO2_01_FD_184028 | JGI IMG/M metagenome (GOLD analysis project Ga0209542, IMG submission 184028) | Soil microbial communities from Rifle, Colorado - Rifle CSP2_plank highO2_0.1 (SPAdes) (version 2) | ecosystem: Environmental > Terrestrial > Deep subsurface > Rock core/Sediment ...
GACACAGACAGCTGTGGCCCATGCTACGACGATGTCCCCGACTCTGGTAACTGTGGCGAGCCGGACTGTGGGTGCTCTGATGCATGTGATCCAGCTTGCGGCGGCGACCCTGTTTGTGATCCTGCTTGCGGCGGCGACGCATGTATTATCGAATGTGGAGGCGACCCTGTTTGTGATCCTGCTTGCGGCGGCGACCCTGCCGACCCGAGCTGTGGAAATGATCCTCCTACAGGATGTGACGAGGAGAATAAGCCCGACCCCAGTAAGACCTACGAGTGTTGTTTGCTGGACGGCTCCCATGGTACTAATCAGGGCTGGTGCGAGGTCACCGGCTCTCAAAAATGTCGAGCTGAAAATGAGTGTTTTCCAGACAACCAAGAAGGAGTTTGTATAGCGGGTCAAGCATATTGCAATTATGGCATCACACATGAGTGTCTACTCGGTGAGCCCGGTCAGTGTGGCGACACCGATGGAAAAATGTGTGGCCCTTGGACGTATGATTTTGATCTTTTATATGACAGCGATGGCGATGGTGTTGACGAGCTTTATCATGTGAGTGGGTACGCCCTTGCGTATTTTATTGACGAAGAGGAGGAATGTGCGGACCCAAATGTCATCGCCATTGCGGTAGCAATCATAATAGGGTCACTACCTCCCCCGGGCTCTGGAGATGCTGTAATTAGTGTTACGCCAGTATTTGCAACAAACGGTGTCTGCGATAGTGGTGTAGGCACTTGTACCGCCGGAACAGGGACAGATCCGGTTCTTTCCGGAGACGGAACTACTTATTCTTGGATTTGTCAGGGGGAATATGGTGGAGATGATTCTCCAGAATGTACAGCATCAGCTGGTACTGCCGGTGTCTGCGGGTCTGTGGCAGGCACATGTAGCTCTGGCACGCCTGCAAGTGGCACACAAAGTGGACAAACTTACAGTTGGCAATGCTTGGGAGAGAACGGCGGAGCGGACGCATCATGCAGTGCGACAGTAGGATGTTCAGGAGGCACAACGTACTGTAATGACCAGTGTATCACCGGCACATGCGAGCAGCCAAAGAAAAAAGGAGGAAACATTCTTATCATAGGAAATGATGGGCCGGTGGAGCTTGGTACTCTCAAGGTGATTCCTCCGATTATACCCACAAATACTACATGCTATGTAAAATGGGGAACAACATTTGAGAGCTACTATACTTTAGGCTACAGCAGTGACCCTGAAGACCCAGATCCCGAATTAGTTACCCACTGCAAGCTTTCAAATCAGGACGAAGTACTGCAGACGTTTGATCCAGGATCTCAAAGTGCGCCTCTCGAATATCCGGACCAGAATGTTAAAAGAGACACGCAATATGTTTTGAAGTGCTGGGACGGAACAGTTGAGACTAATGCGGAAACTGCCACCAGCACCTGCCGTATTAATGTCCGCTCAATAGAATTTAATTAGAAAAAGAGAAAGTAGAATGTAGGTCACACACCCGCCTTTGATTTTTTGAAATCAAAGGCGGGTGTGCTTGAAATCCTTTCTGTTTTTCCACACTCCACCAGCGAAGCGGTCTACATTCCACATTCTCTGATATAATTAAAGGCAATGGTACTTAATGAAAAGCATCTCGAGGAATTTATTCTTGACTCCGGCTTAGTTGATAAGACTACGCTTGAAAAAGCTAAGCTTGAGTCGGAAGGCAAGAAAGTAAGCATCGGAGATGTTTTAGTCTCAAGTGGGAAAATAGGAGAGGACGATCTGCGCAGAATCAACGCTTATGTCTTAGGCATTCCTTTTGTTGACATCAAGGATCAGAAACTTGATTTCAACGTTTTGTCTCTTATTCCCGAACCGATTGCCAGGAAAAATAATATAGTGGCCTTCAAAAAAAAAGGCAGTAACCTTGAGGTTGCAATGCTTGATATAGGTGATCTTTCGGCAATTGACTTCGTTAAGAAAAAAACTGGGCTGAAGATCATGCCACGGCTCACCTCTACAGAATCTGTCAAGGCCGCACTTCTTCAATATCAAAAATCTCTCAAGGCTGATTTTGGTGATCTTATCACAAAAGAATCCGCGAATATTACAGCTTTTTCTGATGAAAAGGGCGACGAGAACGATGAAAAGACGCTGAAAAAAATGGCTGAAGATCTGCCGGTCATAAGAATAGTGGATACTCTTTTAAAGCACGCTATTTTACAGGACGCATCTGATATTCATATAGAGCCGTTTGAGACAGAAGTTGTTGTTCGCTACCGCATTGACGGAATTCTTCACGATGCGATGGTTTTGCCGAAAAACGCCGGAGATGGAATTACCGCTCGCATTAAAGTGCTTGCAAACCTAAAACTTGATGAGAAAAGATTGCCACAAGACGGAAGATTCAAGGTGGACATTGACGGCGAAAGAGTGGCGCTTCGCGTATCTATTCTTCCGACTTATTTTGGTGAGAAAACAGTGATGCGTCTCTTGCGTGAGGGGGCCTCCGGCTTTTCGCTCGAGTCTCTTGGATTTCACGGCGTGTCTCTGGAACGGCTCCACGAAGCGACCAAAGCTTCAACAGGAATGATTTTAGCCACAGGACCTACAGGGTCGGGAAAAACAACAACGCTTTATACAATTTTGGATATTTTAAATACTCCAAATGTAAACATCTCAACAATTGAGGACCCAATCGAATATCAGATGAAGAGAGTCAACCAGTCCCAGGTCAAACCTGAGATCGGCTTTACCTTTGCGAATGGCCTGCGTTCTCTGGTTCGCCAAGATCCGGATATTGTTATGGTGGGCGAGATTCGTGACAATGAGACGGCAGCTCTGGCCATCAACGCTGCTTTGACCGGACACCTGGTTCTCTCGACGCTTCACACCAATTCTGCCGCTGGCGCCATACCTCGTCTTCTTGATATGAAGGCAGAACCGTTTCTACTCGTGTCTACATTGAATGTAGTGGTTGGCCAGCGTTTGGTGCGTCGCTTGGAGAAGCCGAAAGACAAATTCTTTTTATCAAGGGCGGAACAGGTGGAGCTTGCAAAAAAAGTTGACATGGAAAAGGTTTTGAAAACTTTGAAGGAAGAGAAAGCTGTTTCAGCCGATGCGACCTGGAATGAAGTGCCTTTCTGGAAACCCAATCCATCGCAGGAGTATCCGGACGGATTTCATTCCCGTATCGGCATTCACGAAGTGCTCAGAGTTACGCCGACTATCCGCGAGCTTATAATGAAGAGCGCCACATCCGATGAAATAGAAATTCAAGCAAAAAAAGAAGGAATGCTTACAATGATAGAGGATGGAATAGTAAAATCAGTCCGTGGCCTTACAATAATTGAAGAAGTTCTGCGGGTTATTTCGGAGTAGATTGTGGATAGTGGAAGGTGGAGAGTAGAAAATTTTAGGCAAAAAAAATGCAATTTAAAATCACTTACAAAACAGCAAACGGAGAAACAGGGGAACGGATGATTGAAGCGCCGGACAGATATGAGGTTTTCAGACAGCTTAAGAAGGACGGGATCATTCCGATAGAGGTCACAGAGAAAAAGAAAAATACGTTCTCCCTATCTTTTCTTAAAGGACGTGTAAAAACGGCAGAAAAAATATTTTTGGCAAAAAATTTAAGCTCTATGCTTCATGCCGGACTTGCTCTTTCACGCGCTCTTTCTGTGATGAATAAACAGGCCAAAAACAAAAGACTAAAATTTATCTTGGACAAAATAAATGAGGCGGTGGCTTCTGGTAAAACTTTGCACGAGGCGCTGGAGCAGTTCCCAGAGACTTTCAATGCGCTTTTTATTGCTATGGTCAAAGCAGGTGAAGAAAGCGGATCTCTCACAGAATCTTTTAAAATTGTCGGCGATCAAATGGAAAAAAACTACACTCTCGTTAAAAGAATACGAGGGGCGCTCATTTATCCAGCAATTATTCTTTCCTTAATGATAGGCATTGCTATACTCATGCTTACTCTGGTGGTGCCATCCTTGACGGCTACATTCAAAGAGCTTAACACTGAACTTCCTGTTTCAACTCAAGTAGTTATTGGATTAAGCGAGTTTCTTCAGAATCATTATATTTTTGCCGCAATGATTCTTACTGTTGTGATTTTTCTAGTTAGCGTATTTGTGAAAAGCAGAATAGGTAAAAAAACACTTGATTATACACTGCTCCATATACCGTTATTTAAACCAATCGTGATTGAGTCAAATGTTGCGCGTACGGCGCGAACTTTTTCTTCACTTCTTTCCGCAGGAGTGCCGGTCGTTCGCAGCGCCGAGATCACCAAAGATGTTTTACAAAATTTTTTTTATAAAGCGGCGCTCGGCGAAATAGAGACAGTTGTTCAAAAAGGCGAGCAGATTTCGGCCGTTGTTGCCCGATATCCGAAGTTGTATCCGCCTTTTTTTGGGGAAATGATCTCGGTGGGTGAGGAAACAGGCAATCTTTCAGCGATGCTGAAGCAGGTCGCCGATTACTATGAAGACGAAGTGGATCAGAGGACTAAGAACATGTCTACTGTCATAGAACCTCTTCTTATGATAGTGATCGGGCTTGCTGTCGGATTTTTTGCCGTTTCTATGATCACCCCTATGTATACGGTGCTGGATAGCATATGACATATTTTAAAGAAGCATAGCGACTATAAAAATAGTTACCCCGTACTATCTTTGTGAACAATATGAAAAATAAAAATAATAATTTCATCAAGCTAATAGCTAACAGCTATAAGCTAAAAGCTGCCCAAGGCTTTTCTGCCATTGAAATCCTAACAACGATCGCTATTGTCGGTATTTTGATTGCCATATCCGTATCAGTGTTTTCTTCTCTCTCCAATTCGCAATCTTTGGACCGCGATGCGCAAAGTGTTCTTTCATATATTGAGAAGGCGCGGACAATGGCCATAAATTCCGTGGACGGAGTGGAGCACGGGGTGAAGTTTACGGCAAGCTCGATAGAAGTGTTTTCAGGCACTGTCTACTATGCCGATAATGTAGAGTCGTCTTATGATATCCCAGCCAAATACACGATTTCTGACATCTCGCTTACCGGCGGCGCCACAGAGCTTTATTTTGCCAAGCTCACAGGCAACGCTTCCAAGAGCGGCACTGTGACGGTGTCGCCTGCGGCAGGCGGCGCCGGCAAAACGATTGTCATTTACGGCACAGGTATAAGCGAGATACAATGATGAGTGAGAGTAGACAGTAGACAGTAGTGAGTAGCGAGGAAAATTTTAATGCGTAATTTCTTGAAAATAAAATATAAAAAAGGGATGAGCATAGTGGAAATCGTCATCGGCGCGAGCATCATTGCCGTGGCTCTCGTGGTACTTGTGAATTCTTATACGCTCACGGCGCGCTACGCGCTTTCGGATACCAAGGTCTTGAAAGCCGCCATGCTTTCCGAAGAAGGAGTGGAAATTCTCAAATTTATGCGCGATTCGGGCTTCGCAGCCAATATCGCATCGCTCACGAACGGCACGACCTACCGTTTTTCGTGGGACGGCGCCGAATGGACTTCCACTTCCGCTCATTCGTGGATTGACAGCAAGTTCGACAGGACATTTGTCCTCTCTGCGGTGAATCGCGACGCATCAAACAATGTCGTCTCAAGCGGAGGCACTTCGGATTCCGGCAGCAGGAAAGCGACGATATCCGTAGCTTGGAAGGAGAATACCGGGACCACGACTAAGACCATAGAAATGTATCTTTTCGATGTTTTCAACAACTGATGACCAAACTAATGAATCCTGTTAGAAATCTTATAGATAAACATTTAGATCATGCGAGAAATAAACAAAACAATTTCTAACGGGATGAACAGCAAAAACTTCAACAAAGGGTTTTCTCTTGTCGAGCTTATTATCTATGCTTCTCTGGCGGTGATTTTAATGACGGTCATTATCTATGCCACCAACGCTATGTTTATGAGTCACAGGATTATCAAGGCCACGCGCAATGTGGAAAATTCCGGCATCGCCGCTATGGATAGGATGGTGCGCGAGATTCGCGCCGCGCAAAGCATTGGCGCTATCAATTCATTCGGAGTATCAAACGGAGTGCTGTCTCTTATCGTCCCGACAAGCGGCGGAGGGACAAAAAATGTGAAATTCTATCTATCTAGCCAGAAGGTCGTGGTAGATGACGATGTCGTCACCGCAGGCCAGCTCACCTTATCTCAAGTCAGAGCCACATCTTTGAAATTCTATTCTCTGTCTACCACTACATCTTCTGCAATCAAAGTAGAGTTGACACTTCTCGGGCCCACTTCTACGCCAAGTGTGAGCGACAGTTTCTATACTACGGTGGTGATGCGAGGGTCATATCAATAGCAATGAAAAATTTCAACAACAAATCAAGAGGCCAGGTCGTTATAATGACAGTTTTGGGATTTTTGGCCATCTCCTTGGCGGTCATTTCCGCGGTGGTGGTGCCTACAGCCAATCAAATTAAATCAGTGCGCGATTTGCACAAAGCCAAGCAAGGATATCTCGCGGCGGATTCCGTAAACGAAGAAGCATTTTATCGGCTGAATCAAGGTCAGACGCTCCCAGCAAGCATCACTTTGCCATTTTCGGGAGATATTTCCGCCTCTGCAGAAGTGGCAGATGTCGGCGACACGATACAGGTCACAACTACAGGCGCAAATGGTGAAACAATCCGCTATGCTAAAAGCGTTTTTTCCGAAGGTGAAGGGGCATCATTCAATTATGGCCTGCAAGTAGGTAATGGTGGGCTTTCAATGAAAAATCACACGGTAATCAATGGAAATGTATATTCTAATGGGAATATCGTCGGAGACGACGACGATGTGATAATAACTGGAAGCGCTGTTGCCGCCGCTGTGTCCAATATTACGGCAGAGGTCACCAATGGCACTACCACTATCCCCATAGGAGGAATAGATCTTGGTCGGACGAGCGCTGTAGAAGAAATAGCCCAAAGCTTCCTTATGACTACCACCACTCCCGTATTGCGCATATCAGTAAATCTCAAAAAGATAGGAGCCACTAATCCTTCAAATTTAGAGCTTGAGATCAGAGCGGATTCAAGCGGTAATCCCACAGGAAGCCAACAAGGATCTGACATGACTATCTCCGCCGCTATTGTCGCTTCCTCTTACGGATGGATAGATGTATATCCAAGCCCATCCATATCCCTAAACAATAATCAGACATATTGGATAAGGCTCATTAGTGGCGACACAAAGGCCTCGAAATATTACAACATCGCTACGAGCACAGGAGCTTATGCAAATGGCATTATCAAGACCAAAAATTCAGACGACACATGGTCGACCCCATCTCCTTCTGGGCAAGATGCGCTTTTTGAGATTTATACCGGCTATTCTAGCAAGATTGATGGAGTGAGTGTAGGCGGCACTGCCAGCGCTTTCACTGTCAAGGATTCGACAGTTACGGGCAATTTGTATTGTCAAGATGACGGAGACGGCGGAGACCCAGACGATAGCAATAACAAACCCTGCGACACGAGTCAAGCACCCCCGTCCACTTTAGGATTTTCTGTATCAGAAGCAAATATTGACGAGTGGAAAGAGATGGCGAGCACTGGGCAGGTGTACAATGGAAATTTGTCCATGTGCAATTCTTGCGGCTACGAAGCTTCCACTACTGACAAAGCGTTGAAAGTAATAGGCACTCTTGACCTTTCAAACGATTCAGTGCTCACTCTTGGCGGACCCTTATATGTGACCGGCAATCTCAATATCTCCAACGACAGTATTATTCAGCTTGCAAGCTCTTATGGTGCTGGAGATGGGATTGTCGTGGTGGAAGGCACTACCGATACTAATAATGCTGGCCAATTTTTAGGAAGCGGCAATTCAGCTAGCTATATTATGGTTGCTACAAAAAATGGCAATATAAATATCAGAAACCACGGAGGGTCTGTAGTGCTCGTCACTCTGAATGGCACGGCTAATTTTACAAACGATGCCACTGCAAAGGCCGTTACGGCTTACAAGATGAATATGTTTAATGATTCTGTCTTAAACTATGAATCAGGGCTCACAAACATCAACTTCACCACAGGGCCTTCCGGCTCGTGGACGGTAGACAGCTGGGGGGAGGTGTCGCAGTAAGTCCCCACATGTCCGACTTGTGGGAAGGGTATCTACCTGCTACAATTTAATCTATGTCGCAAAGAAAAGTTCCGCTTGTTGATGGCGAGTATTACCATATCTACAATAGGGGTAATAGTAAGCAGAAAATATTTCTAGATGAGGAGGATTACAGACATTTTGTAAAGTGTCTCTTCGTTTTGAATACTTATAGACATTTTAAATTTAGGGACAATATTGTAGATACCAACATCGACGCTTTTGATTTTAAAAGAGGAGATACGCTTGTTTCTATGGGAGCATGGGCTCTTATGCCCAATCACTTCCATATATATCTGACTGCCGCCAAGACTCCTCCCCACAAGTCCGACTTGTGGGAGGACGGCAAAAGGAATAAGATTGGAGAATTTATGCGTAAACTTTCTACTGCATATGCTAAATACTTCAATGCAAAGTATATCCGCACAGGATCACTCTTTGAAGGCGTGTTCAAATCTGTGCATATCAAGGATGATGTGCAAGCGAAGTATCTTTTTGCCTATATACATTTAAATCCCGTCAAGATTATTGATCCTGAATGGAAGGAAAAAGGAATTAAGGACAGCATCGGAGCAAGAAAATTTCTTAACAGCTATGAATGGAGCAGCTATCTCGATCATATAGGAAAAGTGAGACCACAAAACAAAATAATGTCCATAAAACATTTCCCGAAATATTTTAAAAATAAAGAAACAATCAAAGAGGATATCTTTGGCTGGTTTAAGCCTGTGAAATATTAAAAAACTTCTCCCACATGTCCGACTTGTGGGACGACTTGTGGGAGCTCAAAAGTGTCGCAGTAAGCCCTCGTTTGAGGTAGAATGTAGGGATGAAAAAAATTCTCATCGGCAATTGGAAAATGAATCCAAAGAGCGCTACTATCGCCAGGAAAATTGTCTCTGATGTCAAGAAATCTTCCGCCAAATCCAAAGCGGAAATCGTAATCTGCCCACCCGCTCCGTTTATCCATTTGATAGGAGGCAAAATCAAGCGTGGCGCACAGGATGTGTCAGTGGAAAAAGAAGAGGGCGCGTTTACAGGAGAAGTATCCGCAAATCAGCTTAAATCAATCGGCGCCTCTTATGCTATCGTCGGTCATTCCGAGAGGAGGGCGCGAGGGGAGACATCGCTGATTGTGGCCAAGAAAGCATTTGCCGCTTTGGCTTCTAGCATCTCTCCTTTAATATGCATTGGAGAGAAAGAAAGACACCATGATGGCAGTCACTGGTCGGAAATAAAAAAGCAGATGCATGAATCATTAAAGGGCGTAAAACGTGCGCAAATTTCTAAATGTATTATTGTTTATGAACCGGTCTGGGCTATCAGCACGCATAATAAAGGAGTAATGCGGACAGAAGATGTGAACGAATCCTCTATTTTCGTCCGAAAAGTTTTGGCAGAGATGTTTGGCTCCAAGCTCGCTTCAAAAACTAGGATTATTTACGGCGGTTCGGTGGATGCAAAAAATGCTCCTGAATTGGCGGAAGTTTCAGGCATCTCCGGTGTTCTCGTTGGGCGGGCAAGCCTGAAAGGAGCCGAATTTGCAAAAATTGTCTCTGCTTTTTCATAATTTATGAATAATTATGCATATGATAAGGAAAAATTATCTAGCAAAACGGTTTTACTGCGCACGGATTTTAATGTAGAGATAAAATATAATTCTGTTGTAAGCGATTTTCGCCTTAGACGTACTATTCCCACTATAAAGGATCTACAAAACGCCGGCGCAAAAATAATTCTTATCTCTCATATTGATGACAAAGAAGGAGGCTCTTTAGAGCCGGTAGCACGTAATCTGGTAAAAGATTTTCCAAAACTTTTTTTTATAGAAGATATTTTTTCAGAGGATGCAAAGGATAAAGTCAGTAAAATGCGCAATGGAGATGTCATACTTTTTGAAAATCTGCGCAAATGGCCGGGAGAAAAGGCAAATGATGAGGCATTCGCAAAGCACTTGGCATCATTCGCGGATGTATTCGTGAACGAAGCATTCTCGGTGTCGCACAGAGAGCACTCATCTATTGTAGGGGTGCCCAAATTACTGCCGTCATTTATCGGACCTGCTTTCAGAGAAGAGCTGAAACATCTTTCGGCGATAGAAAATCCAAAGAGACCATTTTTTGTGATCTTAGGAGGCGCTAAGTTTGAAACCAAGCTCCCACTTCTCAAAAAGTTCTTGGAAGTAGCGGATTCTGTTGCTGTCGGGGGTGCTATTGCGAATGATTTTTTTAAGGTCAAGGGATATTTTTTGGGTGACTCTTTGGTATCAGAAAAAATTCCAAGCGATTTGTCGCACCTGCTTCAGAATCCAAAACTGCTTTTACCGGTTGATGTATACACTTCGCATAAGGGCGAGAGGTTTTTGAAAAACCCAAAGGATGTGGGTATTGGCGAAAAGATTATGGATGTGGGCGACAAGACCATAAAAATATGGAAGGCGAAAGTGGCTGAATCTAACTGTATTTTATGGAACGGACCCTTGGGCAAAGCAGAACTCGGGTTTGGGGCAGGCACAGAAGCGTTTGCCAAAACCATTGCAAATTCTGGAGCAGTTTCTATTGTTGGCGGCGGCGATGTCGTGGCGGCGATAGAAAAGTTAAATATTATGAAAAAGTTCACATTTGTCTCTTCTGGCGGCGGAGCGATGCTTGAGTTTCTGTCATCCGGTACTCTTGTTGGACTGGAAGCCGTCAAAGGTGCCAGCCATAGAGTATCTTATTCAAAAAGCGCGAAGAAAGAATTTTTTTCAAGACTTGGCAAGTGGTTTTAAAGAGACTCCTTTATCTTTTCTGCAACACTCTCTGCCTCTCCCTCTTTATACGATTTCTGTGGCCAGAGTTTGAGCCCGTCGCCTTCTATGCGCGGAATGATATGCAGATGGGCATGAAAGATGACCTGTCCCCCAGATTTTTCGTTGTTCATGCCGATGTTGACTCCGTCTGCTCCAATGCCTTTTTTTATTGCCTGAGCGATTTTTTTCGCAGTGAGAATTAGCCCTGCGAGCGTTTCGTCTGGCAGGGTATAGAGATTCTCAAAATGTTCCTTGGGAATGACAAGAGTGTGGCCAGGATTTACAGGAGCAATGTCTAAAAAGGCAAGCGTATCGCTATCCTCGTAAATTTTACAAGATGGAATTTCTCCTTTTACGATTTTGCAAAAAATGCAATCTTTGGTCATAATTCAATTCTATCAGCAAATAATGAAAATATGAATCCCGTTAGAAAATCACAGAGTAGCGATTATGTATAAAGTAGATTTTGAAGTGTTAAAATTACAATTATGTTAACAATGATATTGGATAATTTTCTAACGGGATGAACGGCAAATTAAACGGCATCAAACTAATAGGAGGGCATGGTAACCCCGCTCTTGCAAAAGAAATTGCTAAGTGTTTGAAAGTGCCTCTTGTTCAAATTGACAATGAGCCGTTCCCTGACGGAGAAACATTTGTTCAGATAAAAGAAAATATCCGCGGCAAGGATGTTTTTATCATTCAGCCAACTTGCCCGCCGGTAAATGACAACCTAATGGAACTCTTCATAATAACTGATGCCGTGCGAAGGGCGAGTGCTCGGCGCATTACTGCAGTAATACCTTTTTACGGTTATGCCAGACAAGACAGAAAGGATCGTCCACGAGTTCCAATTACCGCGAAGCTTGTTGCTAACCTTTTAGTGACAGCGGGAGTAGACAGGGTCATCACGATGGATTTGCATGCTCAGCAGATCCAGGGATTTTTTGACATACCGGTTGATCATCTTTTCAGCTCGCCGGTTTTAATAAAAGAAATTAAAAAACGGAAATTTAAAAATCTGGTAGTTGTATCTCCTGATGTCGGCGGAATAAAAATGTGTCATGCATATGCAAAAGAATTAGGCGCTCCGCTTGCTATCATCGCCAAAAATCGCGTCAGCGCAGAAGAAGTTGAGGCTTTGAGCCTTATTGGTGATGTTAAAGGAAAGAATGTGCTTATGGTGGATGATCTCACTGAAACTGCCGGCACTTTAGTCTCCGCTGCAAAAATGCTCAAAAAATCCGGAGCAAAAAATATTTATGCCGCTGTCGCTCACTCAGTCCTAGGTGAAAAGGGCAGATTGCGTCTTGCTGATTCTCCTATTATAGAGATTTTTACTACAAATTCAGTGACACAAGCGCATGGTCCAAAGATTAAACCACTCTCCGTTGCTCCTCTTTTTGCCGAAGCCATTAAGCGCATCCACAACGACCAGTCGGTAACTTCTCTTTTTAGAGTTTAGCACCTGGTCTGTTGAAATCTTTAAGTTTTTTTCCGATTCTCGTGTTAAAATTTGAGTGTGAAGCAATACACTGTTCGCGAACCAATTAATAAAGATGCCCGAAATGAATTTTTGGAATATTCCGATATCGTGGCTCATCTTTTGCACCACCGAGGCATAAAGAAAAAGGAGGAAGCGCAAGCATTTCTTTCTCCGGATTACGAAAAAGGTGTGCATGACCCTTTTTTTCTTAATGATATGGAGAAGGCGGTAGCAAGGATTTTGGGAGCAATAGAGAAAAATGAAAAGATATGTATATATTCTGATTACGATGCCGACGGCATCCCGGGCGCTGTTGTGCTCCACGATTTGTTCAAAAAAATCGGATATACAAATTTTGTAAATTATATCCCCAACAGAAGCGAAGAAGGATTCGGATTGAATCAAAATGCACTCGCAAAGCTTGCTGAGGAAGGCACGAATCTCCTTATTACGGTGGATTGTGGCATAGTAGAAGTTAATAATGTCGCTTTTGCAAATACTTTAGGAATGGATGTGATAATCACGGACCATCATATTCCAAATGAGATATTGCCGAATGCATTGGCAATTGTGAATCCTAAAATCTCTCCGGATTATCCGGAAAAGATGCTTTGTGGGGCGGGAGTGGCATACAAGTTAGCGCAGGCGATACTTTCTAGGAATAATTTCGGGCTTAAAGATGGTGAAGAGAAGTGGCTTTTGGATATGGTAGGTATCGCAACGCTTTCAGATATGGTTCCGCTTTTAGGAGAGAATAGAATTTTTGCTTCTTACGGGCTTGTTGTATTGCGAAAGTCTCGGCGAGTAGGTCTCCAAAAACTTTTTAAAAAATTGAAAATTAATCAAAGTCATCTTACAGAAGATGATGTCGGATTTATGATATCCCCGCGCATAAACGCCGCCTCACGAATGGGAGTATCGTATGACGCATTTCATCTACTTACGACAGAAAACGAATCTGAGGCGGATATACTTGTAGAAAAGCTGGAAAAAGTGAATCGTGAGAGAAAGGGAACGACTGCATATCTTGTAAAGGAGGTGAAGAAGCATATTGAAGCTAAGTATTCGCCGTATTTTCAGAATAAAATCATCGTCGCAGGAGATCCCTCGTGGAAGCCGTCGCTTTTGGGGCTTGTGGCGAATTCTTTGGCAGAGTCCGAAATGAAGCCGGTCTTTCTCTGGGGCAGAGACGGCGCGCAATCGGCCTTGAAGGGCTCGTGCCGCTCCGTCGGCAATGTAAGCGTGACCGAGCTAATGACTGCCGTCACTCCCGGCATCTTTACAGAATCTGGCGGGCATCATCTTGCTGGCGGGTTTGCTGTATCTTATGAATCGGTGCATCTTTTAGAGGAAGAGCTTGATCGTGCGTATCAGAAATTTGGACATACTACACATGAGGAGGAGGATTTTGTGGATGCCATACTTTCCATCAATGAGATAAATGAGGGCTTCGTCCGGAGCGTAGAAGGCCTCGCGCCTTTCGGCACAGGCAATCCGAAGCCTCTGTTTATGATAAGTGATGCTCCTGTGCGAGAGGTGGCTCTCTTCGGCAAAGCTAAAGAGCATTTGAAAATTATTTTCGAAAGACAGGACGGTGGAAGCATTGAGGCGATATCATTTTTTGTCCCGGAAAAATTATTTACAAAAACAACAGACAAAAAAACTCTCTCTATTATTGGAAATATTGAACGCTCTTTTTTCCTCAATAGAGAAACATTGCGGATAAGAATAGAGGATATTGTGTAATAAAAAGACTCCATGCAGGTGTACACAGAGTCAGCCTTCGTTTGCTTCACGAAACGCTTCATCGATGAGTTTTTCTACTTCTAGATCGATTGGTATATCGGGCAAATCGCTCCAATCTGGTTGCGTTGCCAGAATCTGCTGGATCCTTTCAAAACTCATCTTTTCTTCGATTTTTACTATAGTAGATGGGTCCTTTTTTAACATACCGCAATAGACCACAGCTCGAAAGAGATCAGCAATTTCGTATCCTGACCTTTCACTCCAGACTCTATAGTAAAGCTTAGCCCGAGGCGGAAGTTCTAGGTTTCTACTCATAATTCCTCAGCGAGTTTAATCCAAAACCATTTTTTATGCAATAATGTATCTATGTCAAAAACGATAATTTTTACCGATGGATCATCAAGAGGGAATCCTGGGCCGGGCGGATGGGGAGCGATTATTTCTTATGCTCATGGTCGTGATAAGGAGGTAAGAGAGATAGGGGGTGCCAATAAAAGCACAACGAATAATAGGATGGAGATGATGGCTGTAGTAGAAGCCCTTTCGTTCACAAAAAAACTTAGGCAAGCTGATTCGGAAATTACTCTTTACACCGATTCGGAATATGTGAAAAAGGGCGCGACAGAATGGGCATACTCTTGGGCGTCTAACAATTGGCGCACAAAAGCGAACACACCTGTCTTAAATAAAGATCTCTGGCAGAAAATAATGGAGCTTATGAATGACATGGATATTGAAATGAAAGTAATTGCCGGACACTCTGGAATTCCTGCTAACGAAAGATGCGATGTTATTGCCACAACATTGGCGGATGGTAATAATGAGAAATTGTTTGATGGTAAGCTCATTGACTACAAAGTTTCTCTTGATGCATCAAAACAAACATTTCAAACCGGACCGAAAGGATCTTTTGCCAAAGGTAAAAAAGCATATTCGTATGTAAGCGCAATCAAAGGCATAGTGAAAGTACACAAAACATGGGCGGAATGCGAAGTAAGGGTAAAAGGTGAGCCAAATGCGCGCTTCAGGAAAGCGCTTACAAAAACAGAGGAGTCAGAACTCATCAAAAAGTTTTCTTTTAGATGAGGGCCTTTTATTTTTATTCCGTCATACTCGGTTTTTTTGTAGGGATTCTTGCTGGTGAACTATTTGATTTTTCTCTAGAGGCCGGCCTCGCGAGTTTACTTTCCGCAATTTTAATTGCGGTCTTTCTTTTTTGGCACAGCAGTAAAAAAGAAAAGCTACTTGCACACCCAATTTTGATTTTTGCTATTTTTATGTTCACTTTTTCAATCGGCGGCATGAGGATGCAAAATGCAGAAAGTAAGTTCAATGAAAATCCACTTTCAGAGTTTTTAGACAAAAAAACGACACTTACTGGTTATGTTGATAATGAAACGGAATCTTCAAACAGTACAATAGTGAAAGTATATGCGATCCAAGAAGGAAATTACCTAAAGAACATAAAATCGGAGAAAATACTTGTGAATAATTTATCGCCATTACTCGGATACAGGGACATCGTAGTTTTTTCGGGTAAGCTTAATCTTCCAAAAAATTTCAAAACGCAATCAGGGAGCGAATTTGACTACGCAACTTATCTTAAAAAGAGCGGTATTCGTTATGTCGTCTCCTTTCCGACTCTTATAAGTCAAGAAAAAGACAATTCATTTTCAATCCGCGCATTTTTATACCGTATAAAAAATTGGTTCATAGGAAACATTCAAAGTGTTGTGCCAGAGCCGGAGAGCGCTCTTGCGGCGGGGGTGACGGTGGCGGGCAAGGCGGCGTTACCAGCAAATGTAAAGGAAGATTTCATCCGCTCGGGCGTGATACATATCGTGGTCCTCTCCGGCTACAACATAGCTATCATCATCGGCGCAATGCTCGCGATGTTTGGATTTTTGGGCAGAAGATGGGCGTCAATTATCGCCATTACTGCCGTGTCCCTTTTTGTGATTCTCTCCGGAGGCGCCGCGCCTGTGGTGAGGGCGGCAATTATGGCGGGCATCGTGCTTATTGGTACTTTATCCTATACGCCGGTGATTCAAAACAGGGCGCTTTTTGGCGCGGCGCTTCTTATGGTGCTTTGGAATCCCCTTATCCTATCAAGCGATGCATCTTTCGCTCTCTCATTTCTCGCCACATTTGCAATCATAAATATCGCGAGGATGGTTGAGCCGTATCTTTCTTTGATTGGCAAGCGATTCCAGATGAGAAAGATTCTCTCGGAAACGCTCGCGACCCAAGTCTTCGTCCTACCGTATTTGCTCTACCAGATTGGCCGCCTGTCTGTGGTCGCCCCTCTTTCAAATATCGTCATTCTCCCATTTATCCCAGCAATAATGCTCCTTTGCTTTATCGTAGGCGTTATTGCTTTCGCTCCATTTGTAGCATTACCTCTAGCCGGAGCGCTTTTCGTTCTCTCTTGGCTCGTCATATGGCTCGCTCACGCCTTCGCCTCACTTCCATTCGCCTCGTTTGATATCTCTATTTCTCTTTGGACGATGCTTCTTATGTATCTCGGCTATTTTGCAATCGGGATTTATTTTTCCAGACGCGCTCATAGAACTGATTGACTTTTTTGTTGGGCGGAGTAAAGTCAATCCAAACCGATCGTCCTTTTTATGCCTAGAATATCAAAAATCGCAAATGCCTCATCAATCACTGATGGCAAAACAACGGTGACAAAGGAGCCACAAAAATACTATTATTCGCGGAAGGACCGTAATGTATCTGTGGATCTCACTCCAGAGCTCAAAAAACAGGTCCAAGAGCTGGCACAGCAATCAGGTCTCAGTCTTAGTGATTACATGAGAGCATGTCTCACTTTGGCAGCGAAAAGAAAGATTGTAGTTAAGGCACACTTTACGATAGTGCCTCTGCAGGATTAGGAAACAAATCAAGGATAGCGCTCACGCTGGGCGCTTTTTTATTTTATCGCCTCATCAAAGCGCCGGGCGGAGACCTCTTGATTCGTCGCGTTTGTGTAAGCGTCAATATATTTTCTTTTTTCGCCCGGAGTGTAGTCCATCAAATACGAGTGCTCCCACATATCTATGCCGTAGATGAATTTGAGCCCGTTCAATTGTCCTAAATGTTGTTCATCCACCCAGTTTTGTACCAAATGTTTTGAAACAGGGTCATACCAAAGCACGGCCCAGCCGATGCCTCGCGTCATAGCGAGCACCACAAAGCTATCAAACCATTCTTTGACGCTACCGAAGTCTTTCTCTATTTGTTTGTTTAAGAGAGAATCCATCGCTGCCTCTCTATGCCCCCCTTCTAGCTGTTCAAAATAATATTCGTGATTGCGCATGCCATCAAATTCAAATGCGAATCTGCGATTTAGCTCCCCAAGTACGTACGCATTTTTCTCAGAGTCGGCTTTATATTCTGCAATTTTCTCTTGAATCAAATTCGCATGCTTTACATAACCGGCGTAAAGCTTCAAATGTTCTTCTATTGTTTTTTTTGAGATTCCTGCAACCAGAGGAATGTTAAATGTTTTAGCTTGGAACATAAAGTTTGAAAAGTTAATAAATAGTGACCAGTTACATTATAATACCTACATGACGATTTGGCGAAAAGTAGCTTTCATATTCTTTGGATTTCTTTCTCTTTCCACTATCTCGCTTTTTTTCTTTGCGCGCTCTTTAACAGGGTCTGGCGTTCTTACTATTTCTTTTTTAAACATCGGACAGGGAGATGCTATTTATATTGAGGCGCCGAACGGCAAGCAAATAATCGTTGATGGGGGACCGGGACCTGTTGTATTGTCTGAACTTGGCAAAGTGATGCCTCTTTTTGACCGCACGATTGACGCAATAATTGTTACCAATCCTGACAAGGACCACATAGCCGGATTTATAGATATTATGAAAAGGTATAAAGTGGATTACATAGTTCTACCCGGCACTGTTTCTACAACTATTACATATAACTCGGTGGAATCATTTGTAAAAGAAAAAGGTTTAGAAAAAATTTTGGCCCGGCGGGGCATGGATATTGTTTTGGACAAAGAAAACGAGGTGTATCTTCATATTTTGTTTCCTGACAGGGACGTCAGTAATTTTACGACAAATGACGGGTCTATTGTCGCGAAATTAATTTATGGCAAGACCTCAATTCTTTTGGAAGGTGATGCTTCGCAAAAAATAGAAAACTATCTTCTTGCGTTTGATAAAACAGAACTTGATTCAGATATCTTGAAGACTGGCCATCACGGCTCGCGCACTTCCACTGCACAAGCTTATGTTGAAGCGGCATCACCTGACTATGCCATAATTTCTTCTGGCATTGATAACAAATATGGGCACCCGCATAAAGAAACTTTGGAAACGCTTGCGAAATTCAATGTTCCAGTTTTGCGCACCGATACAGACGGCAGGATCACTTTTGTTTCCGACGGAAATAATTTTATTAGGACTGAATAATTTACATTACTATAAAAAACCGCCATGCAAATTAATGCAAGGCGGTTTATAAGGAGCAAATCCCACGCGGTCAAGCCGCTACCCTAATCATACGAGTGAACCATTCGTCTCCCTGCAGTTGGGTGCGAGAGAGAAAGGCAAGTTGGAAATATCCCTTGCCGACCGGCTCGGCGATCAAAAGCTGGCGCGGATGCTTCACGATAATTTTTGTGCCAGGATGAGTGTGGCTATGAGGGAGCCACATTGACGCCGGCACTTGAATGTTCATTTCACAGACGAGGTTTTCCGCCTCGTTCTTTCTGTTCGGGTCGAAGAATGGAATGACCCCATTTGGATTATGCTTGAGCACCTCGAAGCAGATTTCACGCAGATGGAGCAGACCAACCGCATTGACGTCATAATCGAACGCAAAGCGCCCGCCGTCCTCTGACTCGATAAGTGACGTTGAGCCCCCGAGGAAGAGGGCAGGGAGACGAATATTCATGGTTGTTATTGGGTGGGTGATGAGAACAACTCTTCTCTAAAAGAAAAGAGCCAGCAGCCGGATTGGATGCTGGCTCTTACTCTACATATTTTTTACTTAGATGCAAAAGCCAATACCCAATCCGTTTCGGTCATCATCTGCACCATCATATTTTTTGTATTCAAATTTCTCATTTTCTTGTATTTTTTAAGCTAAAAGCTAGTAGCTATCAGCTAAAAGCTCCTAAATTACTCCCGCTTTCTTCAAGGTCTTGTAAGCACCGTTCTTATTCAATGTCTTAATGCCTTTCGCTGACAAAATGAGAGAAATAGACTTCTGCAATTCAGGAATGTAAATTTTCTTTTTCTGAAAGTTTGCACTTCTCCTTATTTTGCCGCAAGGGTTAAATTGCGTCGCACGAGTGCGGTTGGAATATCGGCCTCCTATGAGTGATGTCTTTTTTGTGATTGGGCAAATTCGCATGAATTGAATGTTGAATGTAGACCGCTTCGCTTGTAGAGGGCAGTCAATAAAACCAATAACTACTTTCTACCATCCACTTTCTACTTTCGTATTCTGGCATGCTATCATAGATATTGTTTTTTATCAATTAAAAGTATGGATGGCGTAGTAGAAAATGGTATCGCCATCTACTTGCGAGATTTCTTAGGGTAGATTATTGGAGTAAGGTTTAGCAATGAAAAATATAATGATTAATAATAAATTAAGTAACGAAATGGCGTAGAAGATAATGCCGTTTTTCACTACTCCATGGAAATCAATCTTTTTTTTCAAATCGCAGTCATAATTGTTTCAATTGTTTTTCACGAGCTCTCGCACGGCTACGCGGCGTATTTTTTAGGTGACTCCACTGCAAAGTATGAAGGACGGCTCACGATAAACCCTCTCAAACACCTAGAGGTTTTTGGTTCAATTATCGTGCCGCTTCTTACCCATGCGTTGAGCGGAATGGTTTTCGGCTGGGCAAAGCCCGTGCCGTATAATCCATACAATTTGAAAATTCCGAGGTGGGGGGAAGTGATTGTTGCCGCCGCTGGTCCGCTCGCCAATCTCTCCATCGCTTTGATCTTTTCATTGTATGTTCGGTCGCTTGGCGCAGGCATTGCCGATTCTCCAACAGGAGACCTGGCACTTTTAATCATTATAATCAATCTCACTTTAGCGATTTTTAATCTTATTCCGATCCCTCCGCTTGATGGGTTCAAGATTTTTTGGGGTATTTTACCTTATCGCCTCCATCATATTCGTGATTTTTTCCAAAAACATATGCTACTTTTCATAATTATATTTCTTTTCGGCTTTTCCTTTATCCTTAATCCTATCGTCACTTGGCTTTTCCAGCTCTTTACCGGAATATCTTTAAGATAAGTTAATGAGCTTGCGAGCTAGTTAGGAAAATACAAATCCGAAAATAGATGCGCGGACTTCTTACAAGCTAACCAGCTTTTAGGCTTATCAGCTTCCTAAGGCTTGCGTTTCTTACCCTTTCATAGTAGATTGTTTTGGAACCCGAAAGGGTTTTTCATTTTCTAAATTTTTTAATGCCGACAATAAATCAATTGGTAAAGAGGTGCCGAAAGCATAAAGGCGCAAAACCACAGGCGGTCGCACTCCGCAAAGGGTTCAATGTGCTTGAAAACAGGCCGACATTTTATAATTCACCGTTCAAGCGCGGTGTCTGCACCAAAGTAACTACCAAGACCCCCAAAAAGCCAAACTCCGCTATCAGGAAAATTGCCCGTGTGCGTCTCACAAATGGCATGGAAGTGACGGCATACATTCCTGGCGAGGGACACAATTTGCAAGAGCACTCTGTGGTAATACTGCGAGGAGGCAAAGTGCGAGATGTGGGATTGCGATACACAATAGTACGAGGGCTTCTTGACTGCGCTGGAGTGGAGAAGAGGAGGAAAGAAAGAAGCGCTTATGGAACTAAAAGACCTAAGACCAAATAGTACCTAGAATCTAGTGACTAGAAACTAGTAACTAAAAAACAAATGAGAAGAAAATTAAAAAAAAAGCCAATACTCCGCCCAGACCTTACTTATAATTCCGAGAAGATAGCGAAATTTACCAATTACATCATGGAGAGCGGCAAGAGGAGAGCTGCGCAGACGATAGTGAAAAGCGCTTTTGAAGAAATAAAGACGAAGCTAAAAGTAGAGAATCCTCTAGAAGTATTTGAGGCGGCTTTGAAGAACACGGGACCTCTTATGGAAGTCCGCTCGAGGCGCGTGGGCGGGGCCAACTATCAAGTGCCGCGCGAAGTGCGCGAAGCGAGGAGGCATTTCCTCTCTATGATGTGGATAATTGACGCGGCGCGAAACAAAAAAGGTCGCCCTATGCACATAAAGCTCGCAGACGAAATTATTTCTGCAGCTAAAAACGAAGGAGAAGCGGTAAAGAAAAGAGAGAACACTCACAAGATGGCAGAGGCGAATAAGGCCTTCGCCCACTTCGCTTGGTAATTTAATCTATGGATTTGAACAAAAAAGTCAGCTCACTAAGTTTAAGCAGCTTGATTTATATTATAATTTCCATCATATTCTTTATTCCTATTGCGTTTTTGATTTATTCGATGTTCACCATCGCAAATTATACTGACACTGTTGCGAAGGAAAGAGGGAGTGTGCCATTATTCTTTCTTTTAGCTTTTTATATATTTTATGTAGGGATTCCTTTTGCTGTATATTCCATAGTTTTTTTTCTAATAAAGATATTTAAAAAAAAGAAGCTAGAGACATCTATAGAATAAAAAATGCCGAGGGGTTTATGCCTCGGCTTTTGCGGGTATGAGCTTGTTCACCGGAACTTTCCAAATAAACTTAGATTTACGCTTCAAAGTTGCCAGCGCCGGTTTTCGCGTCGAATTGTTAAATTCAAACACAAAAAAGGTCATTCGATGATCTTCTACGCCAAACTCTTTTGCCACTTCAGGTGATACAAAACGAGCCCTACCGCCCAGAAAAATTTTTTGATTATTTTCCATAAGAACGGCTGATGCCAGAGTGATTGTTACTGCGAAACACTTTATTGTCAATAAAAAAACCTGTAGTGATTTCTCAAAACAGGTTGGGTATGAAAGGAACTTCGTAGCTCCCGCTACTTCTTTTCCGATGTGATGAGAATGATGCCTGAAGCGACGGCCTCAGCATAAATCTGCCGAATCTTCCAGTCACGGATTCGCCATACATCGGCAAGATTCCTGATGTTGCCGAGTTCTACCAGCGCACGATTTTTTATCGGGTTTTTATCCGACCGAAGGATGTAGAGATTAGGCATCCCATGATTCTTCATATCGCCGCTTCGGATTACCATTCCGATTTTTTCATTGCCAGAAGTTCTGTTGCGCCCATTTTCCCTGAGTGCTTTTGCTATGGCTTGCGCCAACACATCACTTCCAGGCGAAGGGGGAGATACAACATGCGGTCCAGCAACTCCTTTTGAAGTGGAGTCAAAGTGGATGCTTACGTAAACCACCCTTGCCTCCTTATGCAGGTTTGCCGCCACCTTGGCAATTTCCAATCGACGCGTGAGACCTTTTTCCTTCGCGAAAACAATATCATTCTTCGTATCATTAAATACCGCACCTTTGTTTTGATCAAGGACAGCGTCATCAGAGGACTTGAAGCCCGTCTTTGGATCCACAATTGTCATTTTGACAGTGGCCCCTTTGGCAAGAAGCAAGAGGCGTAAACGGCAAGCGACATCGTAGACTTGAGCACTTTCACAAAGCTTCTTGCCGTCTTTTAACTTAATGTTTGTGCCTGGGTCCGCACCACCGTGTCCGGGATCAATGATGACTAGAACGCCGGCGAGCTCCTTGGTTGCAGTGGAATCTGACTTTTCTTCAGCACTGACAGTAAATTCCAAAACTGCCAGTGAAATGATCACAAGAGTCGTTTTCATAGGTTTAGTTTTGGGTTTAAGCCGCTTTCAAAGGGCTACTTGATTTTTATATTACATCTTAAAATACATTTTGTCAATTTAAACTTACCATATATCAAGAGAGATTTGCTATTTTTAAAACTATAAGTTGATATTTTCCACTTTCCCTGTAAAGTAAAGTCATATGATCTTTGAGCTAGGGTATTTCCTGGCTTTGTGAAATTGTGCTCAAACCAAACCCGTCACCACTATGAACGAATTTGTCAGCTTCTGGTCAATTCCGATTGGGACTCGAATCTACATTCAGACCTACCCAATCCTGCTCCGCCTCATTGGAGCGCCCGACCCCATCTGCTGCGTCAAAACTGGACGCTTTACCGTCAATGAAATGGAGCTTGACGAGCGAACGGTGCTGATTCTGTCGCCTTTCAAGAAAGCGCAGATTTTGCAGTCAGGGCAGTGGCGACCGGGCGGCAAAATCACGTCATGGAATACACTGAAGGAGTGTAAGGTCTATCTACGCTCTATCACAAGGAGCTCTCAAAGTTAGCAGCGGTATCAAAGCCCCTGCTATTTTTATTAATATTTGACCGAGCACCATAGGCACCTAAATGGTGCTCGGTTGACATTTTTTTTGAAATAAGTAATCTTATAGTCACAAAGGCCGAAGATAGCAGATAGCCGAAAGGTGTTAATTGTCGAAAGACATTCTGCCGAGGTAATACAGCTTATGGCTGTTAGCTTCTAGCTTTTATAAAAAGCAGGTCTGAGATAGGTCGATATTATTTTTTTTATTAGCCTTCTAACAGCTAACAGCTAGTAGCTAAAAGCTATTAAATTATGCCAGTCACAAGAAAAAAGAAAGAAGAAGCATATAAAAATCTTTCTGAGGGATTGAAGTCTTCAAAGTCAGTGGTGTTCGTGAATTTTCACGGATTGACTGTTGCTGATTCAACCGAGCTTAGAAGGAAACTTCGAGAGAGCGGAATAAAATATTCCGTAGCAAAAAAGACAATTGCAGGAAAAGTGCTTGAAGAACAAAGTTATAGCGGCAATATGCCAGAGTTAACCGGTGAGCTTGCAATCGCTTGGGGCGAAGATCTTATCGCACCAGCACGCGAAGTGAATGAATTTGAAAAAAAATTCAAGGATAGAGTTAAAATTCTCGGCGGAATTTTTGAGGGCGTTTACAAAGACCGCGATGCTATGAAATCTATCGCCATGATTCCAACACGGGAAGTCCTGCTTTCACAGATTGCATATTTATTGAAATCTCCAATGCAGAGATTTGCTATTGCGGTATCGGAGGTGGCTAAAAAACGAGGAGCATAGCGACTACGTTTTTTGCCACCCCGCCCCAATTTTGCCAAAAGTTTGACAATTCAAAAATCATTCTTGGTAAAATGGAGCGGTTAAAAATAAAAATCAGTCGAGCCGACTGATTTTTGAGGAAAATTAAAAGCAAAATTGGGGCGGGGTCATTATTTTAGTAATTCGCTCCGCTCATAACAAAAATATATGAAATTTCAAACATTCCTCACAGAACTTGAAGGAGCGTCCGTCATGGAGCTTAACGACCTAGTGAAGCAGATTGAAGAGAAATTCGGAGTATCCGCGGCGGCAGTAGCCGCCGCTCCTGCTGCGGCCGCAGGGCCAGTAGCAGATGAGCAAAGCTTGTTTGCTGTTGAGCTTACGGATGCGGGAGCGCAGAAGATTGCTGTCATCAAAGTGGTCAAAGAAGCTCTGGGCCTCGGACTTGGAGATGCTAAAGCAGCCGTAGATGCTGCGCCGAAGGTGCTTAAAGAAGGCCTAAAGAAGGAAGAGGCAGAGGAGCTAAAGAAGAAGATAGAAGCAGCCGGCGGTAAAGTGACTCTAAAATAACAAAGTTATTTTTAGTCACTTTTCGGCCGGAGCGCACTAGTCCGAATTCAGCAGAATTCGGCCGCGAGGTGAGGATGGATAAGATTCCATCACAAGACCTTTTGAGGCAGAATTGAGCTTTGCGAAATTATGTCCAAAAGGTGTACTGCTCCTGTAAGGAGGGGCCTGCATGGCGATGTTCGCGATGGCGAACAAAGAACATGTGGGCAAAGTAACTTTGAAGTAGAAAGATGGCAAGGGTAACCCTTGCCATTTCCAACCACCGCGCGCCAAAAGCGCGCGGTGTTTTGTTTTTTTGACATTAGAACTATAATGAAGGAGATGAGTGTAATTACCGGACAGATTTCCGATGATCTTTTAGTCATTGTTCCTCCAGATGAGGAGGACTACGAATGGCCATGACGGCAAAGGCCCCTCATTCCAGAGAGGTCTTTTTTTAATAGTTTTGAATGTGATAAAATAGGAGTATGGATTTCGTAGTACCTGCCTGCCGGCAAGGCAGGGAAAATGGCATGACCATCATTTTGTAAGTAAACGCGTATAAAGTTAACTTATCGAATCTTTTCGTGAAAAACAAAGTGTTAAATTATAAATATAATCAAAAGATGGCGAACAAATAATGCCATTTTTCACTACCGGATGGAAACTCTCGAACAAATATTTGGAAGTCCTACCAAAGCCAGGCTTTTACGCGCGTTTATCTATAATCCGAATATTATTTTTGATGTAAAGAATATTGCAAAAAAAATTAAATCAGCCTTGCCTGTGGTAAAGAAAGAGATAAAAATATTGCAGAAAATCAATTTAATAAAAAAGAGAAATACTCGCGATGAAAAAGGTAGAAAAATATCTGGATATGTTGCCGATCAAAATTTCAAATACATTAACGCACTCCACGAATTTCTTTTAAAAGTTTCTCCACTTACTGAAGACGCTATTGCGAAAAAACTGGGAGATGCTGGCAAAGCCAAGCTTGTAGTGGTATCCGGTATGTTTCTAAATGATGACAACTCTCGCGCAGATATGCTTATTGTGTCCGAAAAGGCGAATGAAAAAAGAATTGCAAAAACAGTAGCAGATATAGGTGTGGAATTCGGACGAGACGTATCATATGCCCTCTTTACTAGGGACGATTTTTCATATCGGCTTGGAATGGGCGATAAGCTTCTTCGTGATATTTTTGATTTTCCGCATAAGGTAATCTTGGACAAGATAGGTATTGGTAAATAAGGATTTTTAGGAACCGAAGGGGTATTTGACCGAGCACCATGAGTGCCTAAATGGTGCTCGGTTGACATCCATTCTACTAAGAGTATAATTGCGCGCATACCAGAAATGTTACAAAAGACCCTATTTTACAAGCGGAATACCTAAAAAAGCATTCAATGCTTTTTTCTTGGTTTGAACCGCTAAAAAAGCGGTTTTTTCTTCGCCTGAACGACTGAAATTTGAAAATAAAAAGCTGTCCCGGAACTTTGCCGCATTTGGTAGGAGGCTGAAACAATTTGTTTACAAATTGTTCGCCCGACCGCCGGAGGCGGTTTAGGGTCTTTTCGACCCGGAGACAGACGTCGGAACTGAAAGAAGGAAAATTTTGCTCAACCCCCCGGAAGGGCAGAGTGCATGGTCCAAAAGGACTAGACTAGCTTGGTCCAAAGTGACCGAAATGAGGAGAAATACCTATTTAGTATTGCCAAGACATTAGGCTGTGGCGGCGATACGCATTTCAAGAGCTTAGTTGAAGGGGGTTCGAGTCCTCCTCATGCATTTATAAAGTTCTTTTGGATTTTTATAAGCGGACGAGTCAATGATTCGTCTTCTTCTTTCAGTTCCGACAATCAAAAGCGCACGGTCGCTTAAGTAATGGCGATCGTGTAAAGCAGGTAATTACTAAATATTGTGGTTTTTACATTTCCTAATAGGAATGTAAGAGCGTATGGTGGATGCCTTGGCTTGCATAAGCGATGAAGGACGTAGCACAGCTGCGATAAGCGACGGTAAGGTGCCAAGCAACCTTTGACCCGTCGATTTCCGAATGGGGAAACCCAATCAGTTTACTGATTACTCCAACTCTAGTTGGAGTGCTAACCTAGGGAAGTAAAACATTTCAGTACCTAGAGGAATAGAAACTAAAAAGTATTTCGTTAGTAGCGGCGAGCGAAAACGAAAAAGCCCAAACTTGACTTTGGAACGGAGAGCGCGTTTAGTCGCGATATCCGCTCCGCGGTTGGGGGTAGTAAGGTGACAAATTGAATTAAATTCAGAAAAGTTACAAAATTTTTTGTTAGGAAAACAAGCTGGAAAGCTTGGCCCCAGAGGGTAATAGTCCCGTATCTGAAAACGAAAAATCTTTTATTGTCATTCTTGAGTACCTCGAGAAATGAATGGCTCGGGGGAATCTGCCGGAACTAACCGGTAAGGCTAAATATAATGCAAGACCGATAGTGAACTAGTACCGTGAGGGAAAGGTGAAAAGAACCCCGTTGAGGGGAGTGAAATAGATCTGAAACCATATGCTTACAAGGAGTCGGAGCGGGCATCACATTGCATGTGATGCCAGCTATTAGCTACAAGCTGTTAGCTGTTAGTTTTCTGAATTCAAATTTCGGGAGCTAAAAGCTAAAAGCTAAAAGCTAGAAGCTGGACATCGCGCGTAGCGTGATGTCCGTCACGGCGTGCCTATTGAAGAATGAGCCAACGAGTTAATGTATGCGGCATGACTAAGGGCGTGAGTCCGGAGTCGCAGGGAAACCGAGTGTTAATAGCGCGCAACAAAGTCGTACACATTAGACCCGAAACCAGAGCGAGCTTGCCATGAGCAGGGTGAACTTTTTCGAAAGAAAAAGGGAGGCCCGAACCGATATGTCGTTCAACGCATCCGGATGACTTGTGGTAAGAAGTGAAAAGCTAATCGAGCCTGGTAATAGCTGGTTCTCTCCGAAATAGCTTTTGGGTTAGCGTCATATGTTCCTTCCGAGGGTAGAGCACTGGAAGGACCCAACAGGGAGAAATCTCGTGGGTCCTATCAAACTCCGAATACCGGAAGTAAAAAGTATGGCAGTTAGACCGTGGGGGCTAAGCTTCACTGGTCAAAAGGGAAACAGCCCATGATCTCAAATTAAGGTCCCTAAATTTATGCTAAGTGCATCACAAGGCGGTGGAATTTCTTAGACACTGAGGATGTTGGCTTAGAAGCAGCCATCATTTAAAGAAAGCGTAACAGCTCACTCACTTAGAGATTCTGCACCAAAGATAATCGGGGCTAAGCATAATACCGAAATTGAGGGCTTGTAAACTTCACAGAGAAAAATTTGTTCGTTTGGATTAATGTTGGTGTAGCTCAGTGGCAGAGCACTTCATGTGGTTGTTTGGAGCCAAGTAACGCCTTTGCCGGTGTTCCTCCAAATAAAGAATGAAGAAGTCATTGGTTCAAATCCAATCACCAACTCCAATCCGAATTCGAACCGAAGAAATTCTTCGGTTCTCTGTGAAGTTTATGAGCGGTAGGAGAGTATTCGTATTGCAGTGAAGGCAAAGGCGTGAGCCATGCTGGAGCGATGCGAAGTAAGAATGTTGGCACAAGTA
>Ga0209542_10004557_pt1 | contig 28381 bp, 27 predicted proteins | sample RifCSPhighO2_01_FD_184028 | JGI IMG/M metagenome (GOLD analysis project Ga0209542, IMG submission 184028) | Soil microbial communities from Rifle, Colorado - Rifle CSP2_plank highO2_0.1 (SPAdes) (version 2) | ecosystem: Environmental > Terrestrial > Deep subsurface > Rock core/Sediment ...
GTGTTGCCACGTCTATCACTCCTGGTCTCCTGCTGCTCAACAAAGCAGCAGGCTAGGGTTAGTACGTGGGTCAGGTTTGGATGGAAATCCCGGGGGTTAGTGGGTCACTTCTGCGTGGAAATCAACACTACGCTCATTTACCGCAGAACGAAGAACCTACGTGCAGTCCAGCTACTCCTGGGCCACTCAAAAATCGAGTCAACTGTCCGCTACCTTGGCATTGAGGTCGACGATGCACTTGAGCTATCCGAACAGACCGAGATTTGAGTTGACGGAGCACAAAACTCTCACCGGGGGCGGCTAAGCTGTGGGCCTTAGATCACCGGAAGCTATGGGATCACGAAGGGCATCCCGGGCTGCAGATCCGAAGTTGATCGATTCTTTTTCGGAGCTATAGCCCTCAGACTTTGTTTTTGCGAAGCAGCGTTCGCTGCGGACGACAAAAGTCATTCAGCTCATCCTGAAGAAACCGGCCCCACATCTTGGAGCTCGGTCGCGTAAGCGCAGGAGAACCCATCACGGTAGTCGCTAGCGCGTCTGGCCAATCCGCGCGCCCTTCGCTCGGACCTCGTGTACTTGGAACTCACACCATCACTCTATTTGCGGCAGGCAACTAAAGGTCAACGCTGGATCGGCATCAATGGTCCGTTTGATGTTGGCGCCAACATCTTGGAGCGTACGAGCAATCCCAACCTGCCCCAGCTAATGAGAATCTAATCGCGGTATGGCTCTGTTGCGGAAAGAGTCATGATGATTGAATGCCTCACGAATGTTCTCGCGCAGCAAATCATCGTCCCAGGGTTTAGTAAGGAACTTGTAGATGGATCCCCGATTGATCGCGTCCGCAATAGACTCAAGATCGGTGTACCCTGACAAGATGATCCGAATCGTTTCTGGATAAAGATCACGGACGCGGGACAAAAACTCCGTGCCGGACATTTCTGGCATCCGCTGATCCGACAAAATCACCTGCACATCGTGATCACCGAGGATTCTCAGGCCCTCTTTTGCACTCGAAGCGGCCAGGATTTCATATCCATCCCGCCGCAGTACGCGTCTTAGAGCTGAAAGAATGCCCGGCTCGTCATCAACCACCAGAATTCTTCGCACCGGAGCATCAGGCTCTCGCGGAACCGGAATACAAGCTCCGGTATGAAGCAGCTGTCCCATGTCCTGCATGGATAAGGGCTTGCTGAAGTAATACCCTTGTATCTCATCGCAGTGTTTGCGACGCAGGTAGTTCATCTGGGCTTCTGTCTCAACCCCTTCGGCAATCACTTTGAGCTTGAGATTGTGGGCCAGATCAATGATGGCAATACAAATTGCAGCAGCATCAGGGTCGTAAATAACATCTTTGACGAAGCTCTGATCGACCTTCAAATAGTCGATAGGCAGCTTCTTAAGGTAGGCCAACGAAGAATAGCCCGTACCAAAATCGTCCACCGCCACGCGAACACCGAATTCGCGCATTTTCCTCAGGCACTTCACGCACGATTCCATATCCTCCACGAACAGGCTTTCCGTGATTTCTATGTCCAGAATGCTTGCATTGCAGGCTTGGAGTTTCTTGCGAACAACATCCGCGAAATCTGCTCGCCTCATCTGGACCGCCGACACGTTGACCGCAATTCGCGGGGGTACGAGCCCAAGGGCGCACCATTGCGCATGGTCGGCAAGAGCCCGTTCGATGATCCATTGCCCCACTTCACCGATCATGCCGGTTTCTTCCAGGATGGGAACGAACTGTGCTGGGGGTATCAGGCCGACTTCGGGATCTTGCCAGCGGATTAGCGCCTCCATGCCCGTGATCTTTCCATCATGCAACCCAACCTTTGGCTGATAGTGCAAGAGGAACTGATTGCTCTCTAGAGCCTTGTGCAACTTGCTTTCGATGCTCAACTGATTGCGCACCCGAGTGTTCATCGAGGTGGCATAGAACTGGTATCGACCCTGGCTAGCGCCGGCCTCGCGGCAAGCCGCTTCTGCATTGGTCAGCAAGGCATCCGCATCATGCCCATCCTCAGGAAACATGGCGATTCCTGCGCGCAAAGTCAGATACAGCTCTTTACCTTCGACCAGAAAAGGTTTGTCGATTTGCGGCTGTACTTTTTCACGCAAAAAATGTGCGACATCCGAAGGCGACCCGCAGTGTGTAAGAACACACCCGAACTGGTCGGCACCGATTCTGGCTATTTGGTTTGTACGGCCAACAACCTCCGAAAGGCGCAAGGCCACGAGCTTTAGCAGTACATCGCCCACGTGCCGCCCCAGCGTGTCATTGACGTTTCTGAAACGGTCTACGTTGAACCACAGCAACGCCATCTTCGAAGAACTCTCGGGGTTGTTCTGCGCCAACTGGCGTATGCGATCTTGAAGCAGACTCCTGTTGGGCAGACCGGTGAGTGCGTCGTAGTAAGCAAGATAGGTGAGCTCTTCCGCTTTTTCCAAATGATCTAGCGAAAACGCAATGTCGTTTGCCAACTCCTCCAGCAAAAGGACTTCTTCGTCATCGAAAAAGTGTGTTTCTGCGGAATACAGCACCAATACCCCAATGGATTGCTGCGCGATGGAGAGCGGCAGAACGGCGAAACTTGCGAAGCCACGGTCGAGCGCCTGCTGTTTGAGCACAATCCGCTCATCTTTGGCGGTGTTCTGGACGAGGATTGTGGAACCTTTTTGGAGGCTCTGCCCGACTATTCCGTACTCGCGCTCCTGCTCGACGCGCATTCCCATTGGAATGTGTTCGATATAGTCCTCTCCCGCCCCGGACCACGCCACAGCGGCTACGCGCTGCGAATCGTTATCCACAAGACCAATCCATGCGAGCTTGAAGCCTCCTGCATGGACTGCGACATTGCAGGCCTCCTGGAAAAGTTCTTCCCGGTTCTGGGTTCGTACGATGAGTGAGTTGATTCCGCTGAGTACAGCGTAGACCCTATTGAGCCGCTGGACCTTAATTTCAGCGTTCTTGCGTTCAGTGATATCAACCACTGAGCCCGCCATGTAGGTGGCGCGTCCGTGTGCGTTCCAGACCGCTTGGCCCTTGGCGTGCGACCAGCGATAGCTACCATCCTTTGCCAAGGCTCGATATTCGACGTCATAGGGAACATGGTTCCTGATATGTGCGGAGAATGCAGCGAGGACTCGCACTCGGTCTGTGGGTTCTAGAAGCGCAAGCCATCCCTCTGCGGTGTTCTCGACTTCTTCTTCGCTATAGCCCAAGCGCATTTTCCACTGCAGCGAAATCTGGGCCAACCCTGTTTCGATGTCCCAGTCCCACACATCACCCGTGGACGCTGCGAGTCTGAACCGCAACTCACTGTGACGCAATGCTTCCAGCGTTCGCCGCTGCTCAAGCGCTGACTTCGCATCCGCCAACGCGCGACGCACGGCCGGGGCCAGCCTTGCAAGATCGTGCTTCAGGACGTAGTCCGTTGCACCGCTTTTGAGCGCATGGATGATGTGGTCTTCACTGATGATCTCTGACACCAAAATGAAGGGTGTATCGGGACAAACATCCCTAGCGACGAGAAGTGCATCCAATCCACTAAATTGAGGCAAATTGAAATCCGACAGGATCAATTCGGGCAACTGGTCCTGCAGGGCAGAGCGCAAGCTCTTTTCGGAATCCACAACTCGGATCTGGGGATGCAGGGTCACTCGCCGCAGAACCTGCGCAACTAACTCGACGTCACTCGGGTTGTCCGAAACGGCCAAAATGTTCAGGGATGCGATCTGCAACGGCCTCTCCTCGCTTCCGCAAGAGTGCGGCTGCGTCATGGCCAGTCTACGCAACGAGCCCTTGAATTTCAAGAAATTCGGTCACTTTGGCCCGCTTCACATCGGGGTGTTTAGAGTCAAACCTGCGACGAAGCGATGTAGCGCGATGGGGGAATCGTGGGAGCGGCTGATCCTGCTGCCTGGGTCCTAACCGGAGGTTTCACGTAAGGCACGCCCATCCCCCGGTACAAGCGCGGGCGGCTCGGACACGGGCGGCGGTGGCACCCAGCCGTTGCTCAGATAATCCGCAGAATCTTGCCCGCCCGGATTTGGGGGCCACTTTTTGCAAGCGCTTGGTGGGCATCCATGTGCAGTCCCTTGACGCCGTTCGTTTCCAGAAACGGTGACAAGCCCAGTTCCGTACGAATCACCCGTACCAAAGCGGCTTCTCCTGGGTCTAGGTCAAAGGTGATGCGGTCGGGCGGTGAATTTTCTCTTCGCCGACGTTTCAGGGGTGAAACTTAACCGTGTTCATCTGCGCAGCGGACAGTAAGCCCTTGGAGCCTTCCACTTTCAGCAAAGAGTAACTCACAGAAAAACGCGGCCGCACGCAAACAGCAGCTTTGGCGTCCGAGTTACGACAAAAGCGAGAGACCGCAACCGCTGGTAAGCAGCCCTGCTCTCATACCTTGTTCATCAAACGCCAACAGACTTCTTCATCGAACTCACAGCGGGGCGCTTCTCTGGCCGAGAAATGCCATAGTTCTACCAAGCAGGGTTGAGCAGCATGGAGGTTACCCATCATCGCGATGGCCTCCTCCACGCGCTTGCGCTCTGCCTCGGCGGTGATCAGAACGAACGGTACGACGAACAGCTTTTCGTCTGCGCGCATGGCCTGCAGCAGCTCCACGCCCGTCCTCACGGGCATGTAGAGGATGTGATGCCAACGCAGACGCAGAGTCTGTCGGGCCACGCAGGGGGGCGGTAGGGCCGCACGTTTCGGTGCCCCCCGCTCGCGCTTCGGCCCGAGGCGGCGTCCCGGCCGCGCTGGGCATGAAAGGGCATCGCACGGCGGACGTCGCGGAGGCCTGTTGAACCTTCGGCGGCCGATGCGGCCGAGCTGCTTTACCACTGGATCACCCGCATGGTTCGTTGCGTTGGACGTGATGACAGGGCACAAGCGGATGGTAAAGTTGGCCAAGTCCCACAGACCCCACAGCCACGGAGGAACCGCACCGATGACCAGCCCAAGGCGCACCTCGGCAGCAACTAGGCCCATCGCTTTCCGGCAAGCCCTGCCGTGCGTCCGCTCCGCCCCGCGCCGGCCATTGCGGGCTCCCTTGTATCGGTAACTCGAGGGCACCGCCATGAGCAACGGCACCTTCACCATCAAGCAGGGCGTGGAACTTACCGACGGCGACTGCCGGCTGCTGATCGAGCAGGTACAAGCGGCTGTGTTTGTCATTCAGGAAGGACGCTTCCTGTTCGTGAATCCGAAGCTCTGGGAGATGTTTGGCTACAGCCAGCAGGAAATGCTGGACGGCATGGACCCGATGCTGCTGTGCGCCCCTGAGTATCGGGACATGGTGCGGGCGCAAGCCAGTGCCCGCGTGGCGGGGGTTCCGGGCAAGGCCTACGAAATCGACTGTGTCCGCAAGGATGGCACACGTTTCAGCGCGCAGGTATGGGGCGCCCGCATCGTCTTATCGTCGCAGGCAGCGGACCTTGTCACACTGCACGATGTCAGCGCCATCAAGACGGCGACACGCTACGCGCAGCAGCGTGCGCAGCTGTTTCGCAATGCCGAAGAACTGGCCCGCATCGGTTCGGCAGAGTGCGATCTGGTCACCGGCGCCGTGACCCTCTCGCCGGGCATGCACGCCATCTTCGGGGTCCCGCCCACCGATACGCCTGTCAAACGGGACTGGCTGCTGGCCCGCGTTCCCGCGGTGGAGCGGCCCTACGTCCAGGCGATCAGCGACGGCGTTTCTCCCGACGACATTTGCGAGTTCCAGCACCGCATCGTGCATGCCGATGGTAGCCTGCGGACCGTGCTGCACCGCGTGCTGGCCGACGCGGACGCGGAGGGCAGAGTGGTGCGCACGGTCACGCTGCTGCAGGACATCACCCTGCAGCGCGCCGCCGAACAGCGGCTGGACCAGCTGGCCAACACGGACGAAACCACCGGCCTGCCCAACCGCAACGCGCTGACGGAATACCTGGACATCAATATCCGCGAAGCTGCTCGCCAAGGCCGCCAGCTCGCCGTGCTGAGCATCGAGATCGACCAGCTTAAGCTGGTAAGTGAATCGCTGGGCTACGCGGCGGGCGACCAACTGCTGGCCGAGGTGGGCCAGCGCCTGCAACCCCAGATCGCGCAGGACGACCTGCTGGCCCACTTTGGGGGCGGCGAATTTTCCCTGGTGCTGGCGCGGGACGAGGCGGTGAATGAAGCACTTGCCCGCGACACGGCTGCGCTGCTGTTGGAAGCGCTGTCGATTCCTATCCCCCTGGGCGGCAATGACATCAAGGTGGCGTGTGACGTGGGCATTTCCCTGTACCCCGCGCACGGCGACGATACCGAAAAGCTGCTGCAGCAATCGCAGGCAGCGATGTACCGCGCCCATGAGTCGGGCAAGAACCAGATCTGCGTGTACAGCGAGGGCATGCACTCCAAGGCCATCTTCCGGCTGGCGATGGAATCCGGCCTGCGCCGAGCGCTGGACCGCCAGGAGTTCGAGCTGCAATTCCAGCCTAAGCTGGAACTGGTCAGCGGCACCGTGGTGGGGGTGGAGGCCCTCCTGCACTGGAACACTCCGGAGGCCCAGGCCGTGTCCCGCTCCAGCTACCTGCGGGTGGCCGAAGACACAGGGCTGATCGTGCCCATTGGCGAATGGGTGCTGCGCGCAGCCTGCCAGCAGGCCCTGCAATGGCAACGTGCAGGCTACCCGGGGTTGCGTGTGGCGGTGAACCTGTCAGCCCGCCAGCTGCAGCAGCCGGACCTGGTCCAGCACATCCAGAAAATCCTCATCGACACGGGACTGGACCCGCGGCTGCTTGGGCTGGAGATCACCGAAGGGGCGCTGATGGGCGAGAGCACACGCACCGCCCGGATTCTGGGCAACCTCAAGGCGCTGGGCATCGAGATTTCGCTGGACGATTTCGGCACCGGCTACTCCAGCCTGAGCTACCTGCGCACCCTGCCGATCGATGTCGTCAAGGTGGATCGCTCCTTCGTGCACGACGTCACGGCTGCCTCGCAGGACGTGTCCATCACCCGCGCCATCATCAACATGGCCCACAGCCTGCAGATGAAGGTGCTGGCCGAGGGGGTGGAAACCGAGGGCCAGCTGGCGCTGCTGATCGCGAACCGGTGCGACCAGATGCAGGGCTTTTATTTCAGTGGCCCGGTGTCGGCCGAGACGATGACCACGCTGCTGCAAGAACGCAAGGCGCTGCCCGAGCACTTGCTGCTGCGCCGCCAGCACCAGCGCACGCTGCTGCTGGTGGACGACGAGGATAGCATCGTCGCCGCGCTGCGCCGCCTTCTGCGCCGCGACGGCTACCACATCGTGACAGCCAACAGCGGGGCCCAGGGGCTGCAGCGCCTGGCCGAGCATACCGTGGACGTAATCGTGTCCGATCAGCGGATGCCGGGCATGACCGGGGTGGAGTTTCTGCGCCGCGCCAAGGAGCTTTACCCCGATACCGTGCGCATGGTGTTGTCGGGCTACACCGAGCTGCAATCCATCACCGACGCGATCAACGAAGGCGCCATCTACAAGTTCCTGACCAAACCCTGGGACGACGAGCGGCTGCGCGGCCACATTGCCGAGGCCTTCGCCCAGAAGGAAATGGCCGACGAAAACAAGCGCCTGGCCAATGCCGTCCTGACGGCCAACGAAGAGCTGAGCGCCGTGAATGAACGCTTGCAACAGTTGCTCACGAATCAGCGCGACCAGATTCACCGCGAAGAGAGTAGCCTCAGCGTAGCCAGAGAGGTTCTGGACCACATTCCGGCGGCGGTGGTGGGGGTGGACCTCGAAGGCATGGTGGCTTTTGTCAACGCGGATGCCGAAGCGCTGTTGGGTAAAGACGCTCCTTTGCTCGGCTACCCGGCGGACATGGTGCTGCCTGAGGCCCTGCGGCCCGTGTGGCGCGCAGCCGATCAAACATACCACGACGTCTTCGTTGCTGGCAGCGCCTACCGCGTGGTGTGCCGTGCGGTGGGGGATGAAGCCCAGTCACGAGGGCGGCTGCTGGTTATCGTGCCCAGCAGGGAGACCTGATCGATGCAGGAAACCATGCAAACTCTCGCCACCACCGTGCAATCCGTGCCCCCGGGGCTTGTGCTGGCGCAACCGGTATTGGATGCGCACGCCCAACTGCTGCTGCCTGCCGGCGCCCCCGTGACCAGCAGCATGCTGCACAACCTGCAGCAGCGCGGGATCCAGACCGTGTCGGTGCAGGCAGATCCGTCAGGATCAGGCGCTTCCGCACCCGGAGGGCGGAAGGGCTCGATCGAAGAAACTCAAGCCAGGCTGCACCACCTGTTCCGCCCCGCGTTGCGCATGGAGCAACTCAACCCCCTGCTCCATCTCATCCTGCGCTACCGCACGACCCAACGACCTGGGGAGGAGCCATGATGCAGCTCACCCCCGAAGCCATCCGGCGCTCCGTGCGCGAACTGCCCGCGCTGCCGGCCGTGGTGCTGGAACTGATCCAGTCGCTGGGCGACAGCGAGGTCTCCGCGGAGCAACTGGCAGCCAAGATATCGCAGGACCAGGCCATTGCGGCCAAAACGCTGCGGCTGGCCAACTCGTCGTTTTACGGGCTGCCGCGCCAGGTGACCTCCATTGCAGAAGCCACCACCATCCTGGGCCTGCGTACCTTGCGCAGCGTGGCCACCGCGGCAGGGTTGGCCGGAGGATTTGCCCATTCACGTTGCGAGGGTTTTGACTTTGATGCGTTCTGGCGGCACTCCATCGGCACGGCGCTCACGGCCCATGCGATTGCCCAGCGCACGCGGCAGGACGTGGACGCAGCTTTCACGCTGGGCCTGTTGCACGACATAGGCCGCCTGGTGCTCATCAGCGCCTACCCCGCTGAGTATGCGCAGGCCATCGCCTACCGTGCTGAGCAGGACTGCCTTATGCACGTGGCAGAAAAACACTGGTTCGGCGTGGACCATGCCGATGTCGGTGGCGTGGTGGCGGAGCACTGGCGCTTTGCACCGGCGGTGGTCGCCGCCATTTCCTGCCACCACCGCCCAGCGGCCGACAGCACCAGAGGCCTGACGGATCTAGTGCACGTGGCCGACAACATCGCCCACGGGCTGGACCTTTCCCACAAGCAAGACGACATGGTGCCGCTGCTGGCGCTGGACGCCTGGAGCCGGATGGCACTGACCGACGCGCAGTGCATGGAGGTTTTTGACGCGGTTTCCCAGCAGCACGAGGTTGTCTGCCACGCATTGCTTCCTTGAGGTGAACGGCATGAACACGATAGCTTCCTTCTCCACGGGCCCGGACAGGCACACGCCAGAGGCCGCCGCTTCAGGTGCAGACACAGCGGAACACCGCGTACAGGAACTGCTGCGCGCCAACGAAGAGCTCAAGCAATTGAACGCCAAGCTCTCAGACGCGCAGGACAAGCTCATGCAGTCCGAGAAGATGGCATCCATCGGCCAGCTGGCGGCCGGCGTCGCGCACGAGATCAACAACCCCATCGGTTTCATTTTTTCGAATTTCGGCACGCTGGAGCGCTACCTGGCCGACCTGTTTGAAATGCTCGCGGCCTACGAAGAGGCGGAGTCTGCCCTGGCGGGAAACCCGGTGGCGGCTCGGCTCAGGGAACTGCGCGAGAAAATCGAGCTGGACTACCTCAAGGAAGACATCCCCACGCTGATGGCCGAGTCCAAGGATGGCATCACGCGGGTGCGAAACATCGTGCAGAACCTCAAGGATTTTTCACGGGTGGACACCTCGCAGAAGTGGGTGTTGGCCGATCTACACCATGGCATTGACTCCACCCTGAACATCGTCAACAACGAAATCAAGTACAAGGCGGACGTGATCAAGGAGTACGGGCAATTGCCCGACATTGAATGCCTCCCCTCCGAGCTCAACCAGGTTTTCATGAACCTGCTCGTGAATGGGGCCCATGCCATTCGGGCGGACCGCGGCACGATCACCATCCGCACCGGTGCGAACGACACACAGGTGTGGGTCGAAGTCCAGGACACGGGCGAAGGCATCGCCAAGGAAAACTTGGGCCGGATCTTCGATCCGTTCTTCACCACCAAGCCGGTGGGCAAGGGTACGGGCCTGGGGCTCTCGCTGTCGTATGGCATCGTCAAGAAGCACCTGGGCAGCATTGACGTGACCAGCGAGCCGGGGGAGGGAACCTGCTTTCGCGTGACGCTGCCCATCCAACACCCGGCCGAGGCCTGAACCTGTTCAAGGTTTTTTGATGAACGCGGATACCGACGACCTTACCGCCGCGCCTGCTCCGGCCATGCCACCTCCCCATTCGGTGCAGCCTGCGGCCGGCATGGGCTCGGAGGCTGCCCCGGCCTGGAAGATCCTCTGCGTGGACGACGAGCCCAACATCGTTGCGGCGTTGCGCCGGCTGTTCCGCGGCAGCGGCTACGAGGTGAGCACCGCCAACAGTGGTGCACAAGCGCTTGCCATGCTGGAGTTGGAACCCGTGGACCTGGTCTTTTCCGACATGCGCATGCCGGGGATGAGCGGCGCCGAGTTGCTCGCGCAGATTCGCCAGCGCTGGCCGCGCACCACGCGCGTGCTGCTCACCGGCTACGCCGACATGGACTCCACCATCGCCGCGATCAATAGCGGCGAGGTGTACCGCTACATCACCAAGCCCTGGGTCGATGGCGAGGTGCTGACCACGGCCCGCCAAGTGTTCGAACGGCACGCGCTTGAGCGGGAGAAGGCGCGGCTCGAGGGCCTGCTCAAGGCCCGCAACCAGGAGCTGACCGAGCTCAACGAGACACTGGAAGAAAAAGTGGCCGAGCGCACCAGCGAGCTGCTTTCCCTCAGCAAGAAGCTCAAGAAGAACTACCTCAATTCAATCAAGGTATTCGCGAACCTTCTGGAATGGCGCGGCGGGCACCTGTCCGGCCACTCGCGCCGAGTGGCCGATTTGGCCCGCCGCACGGCGCGTGCCATGAACCTGCCCGAAGCCGACCAGCAGGATGCGTTCATCGCGGGGCTGATGCATGACATCGGCCAGATCGCGCTGCCCGATAGCCTGCTGGGCCGCCCCGTGCCAAAGTTTTCCGAGGAGGAGATGTTGCAGTACCGCCGCCATGCCACCCTGGGCGAACAGGCCCTCATGGCGATGGATGACATGCACGTCGTGGCCAACATTATCCGAAGCCACCACGAACGCTATGACGGTCAGGGCTACCCGGACGGCCTGGCGGGCGACATGATCCCCCTGGGGGCCAGCATCCTCGCTGTAGCTGACACCTACGACGACCTGCAGATCGGCCACCTCAGCTCCACCCCCCTGAACGCTGCGGACGCCAGGTCGATGATTGCGCGGGGGAGGGGGACGCAGTTTCACCCCGAGGTGGTGGACGTGTTCCTTCAAATGCTGCTGAAGGCCGCCCCCGTTGCCGAGGCACCGCCGCGCATGCTGCGCACAGGCCAGCTACGGCCGGGGATGGTGCTGGCGCGGGATCTACTGTCCAGTGAAGGCGCCGTGCTGCTGACGGCCGACCATGTGCTCACCGTCGAGCTGATCAAGCGGCTGAAGCTGCGCGAAGGGCGCGATGGCATTGAGATGATCTTACCGATCAAACCATAAACAGATCCCAAGAGGCAGGCCGTGCAGAGAATTCTTTTATTGGACGATGAGCCGAACGTCGTCTCCGCCATCAAACGGGTGTTGCGCGCAGGGTTCGGGCCGGACCTGCGCATCGATGACACGGTGGAGCCCGAAGTGGCCCTGGGTCGCCTGAAGGAGGTAGCCTTCGACGTGGTGATTTCCGACTACCGCATGCCGCTGATCACAGGGGTGGAGTTCCTGGGCCTGGTGCGCGCCATCCAGCCCAATGCGGTGCGCATGATCCTGAGCGCATCGTCGGATTCGGAAAATCTCATGCGCGCGGTCAACGACGCGGAAGTGTTTCGCTACCTCCTCAAGCCCTGGGATGAAAAAGATCTTCTGTCCCATGTGCGCGCCGCGCTGGAGCGTGCAGACCAGTTGCGCCACGAGAGCGAACTGGCCGACGTGGGCCGCCACGAGTTTGGACAAATCAGCGCCGCCGACCTGGAGCGCCGCAGGCTCGAAGCCCTGGAACCCGGCTTGACCCACGTGGCCTGGGGCCCAAACGGCGAGGTATTGGGGCCGGATAACTAACTGAGTTGAATGGAGCGGGCGAGGACGGCGCTGTCTCAGGCCCTCTTGCGCTGGGCCGTGTCGTGGTGCCGGAAGGCCTCCCGGATGTTGTCGCGCAGCAAGTCGTCATCCAAGGGCTTGTTTAAGAACTTGTAAATCGCACTGCGGCTGATGGGGTCGGAGATCGACTCCAGGTCGGTGTACCCCGACAGCACGATGCGGATGGTATCCGGGTACAGCTCGCGAGCCCTCGACAGAAACTCCGTTCCCGACATTTCAGGCATGCACTGGTCCGACATGATGACCTGTACCTCGTGCTGCGCCGGCAGCTCAAACCCCTCCCGCGCGCTCTGGGCGGTCAATATCTCGTAGCCTTCGCGCCGCAGAAGGCGCCGCGTGGACGCAAGAATGCCGTGCTCGTCGTCCACCACCAGGATCCGGCGGATGGCTTCGTCTGGTGCCTTGGGAATTTCCAGTGTCCACCCATCGGCCCGCATGCGGCCGAATTCCTCGGCCGGCAGCGGCGTGCTGAAGGGGTAACCTTGGATTTCGTCACACCGCTTGCGCTAGAGATAGCCCATCTGCGCTGCGGTTTCCACGCCCTCGGCAATAACCTTGAGTTTGAGATTGTGCGCCAGGTCGAGGATGGCCGTGCAGATGGCTGCGGCGTCTGGTGCGGAGGTGGCCTCCCGCACAAATCCCTGGTCGATTCTCAGGTAGTCGATGGGGAAACGCTTGAGGGACGCCAGGGACGAGTAGGCCGTGCCGAAGTCATCAATGGCCAGGTGCACACCCAGCCCGCGAATCTCACGCAGACGCTGGATGTGTGTGTCCATGTCGTCCATGAACAGGCTTTCGGTGATTTCCAAATCCAGCGGCGTGTCCTTGGGCGGGCAGTCCTTCAGGTATTCCTTCTGTATCTGGGTGAACGCGGCCTGGCGCAAGTGGAGCGCAGAGACATTCACGGCGACACGCGGCGGGCACCAGCCCTGAAGCTCGGATGACCACTACATGGCTGTGATCGATAGGTCACGATGCAGCAGTGAGCAGGAGCAACCGCTGCAGAACAGACCTCCGGCGCGGCATCTTCAGGTTGATCTGAGTCATTCAAGTTCTAGTACCTGAACGGCAGCATCCGCCAACACCGGTCGCTAGTTGCAGCCCAGCCTGAATGGTCACTGCGCGCATGTTCTAGCGCATGGCGTCGTCGGCTGACTTGGTGTGCAAGGTGATCTTGATTAGATGCGCCACGCGCTCGTCGTTAATCGTTCGCGGTTCGCCTGAGTGCTATCAAAGTGGCAGCGCTGCCAGTCTTCAAGCACCCGACAGCGGACACCAGGCCATGAATCGAAGAAAAACAAGGTGGGCAAGACCGCAATTTGTTGATAACAAGAATTGTTATCATTTGAACTCTTTAAGCCTGCAGCCTGCCTACTTGAACTCCTGACCCAGCGCCATGCCTCCAGTCCAGTTTCATGCCGACGTGGATGTGATCTTTCGCCAGAACCATGCGTGGCTTCGTAGTCGCCTGATGCGGCATGTCTCCAGCCATAGCGACGCGGAGGATGTGGCTTCCGAAACCTTCTTGCAATTGGCGCAGTACAGCGCACCCTCCCAGATTCTGGAGCCACGCGCCTTTCTCTCCACGCTGGCCAAGCGCATCCTGATCAAGCTCTGGCAGCGCCAGGACCTGGAGAAGGCATATGCCGACACGCTGCGCCACATGCCCGAGGCGGTGGCGCTCTCGCCTGAGGAGCATGCCATCCTGATGGAGGCTATCTGCCAGATTGACCGAGCGATAGCGGCCTTGCCCTTACCGGTCAAAACCGCGTTTCTCCTGTCGCGGCTTGATGGCCTGAGCTACCCACAGATTGCGGCATATATGGGCATTTCTCTGGCCACCGTCGAGCGGCACATGAAGCGAGCCCTGCTGCAGTGCGTGAGCTGCACCACGGCATGAGGGTGATGCCCCCGCCCAACGAACAAGCGCTGAATGCGGCGGTGGACTGGCTGGTACACCGGGAAGCCTCCGAACCGAGCGCAGCAGACCGCGAGGCCTTCCAGCACTGGCTGGACCAGGACGCTTCGCACCGTGGCGCCTGGGAGCGGGTGAACAGCGCGCTGGCGGCCCCGCTGCAGACCATTCGCACCCTTCAGCCACAGACCGAGGGGCAGCCGGTGAACGCAGCCCTGCAAACGCTGTTCAAGACCCGGCGTCGCCGCGTGTTGCGCGGCGCTCTGGGCGTGGCTGGCGTGACGGCCGCCTCTGCATTCGTGGCCCACCGCTGGGCCCCGCTCGGGCAGGTTATGGCCGACCTGCGCACCGGAACGGGGGAGCGGCGCGCGTTCACCCTCGCCGATGGCACGACCGTGCTGCTGGATGCTCGCTCCGCCGTTAATGTGCGCTACGTGGCGGACGTGCCCAGTTTGCAGCACAAGGCAGGCGCACTGATCGCCACCCGCGCTTTCACTGGCCCCGCGCCTCTGAGCATCCACACCCGGCATGGGCAGGCGCAGATGGATGCGGGGCGCCTGATGAGCCGCGTGCATGCTGACCGCAGCGACCTGGTGGCCCTGGAGGGCCTGCTGCACTTTCAGCCGCTCGGGCTTGCACAGTCCAGGCTGCGCACGGGCGAAGGCGCCAGCTTCAGCGGGGGCACGCTAGAGCGCCTGCAGGGCAACGTCGTGGACAGGGCTGCCTGGCAACAAGGGATGCTGGCGGTGGACGACTGGCCCCTGGGGGATGTGGTGAATGCCATCCAGGCCTACTACCCGGGCTTTATCCGGGTTGCCCCCTCTGTCTCGGGGTTGCGGGTGTTCGGCATCTTCCAGCTTGACGTGCAGCTGCTGCTGGAAACGCTTGCCCAGACCTTGCCGGTGCAGATTCGCCGCCTGGGCCCTTTGGTCTCCATCGACGCCAAACCTCCCCGCTGAGGTGGCGTGAAAAAAGCTGAGGGGATTTTCCGTTTCGCCGCACAAGGTGGTCAACACAGCGCGAAAAGGATGATTCCGTGACCATTCCCCTCCACTCCAGTCCCACCTGTCAGCCGCTGCAAAGCCCCGGCGTGCACGCGCTGGCCCTCGCCGCGATCCTGGCGTGTGCGGCCTCGTCCGCCGCCTCCCAGGGGACCGATGCGACCGCAGTGGTATCAGCATCGGCGGCCGTGCGCCTCGATATCCCGGACGGCACGCTGTCCGACACCCTCACCCGCATCGGCCAGCAGACCCAACGCAGCATCGTTGCAAACCCCGCCTTGGTCAAGGGCTTGCGCGCCAAGCCCATCCAGGGGACACTGACAGCGGAGCAGGCCGTGCGCAAAGCGCTGGAAGGCTCGAACCTGTCGGTGCAGGCCTTGCCGGGCGGCGCCTTGCAGATCAGAGCAGCGGCACAGGCGCAGCAGAGCGCGCTGGAGCCCACCTCTGCCACCGCCTCGCCCGCAGACACTGCGGCGCAGGTGAGTGCGCCCACGGCGCAGCTGCCCATGGTGATGGTGTCCGACCAGCGCTCGGACAGCTCGCTCATGCAGCCTACACGGCAAGTCACCGTCATTGAGGGCCAGGAGCTGAGCGACCTTCGCGCCACCGCACCCAACCTGGGCGCTTTGCTGGCCAAGAGCGTTCCCGGCCTCTCGGACTCCAGCCGCAATCTCAGCGACTTTGGCATGACCCTGCGCGGGCGCAATGTGCTGGTGCTAGTCGATGGGATTCCGCTCAACACCAACCGCGACAGCTCGCGCACCCTCGCCAGCGTGGACCTCAGCCGCGTAGAGCGGCTCGAGGTGCTGCGCGGCAGCAATGCCATTTATGGCAGCGGCGCCACCGGCGGCGTGATCTCGGTCACCACGCGGCCTGTGGGCGGCAAGCCGGTGGCGCGCACCACGGTCGGTTTTGATGCCTCGCTCGCCAAGCTGAGCAGCGAAGGTGTGGGTGCCCAGGTGCAGCACTACCTGTCGGGTGCGGGCGAGGTGGTGGACTACGAGGTCGATATCTCCACACGCCACACGGGCGGCGCCTTTGACGGCCACGGCAATCGCATCGCCCCCGATGCCAGCCAGGGTGATCTGTTCGACTCCAACACCTACAGTCTGGGCGGCAAGCTGGGCTTTCGCATCGATGCGAACCAGCGCATCCAGCTCGCGGCCAGTGACCTGCGCACCCATCAGAAGTCCGACTACGCCAGCGATCCCAGCGTAAACAAGGCGCCCCTGGGCAGCACCACGGCCCGGGCCATCAAGGGCCTGCAGCTGGCCGAGCAGAACCAGGTTGAGAACACCCTGCTGAGCGCCAGCTACGAAAACAGGGACCTGGCCGGTAGCATGCTCTCGGCCATGCTCTATGGCCGGGACAACTACGTGCGATTTGTCCCATCGGACTCCCGCAGCAACACCAATCGCGGCAACTTCGTGGACCAGGTCATGCAGAACAACAAAGTGTTCGGCGGCCGCCTGACCATCACGACCCCTCTGGGCAAAGACAAGCACACCAAGCTGGTGTGGGGGGCAGACTATATCCGGGAGCGCAGCAATATGCCCCTGGACACCTTCGACGCGGCCACCTACGACGCCAGTGGCGGCCTCGTTTTTCGCCGCACGGGGCAACGCACCTACATGCCCTGGGTCACCGTGAAAAGCGCGGGTGCATTCGGGCAGCTCCAGCACAGGTTCAATGACCAATGGTCCGTCGAAGGTGGCCTGCGCTACGAGAAATCGCAAGCCAGCTTTGGCGACTTCCAGCCGCTGTCGCAGTCGCGCCTGGCCAACCCCGCCACCGTCGCTGGCGGCAAGGTTTCCTACGACGCGGTGCTCTACAACGTCGGCCTGGCCTTCAAGCCCGTCAAGGACCACGAGATCTACGCCTCGTTCAGCCAGGGCTTCGACCTGCCCGACGTGGGCTTGCAACTGCGCAACGCGGGCGCCAAGTTCGACATCCGCTCCTCCGAGCTGGAACCCGTCAAGACCGGCAACTACGAAATTGGCTGGCGCGGCGCCGTCGGCAATACGATGGCCACGCTGGCCGTTTTCCACACCCGCTCCAACCTGGGCGCCGTGCAGTCCTTCAACAACGGGCTGCACCTTACCCGCACGCGCGAACGCATCAGCGGTGTGGAGCTGACTGCCGACCACTATCGCGACACATGGTCTACCGGCGGTACGCTGACCTGGATGCAGGGCCGCGAGACACCGCCCGGCCTTACCAGCGACCAGATCATGACTGGTTACCGCATCCCGCCCCTGAAGATCACCGGCTACGTGCAATACCAACCCAGCGCGCGCTGGAGCCTGCGCACGCAGTTCAACTGGTTTGGCTCGCGCGACTACCGCTTGGCCAACGGCCTCACCCAGTTTGCACGTGCGGACGTGCAAAGCTACTACAGCGTGGACCTCGTCGGGCGGTACCAGTTCGACAACAAGAACCACCTGACCGTAGGCGTGCAGAACTTGTTCAACAAGTACTACCTGCCGCTGTACAGCCAGCTCATGCGCAGCGGTCGCAATGACAGCCGCCTACCCGCCGCCGGGGCGACCCTGACGGTTAGCTACGCGCACCACTGGTGACTCGGCCGTGGCTCGCAAGTTCTGGGTAGGGCTGCATCGCTACCTTGGCCTCGCAATGCTGCTGCTCCTGCTGGTAATTGCCCTCACCGGCAGCGTGCTGGCGTTCGCGCATGAGATCGATACCTGGCTCAACCCGCGCCTGCTGCGCGTCGGGCACACCCGGCCCGCCCTGGGCGCCGACGAGCTGGTCCGCCGCATCGAGCAGGAAGACCCACGCCTGCGCGTGAGCTTGATGCCCCTGAGCGCCCCCGCAGGCAGCACCTATGAAGTGCGCGTGGCGCCAAGCACCGATGCCGCCACAGGTCAGTCCCACGCCCTCGGCTTCGACCGTGTGTACGTCGACCCTGCCACTGGGCAGATCCTGGGGCGGCGCCAGTGGGGAGCAGCCCGGTTGGACCGCGCGCACCTCATCCCCTTCATCGACATGTTGCACCGCAGGCTGCAACTGCCCGGGAAATTGGGCCTCTGGGTGACAGGCGCGCTCGCTCTGGTGTGGCTCGCCTCGTCACTCCTCGGTGCCTGGCTAACGCTTCCCCGCATGTCCACTTGGCGCCAGGGCTTCTGGCAAAAATGGAAGCCCACGTGGGGCATCAAGCGCGGGGCATCCGCAACCCGCCTCACGTTCGACCTGCACCGTAGCGCAGGCCTGTGGAGCCTGCCCTTCGCCATCATGTTGAGCATCTCGGGCGTGTACTTCAGCCTCGCCGATGAAGTGTTCAAACCCGTGGTGAACTGGTTCTCCACGGTGCACCAGCATCCCGTGCGCTCGCTGCCCGCCATCCCAGACCCAGGGCGGCTACCCGCCTTCGGCATCGACGAAGCGGTATCACGCGCACGATCCCATCTGACCCCCGAAACCCGGCACTACCAGCCCTGGTACGCCAACCACCTGGCCCGGCAAGGTGTGTACCGCATCGCCTTCAAGGAACCCGAGATGCTGGAACACGCCCTCAGCCTGCGCTACGAACAGGTCTATCTGGACGACCAGCACGGCGAGCTTCTCGCACTGTACGGCTACCACCACGCCACGCGCGGCGAGCGCTTCGTAATCTGGCAGTACCCGCTACACACAGGCCGGGTGCTTGGGCTGTGGGGCCGTATCGCTGTCTTGTTGGCCGGTTTGGTAACTTGTGCTCTGGCCGTCACAGGGCTGATGGTCTGGCACAGCCGGTGGCGCGCACGAGCGAGAAAGGGATCGCTCAGCCAACGGCACCGCCGATAGGCAGCTCAAAGTTGGTTACGGTCTATCAGACCAGCAGGTGCACTCCCCGCTTTCTTTAATATCGAACAATACGGGCACCATTCGACTGCCAAAGAAGATTCAGGATGCCCAACATTGACGGGGCTCACCGCAACACGCGTACAAGATGCCGTCCGCGCTGAAAGCTCCGGTGCTTCATCCATTTCGCCTCTCGATCTCGTCGTCTACCCTGCAGACGGAAATGGCTGAACAGATTGAGATAGTTCGCACACTTCTCGCTCGGCAGTGGCACCGTAGAGCTCCAAGCCCTCAGCAAACTCCGGAGCTTCCAAGTCTTACGGTGATGAAATTCGTTTTTCATTCATACATTCATACATTCATTAGAATGAATGCATGAGAGAACTCAAGAACCAGCTCTACGAGCAAGTAGCCCGTATTGGCAAAGCCATTGCCAGCCCGAAGCGCCTGGAACTCATCGAATTGCTGTGTCAGGGCGAGAAGACTGTCGAAACCCTGGCGACCCAAGCCGATATCAGCGTCAAGCTCGCCAGCGCCCACCTGAAAGAACTGCGGTTGGCTCGTTTGGTGGATACCCGCAAAGACGGCAAATACGTTGTGTATCGCCTGGCTAGCACCAGCGTGGCGGACCTGTGGGTCACCCTGCGCACAGAGGCTGAGGAGCGTCTGGTCGATTTGCAGATGGCGCTGGCATCCATTTCAGAGCCAGGCGCCGACCTTCAAGGCATTGACCGCAGCGAAATCCTGCGCCGGGCCGCTGCAGGAGAGATCACCGTCCTGGACGTTCGGCCCCAGACGGAGTTCAGCGTGGCGCATCTACCGCACGCCCGCTCGGTCCCCATCGAAGAACTCAAGCGGCGCCTGGCGGAGGTGCCCAAGGATGTGCCCGTGGTGGCGTATTGCCGGGGCCCCTTCTGCCTCATGGCCAAGACCGCCACAGAACTGCTGCGCAAGAAGGGATACCAAGCTTTCCACCTGTCCGACGGGGTGGCGGAGTGGCGCGCTCGCGGACTACCCGTTGCCAGCCCGTCAGAGCTTGCGTAAAGAGATGGACCCCGGGGCGCATCAACCGACTCCTTGTCCGCGCCCCGGTCCGGGCTACTACTAAACCACCTTCCATATCCCCGACAGCCACGGCACGGGGCCCCTCAAGGAGACCACCATGTTCTTTCGCCAACACCTTGCTGCCAATGCAACGCTCTCCTATTTCTTCGGCTGCGCCGGTCTTCAAAAGGCCGTCGCAGTCGATGTAGTGGCCGGTGATGAGAGCTGGTTTCTCCAGGAAGCTGAAAAAGCTGGGGTACTCATCGCGCACGTCATCGACACCCATGTTCACGCCGACCATTTCTCGGGCGGTCCGGAGCTTGCGCGCCTTGCTGGTGCCAGCTACCACCTTCACGAAAGCAACCTTGGGAGGACGGCCTTTGCGTTCTCCCCGCTGCGCGACGGGCAGCGGTTGGAGTCTGGCAACGTGCTGGTGGATGTCATCCACACCCCGGGTCACACCACTGACAGCGTGTGCCTGCTGGTCCGAGACCTGCGCCGTGGGGATGAACCCTGGTTCGTCATCACAGGCGACACGCTCTTTGTGGGGGCAGTCGGCCGTCCCGATCTGGCGGGACACGAGCGTGAAATGGCTGCGCAGCTCTACGACACGCTCCATACCAAGCTGTTGTCGTTGCCCGCCGAACTCGAAATCTACCCAGGCCACCAGGCAGGGAGCAGTTGCGGCGCAGGGCTGTCGGGCAAACCCGTATCCACCATCGGCTTTGAAAAGCGTTTCAATCCCATGCTTTCGATGTCCAGGGATGCCTTTGTCTCTGCTTTGACTGCTGAAATACCACCACAACCCGCCGACATGGAGCACATCGTGCAAGCCAATCTGCGTGGCGCTGTTCCAGTCGCAGCAACTGTCTGAGCTGGCAATGAATTTCGGTATCCGCGCCAATCTCGCTCAGTTTCTGCAGCAGCTTCTGCAGGTGCTGCTGGTGGGCATGACCATTGGCATGATGCGCAATGTCGTGCCCGCGCTGGCCGAGACCGAGTTCGGCGTTCCGCGCGGATCATTCATGCTGCTGGTGGCGTTTGTGGTGGCTTTTGGCTTCGTCAAGGGCACGATGAACTTCGCCGCAGGACGCCTGGCCGAGGAGCTTGGGCGCAAGCGTGTCCTGCTGTTCGGCTGGCTGGTGGCCTGGCCCATCCCTGTGCTGATCTACTTTTCGCAGAGCTGGTCCTGGGTGGTCTTCGCCACTGTTTTGCTGGGCGTCAATCAGGGGCTGACCTGGTCGATGACGCAAACCGCCAAACTTGACTTCACCCGCGCCGACCAGCGCGGCCTGGTGATAGGCCTCAATGAGTTCTCTGGCTACCTGGGGCTTGCCATCGCTGGTGTCGCGACCGGATATCTCGCCTCCATGCTGGGGCCGCGCTCAGGCCTGCTGTGGTTTGGCGGGGCAGTCATCGGACTGGCGACATTGCTGGCGTGGACATCCGTCGCTGAAACCCTACCCTGGGCGCTTGACGAGGTGAAACGGCAGCCAGGGGCAGGCGTCACAGCGCTTCGGCCACGGTATCCCGAGGCGGTGAGTGAGCATCCATCAACTGCAGAGATGTTCTTCTTGATGAGTTGGCGCGACCGGCGCATGGCAGCCCTTTGCCAGGCCGGACTGGTCGAGAAATTTGTGGATGCACTCGTCTGGGCTTTGTGGCCGATCTACCTGCACCAGCAAGGGCTGAGTCTGCCGGGCATTGGATGGATAGTGGGCGTCTACGGTTTCACCTGGGGCGCCGCACAGTTCTTCACAGGCAGGCTCTCTGATCGTGTTGGGCGGCACCTGCTGAATGTATGGGGAATGTGGGTTTGCGGAGCCGGGGTTGCGCTCATGCCGCTCGGTACTGGATCGCTGTGGTGGAGCATGTCCGCCGCCATAGCCGGTCTCGGTATGGCCATGCTGTACCCGAATCTGAGTGCTGCGGTGGCCGATATTGCCCATCCTCGTTGGCGCGCTTCTGCCATCGGTATCTACCGGTTCTGGCGCGATCTTGGTTATGGCATCGGCGCGCTGGGCCTGGGCGCAGCCGCAGCATGGGGAGGTGGACTAGAAAACGCCTTCTGTTTCGTCGCCATTGCCATGCTTGTCTCTGGAGGCATCCTTCTGCACTGGGGCGAAGAGACTCACCCACGGCTCAACCCCGCCGTGGGTAAGCGATGAGTACAGACTGACTCCGGCGCATCGGAACTCTGGCTTCACGAACTGGTGCCGTGATCGGGTCCGTCCCCACTCTGACGGTAGCCTCTGAGTTGCTGAACTTGTTTGGCCGCAAAGCGCTTGCGTTTTGGTCGCCAAACTCGCATGTCCTAGGAACAGAAAAAAGGGCCAGCGTCCATGAACGCCGGCCCTTCACGCAGTAGCTAGGTGCTAGCTATCAATCGCAGCAGCCCAACATTTCCAGGCAGCACTCGACGAGTTCTGCGCAGCAATCGGTTTGGGCCATAGCCACGCCTGCAATCAACAGCAAGAGAGTGGCCACACTGAACTTCAAAAGTTTGTTCTTCATAGGAATGTTCCTGTTTAGGTTGGATGGAAATTGAGAAATCAACCCAACCCTAGTCAGGAGGTCGCCACACCGATGCCCGCCAAGAAGCCCAGTCCTTCACAGAGCCGTCTGGCATGCCTGTGGACTGAGGTGAATCCGACCTGCGGGACAGCGTGGAGGCCATCAGGTGCAAGCCGCAGGGTTGGCAGCCAGGAACGGCGCACCCATCCACATCACCGCATTCGGTAATACAGCAATGCCCATAAGAAGAGACACTTGCCGATACCGTCTGGGTCAGGAAAACGCTACCCAGCAGTATCAGAAAGATGACGAGGATTTTTCGCACAACGGAACTGTACCGCAGGAGCCAACCGGCCACGAGAGACCCTCTGAAGTCCCAAATCTAGGCAAGCAGCGGAGCGAATTCCTCAGTCATTCGCGACGGCGCAATGCTGATGATCTCTGGCTCCACAACGTGGTGCTTCACAAAAGGGTCTTCTTCAACCCGAGCGGTCACCTCGGCCTTGTTGAGCTTGACTGCCAGCAGCGCACCGCCTTGCGAATTCTCCAGAGACCCGGCGAGCAAGAACACCCCATCGTTGATCCCCTTTTCAATCCACTCCTTGTGTCCGGCCATCCACTGCGCGGCTTGCGAACGATTGGGCCCGAACTTGAGCAAGACAATGTGCATGAGAACTCTCTCCTATTGATCGCGATATCAGAGTTGGAATCTGTAGTCTACTTTTGCGACGCGCCTTGACCCGCTGCATCCAGCACCCAGGCTTCGATCTGCTTGACCTCATGACGGATGAAGGCCTCGTCATGGAAGGCGTTGGCCAAGGAAGCAATGCCTTGGCTTCGTGCCAACAGGTGCATGGCCAGAACATCGGCATCCTTGATGCGACCCAGCTCTACAAACTGCTGCGCCAGCCAACGTCGGAACTGGCCAAAGATCATTCCCGCCTCGCCTTGTGAGGGATGTTCGAGCTTTGCCAGTTCGGCGCACAGCGTTCCTACTGGGCAACCGAAGCGCTGAATGTCCTTGCGGTTGTCGATCAGCATCTGGGCAAAGCACTTGAGCCTCTCGATAGGCGTGCGCCCCTTGAGCGCCCAGGTGTCCAGCATCCCCTGCGTCTTGGCCGCTCTGTGAGCGATAACTTCTTTGAGGATGTCGTCCTTGGTTTTGAAGTGATAGTAGAAGTTGCCGCGTGAGATGCCCACTGCATCGGCAATGTCGGCAAACGAGGTGTTCTCAAAGCCGCGTTGATAAAACAGAAGATCGGCTTTCTCGACGATCTCCTGCCGTGTACTTGGTTTGGGGGCTGCGGATTTCATGCTGCCGCCATTGTTGAGAGCGATTGCTCAGTGGCCGTTGGATAGTCCGTGTATCCACGCTCGTCTCCGCCATAGAACGTCGCCAAATCAGGAGTTGCGAGAGGCAGATCATGTCGAAGCCGCGTGACCAGGTCTGGGTTCGAAATGAACGGCTTGCCGAAGGCGATCAAATCGGCTGAACCTTGCTCAATGGCCGCCATGGCCCGGGCTCTGCCGTATCCATTGTTGGCAATGTAAGTGCCGCCAAAGCGGCGTCGCAGATCACCATAGTCCACCAGAGGCTCAGCGGCCGACATGTCGCCCTCCAGTACATGAAGATATGCCAAGTGCAATTTGGAAAGCTCTTCGGCGTAGTACCCAAAATACGCTGCTGAGTCGCTGTCGCGCATGTTGTTGAAGTAGTTTTCTGGACTGAATCGCACGCCCATACGGCCCTTCGGCCAGATCTCGCTGACTGCCGCCACGATCTCCAGCAGAAACGTCAACCGCTTTGCGGGTGATCCTCCATATCGGTCGCTTCGTTGATTGCTTCCATCCCGAAGGAACTGATCAATCAGGTAGCCATTCGCTGCGTGGATCTCGACACCGTCAAAGCCTGCGGCTTTCGCCACTGCGGCGGCCCTCTTGAACTGGTCCACCACTTGAGGGATCTCCGCGGTGGTCAGCTCTCTTGGCGTCAAGAACGGCTGCATTCCACCGTATGTGACTGCCAAGCCTTCGGGCTTGATCGCTGAAGGGGCGACGGGTAGCTCTTCGTCCACCTGAAGACTGGGGTGTGAAATACGACCACAGTGCTGTAGCTGGGCAAAGATGTGCCCGCCTTTGGCATGGACCGCGTCCGTGACCCTCCGCCATCCCTGTGCCTGTTCGTCCGTGTAGATCCCGGGCGTTCCAGGATATCCAACCCCCTGAGCCGACACAGGAGCAGATTCGGAGATCACAAGCCCGGCGTCACCACGCTGTCCGTAGTGGATTGCCATGAGAGGGGACGGTACGCCCTCTGGTGCTGCGCGGTTGCGCGTCATCGGCGCCATGACGATCCGGTTGCCGAGCAACATGTCGCTCAGCATGAAGGGGGTAAAAAGCTCATGCATGCAAGACTCCAAAGGTTTAGGTCATTCGTCCTAATATCGTAGGACGAGTGACCTAATCATGTCAACACGCGCTTGAATGCTGAACCAGTTCAAACGATAACCATCAGGGTCTGCGATCAGCGGCAGGGGTGGCGCTTCTTGGGGAGCACTGGGAGGCCACATGAGAGCAGCGACCGCATCGCTACCGCTTATCGACTGATCCTGCTATATTTGGTCGAACGACCAAATATTCTCAGATGCCAATGAAGCGACTTCAAGCCAACGACCGCGCTCCCGAGTTTGCGACCCGTGACTTTCTCGGGGCGCCTGTCGATTTGCAGTCCTTGCGTGGCCGCAGGGTGATGCTGTCGTTCTATCGGTACGCATCCTGCCCCTTGTGCAATCTGCGGATGCGCGATCTCATTCGTAGTTATGACGCTTGGTCAACGCAAGGACTGAGCTTGGTTGCGGTGTTCCAGTCCCCCGCCTCTTCGATTGCAACGCATGTTGGGCGTCAAGATGCACCATTTCCTATCGTTGCAGACCCAGGCATGGAGCTGTATCGCAGCTACTGCGTAGAGCAACGGTGGACTGCGATGTTGACGCCGTCCGTTCTGCTGAATGCAGCCCGTGCGATGAAAGCCGGCATGCTTCCGGGCCGCGTGGAAGGGCCCGCCAACAGGGTCCCGGCGGATTTCCTGATTTGCGAGGATGGGGTGATCGATGTTGCCTATTACGGAACCGATGTGGGCGATCATTTGCCGTTGGATCAGATCGAGCGGTGGCTTCACGCTGGGTCTCCGCAGTTCAACGGAGCTCCAGCGTGAAAGGCGAGCAGACACGCGAGCGCATCGTTTCTACAGCTTTGCGGCTGTTTCATGAACGGGGATATGCAAGCACATCATTTGCCGATGTTGCTGAGGCGTCCGGCCTGCTCAAAGGCAACCTGGCCTACTACTTCAAGACCAAGCCAGAGTTGCTCGCAGCGGTGACCGACGCGCGCCAGCAGGCATTGAATGTCGCTCTGTCAGGAGAGGGAGATAGTGGTTCGCAGTCCTCCTGCACACACGATGCCCCGCCGTGGGAGGTCATCGAGCGACTGCTTGCCTATGTCGAAGCATCGGCGGAGGAATTGGCCATGATGGGGTGCCCACTAGGCAGTCTAAGCACAGAGCTCGGAAAGCGCGGAGGGGTCGATCTGCACATGCCCGCAGCGGTCCTGCTCACCGACTTGCTGGAATGGCTTCGGGCACAGTTTGCACGCAAATGTAGTGCTGAAGATGCCGTGGGCTACGCTGAGCATGTGCTGACTTGCTTGCAAGGTGCGGCGGTGGTGGCTCAGGCAACGAGGGATCCCGGGGTGGTCATACGGCAAGTGAACGGTTTGCGTAGATGGTTAGCTCATGAGGCGTTCGGGAGCGAGCGCGCCAAGGGTGGTACTTCTGCCCTACAGCCGACCTCGGCCGTAGCGCGTGCAGCCCTCTCGAAGAGGAGTAAGCATCAATGAAAAACTATGTGGGTCACTGCCATTGCGGGGCAGTGAAGTTCGAGGCTCTGATCAGCCTTCAAGATCCGTTTCAGTGCAACTGTAGTTTTTGCGTGCGCAGGGGGGGCTGTGATGCACAGGACAGAACTTGGGTCATTTCGCTTGACCAGCGCTGATCCGAAACTGACCCCAAAGTCATACGGGTCGAAAAACTTCGCTCAGCACTACTTTTGTCCTCAGTGTGGGATCCAGTGCTTTACGGATATCCGGCGCAATGGGCAGTAGACCTACGCGGTAAACCTGGCATGCATCGATGGGATGAGCCTGAACGGCATTGCGCCGCGCATGTTCGATGGGGCGAGCTTGCCGTAGGGGCCGGCGGCGAGCCGTGCGCTTGCAACGCGCAGTTGAATCCGTCTAAGGTGCGAGCGTCATTCGCCAGAGCGTCAATCCGAAGGGCTTGCACGTACGGTGTGTGAACCAAACCGGACATTCGTGTTCTGGCGTCGGAAGGCAGCAACCGCTGCAGAACCGACCTCTGGTGCGGCAGTTTTAGGCTGGTTGCTGTCGCTAAGTTTTGGCCCGTCAATGTCGGTAGTGTCTATACCCGATCTTCGTTCACCATCCGTGACAGGCCTCAGAAAACTGGGGTAGTGTGCATCTGCAGTCCTTCTCGACGGCAGGTCGCAGCATAGGGGGACTCCGGGCAGCGTGTTACCTAGCGCCCAGAGCTCTGCCCAGCGCAAAAACCGAATTCGGAACATCTCCCACTGGGAGCTGTCGTTCTGGATGGAGTGGGCGTCTTTTGGGGGCGGGAGCAGATGGGCGCAGTCCTTCCTCGGTGTCCCCCTTTGCAAGATGCTCTCTCACCACATCGGCCAGAGAGACGGACTGCAGATAGTCATCCACTGTTTGATGGAATGCTCGCCACAGTTCGTGGGTCATTGCCCCTTGCCGCTCGTTCATCGAGTCACGCTCGCACGACACACCTCTCAGTTCCCCTTGCTCGGAGGCTCGCACGATGTCGGCAATGGTGATGTCGGACACGTTCCGCGCAAGTTTGTATCCACCCCCAGGCCCTCGCGTGCTCGCGACCAGCCCCGCTTGACGCAGTGCGCTGAACAGCGTTTCAAGGTAAGACAGTGAAATACCATGCCGCTTTGCAATGGTAGACAGCGCAACGGGCCCATGGACGTCACGTACAGCGACATCCGCGATGGCGATGAGCGCAAACCTGCTACGCGTCGTCAGGCGCATGCATGGCTCCCTTCATGGTGCTGGTTCACGGTATCAGTCCGGTCGTTGTCTAGTACCGATTCACGCATCAGCACACCCCTTCTCTACCATTCGCAGAATCCCCGCCATCCCGATGGCCTGCGCCCATTCCTGGGCTGCCAGGACCGTGGTCTCGCCCTGGGCGGCCGGGCGGGCGGGTTTGACTTCTACATCGAACGTCTCGTCTGTCTTGTTCGTTGCCACCTTGACGCTTGCACCAAGAAGCGGAATGTCGATGGCCGGATGCGGGCCTGCCGCACCATCGACATCGATGCGCAAAACACAACCGGGCAGGAGGTCGTAGCTCCACTGGCGTTCGGGGTGAGCTTCCTCGCCAATCGCGTTCATGGAGGCAAGGCGCTGGTCTTGGGTCATGTCCAGCGGGTCCACGGCAGGTATGTCGTGCTGCGGGTAGCCATCCATACACGCAGCGCTCAAGAACACGGCCAACATTGCCAACACAAGGCGCCAGCCCTGTCGCGGCGTCTTGCGGCAAGTGCCAGTCAGCATGGTGCCGCCGGACAGTTGCAGTCTCACGATGGCATCTCCTGCAGGGCCTCAGCAGTTGCTGCCTGGGGAACGCGTGTCGCCAGGATCTTGTCGATGGTCTTTCCATCCATATCCACCACTTCCAGCTTCCAGCCTTCCCATTCCACGGTATCGGTCACCTTGGGCAATGTCCCGGTGAGCAGCATGATCATGCCGCTCAGCGTGTGGTAGCGGCCGCGTTCCTCCTCGGGCACGGCATCCAGGTTCAGGCGGTCTTTCAGCTCGGGCACGGGGATGTGGCCGTCCAGCAGCCAGCTGCCGTCCT
>Ga0209542_10004558_pt1 | contig 28381 bp, 27 predicted proteins | sample RifCSPhighO2_01_FD_184028 | JGI IMG/M metagenome (GOLD analysis project Ga0209542, IMG submission 184028) | Soil microbial communities from Rifle, Colorado - Rifle CSP2_plank highO2_0.1 (SPAdes) (version 2) | ecosystem: Environmental > Terrestrial > Deep subsurface > Rock core/Sediment ...
TTCATGTGCTTTTTGGCATATCTCGATACCACAAAAAGCACATGAAAGTCTCTGTCGTTATTCCTTCCTGCAACAGATGGACGAGTCTCAAACGTTGTTTGGCTGCATTAGCTATTCAGACCAGATTGCCAGACGAAGTAATTGTGGTAGAAAATGCCGTGCGAAAGCATTATCCAATTGCTAGATCTGAGTTTAAAAACTTGAAAATCCACCATGTGTTAGAAAAAACTCCCGGCAAGTCGACAACAAGGAATATGGGAATAATGAAGGCTGCCGGTGAAATTATTGCATTTCTTGATGATGATTGTGAGCCAGTGACACATTGGCTAGAGAAAATTTGTGAGCCATTTACACAGAAAAAAATTGTGGCAGCTCTTGGTGTATCAGAGGAAAAAGTAACGTCACTTCTTATGGAAACGTACCTTTTTCAGTATGAAAAGTTTTTTTTGCAACTGCGTATCGATAAAAGTACCAGACGAGTTACTTGTGGGGCTGCGCTCAATACGAGAAACTGTGCCGTGAGAAGAAAGTTTTTGTCCGAAAAGAACATTGCGTTTGACGAACGCTACAATGAATATCTTTTTGCAGAGGATGCAGATTTTGGTGAGCAGATAGAAAAAGCAGGCGGAGATATGGTGTACAGCCCAAGTGCCATTGTTGTTCATAATGAGCAAGCAAATTTTTTGAGCCTAATCAAAAAGAAATTTTTGAATGGCAGAGCGATGTTTGTTTTACAAAAAAAGGGCATTTTTCACAAAAGAGATGTAGAGAGAAATAAGTCGCTGCGAATTTTTCAACGGATTTCGCAGCTGCTTGAGGGAAAAAGCCTTTGGCAAAGTATCTGTGTCATATTTTTCCTGAACAGTATTTTTTGGTCGTATCGATTGGGGTATAACTTGGAGCGCATGAAACATGTTTTTCAGCGAGTTTGAACTACGAACAAAGTTTATTACTGATCCCTTGCGGGAATTTCCCCGGTTGATACAGTTGTCCCAAAAAAGATTGATAACAATTGGGTATCTGAATGCGCATGTGCTGGCATTGTTGCTCGTATCAAGAAAGTTTAGACAAACCTTTGCCAGCCTTGATTATGTCTACCCTGATGGTTGGGGTGGCGTATTGTATCTTCGCTTGCTTGGATTATCGGTGGAACAGAGAAGCTCTGCTCCAGATTTTTTCTTTCCTCTTTGTGATTGCTTAAAAGAAAATACTCCGCTTTTTTTACTCGGTGGCAACAAAAAGGCGGTGAGGCGACTCGCAGAAAAAATTTCGGTTCAGGTGCCACAGGTGCAAGTAGTCGGCACGCAGGGTGGTTATTTCCGCAATGACAATTTAGTGGTAAGGAAGATTATTCAAGCTCAACCAGATTGGATTCTTGTGGGTATGGGAGCTGATCAGTTTTGGCAACTACCCAAGCAGGAACAATGGGTAATCAAGCATCTTGTTCAACGTATTGACCGTGGATTGATGTGGTGCGTGGGAGATCTTTTTAATCAAGTATTTACGGAAAGAAAATCACAATCCTGGTACACTGAGTGGTGGGAAAGGCTGAAAAAGCAACCCAAAAAAATGATTGCTCGTTATATTTTCGACGCCATTGGATTCGCAATTGTAATGATACTTGTGACAATACAACTATGGAAACCTCGCAGTACATTAGAGAAAAACTAGTCTTTCCATTTGTGCTGTCACTGTTTCTTTTATTGGCAATTCTATTTGGCGCAACGTATCTTTTCGTCTATATTCTGGCTGCACTGGCAGTATTATTTCTCCTTCTATCACCCAGACTGGCAGTTGCGCGAGTAGGCAAGTACAAAAAACTCCACTGGCTCTGGAGTATATTTTTTTTCTGTCTCCTTGTTTCTGGTTTCTTTTCGCATAATTTGCCTGCTTCGCTCGATTCGTTTCTATTTTTTGCAGGTGGCTGCTTGGTCTTTTATGCTGTATTACTCTCGAAACAAAATTACTTCTCAAAAAACGTCTTGCTATTTTTTCTTCAAGCTGTAGTTTATTTGTTGGCAGTTATTTCTTTGCTATTGACGCTTTTTCCTGTTATCGCCACTTTGCCAAGATCAAATCAATTAGCATTGCTTGGCGGTCACAGCCATACGGGGTACGTTATTTTGTTGTTTTTGCCATATTTTTGGCATAGTTGGAAACACGCCAAACGAAAACTAGGGCACTCGTTCATTTTGGCAGTTTTATACTTTGCACTGGTTGCAAGTAAGGGCAGATTGATCATTTTTTTGACTGGTCTACAAACTTTTGGCATTTGGTTGTTGTACTGCAATCGACGTACAGCTCAGAAAAAAACCCAGAATTGGTTTATCCTATGTAGTGCGGTTGGTCTGCTAGTGCTCTTTGCCGCAGTGGCGAGCATACCTTTTTTGCCGCAACAAGTACTACCCGCACCCGTTCGTCTTGAACCGCGTCCGTTGTATTGGCAGCAAGCACGATTGGCGATTCAAAGCAACCTTATTTTTGGGTACGGTCCAGGCACATTTAGTTTAATCTCACATAAGTTTGCACAATTTCCCCACGCTTTTTCTGGCTATGCACATAACACAGTAGTACAGTACTTTGCCGAGCTGGGGGTATTTGGCGGCATCAGCTTTTCGGTGTTATTCGCTTATTTGTTCTACATTGCTCTCAAGCAAAAGAACTCAACGTTGTTGTTATTGAGCCTTCAGACAAGTGTGTTTGTGGCTTTTTTCGATTTTGATTGGCATTTGGCGGGATATTTTTATCTTGTATTGGTCGTACTCGCACTACCACTACGTGAGCAGCGGAGCTTTGAACAGGCAAGATCTACCTCGGTATTGTTACGCTTCATGTTGCTAGCGCTAGCTATTTCTTCGATAGTAATCGCTGGGCTGATTCTAACGGTTGAGTCAAAAGTTTTTCAAGGAAAGTACGATGCGGCTTGGGAAATTTTCCCTTACTTTTCGTATCACCGCTTGCTATTTCAAAGTAACATAACAAGTAAAAAGAGTCTGCAAGAATTTGAGAAAGTGTATCAATTTCACCCCGAAGTTGTAGCTACTGCAGTCACCAATCCTTGGCGGGCGCTGACCAACTGGACTGCTGACAGTTCAAGTACACTCACAGCAGACCAAGCCACGCTGCTCGCGCAGCGATTGCTTGCAGCGCAGAAATATTCCTACACGCCAGAGTATAGCCAGCAAGTCGCGCTAGCATACGAGTTGGCCAGGTTAAGTGGGCCAGATAACACATTACTGCAATTGGTCTACAGCTTGGATAGTTGGGTATTGCAAAACGCCCCAGTATTTTCTCAAGAAGCAATCCTTGCTGCTTCATGCAAAGAAGTGAGCGACCTATTTACAATGACAAATTTTGTTGCACCAACTCAATTTGGCAACAGACGTTACTTGTTTCTGTATGTTTTCAACCTGCTGGCAAACAAGGCTATGACAAACAACGACATGAGCTTTGCGCAAAAAGTCGTCGAACGCATGTTTGCTTTAGCACCAGACGATTATTGGGTCAGTCAGCAACAAAAAAATTTCCCACAGGGGTATTGGCAAAACTCACGAGAGATTACAAACTCCAGCGCAACACAGCTACGCCTGCGCGAACGAGCAGAGAGGTGTCTTGAGTGATGTGTCCAGTGGCCAAGCTTGCTGTTTCAGCCTTTTTCCATTGAGCCAGCGACCGATACTTCTTCTCACTCAACACCCACTCACTCACCAGTCCAGGCAGCACCTGGTAGCGGAAGTCCCAGCTCGGTGGTAATAACTTGGCCTCCTCCACAGGCAGTGGGCGTGGACCGACGAAGCTCATCTCACCACGCCATATATTCACGAGCTGTGGCAGCTCATCGAGTCCGGTGCGTGAGAGCCAACGGCCAATGCCGACAAAACGTGGGTCGCTTCGCATCTTAAACATTGGTTCTGGTGCCTCATTAGCTTTTCTCAGTACGGGTTTCCAGCGGTCAGCCGTCGTTATCATGGTACGAAATTTAAAGAGGCGAAAAGGTTGCCTGTTTTTTCCCTGGCGTGTTTGGACGAAAATCACTGACCAGCCGAGGGTGACCCAGAGCACCATGCTCAGCACAGCGAACAGAGGTGACAGGGCAAGCAATAGGATAGTACTCAAGCAGAGATCAAAGAACCGTTTTTGCCATGAATGATAATACGGGTGAATAGTAATCGTCTGCATGGGGAGTGATTATACTGCCCGCGACAAGACCTAGGCTGTGGTCTCTTCTTTTGCCAAGCGGGAGGCAATCCAAAAACTCCAGCTACCTGAGACGATAAAGAACAAACCGCCAATAATGAGCGCGAGGGTGGTCCCGACAGAACCGGAAATGGGCACGCTGCTATTGGTGGCTGGTTGACTCGTCCGGGAGGAGCTGGTTGCAGCACTAGCGGCAGAACTCGTGGCGGAGCTGGCAGAGCTCGTTGCCCCACCAACGGGATAGGGGTTTTGGGTGCCGTAGGGTTGTGCTTGTGCCAGTTGGTTACTGGTAGCCGCAACAGTAAAGGTTTTTGTTTTGGTCACGAGCTTGCCTTGGGCATCGGTGTAGCTATACGTCACCGTATGTTCGCCCGGTTCGAGTGTTTTGCCTAGGCTAGCTAGGTCAATTTTAAACTCGCCGTTATCGTCACTGGTAACCTGCTGGGTGATGGTTGCTTCGGAGTGAATTTCGATCGCAATGATGGTGTTTGCTGGTGCGTTACCCACAATGGTGGGTTGGGTGGTGGTGACGGTAGCACTTTCGCTGGCATCGACATCAACCTTGGTAACGATTGTCTCTGGAGCGCTGGATTCTGCGACAGACACAGACTCATCCAGGAGACCGGTCAGCTGCCCTCGTCCGGCGGAGCTTGAGGCAGCAGTGCTCGTTGGTTGATCAATCGTCGCAATGGCAGCTGCTGGAGAAACAGTGGGGAGTGCCTGTGCTGCTTGGTTATTAGCGTCGGGAGGTTGGCTGCCAAAGGCGAGTCCAACTACCGGTTGGGCATCTTTGACAGCTGTACTGTACTGCAGCTTTTGCGCTATCGTCGTGCCTTGCAACTCAAGAGCAATATGTATTGCGTCGGTAATGGTGGCGTAGGCACTCCCATCTGGCGCACGCGCATTCGAAAGAGGAATGGCCCAACTACCGGAACTTTTTACGAGCGATGACATATCACCGGCGCCAGGAATTTTGACATAGACAATCGCGCCATCGGCCGGCGCTCCAGATTCAGTGGTGACCGAGCCATAAATGGTTTTGGCAGCGGCTGGTGTGCCGCTCCGTTTGGCGGTGGTAATTGAAAATGGTTGCCCAGCATTGTCAAAGGTTGCGCCGGAGCCAGTACCCAGCACGTAGTAGTACGTAGTGTTCTGGGTTAAGCCCCGCGCGGTGATGTGCTGCAAGCGGAACTCGGCGGTTGAGCCAGAGAGTTGATTGCGGTCATCACTGGTTTGCAGTTTCAGTGATTTTGCCGAGTCACCGTATTTTACAAAGCCAATGGTGGGACTCTCCGTGATAAATGACACCGTAAAGCTCGTGTCGGTGATATTGGTCACTCTGATGTTTTTTGGGGTAGTTTCTGCTGAGGCTCTGGGGGCAAAAACTCCGGTACCGCTCCCAAACAAAACAGTGCCAGCGACCAACCCAAGCACCAGAATGCCAACCCCAATCATCGTCGGCATGCGTTTTTGTAAGAGGGGAGATTTTTGTAGTTGATTAAAGCTAAGTTTCATCGGCATTCCACACAAAAAACCCAGAGATTCTGGCGTTGTTATTACTGTAGAGAAAACCTCTGGCCGTTGCAATGCGAAGAAGAGACGAAACTAAGGGGTTGCGCTGGGCTCTGGTGTGGGTTGTGCTTCAGATTGCTGGGTGAGTTCTTGTTTCGTCACACCAAGAGGCACGACGACTTCCTCTCTCGATTTTTCGTTGGTGAGTAGCTGGAAAATAGGAAAATTGGCCAGTTCTGCATCACTAAACGACCGCTTGAGCTGCATTTTGGAAAAGTGACTGGTGTCGATTGTCGGGTTAAGCGGTTTTGCAAGCTCGAGAAGCTGCTGGTCAACCTTGCTTTCTTGTTTCGCCGCAAACAGGGACACAACACCCCAAACAATGATGCAAACAAATAACAACACAAAAATGGTCAGCACACTCTGGCTTTTGCGAATTTTTTGTAGTTCTTGGATGAAGGTGTTATTCATATTATTGGTAGTATGGGGCATTCAGCTGCAGACTAGCAGACAGGCTACGGCTACCGCGTTTTTCATTGAGGGTAAAGTTGATCGTCTCGATGTGCAGCAAGCGTCGGCTGGTCAACAGCGACTCAGCATACTGTCTGATAGCCGGATAATCGCCAGTCACCACAATCTGAATGGGTAAGCTATTTTGTTCCAGCGTGGCAGAAACGCTCGCGGATGGCTCGGGAATCTGGGGCACCGTCACCCCCGTAATTATTACTTGGTTCTCCGTGGCGAGTTTTTCGAGAATTTTGAGTATTTTGACTACATCTGGTTTGCTTGGTACAGCTTCCTCGAGCAGTGAGAGTTGTGGTTCGAGTGCCGCCAGCTCACTTTGGGCCGTGCTGAGCGCTGCTACTTTTTGGGTGAGTTGTTGACTGAGTGCTCTTTTTTCTTCAATTTCTTGAATCAGGTCCGACATCGTGATGAGTGTGGGTTGCACGGCAAAGAGACCAAGAAAAATGACCAGCCCAAGTGACAGGAGTACATCGAGCGAAACCCGAGCGACCGGATTGTTGTAGAACGAAACAAGTGCTCCTTGGATTTGTTTTTGTCTGGTGGCTGCTCGCATGGTTATAATTTTTCTGTAGTAGGATCAACCGGTTCAGGTGGTTGTTTTTTTGCTTCTAGTTTGTCTGCCTGTTTTGTTTGCGCGGACAGGGTGAACACAAGCCCCGGCACATTTTTCTCAGCTGACTCTACTTTTGATACGGTTACAGCGGAAAAGTTGGGGGAGAGTTGCAGATTGATAATCAGCATGTTAAACACAGATTGGGATGGTGCTACACCGTCAATCGTAACAGTCGACGAGGTGATTCCCAGGCGATTGAGGGTAACGGCGGTTGGCGTTACCGTGCTGAGCTTCTCAAATACCTCAGCCAGGTTAGTATTTTGTTCCAGACTTTGGTAATTGGCTAGTTTGCTTTGTGTGTCGCGCACGCGCTTCTCGAGTTCTCCGTAGGACAGGACAACCGATTTTTTTTGTTGGATCTCTCGGTTGAGATCGGTGAGTTGTCGATCCATGGTAAAGCGAGCAGCAAAGCTGACAATAACAATCAACTCCGTAAAAATAACAATATAGCGTCCTGCCGAGAGTGCCCAGCGCAATACTTGTCCGAGCGGTGTCGCAAAAAACGGATCACGCGGAAGCAGATTGATGTCAATAGCGGTAACGTGGTGTGACATGGGCAGTTGTCTTGTGGTTATTGTAACGTTACAGCGAGTCGTCGTCCATGGTGTCTACGATCAACTCTGGTGTTTGGGCGACAGACTTGCGGGTAGCCGCACCAATTGAATCGAGTATCGTCGCAATAATACTCAGTTCTGGGATCGCGAATAAAGCAGCAAAGTAAATATACACCAACATCCCCATGGTACCGGTAGTAATAGTGAGGCCGATCAATTCTATGGTGCGCGAGGTATCAAAAACGAGCTCGTCGAAAATGCGAAACGGCAAATAGAGGAACACAGCCATAAAGAAACTCGCTGCCATCATTTTCAATTGCGAAGTCAGGAATACTTGGTCAAGACAACCAGGAATCCGCCGCTCCAAAAAGTACAGAAAGAGACCGAGCTCAAGTACAGCTGCGATACCGGTAACCGCTGCCAAGCCAAGGACGCCAAAATCCGTCAAGTAGATTACCCCTGCGGCTCCCAACAAATAGACCGTCACGCTGAGTGTCGTCACAATCAGTGGTGTTACCGTGTCTTTGAGCGCATGGAATGAGCGAATTAACAATTGCACCACAGCCTGGGCCGGGATAGAGAGCGCGATCACCGCCAGCACTTTGCCCATCAAGAGCGTCGTTTCCCAGGGAAAGTTGCGGGTGCCAAAAACCAACCGGACAAACGGCACACGCAGGATCAAAATCAAGACCGCGGCTGGAAAGGCAAAAAAGGTAATCTGATTGAGCGAGCGGGTGAGTAGGGTGCGAAAGCGCTTATGGTCAATTTTGGCAGATTCAGCAGATAAAAACGGCAATGAGGCTTGACCAATCGGCACACCAAACAAACGAATCGGCAAGATCATCAAATCAACCGCATGTTTCATAATGACAAAACTGAGGTTGCCGAGTGACGTGGCAAAAAATCCCAGAGCAACGCGCTGAAACTCCGTAGCGGCAATGGTGAGGAAACGCGGAGGTATGAGTTTAACGAGCTGCTGGCTTTCGGGAAGGGAGAAATCAAGCGACCAGGTAAATCGAAAGCCCAGTTTGTGCACAAACGGTACTTGAATGAGCAAATGTAAAAGTGCCCCGATACAAACTCCGATACCTGCTGCGTAGATACCAAAGACTGGTTCGAGCAAAAACACTCCCGCCACAATGCCGAAGTTATACAGGATGGGCGAAATGCTAGGGATGATAAACCGTTGGTACGACTGCAGCATTGAAGACATAACGTTGGAAATGGCAAAAAAGATCTGGGCCAAAAGCATAATTCTTGTCAGGCGCACCACAATGGTGACCTGTTCGGCGGTGAATGCGCTACCAGTTCTCAAGTACGTCAGTGGTTCGGCAAATATGGCTACGATGATGGCTGCAGCTATGAACGCGAGCAGCATAGCGGTTGTGACCACCGAAGCGAGCTTAAATGCCGCTGCTTCACTGCGTTGACGCACTTTGGCAAACAGGGGAATAAACGTAGCCGAAACCGCCCCCAGCACAATCAATTGAAAGAGCATATCTGGGATTTGAAACGCCACCAAGAGCGCCTCGTAGGCTTGCTGCGATGACTGGGAATCAAAAAAGTATGAAATTAACAAACGACTGCGTAGTAAACCAGCCAGTGATGAGGCGATGTTGGCGATGGTAATGATCAGGGCGGCCGACAAAATACTCGACTGTTTCTGCTCCAGCCACTGCATGTTGTTGGCAAACAAACTGGGAAATTTTAGGGTAGCAAACATGTGGATCATTATAGCCCCAGTCTGCTATAATCGCGGGCACGGAAAGATACAGAGGAACCTATGCCAGTTTTAAAAAATGCCAAAAAAGCTCTGCGCTCGAGCAAGCGTAAAGCTCTGCACAACGCACAACTACGTTCACAGATGCGAACGGCAGTCAAGACTGTGCAGGTCAAAAAAACTGCTGAAGCCCTGAGCCAAGCCTATCGATTTATCGATCGAGCCGCCAAAAAAAGTCTCATCCACCCCAATGCCGCGGGACGCATGAAGCAACAAGCAGCCAGTTTGGTGCAGTAAGAAAGCCGGATGACAGCTCCCGGCCAACTGCGAAATTTTTCTATCATTGCGCACATTGACCACGGCAAAACAACCTTGACCGATCGTTTATTAGAACATTGTGGTCAGGTTGATCTGGTGCACCCGTACGATCGTTTACTCGATAGTAATCCAATCGAACGAGAACGGGGTATTACCATCAAGCTTGCTCCGGTCCGCCTACCGTATACAACCTCAAGTGGTGAAGCAGTGATTCTCAACCTGATTGATACACCAGGTCACGTTGACTTTGGGTATGAGGTGAGTCGCTCGCTCGCGGCTTGCGAAGGCGTGCTCATGGTCGTTGATGCCTCACAAGGTATCCAGGCCCAGACACTTTCAACCTACCATAAAGCAAAAGATTTGGGCTTAACTGTCCTGCCAGTCATTAATAAAATTGACTTGCCTTCAGCCGAAACTGACCGCGTGCTGCTCGAAGTCATGGAGCTGTGTGGGGTGAGTGAAGCCGATATTCTCTTGGTCTCTGCCAAGACTGGGGTCGGCATCGATCAGCTACTGCAAGCGGTGGTCGAACGCATTCCCCCACCCACTGGTGACCGAACCGCGCCCTTGCGTGCGCTGCTCATTAGCTCGTACTTTGACCAACATCAGGGGGCGTTGGCACTCGTACGCGTGGTCGATGGTGTGCTCGATAAACAGCGATTAACGTTTTTATCTAGTCCGGTGACTTTTTTGCCGCTCGAAGTGGGCGTGTACCTGCCGAAAAAATCTGCCGTCTTAGAGCTTGGTCCGGGTGAATTCGGTTACGTCGTGACGGGGTTAAAGGATGTCCGCTCGCTCAAAGTGGGTGATACGCTGACGACAGTCATGGTGCGTTCGCAAGCAGTCGCTCTGCAAGGGTACCGCGAACCCCAGCCGTTGGTCTTTTTTGAATTGTTTCCCACCCAAGCAGAAGACTATAATGCCTTGCTCGATGCGTTGCAAAAATTATCCCTCCATGATGCGGCCATTACCTTTGTCAGCACGCATTCACCAGCTATGGGGAGTGGTTCGAGGATCGGTTGCTTGGGATTACTACACGCGGAAATTGTGGTGGAGCGGCTGCAGCGCGAGTTTGATCTAGAGCTCATTGCTACCCGACCAACGGTGTCGTATACCGCGGTCTTAAAAGACGGCACGTCTCAGGTAATGAGTACCATAACGGATTTTCCCGATCCGACGCAGCTGATTCAAGTGAATGAGCCAATCACCAAGCTGACCCTGATCACCCCAGTTGCCTATATGAGTGGCATTTTAGATTTGGTGCGCGAGCGGCGTGGACAATTTTTGCAAAGTGAGCACTTGATCGACAGAGTCATTTTGACCTGTTCGCTGCCCTTAAGTGAACTCATCACTGATTTTCATGATCTCGTCAAATCGATTAGTTCTGGCTATTGCTCTATTGAGTATGAGGTAGTGGGCGAGGCGGTGGTCGACGCAGTCGTTGTTACGATCATGCTCAATGGCGAAGTGGTCGCTCCTTTGGGATTTATTGCCATCCGCTCACAAGCCGACACCAAGGCTCGTGTGCTGGTAAAGCAGCTCAAAGATATTTTGCCCCGACAATTATTTGCTATTCCTATCCAAGCCGCCATCGGTGGGACAATCATCGCCCGCGAAACCCAATCTGCCCTGCGCAAAGATGTAACGGCCAAGTTGTATGGCGGTGACGTGACGCGTCGCAAGAAACTTTTGTCGAAACAGGCAAAGGGGAAAAAGCGGATGAAGCAGTTTGGTTCGGTTAGTCTTGATCAAGACGTCTTCCTAAAACTAATGCGTCAACCGCTGGTATAATGAGTGCACATATGCCTGAGGTTTTTTCGAGTTCTCAAGCACCACGCAAAACTTCGACGCTTGCTGCGACCAAAGCATTACTGCATGGTCTACAAAAAAAACGACTCCATCGTAAACACGGGCACGTCTCGACAACTACCCCCGATGCAACTACGAAGCCAGCATCACACCACAAACGTTCGGTTGATGAGTACTCAGAGGTGATGTCTCGGGAGAAGTATGCCACCAATCCAGTGACTGCGTTTGTGACTAAGCCACTGCAAACCTTTTTTGCGAGCCAATCTCGAGAGGAAGAAATAATCCTCTTACTGCGCAAACACCCCATTACTCAACTCAAGTGGATACTGTCTGCTATAGTTCTAGCAGTTCTGCCGCTTTTGTTGATGCGGTTTCAGTTATTTGCCTTTTTCCCCCCCAATTACTTGTTTGCCGCTCATGTGGGTTGGTATCTGTTGTTGCTCGGTTTTGTCATCGAGTCATTTCTATCATGGTTTTTTAATGTATATATCATTACGGATGAGCGGGTGGTTGATGTCGACTTTTTATCGCTCATTTACCGCAATATTTCTTCGGCAAAAATTGATAATATCGAAGATGTCTCAGCCGAGACGAGCGGTGCAATCCGAGCAATCTTTAATTTTGGCACAGTAAAAATTCAAACCGCCGCCGAGGTAACCGAGTTTGAGTTTGTGGATGTTCCGCAGCCAAACAAAGTGATCGCGCTACTCAACGATTTGATTCTCGAAGAAGAGCGGGAAAAAGTAGAAGGGAGAGTGCAGTAATGTTCGGTTTTGATATCGCTACTATTTTGCCGCCAGGCTCGATCTTGTTGTTGGTGTTTAAATTTTTCTTTATTGTTTGTGCGGTCTTATATTGCCTGTTTGCCATCGTGGTAATTCGCCAAATAATTGTGATGAAGAATACCTTGTTGACTACGTTCTCACCAATACTGCAGCTTGCTGGCTACGTCCACTTGCTACTAGCCGTACTAGTAGTCCTGCTGTTTTTGGTCATTTTATAACTGTTACCAGCCAAATATTTCCCAAACCTCGCATGTTACAATAACCCTGTATGTGGTCCTTGCGAGTAACGCCTATTGTCGGACTACCGACCTATACCGATTGGTCGCAGGCGGCTACACTTCCTTTGGTTTCTGGAAAATTTGTCATTTTGCTTTCTGTACGGGGACAATCTGCCGCTGTGCTTGGTCAATCTGTGCTGAGCGAAATTTCCGCCACTCCTCCAGACAGCGCGCAAGCAGTCTATACCCTGCTCACCGCGTTACTCAAAAAATACCCAGAAGATAAGCTATCCGTTGCGTGCTTGCTACTCAAGTCGGATAAAGTTGCGCTTGGGGCTGTGCGGGCGAGTATCCTGCTTCACAGAGATACGACGACGGGCAGAGTCCTTCCAGCCAGCCACGAAGTGAGTTTGCGCTCTGGCACGAGTAAAACAGACGATGTGTACATTTTGCTGAATGAGCAAGGTGAACAATTTGTTCCGGCGATTGAGCAGCATTTTGCTCATGGATTGATTGCCGAGGCGGTGGCAACGACGTTGGTGCCTGCTGTGCAATCGAGCGGGAATCAATCTGGAACTGGCGCCATTGCCTTGGTTGAAGTGATCGAGCAGGTTGTGTTAACCCAGGAAAAAATGCTGAGTGACTCAATTGAGCCAAGCGTATCTAAGACTGCAGTTCCAGATCTGGTAGAGCCTGAACCAGCCAAGAACGCTGCATGGCGATCACTCGTCTCACAGTTGCTCACGAGCGGTAAGCATAGGGGAGCGCAGCTTTGGTCAACCGTGCGCTCTCTCAAGTTACGACGAAACGTAGTTTACGTCCGGACTACTTTGTACGATCACTGGCGCAAGCGGGCGTTGTTGATTGTTGGGGTATTATTAGCTGCCTTAGGCACAGTGATGGGATTTTGGTGGTGGTACAACTCGAGCCAAACCGCAGTGCAGACAGAACTGGCACCGCTTGAGGAGCGGTTGGCTGCCGCGCAGCAGGTAGTCGAGGATGATCCTCTTGCCGCTCGTCAGGCTGCTGCGCAAGTGGTGGCAGAGCTCGAAGTGCTTGTCAGCACAAAAGGCAAGCAGCGGCTCATTGGCAGCCGGTATACGCAGGCTCTGGCTCAGGCGCAAGTAGTTCTCACGACACTCTCTGGCAAAGTAGCAATTGTAGAATTGCCAGTTTTTTATGATCTACGCCTAGTACAGTCAGAAATGGTGACGACGACTTCTCACTTGTCTGACAAAAAGGGAGTATTTATTGATGCCGAGAAAAAACAGGTAGTTGTTCTCGACCTCACGAGCAAGCAGGTGCAGCTGCACTCACTCACCGAGTTGCCAAAAATACAAGCCACGACGGTGACCGATGATGCACTCTTTCTCCTTGGCGAAGGGTTGTGGCAACTCCGTTTGACAGATAACACGCAGTTGCAAGCAATCACCCTAGTGGGTGACTCAAACAGAGCGGGGACGCTGCTTGGTAGTTTTGGTTCGTACCGATACGTGCTCAACCCAGAAAAACGCAATGTGTTTCGCTATACGCAAACAGCCGATGGCGTCTCAGAACCGATTGGTTGGATAACCGATCCTTTACCCGTCGGCTACGAGACAGTTGCTTCTCTCGCCATTGATGGTGACATTTGGTTTGGCACAACGAGCGGAGAACTACTTCGCTATGCGAGTGGTAAGCGACAAACCGTGACCCTCTCAGGTCTTGAGGAAGCATTTACTTCCTCACTGCTGCTGGCGACAACGGCTGAATCACCACATCTTTACGTACTTGAGGCGGGCAAGCAGCGTTTGGTTATCCTGAGCAAAATGGGCACATTTTTGCGTGAAGTCCGGAGCCCCAGTCTCGCGACTGTCACATCCTTTTTTGTCGATGAGGCAGGTGGATTTGCCTACCTGACCTCTGGTTCCACGGTCTATCAGATAGCACTGGTGATCTGATGTACTTCCCACCCGCGGTATACTACCGCCAGTATGCAATTAGTCGGCAACCGTCGAGCACGGTTTGAGTACGAGATAGAGGAAAAATATGTAGCAGGTATTGTCCTGGCTGGGCATGAGGTCAAGAGTGTGCGCCTCAAGCAAGCGAGTTTGGTCGGCAGCTTTGTCCAAATCCTCGCTGGCGAAGCATTCTTGTTGAATGCCCAAATCTCCGCCTACAAATTTGCAGTTGTAGCAGATTATGAACCACAACGGACGCGTAAATTGCTGTTACGCAAGAATGAGCTTTTAGCCTTGCAAAGTTGGAAGCACGATAAAAACCGCACGTTAGTGCCGCTGTCACTTGAGCTTGAACGCAATCGAATCAAGGTTATTATCGGTGTAGGCAAAGCGAGAAAAAAAGCAGATAAACGCCAGTATCTTAAAGAACGGGCGGAAGTGCGAGATCAGCGGGCGCTGTTGTAGCTCTCTCTTGCATTCCAAGGCAAGCATCCTTTACAATGATCCAGAAGTAATAAAAGGAGAACCGTATGCCCAAACGTGTATTTTGGCCAGTTGTAGCAGTTGTCATGGGGTTGATTTTTCTTGCCTCAAATCTCGGCATGTTGCCACGGACGCTTTGGAATCTCTGGCCGCTCATTTTAATTGTCGTCGGCTTGGGAGGCTTGCTGACCGCCGACAGCGACGAGTGGTATGGGATGCCAAAAAAGCCAGCCGCTCGCCGCCGTTCAAAGAAGTAAGTATATTCACTTCACACAGTCCATCCTGACCCTGCGATTGGTGTGGTAAAGAGGTTTTGGTATGCCAAACACAACACCATTTCATTTGGCTATAGATGGTCCGGTGGCGGCTGGCAAGGGCACGGTTTCTCGACTGGTGGCCGATCGGCTTGCCTTTCTCTATGTTGATACGGGCGCTATGTATCGAGTGGCGGCTTTTTTGGCGCTGGAAGCCGGGGCAAATCTGGCAGATGAGGCAGTGGTAACGGGACTCATTGCTCAGGTCACGATCGAAATGCACAACCCACTGGTAGCAGAAAAGGATGGGAGGCTTACCACAGTCGTTCTCAATGGCGATGATGTGTCGTGGAAAATTCGCACCGAAGCGATTAGCGCCGGTGCTTCGACGGTCGCAGCCCATCCCAAAGTACGGGCGATCTTAGTTAAAAAACAACAGGCAATCGCCAAGAACCAAGATGTAGTGATGGAGGGCAGAGACATTACGTACCGAGTATTGCCAGAGGCACAGCTGAAAATTTTTTTGACGGGGAGCGATGTAATTCGGGCAACCCGTCGCCATTTGCAATTGTTAACTAGAGGGCAAGACATAACCTATGCAGCAGTCTTGGCTGGAATTAAGCAGCGTGATGACCAGGACATACACCGCGTGACTGACCCGCTCAAAAAAATTCCAGAGGCTTGGGAAATTGATACGAGCGAACTCAGTATCGAGCAAGTAGTAGACATGATCGTCGCACGGGTGCAGGTGATGCGCTCTGTATAATCTATGGCAGGCACAACGGGGTCTTCACAAGCGATTCGTGAACTCACTGAGCAGATCGAAGCTCGTAAGCGTCAACAGCAGCTGGTGCGCGATGTGCGACAACAGAAACAAGCATCGCTGCAGCGGCGCCACACATTTGAACGTCTGACTGCCCCCATTCTTTTTTTACTGACAGTGCTGATTTCTGCGGTGGTTTTGTTATTTTTTTAGAGTATTTGGGGAGAGCCCGATGGGTTCGGTGATGGTTCTTTGCGCCAGACGCCGCAATTCTTGGTTGGTTCAGTGCCAGAAAGAAACACCTCATTGTAGGTAGTCGGGCACCCTGGACAAGTGAGCGTACCTGTTTGTTTGCAGACCGGCACTTTGACTACTCCGTATGGTACGGGAAATATATGCGGTTTCTCATCGGATAATTGGGTGCGGATGATCTTATTCCAAATGGGTGACGCACCGGTGATGCCCGAGGCAACATAGCTCATTGGCGTGTTGTCGTTGTTGCCAACCCACACACTGACCACCCGATCACTCGTATACCCAATCGTCCAGTTGTCGCGCAAGCTATTGGTCGTGCCAGTTTTGACCGCTACTTCTTGCTGGGGGATACTCAGGGTTGAGAACGGTCCAAAGGCTGGCGTTCGAGCGGCGTTATCAGATAAAATGCTGGTAATTTGATAAGCTGATCGCGGGTCAAGTACTTGGTCGCTTAGGCAGTTTTTACCAGATAAAGCACAGGTGTTTTCGTACAGCACTTTGCCAGAATGGTCAGTTATTTTCAAAATGGGATTGAGTCGAGTTAGATTGCCACCCGTAGCGAACACGCCGTAGAGCTGCGCCATCTCAGTCATCAAGATTTCGCCGCCACCAAGTGTGAGTGATAAACCGAATCGTTCGCGGGCTTTCCAAGTAGTAATACCAAGTTTTTCAGCATAATCCAAGAGATTTGATACACCGAGCTGCGCTAGCACTTTGACGGCCGGAATATTATAGCTTGACGCCAACGCCTCGCGTAGGGTGACCGAGCCATGATACTTCCCATCATAATTTTTTGGGCTGTACGGAGTGCTGCCGACAATGTCAAAGGTGACGGGCGAGTCAGTGATTAAGCTCGCGGGCGTATAACCTTGTGTCAGTGCCAGCGAGTAGGTTAGTGGCTTGATCGAGCTACCAGGTTGGCGCGGGCGAAGGGTGACATTGACTTGTCCATCATGGGCAATATCAAAGTAATTGGTGCTGCCTACCATGGCTAAGACTTCGCCTGTTTGAGGTGTAGTGACCAACGCCGCCCCATTACTGATGCGGAGCCTGGCAAGGGTAGCTATCTCGTCGCTGACTATTTGCTGAGCGGTATTTTGCAGTTCAAGATCGAGTGAAGTAACTACTTCTAGTCCGCCATTTTGCAGAATTTCTTCACTATACTTTTCTGCCAAGAGTTGTTTTACGTACATGACAAAATGTGGCGCTTGAATATCAACCACATCTGCTTGTAAGGAGAGTGGAGCTTGGTAGGCAGATACTGCCACATCAGCTGTGATCATTTGTTCTTTAACCATGCGACGGAGCACTTCCGACTGGCGAACTTTTGCCAGATCTGGATTTGGTCCAAATGGCGAGTAGCTCGAGGGTGCGGCTGGTAAGCCAGCGAGGAGCGAGCTTTCGGCTAGATTGAGGTCTCGGGCTGATTTGCCAAAATACCGTTGAGCGGCTTCCTCAATACCATAGGTCGAGCCGCCATACGCCACTTGGTTGAGGTACATTTCTAAAATCTGTTCTTTGCTGTAGGCTTGCTCGACCATCACCGCCAATACTAGTTCTTTTGCCTTGCGTTGGAGCGTTCTCTCAGGTGAGAGCAGACGATTTTTGACCAGTTGCTGGGTAATGGTTGAGCCACCTTGGACAACTTCGCCATTTTGATTTGCCACCACTGCGCGCACAATACCGCGCAGCGAAAATCCATGATGCAGGTAGAACTCTTGATCTTCAACTGCGACAGTGGCGTTTTTCAGGTCATCGGGGATTTCAGCCAGTGGAACCAATGTTCTATTTTCATCTTTGTAGATGCGGTACAGTACGCTGCCATTTCGGTCAAGAATGCGCGTTGTCAGTGCCGGTTGATTAGTGGTCAGCAACTGAACGTCTGGTAGATCCCGAAAAATATATTCGTGCATGAAGAGGGCTCCGCCAAACAGTACCGTCAGCGTCGTGATAACAATCCCAGTTTGCATCGGGTAGAAGCGGAGCGTCAGAACAAACGGTCGCAGTAGTTTGGCTAGGCTACTGAGAACCCATTTCACCCAGGCCTTGAACTTGCGTCGGAATTTGTGTGGCAGGTTTAGGCGGAAATGAAGTATAGGTTCAGACAGTTTTTTGCTGGACTTGAGGATCATCACCAATCGCTCGTGACGCAAAAACCCACCGGCATACAACCAGATGAATGGCTGTTTTAGTAAGTTAACCAGGGATTGGTGCTGTCGATATTTTGCCTGCGAAAATATGACCACTTTTTTTCTGCTCGCTTTGTCAGTTACCCGATACTGGAGAGAGCGAGAAGTGGCAAAATCGATCAGATATTTTCTGAGCGGTTTTGAATCAGTAGTTTCTTTTTTGATAGATTTCACCGGGCGAATACTACCATAGAGCTGTCAAACAGACAACTCGAGAAAAACCTGCACTTTCATTAAGAAAAGTATAGTTATTCTAACTTGCGATTGATGACATCCCACAACTCTCGAGAATCACCTTCGTAGCCAAGCGCCCAAATGGCAATGCCACCGAGGTCTAATTGGTTGACATAATCAAGTTTGTACGAGAGAGAACGGGAGTCTTCGTAGTATAAAACAAATGTTTCCCCGTCTTCGACATAGGTCAGGTAGGGTGAGAGCGCATTCTCATTCCAGTGCTCTTCTACCGAGAGGGCTTTACTTTGCAAAAGTAGCTCTTTGACACGGGTGATGCGGGCAGTAGTGCCAGTTTCTGGCAGGGTATATGATTGGGCACTGCGATTTTCAGTTTGCCACTCGTAGCCATAGAATGGTACGCCTAAGAGAATTTTCTCACGTGGCACGTACTCCAAAAACTTTCGCAAGTGTTCATTGATGTCGCTATCCCACAACTCACTGCCACCAAACAAAGGTGCAACCGGACCAGCCTGTGGTGAACTACGACGATGAAAATCGTACGCCATCACCACGATATAGTCCACTACGGGCGCGAGCGCAGGTATATCCCAAAGCTGTTTGTTATCTGATGCGCCAGCATACACATCGATGCTGAGCGTCATCTGTTTGTAACGGGCGTTTAGATGCTGCCGCAGGTTGGTAACAAAATTGACCAGTTGTTGACGCTGTGGCGCGCTCGCCGATCCATTGAGCTCGATATCAATATTAATCCCACTGATCGGGTATGCCAGTAGGACTCCATCGAGTGTCTCAAGCAGCTTTGTTTGGGCTTTGTTTGAGGCTAGAAATGCGGTGATGTCGTTGGCGATAAATTGTGACAACACCAGTTCAAACTGGGTATTCTGTTGAGCCGCTGTGTTAATCAGGTCAAGCAGCTGGTCGCTGCTGAGTTTATTAAATCCCGGTTCCACACTGCCGTCCTCTTGCAGTCGCACTTCGCCGGCTGCACCGATGGTCAAGGCAAAGTATGACAAGTGGGTGAGTTCTGGTTGCAGCACGGCATCATCGAGATTCCAGTAGGGTAAAAAACCATACACAACCTTATTATGTCCATAGGTAGATTCTGGTCGTTGTAAAAAACGAAACGAAGAGAGGTTGGTGAGTGGGGTAACCAGTGGTTGGTCCCAAAACCACCAGAGTGCCGATGCCATCGCACCAACAAACAAGCAACTGCCGACGACGCTCAACTTAATCTGCCACGTATGATGCGACAACCAGCGTGCGGTTTTTTTGACCCGTGAAGTATGGCGTGTTGTCTGACGTTTTTGTTTAAAAAAAGTACCGTAGCTCATTCTGATGTGCCGGAATAGGGTTGTAGCTGATAGGTTTGTGGCACGGTCGTTTGCTCATGGAGCGGTTTGCCTGCTGCATCGACTGGTCGAGAACAGTCAGAGCAGTAGTAATCGGTAACCGGATCTTGATAGAGGGAACGCTCTTCGAGCACCAAGCCATCAATCTGTTCACCGGGTTTGGGCGGCAAGCCGGTCGTGGGGTCAACCCAGGTTTGTTTGCGCACAGCCAAGGAACGAGAGGGAACGCTCTGATCCCAGTAGAGTTCCTGGTCTCTTGCCTGACACTGGTCGCCGGGTTGTTGTGGTTGACCATGGGCACATACCTGTGCCGAGAGTACATCTGGCGGCTTGGTTTGCCAGACGGGTTCTTTATCTGTCAAAATAAAACGCATAATGTCGTTAAAAATCGGCGCGGCACCGGTGATACCAGACACCACCCGACCGTCCATGCGTGTATTGTCATTATTGCCGACCCAAGTTGCGACTAAGTACTCGGGTGTGTAGCCAATCGTCCAATTATCCCTCAGGTCATTGGTGGTGCCGGTTTTGGCGCTCACAATTTGATTGGGAATGACCAGTTCTGAGTGTAAACCAAATGCCTGTTGGCGAGCAGCATTATCTTGCAAAATGTGACTGACCAGATAGGCAGGAGCACGATCCATGACTCGAGTCAAATCACCGACTGATTGCTCGCTGTACTCAGAGAGAAACTCAAGATCAGCGACTCGTTTTTCGCGATCAAGTTCGCGGTAGACTGTACCTTTGTAGTCTTCAATCTTAAGCAGGGGGCTGAGCGGCACTTTGACTCCTTCGTTGGCCAGTGTACCAAACGCCTGGGCCATATCGATCATGCGCACTTCTCCGCCACCAAGCGTGAGCGAGAGGCCGTAGCGACTTGGGTCAGTCCAAGTGGTAATTCCCAATCTCTGCGCCACTGCCATAAACCGCTCCACACCAATGGTTCGCAAGGCTTTGACTGCCGGAATATTCAGCGAATTGGCGAGTGCGCGCCGAACAGTGACTGGGCCACTAAACGAACCATCATAATTTTTTGGGCAGTAGGGTTTTTGGCCTGCCGCAGTAAAACAGGTAGGTGCGTCAATGAGAATACTACCTGGATTGAGCGTTTTGTCTTGAAAGGCCGTGGCGTACATCAGCGGCTTGATGGAACTGCCGGGCTGGCGTTCTGCTAGCGTCACATTCACTTGCCCATCGTGTTCACTGGCAAAGTAGTCTCGGCTGCCGACCATGGCCAAAATTTCTCCTGTGTTTGGCTTGACTACGAGCGCGGCCCCATTACTGACTTGGTAGTGTTCGAGAGTAGCGAGCTCAGCACTGAGCGAGGCTTCGGCAACTGTTTGTAAATCAAGATCAAGGGTGGTGGTGACCCGCAAGCCACCGCGCTCGACCATGTCGATCCCAAATTCTTCATATAACAGGTCGCGGACATAAAAAACAAAGTGGGGTGCGCGGATGTCACTGCGACTGATGGCAAACTGCAGTGGTTCGCTCGCCGCCGCCGCCTCCTGAATTTTGGTAATATACTCGTCTTCAGCCATCCGGCGCAGCACCGCTTTCTGCCGCTCTGTACCTTTTTCTGGTGTCGAACCAAATGGAGAGTACTTGGTTGGCGCCTGTGGCAGACCGGCCAGTAACGTGGCTTCGGCCAGTGTCAAGTCTTTAGCTGACTTGTCAAAATATGTTTGTGCCGCCGCCTCGATCCCGACAGCCGTACCACCGTAGGAAATATAATTTAGGTACATCTCTAAAATCTCCGCTTTGGTATAAATCAGCTCGGTGATCATCGCCAGGACACCCTCCTTGATCTTTCTGGTGAAAGTTTTCTCTCGCGAGAGCAGCGCATTTTTTACGAGCTGCTGGGTAATCGTTGAGCCACCTTGTACTTGGCTACCGGTGATATTCGCTTTGAGCGCCCGCACGATCCCACCCGGGTCAAAACCCCAGTGAGTATAAAAATTTTGGTCTTCTATGGCGATGGTAGCTTGCGTCACGTGTTCGGGTAGGTCAGAGAGGTGAATAGGAATGCGGTGTTCATCACCGATAATTTCGTACAGGAGTGTACCGTTGCGGTCAAAAATCTGTGAACTAACTGCGTACGACTCGCTGGTTTGTAGATTGGTCGGTGATGGCAAGTCGCGCAGCAGGTACAAAAAACCAGCTAGACCAACCAGAAAGATACACAGCAGTACGAGTCGCACCCAGCGATGGGGCACGATTTTACACATCAGGCGATTGGGAAACGCAAACACAGCTTTTGCCACGCGCAGCAATTTTTTTGCTCGACTTTTTGTTGCAGCTTCTCCGACGAGTAAACCGAGGATCGTTCCCTGCAGTTTGCCGCCTGCTAGCTTGTATTGCTTATTGGCTTTCATGTATGCTCTGTAGAACTACTAGTGTAACAGAAGTTATGTCACCCACACCCCAGGTTTTACTCGAGTTGTGCAATGCTTCATGGAGTTCATACCTGTTGCCAGATGTGCAAACCCAAGTCACGATTGCACTTCAGTTGTACGAGCGTGAGTATGCGGTGCCCGGCAAATTTCAAGATTACTCCTTTGTTGTTTTCCCGATGTCCAAGGGGTACGAAGGATTTCTCAAACAGTATTTTTTTGATCTACTGCTCATCACGACCAAGACCTATGAAAGCAATCGCTTTCGGATTGGTCGAGCCCTGAACCCAGATTTGCGGGAAAACCAGCGTGATGACTGGTGGCTGTTTGATGACATTACTCGGTTGTGTGGTGAGCGCACCGCGCGTTTACTGTGGGAGACTTGGCTCGAGTGTCGCAACCGAACTTTTCACTACTTTCCCAAGCAAACAACCTTGTTTGACTTGGCAACTTCTGGCAAACAAATTGAGCGGTTGGCAACGACCATGAAAACAGCCATCACTTGTCAATGGGACGATCTGTTGCGACAGCGGCAGGAGAAGCGCGCTTGAGCAAACACCGGTTCTATGCGTATAATGCGCTTCACCTTTGATAGAGAATGGTCATGCACGATACTTATTTATACCGCAATATAACAATTTCCGGCCTGCCTGGTTCTGGTTCGACGACGCTGCTTGATTCACTCCGCGAAGAACTCAAGTTCGATGGCTGGGTGGGCTACAACGGTGGCGGCTACATGCGTGACTTTGCCAAGCAGCAAGGGTTACTCGATGTCACCGGCAATCTGCACCACAGTGCCAATGCGTATCCAGACGATTTCGATCTGCAAATGGACATGGATATGCGCAACAAGCTACAAACCGAGTCGCGTTGGATCTTAGAGTCTTGGCTGTCTGGCTTTATGGCCCAGCAAGTACCGGAGACACTGAAAATTTTAATGAAGTGCAGTGATAAATCGGTGCGAGTCGACCGGATTGTGAACCGAGATGGGGTGACACCAGACGAGGCAATCGCCAACATGAATTATCGTTACGAGGTAAACGCCCAAAAATGGCGTCGGCTGTACAAAGCCCAGTGGCAAGAGTGGGTGGTCAAGCCGGGCACCATGAGGCCGAGTGATCCCATTGATTTTTGGCACCAGGGTTTGTACGATCTAGTAATTGATACCTACACCAGCAATCAGCAAGAGTCATTGGAGCGAGTAGTGCATGCCATCATCCAAAAAAAGTAACCCTCGCCCCGCTTACCCTAAAGCAGCTCGGATGGCTTTTTTTCCTGTTTTGACGTTGATCTTTATTCTTTGGATGCTCTATCGTTCACTGTTTAGTTTTCCGGTTTGGTTCGACGAATCAATCGGTAAAGCAGTCTTTTTTGGTGTGCCAGTTTGGTTATTCGTCACCATGACTCGGCACAAAGCCATTGTTGCTGGTTTTGCACCTGGCAGACTATACCGAGGTCTCCTGCTTGGGCTGGCAATTGGCGGTGTATTTGGTTTTGTGGCTGCCATAGTATCGGTGTTGAGCAAGGGAGCACTACTGGTGGCTACGCCGTTGTTTATCGCCCCAGAGTTTTGGGGTGAGTTTGTGTTGGCTATTTGCACCGCCTTTTGGGAAACGCTGGTTTTTTATAGTTTTGTCATGACGATGATCCAGGAAAAATATCCCCAATGGTCACTCACTCGACAGGCAGTTTTAACCAGCACTATTTTTATCCTGTTTCACATCCCCAATGCCTTTTTGCGATTTCAGTTGGGAGCTGTATCGGGGGTGATATTTTTGCTATTTTTATTTGCCTTGGGACAAGCCTACTTGTTTGCTGCCAGAAAAAATGCCTATGCCCTAGTCTTGAGTCATGCGATCTGGGGCTTGGTCCTCTTGAGCTACGGTTGGTAGTAGTCAACGTGCGTGCTACAATCAGCACCTCCTGTCTGTGGTGACGGAAAAAATATGTTGTCAAACCGAATGAGAGTGATTTCGAGTGTCGGAAGCTTGCTGTTTGGCGGCGCAATTCTCACAATCTCTCTGGTGGCGGCCAGTCAACCGTTTGCCTATGTTGCGCCAGCTGCCAGTCATACCTCACTGTACCTTAATACGCGCATCCTACCTGATCATGCGTTGTATCCGGTGGCGATGGTGCTCGACAGAATCATGCTGTTGACCTCTGCCCGGGAACAGCGAGTGCTGAGAGAAGTAGCTTTTGCTTTTGATCGGTTGGATTCTGCGACTGACCTATTGCAAAAAGATAAATCACAACTCGCCCTCGTGACCTTAAAAAAATCCCAGCACTATTTACTGGTGGCCAACTCCGCCGCGCAAGCAGACAAACAGACGTCGCCACTGACTAAAACGTATCTTCGTCGAGCACTCCGCGCGCACATCAAGCGAATGGCGCAGCTTCGGTCTCGGTTCCCTTTGGAAGAACAACAAGCAATTGCGGATATGTTGGTACAGAGCACTTCGCTGTACACTAATCTTCCTACCGAAGCCTTGTAGTTTGTTGGTTATTGATACCTTTTATATTAGTTGACGCCCATTCGAGAATGTGAGATTCTTTTACTCCAAATACCTGAGAAGCACAATATATTGTGCATCAGTTAGTCTAAAAGCACAAATTGAAGGGTTTTTGCATATTTGAGGAGTAAGATTATGAAGTGTCCGTACTGTGATACGGCTGAGACGAGTGTGGTCGACTCTCGTGAGGCAGAAGATCAAGCAAGTATTCGCCGTCGCCGTCAATGTGGCTTGTGCGAAAAGCGGTTTACGACGTACGAGCGGATCGAAGGTATCGAGCTGAAAGTACTCAAAAAAGATGGTAGCAAAGAAGATTTCTCGCGAGAAAAGCTGCAGCGCGGCATTATGAAAGCCACTTGGAAGCGTCCGATTCCCATGAGCGATGTTAACGAACTGCTCGACGATGTCGAGCGTCGCCTGCGCCGCAAGGAGACAGCAGAGGTGAAGAGCTGGGAAATCGGCAACTTGGTGCTCAATCGCCTGCGCAAGCTCGACGAATTATCGTATCTACTGTTTGCGAGCGTTTACCGTGACTTTGATAGTGTGGAAGACTTCCGTAATGAACTTGACCGCCTCACCACACTACCAACTGCAACAGGAGCATAAATATGTCAGCTAACACAGCCTTACCAAAAGTAAAAATGAAATTCACTGACCGCCAACTCGATAGTGGTATGGGTATGGCTGTGGCGCGTCGCACCTATCTGCGTCGGTTGGTAGACAAACAGACCAAAAAAGAACGCTGGGAAACCTGGCGAGAAGTGGCAGAGCGGGTAGCGCTCGGCAATACTGCCCTCTTGGGTTCGTTACATCCCGCTCATCGCAAGCAAGAGCAAGCACTGCTGGCCAAGCACATCGCCAACGGTTCTGTTCTCATGTCCGGTAGGCATTTGCAGCACGGCGACACGACCCAACCAGAGCGCAATTTAGAAGTTTTTACCAACTGTTCAACGGCTTCTAGCTCCTACATTTTGTTCTATTTGTTGATGAATGGCTCGGGAGTCGGTCGACCTTACGATGATGATATGTGCCTGGTCAACTGGGACAACATGCCCAACGTGCGCTGTGTGATTGCCACCGACCACCCCGACTTTGTTTGGGGATCTGATGAGAGTGTGCGTGATGCCGAGCACAAGTACGGTCGGGGTGACAATATCCACTGGTTTACCGTCCCCGATAGCCGAGAAGGCTGGGCGCAGGCAGTCGAGATGATCGAGATCATGGCCTACGAGAAAAAGTTCAAAGATGATTTGTTGATTCTCGATTTTTCTCAAGTGCGCGCCAAAGGGCAGCCGATCAGAGGCATGCAAGATCGTCCTTCATCTGGTCCCAAACCACTGATGAACTCGATCGCTAAGCTCGCCACAATCAAGGGTGCCGACTTATCGCTTTGGAAACAAGCCATGTTTGTTGACCATTACCTGGCAGAGTGTGTCTTGGTTGGTGGTGCAAGAAGAAGCGCGCGGATTGCTACCAAAGTCTGGACCGATCCGGAGATTTTTGACTTTATCTCGATTAAGCGGGGCGGCTTCTTGTGGAGTGCCAATAACTCGGTAGCGGTCGATGAGAAATTTTGGAAGCAAAAAAGTGGTCACGCCCGCAAAGTGCTCGATATGATTCTCAAGGCAAGCTACCAAGACGGCACAGGCGAACCAGGGTTTATCAACCAACATCGGTTGGTGCAGAATGATACAGGATACGACGGCTACCAAGACGGCAAGTACGCCCAGAGTAAAAAGTACCAGCCGCTCAAACGGACCGAGAAGTTACTAGCCCACCTGGCGAGGAACGCCGGGGCGAAATCGTACTCGCAGATCCCCAACCCATGTGGCGAGATCTCGCTCAACATGCTCGGGGGCTACTGTGTGATTGCCGATGTGGTGCCGTACTACGCCCCGACGATCGACGACGCCGAAGCGGGTTTTCGCGCGGTCACCCGCGCTTTGATTCGCGTTAACACCTTCATGGATAGCCTCTACAACCGCGAAACCAAACGCACCAACCGCATTGGTGTCGGTATGACCGGCATCCATGAATTTGCCTGGAACACCTACGGTTTTTCTTTCCGTGATCTGATTGACGAAAAGAAATCTCAGCCGTTTTGGCAGACGGTCGCCCGCTTCAAGCGCGCGGTGGTTGACGAGGCAGCGAGTTACGCCAAAAAGCTCAACGTCGTTGTCCCGCACACCAATACGACCATCAAGCCATCGGGCACGATTTCTAAGCTTTTCGCCCTCACCGAGGGAGCCCACTTACCCAGTATGCGCGAGTACATCCGCTGGGTGCAGTACCGCAGTGACGATCCAGCGGTCAAAAAGTACAAAGACAAAGGCTATCCAGTTAAAGAGCTACAAAGTTACCAGGGATCGACCGCTATCGGCTTTCCTACCCAGCCGCTCATTTGTCGACTCGGTATGAACGGCGAGCTGGTGACCGCTGCCGAAGCTACGCCAGAAGAGCAGTACAAATGGCTGATGCTGCTCGAAAAGTACTGGATTGTGGGTCTTGATGCGGCAGGTCAACCGCTGGAAGACACCGGCAACCAGGTGTCGTATACCCTCAAGTACGATCCCAAAAAAGTCTCGTTCAAAAAGTACGCTGAAATGGTTAAAAAATACCAAGGGCTGATCAAGTGTTGCAGCGTTATGCCACAGCAAGATGCGACCGCCTACGAGTACCAGCCAGAGCAACCGGTCACCATCAGCGAGTTTATGCGCGTACTCGACGAGATCGAAAAAGACGAGAATCTATTTGAAGACATCGACTATGTGCACTTGCAGTGCGAGAGCGGGGCGTGTCCGATATAGCGGCGACGTGTCAAGTGAGCTTTTAGTGCGCTCGATAAAACATCTTGTCTTAGTTACTACTAGAAAACCGTTGAAGCTTCTGCTTATCGCTTGGCGAGAGTTTAAGTAAAAACTGCTGCAGTCGATTGAGTTGAGCATGTTTTGCGTAAGCTGTTCTAATTGCCATGCTATTTCCTAGAGCTAAACAATTCTTAATGTCACTTGATTTGTCTTGGTCGGCCCTATCTCTAAACGTAACTAAAGGAGCAGTTTTTTCACCTGCAATAAAGTAACAGTCGCACAGTATATTAGCCAGCTGATCAATCGCAGAAAGACTGGTTGGAAGGTCATAGATGACCATACTCAAACCTTTGATTCTTCCAATGAGTGCATCCAACATAGCTGATAAATCTCGAGCAGCGTTGGCGTAAAGTGGTGGCAGCTCCACCTTGAACTGTGTCAAAACTTTTTCAAGAGCGGCAAACTGCGGAGGTTGTTCATCTAACGCCTCAAGACTTGTTGCGGCAATTTGTCCAAGTGTAACCGCAATATTTGTTCTCAGTTGTTCGGCAGAAACTGCAAAGGTTGGTAAATCACTTTTTGCTACAAATGCATCTAGTCTGGCAGTAACAGTGGTTAGTTGCTGCAGTATTTCAGTGTTTGTCAGCTGAGTTGCTTTACCCCAGACAGTTTTTGGAAGTGTCAGTTCTTGTGAAGTCTCAAGTCTTGACCTAAGATCTCGAAGGGGGACAGCCAAATTGATACTCCCTCCGGTATAGGAAAATGATGTTGGCAAGCTTTCTGGGGGACCTATTCCCAGTGATAGATTACAGATAGCCGAAAGCACACTGCTTATAAGATTCTGAGCGTTAGTTCTTTGGTTTCTATCTGTTCTGACTGTTTCCCCTGATTTTTATAGTGTACCCCAGAATTTGCTCAATGGTTTAAGATCCAAAATATATGCAAAACGGTCCACGCAAAGTGTTCCCACCGACACTGAAAGCGAAGGTAGC
>Ga0209542_10004560_pt1 | contig 28367 bp, 38 predicted proteins | sample RifCSPhighO2_01_FD_184028 | JGI IMG/M metagenome (GOLD analysis project Ga0209542, IMG submission 184028) | Soil microbial communities from Rifle, Colorado - Rifle CSP2_plank highO2_0.1 (SPAdes) (version 2) | ecosystem: Environmental > Terrestrial > Deep subsurface > Rock core/Sediment ...
CCCACGTCAACGACATCCCGGTCAATGACGAACCCAACGCGCCGTTCGGCGGTGAGAAGAACTCCGGGCTCGGTCGCTTCAACGGCGATTGGGCGATCGACGAGTTCACCACTGACCACTGGATCACCTTGCAACATGCGCCAAGGGCGTATCCGTTCTGAACTGCATGACGCCTCCCATGAACCCACCTGCCAATAAGAAAATGGAGTACGAAATGTCTTCACTCCTCAACAGCTCAGCTGTGAAACGGACCCTGTCTGCCTGCCTTGCCCTGCCCTTTATCGTGCTGGCTGGGAACGCCGCCGCCGATGGCGACGGCGTCTGGAAAGGCGGGGAAAACGTCTATGCCAAGGTGTGCGGCCACTGCCACGAAAAACAGGTCGGCCCGCAAATCACCGGCCGCCAGCTGCCAGCGCAGTACATCACTGCGATTGTGCGCAATGGATTTCGTGCCATGCCGGCCTTCCCTGCCTCGTTCATCGACGATAACTCGCTGCAACAGGTCGCCGAGTACATTTCCAAAACGCCTGCCCCGGCGGCCAAGCCTTGAGGAGCCTGCCATGAACGTCGAACGTCGCACGGTACTGAAGGGCTTGGCATTGAGCAGCCTGGCCGGCATAGCCGTGACCAGCTCCTGCCTGAGCATGGCCGGTAGTGTTCTGGGCGCTCAAGCCCAGCCTGTCTTGCCGACCCTGGTCCTGGTCAACAATGAGGTGGCCGAGTCGGTCTTCCTCCAGGGCGTCAACGCCAGCCCGGGGGGCAAGCAGGTCAAGGTACAGCGTACCGACCTCAGCCTGGACTTCATCCTGGGTTTTGAAAAACGCCTGCGCAGCGGCCAGCCGCAACGCATCATCGGCCTGGTCGACGATGCCAGCGCCGCATTGATCGTCGACTTGGCACGCAGCGCTGGCGCGCGCGTGCAGTGGCTCGGCCAGCACCGCGCCACGCCCCACGCTTCACAGCACCGTCTGCTCAGCGCCGAAGCCGCCAGCGGCTGCGCCCCCCAACTGGGCCTGAGCCTGAACGCCTGTGGCAGCGGCTTCAGCCTGACCGAACAGCGTATGCACAGCCTGCAAGCGCCGTTGCAAGCGTCTGCCACCGCCCGCAACAGAGACAGCTCAGACCAATGGGCCGCCACGCTGGGCTACACCCTTGCAGCCCTTGGCACCACCAGCGACCGGCAGGCACCACTGATTGCCCGCCGACCCGTGCCGCTTACCGGCAATTTCGTTTCGTTTTCGATCGAGGCTTGAAGGAGCTAATCAAATGACTGAGCAAAACAACAAGACCCTGCTCCCGCGCGGCGTCGACAGCGCAAACTTCGAGCAAGCCATCGCCAAGTTCCGCAAACTGCTGGGCGATGACAACGTCCTGGTCAAAGACGATCAACTGATCCCCTACGCCAAGATCATGATGGCCGTGGACAATGCCGAGCACACGCCATCTGCCGCCGTCACCGCCACCACCGTCGAACAGGTGCAGGGCGTGGTGAAGATCTGCAACGAACACAAGATCCCGGTGTGGACCATCTCCACCGGTCGCAACTTCGGTTACGGCTCGGCAGCACCAGGCCAGCGCGGACAGATCATTCTCGACCTGAAGAAGATGAACAAAATCCTCCACGTCGACCCTGAACTGTGTACCGCCCTGGTCGAGCCGGGCGTGACCTATCAGCAGCTCTACGACTACATCCAGGAACACAACCTGCCTTTGATGCTGTCGTTCTCCGCGCCGTCGGCCATCGCCGGTCCCTTGGGCAACACCATGGATCGCGGCGTGGGTTACACACCCTACGGCGAACACTTCCTGATGCAGTGCGGCATGGAGGTTGTGCTGGCCAACGGCGATGTGTACCGCACCGGCATGGGCGGCGTAAAAGGCGACAACGCCTGGCAGGTATTCAAGTGGGGCTATGGCCCGACCCTGGATGGCATGTTCACCCAGGCCAACTACGGCATCTGCACGAAGATGGGCTTCTGGCTGATGCCAAAACCTCCGGTATTCAAACCGTTCGAGATCAAGTTCGAGAACGAATCGGACATCGCCGAGATCGTCGAATTCATCCGCCCGCTGCGCATTGCCCAAGTCATTCCCAATTCGGTAGTGATCGCTGGCGTACTCTGGGAAGCCTCCACCTGCAACACCCGCCGTTCCGACTACACCAGCGAGCCGGGCGCGACCCCCGACGCGATCCTCAAGCAAATCCAGAAAGACAAGAACCTCGGCGCCTGGAACGTCTACGCCGCGCTGTATGGCACCAAGGAGCAGGTCGACGTCAACTGGAACATCGTCACCGGCGCCCTCAAGCAACTGGGCAAAGGCCGGATCGTCACCCAGGAAGAAGCGGGTGATACCCAGCCGTTCAAGTACCGCGCTCAGTTGATGTCAGGCGTGCCTAACCTGCAGGAATTCGGCCTGTACAACTGGCGTGGTGGCGGCGGCTCGATGTGGTTCGCACCGGTGAGCCAGGCCCGGGGCAGCGAGTGCGACAAACAACAGGCCCTGGCCAAGAAGACCCTCAACAAACACGGCCTGGACTACGTCGGCGAGTTCATCGTCGGCTGGCGCGACATGCACCACGTCATCGACGTTTTATATGACCGCACCAACCCTGAAGAGACACAGCGCGCGAACGCCTGCTTCGCCGAGTTGCTGGATGTGTTCGAGAAGGAAGGCTACGCCGTCTACCGCGTCAACACCGCTTTCCAGGAGCGGGTGGCGCAGAGCTACGGCCCGGTCAAACGCAAGCTTGAACATGCCATCAAGCGGGCGCTGGACCCGAACAACATCCTGGCACCGGGCAAGTCGGGCATCGACCTCGCCAACTCATTCTGATTGTGCTTGAGGCTCCGCCAGGACTGTCCTGGCGGGGCTTTTTATCGACAGGGAACACAATGACCTACACACAATTTCTGGTGGCCGCCGCGCTGGTGCTGGCCGCCCCTCTGACACTGGCCCAAGGCGACGTCGCTCAGGGCCAAGCCCTGTTCAAGACTCAGTGCGGCTTCTGCCACAGCCCCGAAGCGGGCAAGAACCTGATGGGGCCGAGCCTGCACGGCGTATTCGATCGCACCAGTGCCCAGGCTCCAGCCTTTACCTATTCCGCCGCCCTGCAAGGCGCCAGCCTGAAGTGGGACGACGCCAATCTGGACAAGTGGCTGACCAGTCCTGCCAGCCTGGTGCCGGGCAATGTGATGATGTTTGCGGGGCAGGCCGACAGGCAGAGTCGTCAGGATCTTATTGCTTATTTGAAGAGTTTGAGGTGAGTAAATCAAGCGTCGGGTCATACATCTGGGCATTGCGCCCATCCCCGTGTTGGCGTTGTTGGGGAGCCTTCACAAGTGACCTGAGTTTGATTTGGATCAAACTCTCCATTGCTTTGCCAGCTAGACTGAAAATCAACACGACGTAATAAGTCGAGGTTGTACTTCATGTACTGGTTCCATCGTCACCGCCGCAGCCTATTGCACCTTACCCTCGCGGTATGGGTGCTGGCTGTGGCCGTGATGGCAATCCAGGGGTGTCTGGTACAGCCGATTCACAATTTGGCCGCCCCACACACTATCGAGCAGTATGTGGTGGATGATCATGCGCTCCACGCCAATGGTTGTCTTCAAAACTGTGAAGACACTGCCACGGCGATAAAACCTTCATTGCAGACGCCAGCAGCGGATCCTGTCCACTGGGCCGCCCTGTTACTGCTAACAGCGGCAGTCCTGATATTGGTGCTTGATCCTGAGCAAAAATCCTCTCTGGCCACCCTTGTACTAAAACGTCCCGCGCCGCCAAAAAGCCCGGTACGGCTGACATTCGTCCGTTTCAACGATTAGCCCCCCCTGCCTCAGAGTGGCAGAGCACAGGTTGCTCTGCACTGCTGCGGCGCTTTTTCGCGACCAAGCCATTCTACTTATCCCTCACAATCTCAGGAGTTCATCATGCAAGTGCATTCTAAATGGGTTCTGGCTGCCGTCCTGGCTAGCAGTGCATTCATGGTCTCTGCCGAGGATGCCCATCACCCGGCCGACTCAACCGTGAGCACTGCTCCGGCATCGACGGCCGTGAACAATGCCATGACCGAGCAAATGCAAAAAATGCAGGCTGCACATGACAAAGCGGCAGCGGCTGAAACGCCAGCTGAGCGCCAGGCCGCCTTGCAAGAAGGCATGAAAGCGATGAAGGACAGCATGTCCATGATGAGCAAGGAACACAGTGCAATGGGTTGCATGGGCATGTCTGGTGCGAAGGACGGCGCAGGCAAAGGGATGATGGACATGATGATGCAGATGATGGACCAACAGTCGTCCATGATGGAAATGCCAATGAAAAAGTAAATGTGCGGTAGAGCCGCGGAATGTTCTGGGCCATGGGCGCTTTACAGTTCCTTGCAGCCAATTGAGCTAACAACTCAGGTACAGAGCGCCTTACCCTGCTTGTAACTAGCAGCCTGCCCACTTGTGCAACTGTTTATGCCCCACGACCAAGGTGATCATCAGCAAAGGCACGAACGGTAAACACACCAGGCAAGTGAGGAGTACCAACCATGAGCCATACTGAATCGGCCTACGGTCTCTGGTCGCTGGTCATTATCAACTCATTAGTGTTTATCTTGTTCGCCTTCAGCTTCACCCGGCCCAAGACGCGCCGCGATTGGCGCTCCTTTGGCATGTTCTCGGCGTTCCTGGTGGCACTGTTTACCGAAATGTACGGTTTCCCGCTGACTATCTACCTGTTGATGCCCTGGCTCGCTCGTAACTTCCCTGGCATCGACTTCCTCTCGCACGACGCTGGGCATCTGCTCGAAACACTGATGGGCTGGAAGGTCAATCCGCATTGGGGGCCATTCCACATTTTCAGCAACCTGCTGATCGCTGGCGGCTTCTGGTTATTGGCAGCCGCCTGGCGTGTGCTCTACGAGGCCCAAGGTACTGGGCAGCTAGCGGTCGACGGGCCCTATGCGCGGATCCGTCACCCGCAGTACGTCGGTTTCGTGCTGATCATGTTTGGCTTTTTGTTGCAATGGCCCACGTTGATCACCTTGGTAATGTTCCCAATTCTCCTACTGGTCTACATCAAGCTGGCGAAGCGGGAAGAACAGGAGATGCTTGCACGATTCGGCGATGCCTACCGCACTTACCGTGAACGGACACAGGCATTCCTGCCTTGGTCAGCCCGCCGCAGTCCCTCCCCTACTGGCGCCCCTCCGAACTCAGGAAAACAGCCATGAACGCCCCCTGGAAAACCGGCATTTCCTTGGCCCTGACCATGGCCATTTCCTACAGCATCTGTGCGCTGCTCTATGCGCTATGGCCGGTGCAGGGAATCGCCTTTCTCAACGCCTTGTTCCATGGACTCGACTTCGGTCGCCTGCAAGCTCCGCAAGACTACGGTGTGGCGACTTTCGTCGTGCCGCTGCTGGTCTTGAGTGTATGGGGAGCGATGGTCGGCACCTTGTTTGCGTGGTTGTCCGCCAAGCTCCATGGCAGGCCTTGATAGGCGCTTCGAATCAGGAGGCCGTGATGAACCAATCACACATGCAGCACCAACAGGCGCTGGCATCAGGAAAAATGGCAAAAGATCCGATCTGCGGGATGATGGTGGACAAGACCACCGCGTTGTCACGAGAACGTGGCGGGCGCAGCTATTACTTTTGCAGCGATACCTGCCTGCGCACCTTCGAGTCGCCGGAAAATGAACTGAAGGCGATGAAAACCCGCGTGACTATCGCCCTGACCGGGGTACTGGCTTTGGCACTGCTGCGTGCAGGCGCCTTCATTGCACTCGCCGCTGGTGCCACACTGCTGACTTGGGCGCCGATTCCGGCACTCCCCTGGTTCACATGGGGTATATGGCTATTCCTGCTGGTAACACCGGTGCAGTTCATCGGTGGCTGGGGTTTCTATAAGGGGGCGTGGAACGCCATTCGCACCCTAAACATCAACATGGATTTTCTGATCGCCCTCGGCACGTCCGTCGCCTATTTCTATAGCGTCGCGGTGTTGTTCTTCCCAGACGTCCTGCCGGTCAAGGTGTCCGAACGTGACGTCTATTTCGAGGTGTCGGCGGTCATCATCGCCTTCGTGCTGCTGGGCAGGTACATGGAGGAGATCATCAAGACAAAATCCTCAGCCGCAGTACGACGCCTACTTGATCTCAAGCCTGCGATTGCGCACGTGATTCGTGATGGACAGGAGGTCGACTTGCCCGCTGAAAACGTCATGGTCGGCGAGTTTTTGGTGGTCAAGCCTGGCGAGAAGATCCCCACCGATGGCGATGTCAGTGAGGGTCAGTCAACGGTCGATGAGTCCATGCTGACCGGCGAGTCGATGCCGGTCGACAAACACCCGGGCAGCCCGGTAATCGGAGGTACGCTCAATGGCAGTGGCGTGCTCACTTTCAAGGCGAGCAGGATCGGTGCCGACACCGCACTGGCGCAGATTATCAAGATGGTCGAGGAGGCGCAGACCAGTACGGCACAGATCCAGCGGTTGGCTGACCAGGTTACCGGCTACTTTGTGCCAGCAGTGGTGGCGGTCGCGTTGTTGGCCCTTGTCGGCTGGTCTCTTGTGGGGAATTTCCCGCAGGGGTTATTGGCCTTTATCGCGGTCCTGATCATTTCCTGCCCCTGCGCATTGGGCGTGGCGACGCCCGCCGCGTTAATGGTCGGTGTTGGCAAGGGCGCCGATAACGGCATCCTTATCCGTGGCGGTGAAGTATTAGAGCGGGCTGAAAAACTGAGTACGGTAGTGTTCGACAAAACCGGCACCATTACCCGAGGAGAACCCAACGTAACCGATGTGATCTCGCTTGGGACCGCGATGGAAAACGAGGTCTTGATGCTCGCCGCCGCCGTGGAGTCCGGTTCAGAACATCCGCTCGGCGCAGCGATAGTGCGCGCCGCACGGCATCGCGGCATCAGCCTGCCGAAGGCGACCGGCATCAGTGGGATCGCCGGTCACGGCATCGAAGGCAGTATCGACAGTCGCAAAATCTGGCTGGGCAACCGACGTTTGTTCGCCCGCCAAGGCATTTCGACCGAGGCTGCCGAGGAGCACCTCATCGGCCTGGAAGCCGATGGCAAGACCGCGATGCTGGTCGGGGTCGACGACCGCTTGCTCGGGGTAATTGCTGTGGCCGATACCATAAAACCTGAAGCGGCTGAAGCCGTTGCGGCATTGCAGGCCAGCGCCATCAAGGTCGTGCTACTGAGCGGCGACAACCACCGGACTGCCGAAGCGGTCGCGCGGCAGGTCGGCATCGAGCGAGTGATTGCCGAGGTCTTGCCCGACGACAAGGCCGCAATGATCCGTCAATTGCAAAGCGAAGGGCAGGTCGTGGCCATGGTTGGCGACGGTGTCAACGATGCACCTGCCCTGGCCACCGCTGACATCGGCATCGCCATCGGCTCGGGTTCCGATGTCGCCAAGGAAACTGGCGGCATCATCCTGCTCAAGAACGATGTACGCGACGTGGTCACCGCGATCAAGCTGTCGCGCGCAACCATGGTCAAGATTAAACAGAACCTGTTCTGGGCATTCATCTACAACAGTATCGGCATTCCAATTGCGGCCTTTGGCCTGCTTAATCCCATCATCGCTGCCGCCGCTATGGCGCTCAGTTCCTTGTCGGTAATCGCCAACTCCGCGCTGCTGAAACGTGCCCGTATTGGCTTGAGTCAGGAGGTTACATAATGAATCGCGAAGTTCTGATTATCTGCCTCCTGGTGAGTGTTGTGGGCATCGCCACCGTGCTTTACCTGCTGGGGTTGACCGGAAAATCGTTTGTCATAGCAGCGATTTTCCTGCTGTGCCCGGTCGTGGTCGGGGTGCAACTTTTCCGAGGTGTCCGCCAATTCGACAAGGACATGGCCGGGGCCAATCGGCAACTGAAAAGGAAGAATCTGCCTTGATACTTTATGCGACTCACCACCCTGAATTTCCGACGCATTGGACACGTAAACCGATGCTCTGGCTCGCTATGCTCACACCTACGATAGCGCTTCAGCAAAATTGGAAGTGGCCTTGCGTCATGACCCTCTCTCCCGTTCCCTGCAAGGAATGCCATCATGAATCAACATAACTTGCCCCAGCACCGCGCAAGGGGCACCCACTGGTACTTTTTAGGCTTCCTGGCCATCGCCGGCTATTTCCTGTTTGCCGAGCACAGGGCTCACGTCCTTCCCTATCTGCCATTCCTACTGTTACTGGCCTGTCCACTGATGCATTTTTTCATGCATCGTGGGCATGGCGGACATAAATACGGTGAGAGTAATGAACATGCCAATTGCTGTGGACATCAGCACACCAGCGCTCGCAATGGCCAAGAGGCGCACGATGGTCTACCCGATAATCAGACGAAATATCCCGATCGCCCTGCATGACGATTCAACGTCTGTGCGTAATGCCATGAAGCCAGGTGCGCAGAGCCAGGGCGTCGGCTTGAACCGCCTGGTTAGATGCACAATACGAGGCGTGTCCACAGTTCGAAGATCGATTGATGACCTAAGCCCGAACGTTTTAGATAACTGCGAGCACTCCACGAAACGCTTCGGCCTCCATCTCCACGAGACTGGAAGATGTACTGCCCTCATGCTCCAGCAGGAATCGTTTGACGAGCTGAAATCCAAGGGAATAGCCCAACCATCTTGGGAGGTCAGATGCACCGAAGAACCACGCGTCGTGGCCATAATCCTTGCGACTCCAGTAGCTTGCCGCCATTGCGACATGGCGTCGAATGTCAGACACATCGAGGCGCTCCCATGGTTCAGGTAAACCACCACAGACTTCCTGCGCAAAAGCGCCTGCCAGTCCCTCCGAAACAAGCGCTTCACCCAATGACGATCCATAACCTGGCCCATCCCATCGGGCGGCATGGTGTAGCTCATGTGCAAACATTCGTTCGAGCGACGCTTCTTGGTTGGCTCTGAAAATGTCACTTGCAGGATCTACGGTCAAAAAAATAAGGCCTGGTTCTGGCGTATATCCCAGATGCCCCTTTTCTGGAATGACATGAGTGCCAGCTTTCACGATCACATCAAGTGGGCGCAACGGCATCAACGCACTTGCCTTTGCGTAGGTTGCTAACAGGCGGGTGTGAAGCCAATCACGGTGATCGATAAGCGCGCCGCGCGCGTCGATGAAATGGAAATTTATGGATGTCATTATCATGCCTCCTTGCATAAAGCCTTGGGTAACGCGATAAGTCGTCAACTAGATTGCGCTGATCAGCCCTGTTCCGACCGACCGAGTTGAGTTCGTTTATTGATCAGTATGAAAATGCGAGATCGCTCCAAACATTAACACTTAGCACCCTTCGCTTCTGTCTACGTTTTGCGCCGGAGAAACTTCATGACTATCGACTGGCTCAACTTCACCCCCTGGTCATCCCTCGCGGGCGGCGCTTTGATCGGCTTGGCGGCCAGTCTGTTCGTGGTCGCCAACGGGCGTATTGCAGGCATCAGCGGTCTGATCGGCAGTCTTTTACAGCGTAGAAGCGAGGGGGTGAGTGAGAAAGCACTGTTTCTCCTGGGCCTGCTCATCGCGCCGCTGCTATGGGGCTTGTTCGCCACGCTGCCGCGAATTGAGTTCCACAGTGGCTGGTTCGGACTGATTGTTGCCGGTGCATTGGTGGGCATCGGCACACGGTACGGTTCCGGTTGCACCAGTGGCCATGGAGTGTGCGGCATATCGCGCCTGTCGCGGCGATCGATGGTTGCCACTGCGTGCTTCATGTTCAGTGGTTTCGCCACGGTGTATGTCTTGCGTCATCTGCTGGGGGGCTGAACATGATCAAACTGAGCGCATTCATTGCCGGCTTGCTGTTCGGCTTCGGCCTTCTGTTGGCAGGCATGGCCAACCCGGGAAAAGTATTGGCTTTCCTGGATCTGACCGGTGCCTGGGATCCTTCCCTGGCGCTGGTCATGGTTGGCGCGATTGGCGTCGCCGTTGCCCCCCTGACCTGGGCACGCCGACAATCCAGCTCGCTGCTGGGACGGCCAATGCAGCTACCGGTCAAGCGTGAACTGGACCCACGCCTGATTGGCGGCAGCCTGTTATTCGGCATTGGTTGGGGAATCGCCGGGATCTGTCCAGGTCCTGCTGTAGTCATACTGCTGACCGGGCACTGGCAAGCCATCGTATTCATGTTAGCCATGCTGGCTGGCATGCTGTTGTTCACTGCGCTGGAATCCCGGCGCAGCCATTGATCGGTTGGCTGCCATGAACGGTCGGTGGCGCGACCACTGCTGCAGCGTTGGCCGGCGGGAAGATGCGTTCGCCATAGAACCCCTTCGGTATCTGATAAATATCAAGGTTGTTTTTGACAGCCCTGTTAACTAGTGAAGGGTCACAGGCGATCGTCATGCTGAAATCCGTCATGTTGGCGAATGCGGGCTAACGCAAATTCCGCAATCGGTTAACTCAGAATTGGGTTCAGCTCACCCCCACCCAAGGCAGCTAAACATGAAAAATAGCAAACTGGCCGTGCTTTTCTTCGTCACATCCCTAACCCCCGCATGGGCCCTCGCAGCCGAGCCATCTCAACCGACCCAGACGCAGCAACAAACGCCAAATGTTGCCGAGTTCGATAAACAGATGGCTCAGGCGCAAGACACCTTCAAGAAGATGCAGGCACAGATGGAGAAAATCCAGCAAACCCAGGATCCCCAGCAACGGCAAAAGCTCCTTCAGGAGCATTGGGAAACGATGCAACATGGGATGAGCATGATGAATGGCATGTGGGGGCCGGGAATGATGGGCAAAAAACACATGATGGGTGGCGACCACATGATGGGTGCTGGCCACACGATGGGCTGGCACGACTACTCGAACCTGACCCCGGAGCAAAAGAGTCAACGCCAGTACATGATGGAAAGGTACGCCGGGATGCAACAGATGATGATGGATCACATGATGTGGCATCAAAACTACATGCAGGGGCAGCCGCCAGCCAAGCCCGGCCAATAAGAACAGCGCAATTACCGCTGTACCGTCGAACCACTGCATCTCGGTTACCTCGGCCCTGAGCGGTTAGACGGCAGCAACCTCTGGGGTTACGACAAAGCGGGCAGGACGACTGGGCGTGAACAGGCAGTTGCCCTTCCCGTCTTTCGCCGGACTGTCGAAAAAGCAACATGAAGTGAATCTAAACGTCGATCAAGCGAGGTGCCTGGTGCGAATCGATGATTGGAATCATGCCAGATGCCTGATTGTCCGCGATCCACTTCCTGGCCAGCTCCACGTCAAAGTGCCAGCCGTGGGCTTTTATCAGCACAAGCGCCGCACCGGTGATTCGATAATGCCCGCACTTCGGACAGGCCCTCTCCAGATAATCTTCATCAGCATCAATTGCCGTTGCAGGCCCGTTGCAAATCAAGCAAGTCATGAGCTTCACCTGTTTGGCTGATTGCTCAAATGTAGCTGAACTCAACACCTGATCCTCACGGCGTCTGTCGTTCATTTTAGGCTATGCCTTGCGTTCAAATGTTCGCCTTGGGGACTGGCTGATGGATGAATGAGTTCCAGGCCTCACAAACATCGCGATGCCTCTGAACGGCCAGATCCCAATCGATCCCCGCCATGTCTCGTGATGAAACCAGCAGCATCATGCTTGTAGTTGAAGCATCCAACTCAAGCAGCAGCTTGTACGTAGCAAGTCTGAACTCGTCGTTGAATGTCATAACTTATTTCCTCGAGCGTCACGCACTATCGGATGCTGATGCGAACGCCCTTAAAGGGTGGAGTACCTGCCTGAGTCATGGTCTCACCAGGGCGAGAAAGACAAACATCCACGAAAAACATCCTGCCCTACTCTCTGTATACACCTACGAATAGCGTTCGCAGGCAAAACAATCGCTCGCTATGTGCATCGCAAGATCGAGGCGCAGATGAAAGCCTCAAGGAAGACTACGGAGTACTTCAAATAGCAATGCCGCTCAACTTGCTCTGGCTCAGCTACAAGGAGCCGTAAATTCAGGCAACCTTTAATGAGTCGACATGCACTCGCCCATAAGCCATGAGCTGAAGATACTCTCGCCATTTTTGGAAGGCTTCCTGCTGCCTGGTGGAGGCCGCGAGCCACTCTGCGCCACCGATTAGCTCGACCGAGATGGCCATCATCTGCTCAATAGCAAGATCAAGTTCATTTGCGAGCTCACGCCCATTCGGCAAATCGAGGATTAGCGGTCGCATAAGGAACCTTTCTTTTTTTGGGCTACTTCATCGACTTGCCAATTGGCTGATCGTGCGTAAGCACTGACGAACGGTTAGCTCCCCCCTCAACCCACTGCCGACCGCCGTGCGCGACATGGGGCATTCAATGAAAAAAGAAATCATCAAGATCAGTCGGTTTAAGCGCAGGCGCTGGAGCGGAAATGGAACCCCACAATGCCCACGGGCGACTGAAGCAGGCACAGACCACGGCCCCCTAAACGAAGGTTGAGGAACCGTATTTGAAGCGAGCGCTTAAGGAATCCAGGGAGGTGGCAAACTGCTACACGGGATGAGGGGGAAGGCGCAGACACAAAAAAGCCGATCTAGATGATCGGCTTAACTGCCTGATTTTACTCAGTAAATATGGTCGGGACGGAGTGATTCGAACACTCGACCCCTAGCACCCCATGCTGGGGACTGTAGCCACCCAAGCACTTGTTTTAAAAGGATAACGAGCCGTTTTACGCAAGGCAAAAAATACGCCTTTTTGAGCTTTTGCAAACAAAATCACGCGGTCTCCAGGGCTGGTTTTGCGCATGATTCTTCGTTACCTGCCCCCACCGGCTGAACATTATGACCGGTCAAAATTGTGACTGCTACGCTACGCATCTCTCAGTTGTCCTTCGCCTCTTCTACATCTTCATAGGAGCCGTCTTTTATCATGCAATAAAAGTTCATGGGTTGCCCCTCCCCTGCTTGTCCCATTCGATGAAGCGATGCTTTGACCTTTAACCGCTCGACGTCTCCAACCCGATCCTCGCTGTCAACAACCCACCCTCTGACCGTGTCCGTTGACTGGATGGAGCCCGCGCCGGACACCCGTCCCTGCACATCTTTTATACAGGCATTCAAGAGTTCATTTCTTGCCTTGGGCCTGTAAGCATCGCTCAGCCGTATGACGCAAGTCTGAGTATTTTCGATAATCTGAGCACGTTCCTTTGAGCCCAGTTCCTTGGATTCCAGCATCGTAGAAACCTGGGTATTCAAGGAGTCCTTCATTGATGCACTGAAATCTATCCCTTTTGACTTATTCGCATCGGCATATTGGAAGGCGCCTTTGAATGCCGCACTGACTTCTGCCGAGTACCCAAGGCCGCATGCCTTAAGAGCTTGATCCACTGGTCCAGCTGAGCGATAGGGCGAAAGGCCAGAACAAGCGGACAGAGACAGTGCTGTGAGCAAAAAGGCATACGTTCGCATCTTTAATCTTTCAACCTATAATGATGACCATATGCCATCATACCACCTGCTCTTCGTTAACAAAGATCTCAATGCAGGCGTGACCGCCCGGTTTCCTCCCACCATGTCAAGGTGCCCCTGAAACCGATGCAACAAATTGATTCATAAGGAAAAATACATCATTTTCATGGGGTGCAAAACCGCCATTTAGCCCTATAAAAATCAATAACTTAGCGCTGTATATTCCTACAGTGGTCAAGGCGAACCTGGACCAAAACGGGCGCATTCAACTGCCACCGCCCTAGGCCTGACGTCCACCATACTCTTGATCCCAGGAGACCAAAGCCTCAGTACTCACTTCAGGAAAACTCTCCCAGTCCGGAAAATAGAGAGCACTGTCCGCAAGAATCTCTAATCGCGAGTATTCTTCACTAGTATTCGGCTGAAAGGCCTGCCAGTAGCTCTCAGCAAGCGTTCGGTCATCGGGGGTGTCGCATAGTTCCTCAAAAATACCTATATCTGCGTAGTGGTATTGGCCACTGCTCAGTATCAGGTAACACGGGACGAGAGTTCGATTTTGCCATCTCCATTCATCGGCCCTAGCTTCTGCGACATCTTTCGTATAGTTCAAAAAATGACAACGCAGCCTAGAGGGTTTGTCGGCAGCGATTTGTTTTCTGACCATCTCTAGGGCAGCCTCTGCCCTTGCTTTTGGAGTGCCACTGTTAGGGATGTTTTCGGAGATTCCATTCAAAAGATCAGTCATAGAGGAAACCACACCCTCCCCTTTTTTGGCGTTATGCAGAGTCATCGCAAACTGGAATGGTGTGACAAAGCCGTCTGTTGGCACCCAGCTCACTCTGGAGGGCGCCAGATACCAATATTGGTGATTGAAAAGCCGGTGGGCATTTCCGTCGGGGGTCGTGATCTTTAGCTGCTCCCAGTCAACTGAAGTAACAGTCGTCACTGTAATTTCTCCTCGATGAATTGTTTTGCGTCGCGAAACTTTGCTTACTGAATGGTACCAACAGCGACATGAGTAAAAACCGCTCCTGTCCAACTATTTATGGTGTCAAAGCCTGGGATGCCGCATAGAAATCGGCAAAGGCCTTTATAATCAAGGCCTTGTGATAAAAATCCGCCGCGACTCTTTAGAGCCCATCAACAACGGTCCAAACGGTTGCGTTTTGGGAAAGAACTCCCCGCTGAAAATCCCACCTATGGCGCCCTGCCGAGCAACAATCCCACCAACACGCCACTGATGCAGCAGTACTACCGGGAATGGCTTACAGGCCTTTAATCTCGCGGGTATGCATTGGCGATTTGTCTAAAACCCTAGCCGATTTAAGCGCCTTTCGGACCAATGAACCCGAAAGGCCGAGGTAGTTTTAGACAGGTTTCTCCCTTTGTCCCGGCGTTCTGACGACCGCACATCCCCCCTCCCTACCAATCGCTCGTCGCCTAACCCTCGCGGAAAAATCACGCCTCGATTACTGTATATGCAAACAGTACTCGATAGACGTGACCGTGGATCCCTACGAAATCGAAGACACCAGCGAATGGCTTGGCAGCCCGACCAGGTTGGAAACCGTCAAGCATTACGCAAGCATGCTCGAGGAAGACGTCCAGGATCTAAAGCGTCAGCTGCAGGCGGCAAAGGACAATATTTCCACGCTAGTGGAAATGAACGACCAGCTGTCGACCGAACTCCAAAAGAAGCGGGCATGGATGGCGAACCTGGAGGCGGAAACCACCGACCAGCTTTTCCAGATCCGAAGCCTGACGCTGGTCATGGATCAAAAAGAAAGGATCATTCGCGAGCTTCAAGCGGGCAATCAGAGGGGCTGACCATGTGCGGACGACTTTCTCAATACGATGGCATCCACGACTTCGTGGCGGCACTCAGCATGCCCAGCCCTCTGGTGAACAGCGCCGGTGACCGGCCGTTCGAGCGGTACAACGCAGCCCCGACAACCCAGCTCGCCATCTTTCACCAGGAAGGCGAATACCTGCACGCCGACATGGTTCGCTGGGGATGGTGCCCGCACTGGGCTAAGGACCGCGCCGCACCGATCAATGCCAGGGTGGAGAAAGTCGCCCATGGCCCCTTCTTTCGCGCGATCTGGCCGCACCGGGCCATCATCGCTATCAACAACTGGTTTGAATGGGTGGACGAAGGCGGTCCGAAGAAGCAGCCGTATCTAATCCGTCGTCGAGACCGGACGCCAATCCTGTGCGCTGCGATCGGCCAATATCCGAATGCCGAGCATGAGCCCAGCGAGCACGACGGCTTCGTGATAATCACAGCCGACAGTGCCGGCGGGATGGTCGATATTCACGACCGCCGGCCGGTTACGCTATCGCCAGAGCTCGCCCGGGAATGGCTCGACCCGGCCACGCCGAAAGAACGCGCCGAGCAGATGGTGCTGCGGCAGGGCGAACCGACCGAGGCGTTCGAGTGGTTCAAGGTAGATCGGGCAATAGGCAACGTGCGCAATCAGGGGCCTAAGTTGATCAAGCCAGCCGAGGAAAACGACTTGTTCTAAGTTGCGGCCAGGGATCTCAACCGCTCTTCAGTCGCGGAATCGAAGATGACATAGAGCTTATCAATGGTCGCCTCACTCAACGCGCGAGCCGATTCCAAGCCAAGCACAAACCCCTCAGCGCGTGCACCCGCCTTCGCCGCAACAAACATCGAATCCGCTTGGGCTATCTGAGCGAGCAGCTTCTCGGCTTCGCGTTCAATCTTTGGGCTCAGCTCTACACCTTCCATTCTGCCACCGTTTTTACTTGAACGATCGGCTACAGGATAGCGACATACGGTACTCAGTACACACCAGAGCTGATCTGCTAAGCCTTTCGACACACAGCGGAGTAACCTCCCCACCACGACTGCCTAAAAAGACAGCATCATTGCGCGCTCAAAGCTACAGCATCGTTTATCATGCGCCGACCGGTAGGCTGGAACACCTGGCCAGAAAAAACCAACGTGAGTAGGCACTCCATGAGCATCCTAAAACAATGAAAACTGAATATTCACTTGAGGTAACCGTCATCACCCTGGTGATAGTGCTCGCTTTTATTGCATTTTCATCACTATTTAAATCACAAATAGAAAGTGCAGAAGTTCGCCACGAATACAAATTCATAAATGGCATGCGCGGCTTGGCTGCAATATTCGTCTTTATCAATCATGCGCCATTCGTACTCTCCAACCTTGGCATAACAAACACAGTTTTTTCTTCTTGGGGACAGATCTTCCCAAACCTTGGATCTTTCGGCGTACAGATATTTTTCTGCATAACTGGCTTTTTATTTTTTGACAAGATAATCAAAACTGAAAAAATTGACTGGACGGACTTTTTCGTCTCAAGAATAAAGAGGGTTGCCCCACTTTACTACGCCGCCTCTCTGCTCGTATTTTTGATTGCTGCATCGTTCTCAGGCTTTCAGATTTTTGATAAGGAATCACTAGTTACCCTGTCGGGGTTAATTTCATTCAACTTCATAGACAACCCCATGAAGATTGGCGGCATATCTCTGGTGCCACTGAGCTCTGTGACCTGGACGTTGATCCATGAATGGCGGTTCTACGCCGTGTTGCCTCTGGTAGCCATTTTCTATCGATCAAGATACAAAGCCTTAATCATGATTGCCGCTATGACTGTGGCGGCTATAGACCTTGGGTCTTCTGCTATAGTTTGCTGGGTATACTTCCTGTCCGGCATAGCTGCGGCGAGCATTCACAAGATTGCGGTAAGCAGCAGGATTATAAAACTAACGGCATCATTAATCGCCATCTCAATATTTGCATTAACCTGCGGCCTGGTTGAGGTGGAGGGCTATGGTGCACTCCGTTTCGTCTTAACAACAATATTCTTTATCTGCATTACGATCTCAAACCCGTCATTCCTGCACTACCAATTTCTCAACAGGATGAGCGATATCAGCTACAGCATCTACTTGCTGCATTTGCCAATATTGTTCCTCGCGTTCAAAGCAGCTTCTGTATTTGTCGACCTTTCCAGCATAGACAAAATAACTTTCTGGGCAATAAACTTCGCAACGATCCCGGCAATCGTTGCCGTCTCTACATTCACCTTCATACACATAGAGAAAAGGTTCATGCAGAAGGCAAGGCTTGCCCAGTCAAATGCGAATTCTATCGACACACGTTCGTTACATACGACTGCAACGCCCTCAAGGCTGCTTGATCGGCAATAATCCCGGCGCGGACGGAAAGAATAGTTGATCCAACAGCAGTAGAGAGCTCGACGGTTCCTCCATCGCCCAAGCTGGTGCCGGTGGAGGAACCGGACAGGTTACCGGTACCGGTATTACAACTTCCCGCGATGCGCAGCCGGCGAGCACCAGATGCAACATCAGCACGCAGTTTGTCGTTTTCAGCGAGTGCATTGGTTTTATCCTCTTGGGCTTTCTTGTCGAGGGCACCGAGCGCCTGTTCGGCGATCTGCTGTTTTTCAAGCGCTTGAAGGGCTTGCGCAGCACTAGCGGCAGCAATCCGCGCGAAATCAGCCTGAATTGCCGCCTCCTTGCCGGCGATGATCTTGGAGTAGCTGTTGGCCTGCCACACCCAAGCGCTGGTAGCCCCGATCAGCAGCACAGCTATATAAGGAAGTACCCTGAACCAAGTCGTCATGCCAATACCTTCAGCGCGGTTTCATAGAAGGCCTGGCGTGCGGCCAAGCCATTGATGCCACCATTAATACGCTTAGTCACACCAGCGAAGTCGCCAGCATCGGCCAACCCATTTAGGTTTCGCGAACTCCAGAACCACGCCGCCGATTTCGCGGCCCACTCGGCCTGCTCTAGCAATTCAGGTGTCCGCAGCAGTCGATCATTCCCGAACAACGCCTTGCTACATGCCAGGTAGTTGTCGTGGCCCGTCACCTGAATCAGGCCGCGCCCGCAATACTTTTGTCCGTCACGGTCGGCCTCTGGAGTATTGCCAAGTCGCTTGGATAGCGGACCGGTGTCGTACTTGCTTAGGTACTGGTCGCCGCCGAGTTCCTTCAGATACCGGAACTGTCCAGACTCATGCCCCACTTGGGCGATGAATGCCGCCATGCGTAGACGGGTGTTGATCTGGAACCGGTCCATGGCCAGGTTCAGCGCAGACGCAAAAACGCCGGCTTGTTTGCCGGCGTTGGGGAGGATCAGCAGCAACTGCTGCTCGGTGATTGGCATGGCTTTTCTCCAGAGAAAAAAATGCCCGCTCGATGGCGGGCTATCATTCGGTTTTTGGGGGGTTGCAATGATAGATCTCTATACTCCGACAGCGCGCCTCATAAACTTAATTCTTCCGAGCAACAATATAGCCAGGTATGAGGTAACAAAAACAAATACAGAGAGTGCGGGTATATTGGTGTAAGTGGAATCGGAAATCGTCGGTAACAGCGAATTCAAAGCACCGCCACACAAATCTACAAAAATCACATGAATCAAATAAATACCAAAACTACAAGCACTGACAGAAACAACAAACCGATTAATATATCCTCCCAACTTAAAACCATGCATTTCAGATAAATACTTAACACAAACAAACCACGACGCTGATGCGACAACAACCAGCGGGGAGAGATAGCTATAAAAATCACCAACAAAAATTCGATTATTATTCGTCGTCAGACGGTAAGTCACGCATGCAATTATTGAAAAACAAATCAGCATTGATGCCGCAGAAAAAACCGCATGCAAAGCCCTATATTTTCTTTTCCCAAGGAGATAGCCAAGAACAAAATACCCAACATAGCCAGAGACATAGGAAAAATCGAACTGCCACTTCACGCCAAGATACTTATCAACCAACGGCGACGCTACCATAGACAAAAACCAAATTGCACAGTAATACCACAGAATAGAGTCGCTACCCGAAAGAACAATAACTCTAAGCAATGGCAAAAACAAATAGCACCCAATTATTGCATACAGATACCACAGATGATAGCTAACCGGGGTTACGATAAATTTTCCGAAATTACCAAAATCTGCATACTTAGATCCCTGGTAGTACACTTTCCAGAGCACATATATTACAGACCAAAAAATGAGAGGCCACAGGACCCTATTGATGCGTTTGGCAAAAAATTCGGAAATAGGCTCACTCTTGCGCAGAAGCAGAAATCCAGAAGACATGAAAAACAATGGAACGCATGGACGCACAAATGAGTCGTAAATATTCGCGACATTCCATTCACTCTGCGATATCTCGCCGAGCTGATATAGGTATGGCGCAGCAACGTGCAGCACCACAACCATGGCTATAGCCACAGCTTTTACATAATGCACCCACAGACATTGATCGTTTTTCAATTTTAACCACACTGTCGACTATTTAAGGCTGCTCGCAGACCGTGAGCTTGCCTTAAAAAGCGTCCGATTCCAAGCCATCAGGGAATTTTCTATAGGTGGCCTACTGTTGGCGCACAATGGGCTTAACAAGATGGATCGACACGTTTGTGATCGAGATCACCCAATCGTCTAAGAATGAGGAGTCAATCTTCTAGCTACCGGTCTCGAATTGCTTCATAAAGGCAACATACAAATTGTCGTCGTCTTCAACCACACCTTCGTTCGGATAAACTCCTTCATCTTGTGGACAGCTAAATACTGCAATGATTTCTGTCTTTGTCTCATCGGAATATTGAACGTATTTCATATCGTATATCCTGAAATGGCTATTGTGATCGCTAGACCAGTTGGCGCTCCGGCCAGTGTCTCCATGTGGTACAAAACCTGCTGTGTGATAACAGGGACTTTCGTGAATTCCCCGTTTGCGCCAATGTTTGTCGTTACATAGCCACCAATATTTTTGCGACCCGTTCCAGCGGCATCACCTGAAATAAATATAGCCATAGCGCCAGACCCGCTAGAAGCGTTAAGGGTAACAAACCCATGTATCTGTTTTGCGTTTTTTGGCACCGCCCCAGCAATTGATAGGCTTGTGAGGGACGCTGCAACTGAAGTTGCGTTAAGAACTCCGACAGAAGCGCTAAATATATCTCGCCCGTCTTGGTAGCCGATCACAAACTGTCCAGCCCCATTAGTTGGCCATACGCTGAGAAGTGCAGAGGCGGAATATCCCGCCGGCATATTCGCCCCGTTATATGTCTCAGCAACACGAGACGGTCCGGCGTTGGCTGCGAGCAGCGCGCTGGCGCCACTGGTTGGATTGTAAATTGCGTATACGGCAACAAAACCATTTGCAGGCGCGGCGCCGCTATCCATCCCGCCAGCGCCAGTAATCGCCAAGTTTATTAGTTTACTGAACACTCTCAACCTGTAACTCTGCCCGCTGCTCGGGTCAGTTAGGATTGCCTCATCAAAGGAGAAAAAGGTTGAGGCAGCGAGAGTTGGCACATAAGCATTTACGTTACGCGCCGTCCCTACAACGGCTGGGCTAATTGAACGGATCGCTTTGAGCACTTGATTTTGAGTGCCTTTTACCGGTGATACGCCACCAGCTGCCAGGATGCTCATAAGCTCTTCTTGAATGCCGTTGGCCCAATCGTCAGTAACGATCGTGGCTTGAACACCACCCACCGGGTCACCGTCAGTAAACCTGTTGTCGACTGTAGCGCCGGGCCCGTCAATTCTGTGCATGATTCAATCTCCATAGGCGAACAGCGCGATCGTGTGCGCTGGTTTCAATTGATTTATTTTGCATTCGAGGGTGTCGTTTCCCCAGGCCCGTAACCGCTCCCCTACCGCCGACCGACCGACCCGGAAACTAGTTACTGATACTTCCGGGGCTCGAATGACCCATGTGAAAACCCAAGCGCCATTCGTAAGCGGATCGCCTGCGTGGGAACGTCCAACCCGGAACGGCCTGAATACTTCAATCGTGACCGTGTAGCCTAAGGATGCGGCTACTTCAATGAAGTAGGATGCCGACTGCCCGCCGGTACTGGTCAACTTCGTCAGTAGAACGTTGCGCCGACCCTGCAATGTTTCCTCAAGGACACCCGAGCATTTATCGGGAAGACCTGCGATGCGCTCCCAGTCGGGAAGCAACTCTGAAGATGAAGCCGGGTTCACCTCTTGAGGCAGTACGCTGCCCCGGCCATCGAGACGCGCGAGCTCTATCGACATGCCGTCAAGAAGGTCGTGGAGTGTGGTGCCGGGATCTCGCGGGAAGGCCTGGCCAGGTGGCAGCAGCGCTTTCAGCCGCTCCCTGTATTCAGCAGCTGTTGGCATTGCGCCTCCTACAGGCTGGAAAAGGTGAGTGTCCCGAGCGTCGCCATGTGGCCTGTGGTGTGCGTCACATCGGCCGTTGGAGAAACGATTTGGTTATTGTCCTCGCCAGCAGCCAGAGACACCGCCTCACGGAGCCGGCTGATTAGAATCGTTTCACCTGGCCTGGAATCACGCTCAATCAAGTCTTCCAGTTCGGCGCTAACTGCGCTTTGAACTGCAGTGGTATTCGGGGATAGCTTGATATTCATATTGAGCGGCTCCTCGATTGGTGCCGCGACGAAGACTTCAGCGGTCACCGGTCGGCGCTCATCGATGTAGGCCTGAACCTCGGCGACCTTGGCTGGTGGCGGGATAATGGACACGTCGTCGCACACGAACAACACGGTGACGGTGCCAGCCCCCATCTGAAGAGGGTAGACCCAGACTCGGGTAACGCCCGAAACCTCCTGCGCCCACGACTTGTAATCAGACTCGGATCCGCCATGTGGCGGTTGCTGAATTCGCGCAAGCAATCGCGCCAGCAATCGTTCGTCAGACTCGACGTTGATACCTCCCTCAAGCTTGGTCGCCGTAGTCGCCGTCGATTGGACGCCAGCGATCGGCGATAGCAGGAAGATTGGTAACCCAGAATCGAAGTTACCGGCCTCACCCGCTTCAAGTGCCAGGACAGGAACGATCAGCGGCCCACCGCCAAACACCGCATCGCCGCTCACCTTGTACTGAACGCCGTCCTGGCGCTGAACGATCGTGCCAGCAACAAGCTGCGGATCGGGCGTAACAAGCAGGCGCCTCGGCTGAGGGAACTGGCCGCCGCTGGCAAGACCGTCATCGAAGCAGCAAAAGAGATGGGCATGGAAACCAAGCGCGCCAGGCTGATCGCTCGCGAGAACGACATCAAGTTCCCGGGGCCACCGTGAGACGCATCATCAACCAGGTGCGCCAGCGCCGACGACAGACATGGCTGGATCTACCAGCCCACGGAATTGAAGAGGCAGGCCATGGCCGAGGAACAGCAGCAGCCGACGGCGGAAGCCATCAAGCAACGCAAGAAGCGTGAGAAAGAAGCCGCCAAGAATGCCGCGCTGGGTATCGAGAAGTTTCAGATCGAAGTTGCCGGGGTGTTCAAGCCCGACCTTCAGCGAGTGATGAAGGCTCACGGCATCAACAACCAGCAGGACATTCACCAGCGGCTGCTGATGAACCTGATCGCCGCCGACTTCGAGACGCAGGTCAGGATGCTTCGCTGTGTCACGACACCTTTTGTTGTTACTGAAAAGGTGTCGCTCATCATTCAGGCTGCTGGCATAAAGTCGCTCGCTGACGACCCGCCAGAGCCTGACGACGAAATAGTGCGGACTAGTTAAAGGTCCAAATGCGCCAGTTCTGTACCTATCACTTTTTCCGCGTTCTTCATCGCGTTTGTGGCATAGCGGTAGTAAATCTGCAGATCGTCATAGTCGAGCCCAAGCTCGCGATCTTGAATTTGCTGACACCGAAGCAGTGCAACCTCAATCAGCCCGTGCTCCAAGACGTTGTTTGCTACTTCCTCACCTTCGGCTTGGCTGATTCGACGCGCAAGCTCAACCACTTGCTCAAGCTTGCTCACCGTTGCTGCACGACCTTGTGAATCGAGATCAGCGATCTTGTGCCACACCTGGTCGATGATTGATTTTTTCAAAGCTCACTCCTTGATCCGGCCCCATGCCGGGCCGAACCATATACCCCACTTCAACGAATCACGCCAGCGGGCCAGGATCCCTTATGAATCCTCAGCAGATTTAATCATAACCGCCCTTCATATTGCGGATGATCGGGTGCGCGTCACTTCGCCGATACACTCGAAGTTTCAAACCACTAGAGCAAGTGATCACTGAATACTTTTCTGTTGGTAACTGCTGTTCAGAAACTACTTCCGAGCAGTCCCAACCATAGGTATTTAGGGCATGCCATGCCAAGTCCGCCTGGGTTAGATTGAGGAACGTTATTTGACGCGAGCATTCAAGGAAGCCAGGGAGGCGGCAAACTGCTACGCGGGATGGAAGGAAGAAGAGATGCCGGGCTTCCACGAAGTGCGAGCGCTGTCTCTGCACCTGTACAAGAAAGCCGGAAAGGACGGACAGAAAATCGCTGGCCACGCGAGCGAAGGCATGACCAAAAACTACCAGCGAGATCACGAGGAAGTCATCTGGTCCGAGGCAATTCCGGACCTGAACATCAGCGAAATCACCGGGTAGTTTTGCGCCAGTTTTGCGCGGGTTTTGCGCAGACACAAAAAAGCCGATCTAGATGATCGGCTTAACTGTCTGATTTTACTCAGTAAATATGGTCGGGACGGAGTGATTCGAACACTCGACCCCTAGCACCCCATGCTAGTGCGCTACCGGACTGCGCTACGCCCCGACTAGGCGTGTAACCTGTTCCTCACCTCGAGGAACGCTCAAGAATATATCGCAAGCTTTTGAAAACTGGAAGTATTTAAAAGCAGAAATTTATTTCTTGAGGACAACCAGCACATCTTCGAGCTCGGCAATCATCTGCCGGATCATCTGTTTGTACTGGGTGGTGTCGTCTTTGGCTTCATCGCCGGACAGGCGCAGGCGTGCGCCGCCGATGGTGAAACCCTGATCGTACAGCAGCGCGCGGATCTGCCGGATCATCAGCACGTCCTGGCGCTGATAATACCGGCGGTTTCCGCGGCGTTTGACGGGGTTGAGCTGAGGAAACTCCTGCTCCCAGTAGCGCAGCACGTGTGGTTTTACCGCACACAGCTCGCTGACTTCACCAATGGTGAAGTAGCGTTTGCCTGGGATGACGGGAAGTTCGTCGTTATGACTTGGTTCCAGCATAAGCCTCAACTCGGGCCTTCAACTTCTGCCCTGGACGAAAGGTGACCACACGGCGAGCCGTGATCGGGATTTCTTCCCCCGTTTTCGGGTTGCGGCCAGGCCGCTGGCGTTTGTCCCGAAGGTCGAAATTGCCGAAACCGGACAATTTGACCTGCTCGTTGTCTTCAAGAGCGTGCCTGATTTCCTCGAAAAACAGCTCTACCAATTCCTTGGCTTCCCGCTTGTTCAGGCCCAGCTCTTCATACAGACGTTCCGCCATCTCAGCTTTCGTCAAAGCCCCCATACGTCACTTCCTTAACGTGGCGTCCAACCTTTGTTCGAGCGAGGTGAGGATGTTTTGCGTCGTAGAATTCACCTCATCGTCATTAAGAGTGCGCGATGGATGCTGCCAGGTCAAGCCAACTGCGAGGCTTTTTCTATCAGGATCAATGCCTTTACCCTGATACACGTCAAATAGCCTGAGGTCTGTCAGCCATTCGCCTGCATTTTCACGGATTACGTCGAGTACTGCCGCGGCAGCGACGTCTTTGTGCGCAATCAGTGCAAGGTCACGACGCACTTCAGGAAAGCGCGACAACTCTTGGAATTTAGGCATTTTGCCCGAGGCCACTTCCGCCAGGACCAGCTCGAAAACGAAGACTGGACGATCCAGGCCCAAGGTTTTCGACAACTCTGGGTGGATGGCGCCAACGAAACCGACCAGACGACCTTCGCGCTCGATGCGCGCGGTTTGACCCGGGTGCAACGCAGGGTGTTTACCCGGCACGAAACTGAAGGCATCCAGAGCACCGGCAAAGCCCAACACCGCTTCCACGTCAGCCTTGACGTCGAAGAAGTCGACCGTATCGCGACCCTGCGCCCAGCCTTCCGGCAGACGGCTGCCGCACACGACACCGGCGAGCATCGACTCTTGCTTGAGCCCTTCGAGCTGGCCGACGAAACGCAGGCCGCTCTCGAACAGACGAACGCGATCCTGCTGGCGGTTCAGGTTGTGCGACAGCGCCTTGACCAGGCCTGGCCACAAGGACGAGCGCATGGCGGCCATGTCGTTCGAGATCGGGTTGGCCAGTAGCAGCGGCTCGACACCTGGATTGAACAGCTCGAACTGTTTCGGATCGATGAAGCTGTAGGTGATCGCTTCCTGGTAACCACGGGCGACCAGCAGACGGCGCAGCTCAGGCAGGTCACTACGGGCTTCGGCCTTGGCTTGCGGTGCCAGGCGCGCTTGCGGGTAACGAACCGGCAGGCGGTTGTAGCCGTACAGGCGAGCCAGCTCTTCGATCAGGTCGACTTCCAGGCTGATATCGAAACGATGGCTTGGCACTTCTACGCGCCACTGCCCTGCCCCTTCGGCAGTAACGGTCAGGCCCAAGGCGTTGAGCAGACGCTCGACTTCGGCCGGATCCATTTCCATGCCCAGCATCTGGGTGATGCGCTGGGCACGCAGGGTGACCGGGGCAATTTTCGGCAGGTGCTGTTCGCTGACGGTCTCGATGATCGGGCCGGCTTCGCCACCGGTGATTTCCAGCAGCAGGCCAGTGGCGCGGTCCATGGCTTCACGGGCCAGCTGCCAGTCCACACCGCGTTCGTAGCGGTGCGATGCGTCGGTGTGCAGGCCATAGGAACGGGCCTTGCCAGCGACAGCGATCTGATCGAAGAACGCGCTTTCCAGGAAGATATCGCGAGTGGTCGCGGTGTTCACGCCACTGTGCTCGCCACCCATGACGCCGGCGATTGCCAGGGCACGGGTATGGTCGGCGATCACCAGCGTATCGCTACGCAGGCTGACTTCCTGGCCGTCGAGCAGAACCAGTTTCTCGCCTTCCTCGGCCATGCGCACGCGGATGCCGCCATTGATTTCGGCGAGATCGAAGGCGTGCAGCGGTTGACCCAGCTCCAGCATCACGTAGTTGGTGATATCGACGGCGGCGTCGATGCTGCGCACGTCGGCACGGCGCAGGCGCTCGACCATCCATAGCGGAGTTGCCTTGGACAGGTCGACGTTACGGATCACGCGACCCAGGTAACGCGGGCAGGCGGCAGGGGCCAGCACTTCCACCGAACGCACTTCATCGTGCACAGCCGCGACAGTGGCGACTACCGGACGAGTGACCGGCGCGGCATACAGCGCGCCGACTTCGCGGGCCAGGCCGGCCAGGGACAGGCAGTCACCACGGTTCGGCGTCAGGTCGACTTCGATGCTGGCATCGTCCAGGCCCAGGTATTCACGAATGTCCTGACCTACCGGCGCATCCGCCGGCAGTTCCATCAGGCCGTCGTTGCCCTCGCCCACTTGCAGCTCGGCTTGCGAGCACAGCATGCCGTTGGATTCGACGCCACGCAGCTTGGCTTTCTTGATCTTGAAGTCGCCCGGCAGTTCGGCACCGAGGGTGGCGAACGGGATCTTCAGGCCCGGGCGCACGTTTGGCGCGCCGCAAACCACCTGGAAGGTCTGCGAGCCATTGCTGACCTGGCAAACGCGCAGCTTGTCGGCGTCCGGGTGCTGCTCGGTGCTCAGCACCTCGCCAACGATCACACCGGTGAATTCGCCGGCGGCCGGCGTCACGCTATCGACCTCAAGACCGGCCATCGACAGACGGGCAACCAGCTCGTCGCGACTTACCTGCGGGCTTACCCAGCCACGCAGCCATTGTTCACTGAATTTCATCCTGCTCTCCTAAGAATTCGTTACGACTAGCGAAATTGCGCGAGGAACCGCAAGTCGTTGTCGAAGAACAGACGCAAGTCGTTCACGCCGTAACGCAGCATGGCCAGACGCTCGACGCCCATGCCGAAGGCGAAGCCCGAAAACTCTTCCGGGTCGATCCCGGACATGCGCAGCACGTTCGGGTGAACCATGCCGCAGCCCATCACTTCCAGCCAGCCGGTCTGCTTGCAGACGCGGCAACCTTTACCGCTGCACATCACGCATTCCATGTCGACTTCGGCCGACGGCTCGGTGAACGGGAAGTAGGAAGGACGGAAACGCACGGCCAGTTCTTTCTCGAAGAACACCCGCAGGAATTCTTCGATGGTGCCTTTGAGGTCGGCGAAATTGATGTCGCGATCGACCAGCAGGCCTTCGACCTGGTGGAACATCGGCGAGTGGGTGATATCCGAGTCGCTACGGTACACACGGCCTGGGCAGACGATGCGGATCGGTGGCTGTTTCGACTCCATGGTGCGGACCTGTACCGGCGAGGTATGGGTGCGCAGCAACATGTTGGCATTGAAATAGAAGGTGTCATGCATCGACCGGGCCGGGTGATGGCCAGGGATGTTGAGCGCTTCGAAGTTGTGGTAGTCGTCTTCGACCTCAGGGCCCTCGGCAATGCCGTAGCCAATATGGGTGAAGAACTGTTCGATACGTTCCAGAGTGCGAGTAACCGGATGCAGACCACCCGAGGCCTGGCCACGGCCAGGCAGGGTCACGTCAATGGACTCGGCAGACAGTTTGGCGGCCATGTCGGCCTCTTCAAACAGTGCCTTGCGGGCATTGAGGACCTCTGTGACACGCTCCTTGGCAACGTTGATCAGGGCGCCGACTTGCGGACGCTCTTCTGCCGGCAAATTCCCCAGGGTCTTCATCACCTGAGTCAACTCGCCCTTCTTGCCAAGGTAGTGAACCCGGATTTGCTCCAGGGCATTGATATCTTCAGCGCTTTGCACAGCCTCTAGTGCTTGAGAGACGAGCGCATCCAGGTTTTCCATGTACAGACTCCAGATACAAAATAGGGGAAGAGCTTGAAGGCTCTTCCCCTATTTATGACGTTTAACACCTGGCCCCACAGAGGTGAGGCCCGGTGACTGTCGGGGGTACTTAAGCCAAGGTGGCTTTAGCTTTCTCGACAATCGCAGCAAACGCCGCTTTTTCGTTCACTGCCAGATCAGCCAGAACCTTACGGTCGATCTCGAT
>Ga0209542_10004563_pt1 | contig 28343 bp, 37 predicted proteins | sample RifCSPhighO2_01_FD_184028 | JGI IMG/M metagenome (GOLD analysis project Ga0209542, IMG submission 184028) | Soil microbial communities from Rifle, Colorado - Rifle CSP2_plank highO2_0.1 (SPAdes) (version 2) | ecosystem: Environmental > Terrestrial > Deep subsurface > Rock core/Sediment ...
CGAGTGCAAATGAAAGTCGGCGTAGTAAAGCATGAACAAAATTCTGCGTGAAGGAATAAAAAACAAAAGGGTTAATGCAAAGGCCGCTCGCCGGAAACGTCGTCGTGGGCGTGCATCGCAAGCTCCTGGTGGAAGAGCAGCGTAAAAACAGCATGTTCACTTGAACAGTGCGCTCACGCTTTCCCCGGTGTAAACGCTATGGATGACGCTCGCGAGCGTCGGCGCTATGCTCACCACGTCGATTTTGCTGCTCTCGCGCTTGAGCGGAATAGTGTCGGTAACGAAAAGCTTTTCCAAGTTCGAAGCCTCGATTTTTGCGAACGCGTCGTCGGAAAGAACGGGATGCGTAACGAAAGCGGCTACTTTCTTTGCCCCGTTGTCCAAGCACGCCTGCGCGGCATTCACGAGAGAACCGCCAGTATCCACGATGTCGTCAAAAAGCAAGGCATTTTTTCCATTCACGTCTCCGACCACGTGCGTGACGAAAGAAGCGTTGGGCTTGGGCCGGTGCTTGTGCACGATCGCCATCTCGCCGCTCAAACGGTCTGCAAGGCGCTTGGCTTTCTTTGCGCCCCCGCTGTCAGTCGAGACCACCACAGTATCTTTCGCGTCAAACCCGATTTTCTTTATAGTCGGAGGAACAAGCTGGGCGACGGTAACGTTCCCGAAGTAACAGTCCACGAAACCCTCGATTTGGTCGGAGTGCAAGTCAACTGCAATCAAATCGTGCACGCCGGCGCGCACTATCAAGTCGGTGACAAGCTTTGCGGTAATAGGCTCGCGGGGCTTTGCCTTGCGGTCTTGCCGCGCGTAGCCCAAGTAAGGGACGACCGCAGTGATTTTCTCGGCATTGCCTCTCCTCGCAGCGTCGCACAAAACCAGGAGTTCCATGAGCGTGTCGTTGACCGAAAGCTTTTCTCCTTGTTTGGAAAGGGAATTGCAAATGCTCTGCAAAATGAAAACGTGCTTTCCCCGCAGGCTTTCGTCGATTGAAATGCTGATTTCGCCGTCGGAAAAACACCCTACTTCGCACGGAACCAGTTTTTCTTTCAGCTGCGAAGCTATTTTTTCTGCCAGCGCAGGATTTGAATTGCCCGTCAACAAAGCCAGTTCAAGCATTCCGCATTCCACCCCGTTTTTTCAACGAATGTAACGCAAGGCATCCCGCGAAACCGCCTCGGGAATTGCCGGAGGCTGGAGCGTGGGAGTCTGCTGAGGCTGCATTCTAGCAAAAAGTTTTTCCGCTTTCTTCACCCGCGCTTCGAGTGTCGCGAAAGCCATTTTCTGGCCAGTCATTTTAGAAATGAACTCGAGCAAAGCCTTCGCGCCTGCCGCGTCCATCGGCGTTCCCGGCGTTTCCACAAGAAGGCAGCATCCGTTCATCTCGTAAAGTTTTGCCATTGCCGGAAGCACGCCCGCCATCCCTACGATAGGCACTATTTTTCCAGGCTTCGTCGCCCCAAACGAATTCATGCGCTTGAACAAGCCCTTGTCGGTGCAAGCGCAGTAAATCGCGGGCTTCGCCTTTTTTTCCGGAGTCGCATAGCCAGCCATGGCTATTGCATCCACGCATCCGGCCACCCTAGCGTACTCCAGTATTTTCGCGGCGACTTCAAACTGCCCTTCGACAGTCAAAGGCTGCAAATCCCCGCGAACGAGCAGAACGTCGCGGTTTTTGAATTTCTTTTCGTAAAAGCCTATCGAGAAAGAGCGCAAGCGCCCGCTTTTCATCGCCAAAACCTGGTTGGGAAAATGCGGCGAGTAAAGCGTGGCGACTTTCTCTGCCTTGAATTCCTTGACCAAGTGGTCTACAGCCAGTTTCGAAACCAAGCCCACGCCCGGCAATCCAACGATGAGCAGGGGCTTTTTCAAAGACGGCTTTTTCTTGACGCGGATGAACGACTCCGTGAAAGTAGGATGTTCCATTTGTTGAAACCCGCCATTAAAGCTAAAAAAACTCGTTTTACAATACACTTTCGGAAAGAGGCAATAAAAACCCTCGCAGGCATGCAAGCTATGGCAGAAGGCAAAAATAGTGGAACTTTTTCCCTGCCTTCTGCGACTAGCGAAAAGCCGTAAAAAGTTCAATTATTTCCGCTTTTCGCTATAAATTAAAATAGCTCGCATTTGTCCGTCATCCGAACTTGGCCTTGCGCCTGTACGCCGCGTACTTGTCGGCAATCGAGAATTTCGCAGGATGCGCAGAAACGGTGCGCTTTCCACAGTGCTCTTCGCGCATGCTAAACGCCCCGCAAACAACGCACTTGGCAAGCTTCACTGCAAACTCACTTTTCCTTTTCCAAACTCCACTCGATATCCGCGCCCTTCGCGCTTTTCTCTATGAAAGCCTCGATTTTCTGCATCGCCTTTTCCGCAGTCTTCGGGTCCAGGGAAGTAATGTCAACGAAATAGCGGGGCGCGCCGACGTAATGCACTTTCGCGCCGAACTCCAGCACTTCCGAAAGAAGCTTTTTCACATGCTCTACCCCGTCCGGCGCGTAAGACGCGAGCTTCAAAATCCTGCGCACTGAAAACTGCTTGGGCTTGATTTCCTTCTTCGCAGTTTCCTCCAGCGCAGAAAGCAGCGTTTTCGAAACTTTCGCCTGGACTTCGGTCCCCTTCGCCAGCGCATCAAAAACGTCGAAGAGCGAGCCGAACTCGTCCACCAGCGCCTTGACTTCCGCCTCGGCCTGCTTGAGCGTTTTCCCGGATTTGGAAAGCGTTATTTCCAGGAGCTTTTGCGCGCGCTTGGAATTCTGCCACTCTTCCAGCTTGCGCTTTTTCTCCGCCTCTGAAATGCGCTTGATGGAAATGTCTACCTGGTTTTTGGAAGTGTCGAGCGCGACTACTTTCCCCACGATCACTTGCCCTTCCTTCAGGTGCTCGCGGATGTTGCGGATCCAGCCGGAAGAAACTTCGGAAATGTGCACGAAAGACTCTAGCCCGCCGTACTCCTCTAGCCCGATGATCGCGCCGAAAGGCAGCACTTTCTTTACCTTTCCGATCACGAACTCGTCCAGCTGCGGGTAAATCATTTTCCTTTCACTAACTCCAGCGTAAAACTCAGGGGAGGACTTCGAGTATGCGCGCGTGAATCTTGGCCCGGCCGCCGCGCGGCTGCGCCAAAACGTTGCCGCATTTCTTGCAGTTTACTGCGCTCTTCGAATCGCCGTAAACCGTGCTTTCCTCTCCGCAATCGCACTTGACATTCAAGAAAGAACCCATATTCAAAACCACCTTTTCACAAAATTACTTTGCCAACTCTGCTTTTTTCTTCATGCGCCCGCTTATCACGCGCTCGTGCTTCTTGTTGCAAACCGTGCATTCAAGCATGATCTTGTTGCGGACGCCCTGCTTCTTGGTTTTCGCCTTGCCCTTGACTTTGCCGTGAAAGCCCGCAAGCTTGCGTTCGTGCTTCCGCGTGCCCCACGCCATCGTTCGGCCCGGCTTGTACTTGCTGGTGGAAACCTTGACCTTATGCGAGGTGTTTTTCCTGCAGTGCGGGCAGTACGCGTTCTTAATTTTCGGAACAATCATTTTCTCTTCTCACCTTTCCATGCATGTTTTTTCAATTTCGTTTTTCATCCGCTTTTCCTAAAAACGGATTTCAACATCAAATTTTTTCCGCCGCGTTTTTCTGTGCAAGCAAATCCGCAGTCGCGGGGGAAAGCGCGGCAACAGCGCCGCGCTGGAACGGGCCGAAAGCGCCGCCGTCGGGCGACTGCATTTCAGGCAAGTCCACGAGAATCTTGACTTTCACTTTCTCTTCCGCCGGCGAACCTTTTTGCTTGTACTGGCTCAGCAATGAAAGCACCGAGCGGTAGAATTCCTTTTCTTCCTTTGCGAGGCCGGACGAATTTACGGCGTTGGCTTCCAAATCCCTGAACGCCTTGAACAAAATCTTGCGCAGCCGCACGTCCTTCAGCTCGCCCATGATTTTGCGCGAGTTTTCCAGAACCCTCGCCTGTTCGAGCGAAAAGCTTTCCTTCAAAACACCTTCCTGAATGGCGACGAACGAGCCGCAGTGCAGGAAGAAATCTTCCTTCACCAGCTCTAGGCCGCTTTGCGAACGCTCGAGGGATAGGAGATTGCGCAGGAAGTCGTAATTCACGTAATTCGCTTCCACAACCTCCACAGCTAATCCACCCTTCACCAGTTTTTCTCGCGAAGCAAGAGCGTCGCCTTGCCCTTGCACATCAAAAACAATCCCGAAGCGAGGGAAACCTCGCAAGGCTCGTTTTTCTTCAAAAACAGCCGCTCGGGAAAGTCAAGCGCTATATCGATTTGCGGAAGTACGTTAATAGTCTTTTCGCCGGCTGAAAAAACCACCGCGTCGCGCAGGGCGAATTCCGGAAGCCTACCCGGTTCCACCACCCTCGCCGCCAACCCCGTCTCCCCGTGCAGCGAACCCGGAATGCGGATCAACCGCGCCAAATCCAGCGTAACGTGCGCGTCGACGCCCACGCCGTTCTCGTTCTTGAATTCCGCGTAAATCGCGTCCCAAAACTTCTTCGGCGCGAAACGCCACTTTCCCTCCCGCATCAGCTCCAAAACGCCCTTCTTGCGCAGGAAAAACTCTTCCGCATTCCGCCCGCGCAAGCCCTTTTCCTTCAGCTCCCCGACCGAAGCCAATTCTATGAACGCGAAGGCGTAATCGAAAAACTTTTTGCCCCAGCCGCGCGTTTTTTCCGAAGGCCCGCGCAAATCCGTATCCCGCCCCTTCTCCTCGCCTGCGATGAAAATGCTTTCGGGCCCCGTCAAATACTCGGTAAGCTGCCTGCGCGAGTCTTGCGACAAGCCCCTTATTTCCTGCGAGCGCAAGTGGAAGTGGAATCCTTTGTTTCCGGAAAAGTTGACTGCCACGCCCTTGAACCCGAAGTCGTCCTGCAAGTAATCCACTATCTTCATCGAATCTTTCTTCACGCGCCCGAAGCATTCGACGCAAAAAATTTCGTTGTGCTCGTGGGCGAAATCGCGCGTGGGCTTGTCAATATCGAAAACCAAGTCGCTTCCCATGAAAACTTTCTTTTCCATGGGCCGCGCGTCGGGAAACTCGTACAACGCGGTCGAATATGAAGCGAACAAGGGCGCGTTCTGGCGGAAGTAGGCGTTCAGCTCTGCGTTGGTGCGGAACGCCTTGTGGCGGAAGTCGATTTTCTTGTGCAAGCCAAAGCCGAACTCGCGCCTATGCACGTCTGGAACGCTCAAATCGTGGTTTGCGTAGAAAACGGAGAACTTTTCCTGCACGAAAGCCAGAGATTCAGCATGTTCCACTGCCAACACCGATTCAATCTACAAGCCCCTGCGACTTCAAAACGTTGAAGGAAAACCCGATCGTGGGGTGGGCGTAAACCCAATCCAAAACCGCCTCCCCCTCGCGCGGGGTGAACGGATGCGCGCCTTTCGGGCAATTCGTCACGTAAGAATTCATCACGTCGCCCGCTTCCTCGCGCGTAAGCCCGTCTTTCACGCATGCGATTGCAAGGGCCATCGAGCCGTAATAGCGCTTGCCTTCGCCCACGCCTTTCAGGATATTCTGCAGTTCGCTTCGCTGCAAGAGCTTTCCCTTGAACTGGGGGGTGAAATCGCGGGGGATGAATTCCTTCAACCGCAGCGCCGCGGCGGCAATGTTTTCCGGCAGCTTTGCCGAAAGCTTTTCCGAATCGGAAATGCGCTCTTGGATTGCTTCGCGCAGGCAAGCGCGCAAATCGTCGCCGATGAAAAAAACCATTCCTTTCGAAACGTTCGCCTGCGGCAGGCTCCGGCCGTACTGCAGGTAATCAATGAGCGAAACCTTGAATCCTCCATCCGCATTCTCCAGCGAAGGGAAGAAATCCTTTGCAACTTCAAACAAAACCTTTTCGTTTTCCTTTTCCAACCCCCTCGCGTACTCGCGGGCTTTGAAAAAGGCGAATTTGCGCAGGAAATTCGCGCTCATCGAATAAAGCATGAGGCGGGAGAGCAAAAGGTTTTTCGACTCGCGTGCCGCGTCGCGCGCAATGTGCTCGTCGTGCTGGAAGCACTCGCTTGCAAACGTTATCGCGTCCTTCAAGTCCGTCTCCGAAACTCCTTCGCCCACGAAATCCTTCGAGAAAGACAAAAACGGATACTTTGCAATAAGCTTTTGCTCCACCGAAACCCACCGGAAAGACTATCGAGAAAACGCATATTTAATGATTGTTTCAATACCGCCAAGAGCGGGAAACGCGAGACGCGTGTTCGCGGGGCGTCCGGGATATGTAGAGGTCATGAAACAATTCCAGGTTCGTCATGAAACCACGCCATTTCGACTCGTCTTCAAGCTTTACGCGAAAAATATTTCCGGCACTGCGCGCCCCAGGTTTCCCTAGCATGGAGCGCGCGCGCCGGATTGACGCTGGCTTGAGTTTGGCAAGCAGTTCTTGAGTAACTTCAAAGCTGTACTTCGGCGGGATTTCTACCACGAAATTATCATGCGGCTGGCCAACCATTCCCGAATAAACCTTAATGGATTTCGCCTTCGCCGACGGGAGGGTTGAAGCGATTACTTGGGGCCGCGGGAGGAAGAACAACACTTTTTCCTTAGGCATCGGCAACTCCGGCAGCTTGATTTTCTCTCCCGGAAACCAGCGTTTGGCATAGTACTCCACCATAATAGGGTCCAATCGCGCAAAAATAGGCGGCATTCTCTCGCGAATAACTTTCGTATATTCGTGCTGCCTGTCGGGCGCTAGATGAGCAAGGCTCGGAAGATTCATTTCCCAGTCGTACCCCTTCAAGAGCCAGTGTATTACCTTGCCTTCTGCCCACATGCGGTCGTACTTCGTATTATTTTTTTCCCTGAAATATTTCGCGGGGGTAGCGGGAAGCTCGTAATAAGCAGGGTCTTTGGCCCAAACCCACTGGAAATCTCTGTTTGAATCCAAAATCGGCTCGCCGCTGGCATCCACGCGCAAGCGGGGGTCGGACAGCATGTCCACGGACTCCGCGACGCTCTCGCCGAACTTGTCGCCAATCTTTGAAACCATGACATCGTGGTCTTCGCAAAGTTCGTGAAACAAGCCTGCCGCTATAGTCTCAATACGGTGGCCAGCCTGCGCCGCAAGCAAGGCAACGCCCGCGCAATGCGAAAACTCTGAAGAACCGTCTTTCCGCGTGCCGGTCATGTGGGGCGCTGCAAACCTGAAGGCATTCATCAAAAATCGCCTGGCCCGCCGTGCAGACTTTCCAGTCATAGGCCGGTCAAAGTGCTCAAAATAAGCACCATTTATTCTTTTCAGGTAATAATTGAGTTCGGCACTGTTCGGCATGAATAAAAGCGGGTAAAGCTAGAATAAAAAAGCGCCGCTGGAAAAAACGGCTTAAATGCTTTCCACGCGGGGCGCCAGGTAGTAGGAGATTTTCGCGTCGCTGATGTCGTAGGAAATCTTTATGGGAGAGTCGCTCTTCATGTCAACGTTAACGTCGACCTCGTCTGGACAGGCGCGCGTGATGTCGTCCAAATACTGGAAGGGAAACATTGCCCTGCTTTTCCCCTTGGTGTTCATTCCCGAAAGCCCTTCCTTCTTAGTCTGAATGTGCAAATCTCCGCTGTCGCCGTGAGCTTCCACGACGAACTCCGAATCTTCCGCCTGAAGTATCACGTGGCTGGACAAAAGCCCTGCGTCGTGCAGGATGTCCTTGAAGTGCCTTCCCTTGATTTTCACGTTCGCGTCGAACTCCACCTTCGGCTCTTTTGGAAGAATGGAAGTGGATTCAAGCAACGGGAGTTTGAAGTGCCTGCGCGAGCCTCCCGAGAATTCCAGAAGCAGCTTCGAATCCTTCTCGTCCACGCTCATCGTCAGCTTTTCGCCTGCGCGCGTGCGGGCGAGGATTTTGCTCAAGTCAGAAAGGTTGACGCCCACGTTCATTTTCTCCTCGACGTCGATTTTCGAGAAAGCCGTTTTCGGCAAAGTGAAATCGACCATGGCGATTTGCGACGGGTCCATGGTGCGCAGGTGCAATCCGTCGGAAGAAACGATGAAAGTGCCTTCGTCCACGAGGTTGACTATCGCATCAATGCATTTTTTGAAGAAAGAAGCGTCGGAAATCACTAATTCCATGCGTGCCACCATCCCTCCCTGCGGAAAAGAAAAAACAAAGCGTATAACTAGCGTAGGAAAGACTTAAAAATACTTTTTCTTCCACTTTTCCCGCGAAGCGCTCACGGCCTCGTCAAAACCGAATCGCAGCCCTGCGGCACTTCGAACTGCAGGAACAGGAACAGCTTGAGGTATCCGACGTAAGGAATGCGCAATGCCACCCGTCCCTTGACGTCTTTCTCCGCGACAAAGGCGAAACGCCCGGTCTCCTGGTCGAGCACGGCATTGTTGTCGCCCTTGGTCAAGTAAAAAGCCCCTTGTTCCGTAACGATTTTCGCGAAAACCCGGTGGATGAGCAAGCCCGGTCCCGTGGGCTTGGGGTCGAAAACGATGATGTCATTATTCAAATCATAGTCGACGCTCTCGTTGGAAACCAAAACCTGGTCGGTGCAAGGCACGGGAACGGAATTCAAATAGCAAACCGCCTTTCGCACTTTCACGCCGGCCAAATCTGCGGTCGAAGCCTGCACGGCAGGTGCGTTTTCCACTCCCCCGCGGATGAAAACCAAATCCCCGCGCTGCAGGTTGGGAAGCATCGAACACGACGTAACAACGTTGATGGGCGAATCCGTATGCAAAACAAAACCCAGCAGAAACCACGCTGCGACGGCAAAGCCGATTGCGTACGCCAGCTCGAGAAAGTTCTGCCTCAGCCCTTGCTTTAGCGAAAAGTCCGAGAAAAACAAGGCGATGATCAGCGCGAACGACGCAAAAGCGAACAACACGTTTTGCGTCAGCACGTACCCGCCTATGCACAACGCAAGCAAAGCCAGCAGTATGTGCGACAGCGAGGCTGGCGTGGAAAGGAAATTTCGCTGCCTGCGGTTTCCGCTCATTTTGCAATCAGCGTTTTGAGAGTTTTAGGGAGGAAAGTTCTTTTCCCAATTCCTCGAGCGCGGCTACAACGGCCTTCTTGGGGCTTTTCGCCTTCACGCGAAGGACGGGAGTGCGGCGCGTGGGATGCGCGTATTCTACGGCGGCGAAGCCCACGTCCTTGTCCTGCAAAAGTTTTTCCACGAGCAGGTTGGCGAATCCCAGGTCGTAGCCTTCCAGCATGACAGCTATCTCGCCTTTCTCGTCGGTCAGGAACTCAAGCCCTTCTTTAGGAACGTCATTCTCTTTCTTTTCGCTCATATGCCATCTTCCTCCTTTCCTTGTGCATGCAATGCTTGCACTCCAAATTTTCGTTCAACTCCAGCCTGCAAGTCGTGCAGAACGCCTTCAGCACGCCCAAGCCGCTCTCGGTAAGAGTAAGGTAAACGCCCAAGTCGGTGACTTCAATCACACGCGCGCGGATCAAATCGCCGATGCGCACGAACTCGTTGAAATTCTCCACGAAGCCGCCTGCCCTGCCCTTGATTTCGGTAATGCGCAGGAACGCCCGGTCGGCCGGCGAAGCGATGTTCTTCTCCAAAGGCTGGAAGCTTACCAGCGCAACGTTGTCGAACAAATCCTCGATTTTCCCGACAATCAAATCGCCTTTCGCAAGCAAGCGCGGCATTTTCGCGTTCGCGATGGACGCCATGCCGCCGTAAAGCTTGGGCTCGCCGACGACCGCCGCGTACACCATGCCGTTTTCTTCCACGGTTCCGCGCGAAGGCTGCGCTTCTTCAGTGACAGCAATCTCCTTGCCCGGAAAAATCAATTCAGCCAACGGTAAATCGCCCAACATCCTTTTTCAAAACTTTTTCAAATTCTCAAATTGAAAACTAAAAACCCAAAATTACTTTTGCATGTCGAGAAGGCTTTGCATGAGCTCGTCCGCCTTTTTCACGTGCGTCTTGCTCAACGGCTGTTCTTCCGCGACCTGCTTGAGCTCCTCGTGCTTTTCCTCGAACTCCCGCATTTTCCGCTCGGGCATTCCTTCCTTGAGCTCTGAAATCAATTCCTCGATCTCGGCCGAAACGTGCGAGACCAGCTTTTTTTCTATTGCCTCGCCGCCGCCCTGGTCAAGCGCCTCGTCCAAAACGCCGACGAGCTGCTTCAGCCCTTCCAGCCTGCCGCGCAAGTAAGCTTCCCTCGCAGCCGCATCTTCACTCAAGAAAAACCACCCTAAGCAATACACCAAAACGCTTCAAAAAAAACCCGGCGCTTGCACAGTATACTATCCTCCCGGCGAATAAAAACCCGGCTAAAGGAGGAGAAAGAAAATTGAATTGTTTCCATTTAATAACCTTTGTTTCTAAAGCCTATTTAGAAAGCAAATCGCCGAAAAGCATTCGGGGGGAAACGGCCGGAAATGGTTTTGGAGTTTTGGTTCGAGCAAAAATGCGTTTTACCCACCACCCTGGAAATTTTCGTCCAATCGGTAATATTCGTTTCCATAGCCGTCGCGGGAGTGCACATGATAGGGCTTTCCCAGGCGCCCACAGCATTCCTTTTCCTCATAGGCCTTCCCGCAATCCCGTTCATCCTCAAAGTCTTCCAGTGCGAAGTGGAAATAGAGGAAAAGAAGGGCAAGGTGTTTGGAAGCAGCGTGCTTGCACGCCATTACACGGCGTTCCGCACTCTCGCCGCGTTCTTCCTCGGCATGGTGCTGGCGTTCACGTTCTGGTACCTGTTCCTCCCGCCGTCCAACAGCGCGCAGCTGTTCCAGACGCAAAAGCAGGAGCTGAAAAGCATCCAAGGCATCATACTCGGGCAGGCAATAAGCACTGCAGACGCGTTCGAAACCATTTTCACGCACAACTTGCAAGTCTTGTTTTTCGTGGTAGTGTTTTCCATAGTGTATGGCGCAGGCGCAGTCTTCATCCTCATTTGGAACGCGTCAGTGATAGGCGTTTTCCTGGGAGAATTCAGCAAGATGTACATCTTAAGTGCGGGAAGCACTGCAGGGGGAGCCTTGAGCCAAGTTACCGGCGTGGGAGTGGGGCTTTTGGGAATACTGCCCCACGGCGTTTTCGAACTTCTCTCTTATTTGGCTGCGGCGCTTGCGGGCGGCATTCTCAGTGCGGCAATAATCCGCGGCGACTTCAAAACCCCGTCGTTCCCGATAATCGTTTACGACATTACAAAGCTATTGGCGTGGGCAATCGTTTTCCTGGCCGTAGGCGCATTGATAGAAACGTACCCGCTAGGGTGAGTTCGGGAAAAAAAATCATTTTGCAATAAGGGGCATGCGCTTACTTTCCGGCAGCGCTGTCAAGAGTCTTCTGGTCGGCAAGGCCCGCTTTCTTGTCCATCGACTCCTTCTGCTGCAAGTGGTATGAAGCTAAAAGCGTTTTAGCAATTTCCTCGAAGTCTTTTTTCTCCACCTTGTCGGTCCAGCCGGATTTCTCCGAAATGTAGGTAGCCAAGCGCGTCAGCTCGAGCGGAAAGATGATCTTGTTGCTCTTGCCGTCGGCCACGCGCTTGAGCACGTCCAAATACAAGTATGCTATGGTCCTGTCGCTCATCGAACGCAAGGCCTTGTCGAGAATCTCCAGGGAAACCTGTTTCGCGCGCGCTTCCGTCTCCATTTTTTCCTTGTACTCGCCCGCTTCCCTGCGCTTTTGCATTGCCGAAAGCAGCCCCGCGGGAAGCTCGATACTCGAAATTTCGACGCGCGAAGTCATGATTCCCCACTTGTTTTCCACATCTTTGACTGTGTTGAAAAGCGCGGCATTCACTTCCTCGGTCTTTGCCAGCACTTCCTCCAAAAGCATTCTTCCGATAACGGTCCTCAACTGCGCTCGAATCAAGTGGGAAACGGCGCCCTTGAAATCGCGGATTTCCACTATGCTTTTCTTCGGGTCTGCAATGCGGAAGTAGATGACTGAATCTATGGTGATTTTCACGTTGTCCTGCGTGATGACTTCCTGTGGGTCGATGTCCAAAACCTGCGTTCGCAAGTCGACCTTAATGAAAGTGTCTATAGTCGAAAAGTAGACGACCCAACCCGGGCCCGAAACGCGGTCGTATTTGCCGAGCCTGAAAAAAACCCCGCGCTCGTACTCCCTCAATTCCACGATGTTGGGGTGGAACAGGAGTATGCCGATTATTGCGAGAAACGCGGCGAGAACGAGCTGCAAAGGCAACTGCGAGGTAAAAACCGCTCCCACAATAAGCGCCACGACAGCAAGAATCCCTATGAAAACAATGACTTCTTCGTTAGCCATCCAACCCACACCAACAAAACTCTGCCGAAGCCTTAAAAAAAGGCTTTTGGTGGCGCTTTCAGCGTGAACAAAAGGCAAGAAATTTAAACCAGGAGCCCAAAAAAGAAAGTTGAGGCAAACAACTGCCGGCGCAATGGTTGCAGGTTTTAAGCACTCTAATCGTAAGAAGGTAATAATGCATGTGAAGAGGTAGAGCCAAAATGTCGAAGGAAATCGAGCTTAAAGTCGCTGAAGCGATGCAAATCGACTACGGAAAGCGCATAGTGCGCATAGATTCGAACGCGCGCCGCGTTCTGTCGCTCACCACGGGCGACGTCGTGCTCATCAAAGGAAGGAAAACCACTGCCGCCACGGTATTGCCCGCGCACCCGCAAGACGAAAACCTCAACATCGTGCGCATGGACGGGATTTTGCGGCAGAATGCCAGCGTAGGCCTCGGCGACCGCGTTAAAATCTCCAAGGCCGAGATAAAAGCCGCCAAGAAAATCGTTCTCGCGCCCAACCAGCATTCGCGCTACGCGCCGGGCTTCAACGAATACGTCAAGCGCAATCTCGTCGGAAAGCCTTTGGCGAAGGGAGACACGCTTTTGATTAGCGTCATGGGCTCTTCTTTTCCTTTCGCAGTCGCCCAAACCCTGCCAATGGGACTCGTGCAGGTGACTGAAGAAACTGAAGTGATATTGCGCGAAGAGCCCATGAAGGAATTGGGCCGCATTTCCACGATCAGCTACGAAGACATCGGCGGCTTGAAAGACGAAGTGCAGAAAGTCCGCGAGATGATCGAACTCCCGCTGAGGCATCCCGAGCTTTTCGAAAGGCTGGGAATAGAAGCGCCAAAAGGCGTGTTGATTTACGGCGCGCCGGGAGCAGGAAAAACATTGCTGGCGAAAGCCGTCGCAAACGAAAGCGAAGCCCATTTCATCACGATCAACGGCCCCGAAATCGTTTCGAAATACGTGGGCGAAGCTGAAGAAAGGCTGCGCAATATTTTTCAAGACGCCGAGAACAACGCTCCTTCAATCATTTTCATCGACGAAATCGACTCCATAGCCCCCAAGCGCGAGGAAGTGGTTGGCGAGGTAGAAAAGCGCATCGTCGCACAGCTCTTGAGCCTTATGGACGGGCTGAAATCAAGAGGGCAAGTTGTAATCATCGGCGCCACCAACCGCCCGAACTCGCTCGACCCTGCATTGCGCAGGCCCGGCCGCTTCGACCGCGAGATAGAAATCGGCGCGCCCGACAAAAAGGGAAGAAAAGAAATCCTGCAAATCCACACCCGCGGAATGCCCTTGAAGGAAGACGTTTCTCTCGACGAACTGGCTTCGCAGACGCACGGTTTCGTTGGCGCCGACCTGCAGAGCCTCGTGAAGGAAGCGGCGATGAAAGCACTGCGCCGCATGCTGCCTAAAATCAATTTGGAAGACGAGGAAATCCCCCAAAAGATTCTGGAGGAAATCAGGGTCGAAAAAGCCGATTTCAACAATGCCCTGCGCGAAGTCCGCCCGAGCGCATTGCGCGAAGTGTACATTGAGGTTCCCAACGTCAAGTGGGACCAGATAGGCGGCTTGAAGGAAGTCAAGGAAGAGCTGAAGGAGGCCGTCGAATTGCCGCTCAAGCGCCCCGAGGCGTTCACGCGAATGGGCATACGCCCCGTGCGCGGCATTCTGCTGTTCGGGCCGCCCGGAACGGGAAAAACTTTGCTTGCGAAAGCCGTCGCAACGGAAAGCGAAGCCAATTTCATTGCAGTCCGCGGTTCCGAACTCATAAGCAAGTGGGTGGGAGAAAGCGAAAAGGGATTGCGCGAGATATTCAGGAAAGCGCGGTCTGCAGCGCCCACAATCATTTTCTTCGACGAGATTGATGCGATAGCGGCTGCGAGGAGCGGCGGGGAAGGAGAATCGCACGTCACCGAACGCATGGTCAACACGCTGCTCGCCGAGATGGACGGCATCCAAAACATGAAAGACATCGTAGTAATAGCCGCGACCAACCGCGCGGACATTCTCGACCCGGCGCTCTTGCGCCCCGGAAGGTTCGACAAGCTGCTCGTCGTTCCAGCGCCGGACGAAAGGGCAAGGCTCGACATTCTCAAAGTGCATACCGTAAAAATGCCTTTAGGCAAGGACGTGAACCTTGAGGAATACATCAAAAAGACTGACGGCTACAGTGGAGCTGATTTGGAAGCGTTGGTGCGCGAGGCGGGAATGAACGCCTTGAGGGAAAACATTAACGCGAAAAGCGTTGACCGAAAGCATTTCGAGAAAGCTTTGGCAGCCATACGCCCGTCGCTTGTGCTCAAAAAGAGCATAGAACACCAAAAGAGTTACGGATGAGGGGAAAAAGAAAAATGAATCTCGGGTTGGGCTTGCGAATAGCGATGGTTTTGACAGCGCTGTCGCTCGTAGCCTACGGCTTGTCTTCGTACATAAACGCTTTCCTCGGATTGGGGCAGCAAAGCATTTTCAACGAAGCTTGGAAACTCATCGCCCTGAGCTGGGGCTTCGCCTTGCTCGCGGGCTACGCGCAGCCTGCTTTGCGCGGAGTGAAGAAAGGCGATAAGGTGTTCGCGTTCGTGCAAAGGCAAATCCACCAGAACGGCCAAAACATGCTTTTGAACGACACCGTTCCCGCAATCGCTTTGGAGGAAGGGAAGGTCGGAAGCAGAATCAAGGTCAGCCTTCCCAACGGCCTGGAAGGCGAAGGAATAGTTTTGGGCTACGCGGGAGTATTCACCCCTTCCACCATCAAGCTCGTCGAAACCGAAAGAATCGAATTTTGAGGCTATAAAAAAAATGGCGTCGAGGAACTTTTCCATCGGCAAAATCGAGGCCGCCCACATCGCCATTTCAGTAATCACCGTAGCGCTGGCATTCACGCTCTTTCCGGTCGGCTCTTTTTCAGCCACCCGCTTCACAATCATATTCCTCACGCTGGGCGCGGGTTTCGTGCTGCACGAATTGGGGCACAAGTTCGTCGCAATACGCTATGGAGCGCAAGCCGAATACCGCGCTTGGACCACGGGATTGTTCGTAGCGCTGTTTCTTGCGTTCGTTACAGACGGAGGATTCATTTTCGCAGCGCCCGGCGCAGTCTACATTTTCGGAAAGCGCGTCAGCGAAGAGCAGAACGGCAAAATCGCCTTGGCAGGCCCCCTCGTAAACCTCTTCCTCGCGCTGATTTTCCTTGCAATCGGCGTTTCTTACCCCGAAATGCAGACGCTCGCCGCGATAGGCGTTTCAATCAACGCATTCCTCGGCGCGTTCAACCTCATTCCCATCTTCCCGCTCGACGGAAGCAAGGTGTTCGCGTGGAACAAGGTGGTGTGGGGCGCGACGCTCATCGCCCTCGTCGCAATATTGCTCACCAACCCGTTTCCAGTAGAATTCTAATGGCAGAAGGCAAAAATACTGGAACTTTTTCCCTGCCTTCTGCGACTAGCGAAAAGCTGCAAAAGTTCTCGATTATTTCCGCTTTTCGCTATAAAAAATAAACGCGCGGTTTACAAAAAATCAACCGAACGAATTTAACGCCCCGCGCGCTTTTGCTTTTCAATGCGCAAACGCCGTGAACAAAAACAAGGGCTTCTCGGAATGGACGACGAAGCGCAAGTTTCCGCAGAGCTTTTGATAGTCATAGCTGCGCTGGTCGCAGTCGCCCTCGTGCTCATAACGCAATTGCAAAACACTGCCGAAAAAGGAAAGAAAGTGCTGGCGAACGCCACGGACAAGGCTTTCGGCCAAATCGCAGGCATAAAATGAAGCCTTTGCAAAAGCGAATGGGGCAAAAACAAAGAAGCCAGCTTTCGCTCGAGTTCATGCTCGTGCTAGCCGCGTCAGCATCATTCCTGCTTGCCCTTCTGCCCGTCTACTCGCAGGCGCAGGCCAAGGCAAACGAAAAAATCGTAGACCAAACGCAGGAGATGGCATTCAACGCGATAACGGCGCAGGCGCGGGAGGCGCATACGCTGGGAAGGAACGCTTTGCTTACAACGGAAGTTTTCCTTCCCGCGCGGCAAACGGTTTTTTCCTTCAATGGCCAAACGCGCGAGTTGCGCATGGAATACGAAAACAGCGGGAAAAACAAGACGCTGGCGGAAAAAACCGCTTTCGATGCCGTTGTTGCGGGCAAAGTTTTCGGCAGGGGAAAGCACGAAGTGCACATTTCGAACCAAGGCGCAATCGAAATCGCCATCACGCCCGCGCGCAATCAGGAAAAATAAAGCGAAAACTCGATTTCGAAGAAATCTTCGCCGTCGAAAGCCATCCGCCTCGCGGAAACGCGCTGCGAATGCGCCAAAACGCAGTTCGCCTCCAGCCGCTTTCCCTCAACCCGCACTTCCAGGCAATAATCCCCCAACTTTTCCAATACGCCGGCATATTCGCCGGCCAAACTTTCTTCAGCGCCCGCCACGCCGTTCTTGAAAGAGATTATTTCCCCGCGCAAACGCGGGCTTGCGAGGGAAGCTTCCGCGAAATCCTGCGCAAGCTGGAACGCATTCAAATGCGAATAGGAAGGGCGCGAGGAAAACGACGGCAAGATTAAAGAAAAAGCTGCGACTGCGAAAAGCAGCGACAGCAAAGCTTCGAAAGAAGCGAAAGACTTGGATTTCAAGCGCATGCGCCGAACACCTCCAACCCGCCGTTCTGCAAAACCACGCGCTTTGCGCAAAACCCGCTTTCGAAAGACAAATTAGCTTGCGGGTGCGCAACGTGCGAATGCAAAAAGCCGTTTTCACAGTACGCCACGCCCTCGGGAAAGCACGTTTTCAAAAGCAAGTCCGCCTGCAAGAGCGAAGCCCGCTGTTCTTCACCCTGCGCGATTCCCTCGCGCAATGCTGTCGAGGAGGAAGTGAAAACGACGAGGAATGAAGAGCATAGCGCGAGAAACAAGACGATTGCCGCAACGAAATCCCAGGAAAAACTCACGATCACCGCACCTCCAGAGCCTTCGGCTCGACCTTCAAAACCCCTCCCTCGAAGCGAAAGCGGGCGGGGCAATCCAAAGAACGGTTCCCTAAAACCAGCTTTACTCCGCGCGAGGAAAAACCCTCAAAAGTCCTGCTGGAGAGGGCGTGCAGGCCGTCAAGCGAGAAAAAGCGGACGTAGGCGCAGGCGTTTGCAAGCTTTTGCTCGTCCGCGATTTCTTTGGAAAGCAAAACGCTTTTCTCCAATCCCGCCCGCGCTACGCTTGCGAACAGGGCGAGGAAAGCGAGAAGCGCTGCAAGCAAAACGAGAAACTCGGTTGAAAACTGGCTCTTGCGGACGCATTCCCTTCCCCTGCTTTTGCAGCCGCTCACCCGAACCCCTCCCGAATTACCGAAACCCACGCCATCCCATCGCCCCGCGAATAAAAGGTCGCGCCCAAAGCGATGTTTTTCCCGACCCACTCGGCCGAGGAAAGCGTGTGCGCCATTCCCGATTTCGAAATCTGCCTGTCAAAAATTAATTCCATCGACTTTCGCACCGGCCTGCCGTCCCAGTCGAGAGTGTGCGCTGCAAGGGAGTAACAGTGCGCGCAACGCGCGGGCTTTTTTTGCGAAAGCGTTTTTTCCAAAATTCCCCGCTCTTCGGAAGAATCGAATTCCCCGAACCACAACTCCACGCTTACGCCTTCCCTCGCAAAGCGCTCTTTCGCTTTCACCTCAAACAGCGCGAGGTTTTCCGCAATCGCCCTGCTGGACTGCAGTTCATCCGAGCCCTTGCTCATCGAAAACACTTGCGAGAAAACTTTCTTCAGCTCCGCATCGGCATAGTGCTTGCGCTCGAGGGAAACCAGCTCTGCAGATGAGTCGAGGGAAGATGCCGACGCTTTAGATAAGGTCAACGCCAAGACTGCGATAGTAAGCACGAAAAGCAGTGCGGCCGGAAACGAAACGAATGATTTCATCCTTGCGTTCTTTAATCCATTAGAAAAAAGGTCTTTTAATTCCATTGCGGTTAAAGCTTTTCATGAGGATTTTTGCAGCGGTTGCGGTTTTGGCTTTCCTTGCGCCTTACGCCCTCGCATACTTGGACCAGTCGTTCTCCATCTACGCGAAGGTAGCTGAAGACGGAAACGCGCGCATAACCGAAAAAACCGTGTTCTTCCTGGAAAACGACCTAGAGAAAGAGGCTTTCGATTACTACCTGCGGCTGGGGCAGACTACGCTGCTGGATTGGAAGAGGTTTTCGAAAAGCATAGGCTACCACTTTTCCGGCAAGGTCTCGACCTTGCGCATCGTGGCGAAGCACGAGTTCGACGTGCACCCGAACGCCGCGAGCGTGACGCTCGAGTACGACGCGGAGGAAATAATGCAGATGCAGCTGTTTTCCGCGCGAGCCACGAAATATACGCTCAACACGCCGCTGATAGCGCTGATATCTTCGAAAGGCGAGATCAGCCTCGGGAACAGCATGAGCTTCACGCTCGAAGTGCCCCGCGACGCGCAGGAAATAAAAATCTCTCCCGACCCGGGCGTGCTCAGGGAGAAGAACGTGATAACGTGGACAGGTCCCCTCCACGGAAAGTGGGATGTGGAATTCACCCGCGAAAAGAGCTTGAGCGACGAAGTCAACCAGTTTTTCGCCAAAAGCGTGGGAGATTTGCAGAAAAACTACTTTTGGGTTTTGCTGCTGGGATTCGCATTGGTCGTAGCAGTGAAATTCATGCAGAAGCCGGAAGAAAACGGAAAGTAATAGCAGAAGGCAAAAACTATTGGAGCTTTTTCCCTGCATTCTGCGAACTAGCGAAAAGCTGCAAAAGTTCTCGATTATTTCCGCTTTTCGCTATAAAGCCTGCGCTCATTGCGCCGCACGCTTTAGGCGGATGCGCGTTCTTTCCGGAATTCCTTCAAAAACATTTTCTCCTCGTCGCTGAACCCGAATGAATCCAGCGTTTCTGAAGGCAAAAGCAGCAGCGAACCGAAAGCAACGCGCGAAGGGCAGTGCATTTTCGCGGCGGCTTTCAGGGAAACCGATTTGACCATCTGCCTGTCGCCCTTGCTGTTTCCAAGCATTCGCACTATGGACGGGAATTGATAGCGGGAAAACTTGCGGTAGGGAGATTTTTTCGCCGACGCCACCCCGCCCATCGCCAACGCACGCACAAACTTGAGCATGCCCCAATCCTGCCTCTTTGAAATGCGCCCCTTGAAAACGTCGGCGCGGGAAAGCCAGTTGTAAGCCTTTGCAATCTCCTCGTTCGACTCGTACTCCGCGGGAATGTTTTCCTCGATCCACCGGTAGAACAGGTCGAAATCCCCCGGCTCCAGGCGCAAGCCCTCGTTGAACGAGTTTTTGAAAAGCGAGGAAAGCATTTTGAAAACGTCTTCCTCGCGCTCGCGTTGCGAAGGGAACCCGCTTTGCAGGTCAATTATCGCAGCCCGCAAGTCGCCCTTGCTCGAAAGCATTATTTCCTCGATCGCATCCTGCGAAAGCGGAAGCTTTTCCTTTTCGGCTATGCCATTCAGGATCTTGCGTATTGCGGTGTTGTTGATTTTCTTCAACTCTACTTTCGAGCATTCGGCGCGTATTTTCGAGAGCTTTGGGTCCCAAACGTCGTTCGCGCAGAGAAGCGTGGGCTGCGAGGCGGAAGAAAGCAGTTCCAGCAGCGCGGGAACCTCGCCCCTGTCGAAAACCGAATCCAAATCGTCTATAAGCAAAAGCCTTACGCCGGCAAGCCCTGCAGTCGTCCCCAGCCCAAAGCGTTTTTGCAGGCTTTTCTCGTTCCGAACGTCCGACGAGCCCGATTCCACCAGGATCCACCCGAATTCAATCGCAATCGCATGCGCCAACGCGGTTTTCCCCACGCCCGACGGACCTGAAACAAGCAAAGGCTTTTGTTTCTTGCCGCGGCTCCATTCCAAAGCCCATTTTTTCACCAAAGCCTTGGGCTCGTCGTTGCCCGCGATTTCATCAACGCTCCGGGGAGCGTACTTTACAGTCCACATCACGAAAAAAACCCGCCGCTTGAAAAGCAAAGGAAATAATTACTTTCCGCCTCAAATTAAAACCATGCTAGTCGGGTTGGTTGGAAAGCCGAGCGCGGGCAAGAGCACTTTCTTCAGCGCAGCCACGCTCGTGGACGTGGCTATTGCAAACTATCCTTTCACGACAATCGAGCCCAACAAGGGAATGGGCTTCGTGCGCGTGGAATGCATAGACAAGGAATTGGGAGTCCAGTGCAACCCGCGAACCGGGTTCTGCAAAAACGGCGTACGCTACGTGCCCGTCGAATTGCTGGACGTTGCGGGCCTCGTGCCCGACGCACACAAGGGCGTGGGCATGGGAAACAAGTTCATGGACGACTTGAGGCAGGCGGATGCGCTGATACACGTCGTGGATGCAAGCGGCGGCACGAACGAAAAGGGGGAGGAAGTGCCTGCGGGATACCACGACCCTGCGGTGGATGTAGAATTTCTTGAGAAGGAAGTGGATTTGTGGTTTTACGGCATAGTGCAGAGGAATTGGGGGAAAATCTCGAAAACGCCCTACAAAAGCACGAGCGAAATGCACGATGCAATAGCGCAAATACTCAGCGGCATAGGCGTCACTCCGTTCCATATAGAAACGGCGATACGCAAGACGGGCCTGGCGGAAAGGCAGATGCGCGACTGGGGCGAGGCGGACATACTCTCGTTCGCGAAATTCCTTCGCGTGCACACCAAGCCAATCATCATCGCGGCCAACAAGTGCGACAAGCCCCACGCTTTCGAAAACATCGCCGCGCTCAAGAAAGAATTCCCGCACTTGAAAATCATCGCCTGTTCGGGCGTCGCCGAAATGGCGTTGCGCAAGGCTGCGCGCGACGGGGCGATAGAATACTACCCCGGCGATTCAGACTTCAAGGTTTTGAAAGAATTGAGCGAAGCGCAAGGCAAGGGCCTGGAGTTCATCCGCCAGAACATACTCAAGAAATTCAGCTCAACCGGCGTGCAGCAGGCTCTCGACGAAACGGTGTTCGGAATACTGAAATACAAGGCTATATTCCCCGCGGGAGTGAACAAGCTCGAAGACCAGCACGGAAACGTGCTGCCCGACTGCTTCCTTTTGCCGGGGGATGCGACTGCGCTGGACTTTGCGTTCAAACTGCACAGCGACATCGGCAGCAATTTCATCAAGGCTATTGACGTGAAAACGAAGCAGCTAGTCGGCAAAGACCACGTGCTCAAGCACAGGGATGCGATCGAAATCGCGTTCGCAAAGTAATCAAACCAACAGCGTTATCCGGCTAGTCCACCCTTCCTTCAGCTGCACTCGCTCGACCGAGATTATTTTCTTGCTCTCCAAAAGCTTCATGTGGTTGCGCAGCGTCCGGTCGGTCATCCCTTCGCCCTCGAGGATCCGGTAGACTTCCCCCGAAGTCGCCGCGCCCCCGCTTTGCTTCAGCGCGGAAATTATTTTCTCTTCCGTTTCATTCAACCCCTGCAGCCGCTTTTGCACCGAAGGGTTTTCCTTCAGCATCTCGAAATCCCGCTTTTCTATCTTCTGCGAGCCGCGCGCCTCGGCGTTTTTCCCGCACTGCCATAATGCCTCTATTGCCACGCGCGCGTCTCCTCCGAGCTTCGAAGCGTATGCGGCGATCAACGCAATCGTTTCATCGGAGCACGCGTCCGGCCGGAATGCGGCGCGAGCGCGTTCCGAAAGGATTTTTTTCAACGCGACCGGCGAATAGCGGGAAAACCCGAGCACCGAAGGCTGGAAGGAACTGCGCGTGCGCTCGTCCATCTTGCCCAGAAAATCCCGGTCGTTCGTAATGCATATTATCGCCGAAACGAAGTCGCCTCGCAGCAAATCGTAAATCACCGCATCCTCGCGGTTGTGCAAAAGCCTGTCGCACTCGTCCAAAGCAACAACGCACGACGCCTTCTGCAAGTGAAACTCCTGCGTAATGCGCAAAACAACCTCATCCGTCCCCAGCCCCCTTCGCGGCAAAGGCTCTCCCACCGCTTCTGCAATGCGCGCCAGCACGGAATTGCGGGTCGGGTTTTGCCAGCAGTTGACGAAAACCGCTTTCGCGGTTTGCGATTCCTCGTTGAAGCCGGAAAAAACTTTTTTCACGCAGGAAGTTTTGCCCGTGCCCGGAGGCCCGAACAAAAACAGGTTTTTCGCCTTCCGGCCTTCGAAAGCCGGCTTCAGCGAGAAAACAAGCTCGTTGAGCTCTCCCTCCCTTCCCGGCAGCGAGTCGGGAAGGAAACCCGCGTTCAGTGCAAGCTCGTTCTTGAAAACCATACTACAAAAAAAGCGGTTGAATTATTAACCGTTTTTCACAAAAGACTGTTTTCGGGGGGTTTTGAACCATGAAACAGGCTTCTGCGGGGCAAATCGCATTCATCGCGCTTGCGGCTATCCTGACTGCAGGATGCCTGGGGCAAACGCCCGCCACAGCGCCTTCACCATCCCCTTCGCCCGCAGCCTTCCCTTCGTTTTTATTGCCAGCCCCCGCTGTTGAATCACAACCTCCAACACCGGAGGAGGATGCGATAACGGAAAATTTGCTTCAAGCGCTTTCAGCCAAGAATTACACGCAGTTTACGGCAAACTTTTCCCTGCGGTTTAAGGTGAACTTCACCGAAGGCGTTTTCAGCAGTCTCGCAGGCATAGTGCAGCAAACGAGCGGGAAATACGTTTCCAAGCAACCCGCGTCTTTTTACGGCTCCGAAGGCGGGTTTGAGGCGTACAGTTACCTCGCGGAGTTCGAGACGGGCACGGTGAATACCACGATAGTCTTCAATTCCTACACCAGCGAAGTCGACGCGGTCGTCTTCGATTCGCCCGCTCTGCGCATCATCCAGGCGGCCGAACAGACGCAGAAAAACGGCGGAACTTTAAATACCACGTGAAGCAAACTACTACCATGACGCCTTTTCAATCCCGGCAAGCTTGGAAGCTCGGGGGATTCAACGATTGGATCGCCCTCACCCGCGCCGAACACGCCGCGATAGTGGCAATCGCCGTTTGCGCCAGCGAATTCGTGGTGGCGAAGCGCTTTGCGTTTGAAATGCTTTACCCCGCTTTGGGCCCAGCCCTGATTGCGCTAGGCGCGTTCGCGTGGAACGACTATTTCGGCATAAAAACCGACAAGGCGCTGAAGCGGGTCGAAAGGCCGCTGGTAAGCGGGAAAATCGGAAAGAAAAGCGCTTTTTACGCGTCGCTCGCGCTGTTCGTGCTCGGCTTGGCCGCAAGCGCTGCAGTAAACCAAGCTGCGTTTGCTATCGCAGCCCTTTTTGCAGCGCTGGCAATGCTCTACGACCCCGTACTCAAAAAATTGCCTTTGCTGGGCAACGCATTCATCGCAAGCTCCATGAGCATTTCATTCGTCTATGGAAACTACGCCATCGCAAGCGGACTCAACTATTTCGTCCTGCTCTTCGCAATCGTTTCATTCACCGCGGGGTTGGCGCGCGAGCTGGTTTTGACGCTGAGGGACGTCAAGGGCGACGTGAAGATAGGCGCCAGGACGTTTCCCATGGTTTTCGGGGCAAGGGCGACGGTAGTGCTTGCAATAGCTTTGTTCCACGTCGCGGTTGTAATGAGCCTGATGCCTTTCGCTCAAACGCAAAGCGTTGCATATGCCGTTCTAATCGGAATCACGGATGTTCTGATTTTAATTTCCGCCTGGCGCTTGGCGCTCGACCAACGCCCGCGCGCGTTAAAGAAAATAAGGAATTACACCCTCTACGCCCTGCTTGCGGGCGTAATCGCGTTCGCAGCTTTGGGCGCGTGACACCGCAAAAAAAAGAAGAGAACGGCTCAAAAACCAAAACTCATCAATTTGCTCTTGCAATAAAACAAGGGGGACCAGGAAGGTAATACGAGTGCTGGAAAGCTCAAACAAACTTGCAACAACGCTTTTTCTATTATCCCTCGCCATAGCATTGTTCGGCGCCTGGATATTATCCTCGAAAGCCGGCTTTGAAACGATAGGCCTGGTTTCCAACCCCACGGGAACTGTTTCCGCAAGCGTACAATCCACCATCGACATTTTCCTGAAAAATGCTACGGTGAACTTCGGCGCCGTTCAAGTCGGAGCGTCTTACGACACTTCGGTCAATTACAGCAACGCAAGCCAATTCCTCCTGCGCAACGACGGGAGCGTCAAGGTAAACGTGACGATAACCACAACATGGCTTTGGACCAGCGTGTGCGTTGCAAGCCATTTTAGGTTCAACGTGACGAACGCAAGCGGCAATACTTCAGTCCCGAGCAACTGCAACAACTACAACCAAAGCACGTGGTACAACATCCCAAATTCCGACGATTTGGAATGTTCACCGCTAATTTTTCCAAGCGGAGCGGTCTGCAACCTCAATTTTTCCGACGGCAACGACTACGCCAGGATAGACATTCAAGTCACCGTGCCAACAGGAGAATCAGCCGGCTCCAAGACGGCTACGGTAACGTTCACCGCATCACAAGCATAAAAAAAGCGGGAAAAACCGGAAAGCCTACAATACGTCCATCTTCCCGAATTTCCCGAGAGTCAACTGCAGCTTGTCCTGCCAGGTGTTGACATAGCCGTTAGTAATGCGGACTTTGCTTCCCTCCTGGACTTTGTCTATAGCCTCGTTCCACAACACCAACGAAATCGTGCCGGTGTCGTCCTTGAGAGTGGCGCTTGCAACGCGCAGCAGCCGCCCGTTCTTGTTGATTTCCCGCGGCTTTTCCATTCCCACAACCTCGGCCTCAAGCTCTACGTTTCCCGTTCCGGGAGTCAATTCCGAAATCTTCATGCTATAACACCATCCACATCTTAAATAGCAAAATACAAAATACCTGAAAGTCAATTGAGTTGGTTGTAAGCGAATAAAATACTTTTGGGTGCGCGAAATGTTCGACTTCAAAGCAAGAGTGGAAAAACTCCGGCAAAAAATGCGTGTGGACTGCGTGGTCATAGCGCAAGTCGCCAACCCCGAAGCCAACGCCTACTATTACTCCGGAACCGAAGAGCCGTTCCTCGCGTACGTCACGAAAGAAAAAAGCGTCGCTTTCACCGACGAAGACTTGAAGGAAAAAACGTTCCCCCAGTTCGACGAGGTTTGCCCCTGGAAGGAAGCCAAAGGCTTTTACAAAAAGTTTTTCCCAAAAAACAAGATCAAGAGCGTCGGCCTCGACTTTTCGACCGACGCAAACAGGGTGGGCTTCAGGCTCTTGAAGAAAAAGGCACGCGTGCGCGTGACCGACTGCTCCACGGAACTCGAAGGCCTGAGGGCAATTAAGGACGAACAGGAAAAAAAACTCATCCGCAAGGCGCAGGAAATCACGAAAGAATGCGTGCAGGAGGCCGTAGAACGCGGGGTGAAGGGAAGGACGGAAAACGAAATCGCCGGATTTCTCGAATACGCCTGCAGAAAAAAAGGATTCGCCCTCGACTCGTTCCCCCCGATTGTCGCAACGGCGCCCAAAAACGCCGTACCGCACGCCATTCCCTCACAGGCCAAGTGCAAGGACATGATTTTAATCGACTGCGGCGCCACGTGCTGGCAGTACCACGGCGATTTTACGACCACGCATTACGAAGGCAAGAGCAAGGAAATCAATGATGCAGTGGAAGCGGTGCGCGAGGCAAAGAAAGCGGCGGAACGCATCGCAAAACCGGGCGTGCACGGCAAGAAACTAGCGCACGCGGCAGAGAAAGTCATCAATGAATACGGATTCGAAAAGCACTCATTCAGGAAAGCCGGCCTCGCGCTTGGCCATAGTTTGGGGCTGAAAGTGCACGACGGCTTCCGCCTCGAAGATGTCACGCTCGCCAAGGGAATGGTGTTCACAATAGAGCCTGGAATATACGTCCCCAAGCGCTTCGGCGTGCGCTTCGAAGACGTCGTCTTCCCCTAAAAACAGGGGGCGCAAAAAGGGTTTTTAACTGCTTTCGACCTAATTCTTTCGCTAGTTTTGCTGTACAATCCTATTCTCAAAAGCGATGTTCCAAGGTGGTTTTAAATGGCTGAAGAAGAGTTGAAACAAGAAGAAGTTCCCGCGGAAGAAATCGAAGGCGAAGAGCTGAGCGATGAAGAGGCGGAAAGCGAAAACCTCCCGTTCCCCAACGCGCGCGTAGTGAAAATCATAAAGCAAAACATGAAAAATCCTCACCAAATAAAGCGCGACGTGAAAGTCCAGGCGAACATGCTTCTCGGAACCATACTCGGCGGCATAGCCCAAACCATGAACGAGGAAGAGTACTTCACGCTCAGCATAGAGCACTTCAACAAAGCCGCGAGAAAATACCGCGAGATCGCGCTGAACGAAAAGCGCATCCGCAGGATAAAGAAAGTGCTGGAAAAGCAACGGGCGGAGCTGGACGAAATAATCACCGAGATAGAGCTCGAACTCCCGCCGGACGAAAAGCCCAATTCGACATATTGAAAAGTTGAAAGCATGTTTTCTTTGGCGCGGTGCCAGCGCACCTTTCTTTTCGCAAAAGAAAGGGGCAAGGCGTGGTAGAAAATGGACGTTTCCAAGCTCAAGCAAGAACGCGATTCCGCAAGGAAGGAAGTCCGGACTATTTCCGTGGACAACCGCGATAAAATAAGCCAGCTGCGCGCGCACTTCGCCAAAGCGAGCGAACTCAAAGCATTGCGCGACAAGGAAAACTCGCTTGCAAACGAATTCCGCAAAAAACGCGATTCGCTCAAAGACCAAATCGTTTCTTCAAAACAGAAGCTATCCGAAATGCGCGGCAAAATGCGCTCCGAAGGTTCAGGGCGCAATCCCGCAGCCATTCAAGAGGAAATCGAGCGCATGGAATGGTTCCAGCAGACCGAAGACCTGAACGCCAAGGAAGAAAAGGAATTGTCCAAGAAAATAAAAGAACTGCTCAAGCAAATGCCGCAGGCGCAAGGCTTCCAACAGCTTCTGAAGGAATACTCCGCCGAGCGCGACAAGCTCAAAAAGCTCATAGAGCAGGAAAAGGGGTTTCACGAGAAAACGTTCGAGCATTCGAAGAAAGCGCAGGCTTCGCATGACGCCCTCATTGCGGAAAGCAAGAAAATCAGCGCGCTGCAGCAAAGCCTTTCCCAGACCATGGAACTCTTGAAGGCGAAGGAAGGCGCGGCAGTGGAAAAGCACGGAGAGCTCGTGAAAGTGGTGGGAGAACGCAAGCTTCACGAAATGGAAGAAAGGCAGAGGGAAATGCGTGACGAAGCGCGAAGGATGCAGGCGCAGCAAAGGAAAATCGAGGACAAGGCGCGCGCGATTTACGGCAGGCTGAAGGCGGGGGAGAAAATCTCGCGCGAGGAAATGATGGTCCTCCAGCAAAGCGGAATCCTCTGAATTCCCGTGGGCATTTTTAAATCTTTTAAACCGCCCGGCGGGTTTAAACGCCCCAATGCATAGATGCTTTTCAGAGGTGGGGGCAAAATGGAGAAAAAGAAAATAGGCAGCGTCGAGCATTACTACAACCGCTTGGGAGTGGCTGTAGTGAAGCTGACCGCACCCTTGACCGAGGGAGACAAGATTGCGGTGGAAAACTCGGTCGGGCAAAGGATTTTGGAGCAAATTGCGGACTCGCTGCAAATCGGGCACGACAAGATCGCGGAAGCAAAGGCGGGCGTGTCGGTGGGGCTGAAAGTCCTGCAGAAAGTCCACAACGGAAACACTGTTTACAAAATCTAACGGCAAAACGCCGCACAAGCTTTTTTAACGCGCGTAGCCGCATTTATTCGGTAATCTAAAAATGGCCATGGCAATCAAACCGACCGCACCACCCTACTACCTCGCATTCGGGAGGCACGGCGACAAGAGGGCTATTCGCAGGAGAAGGACTGCGGCGGCAGGGCAAAAACTGCCTAGGCTCAAAGGCCGCCAGGCGGACAAGGACGTCGAACTTACAAACCGCGGCGGAATCGAAGCAGTAAGGAGCGGGCCGCCGTTCAAAGGCGTTTCCTTCCGTTATGGCCTCCTGGTAGGCACTGAAAAGGTAAGAACGCTGCAGAGCGTTGCATTCAGAACGCCGGAATTGGGGTTGACAGGCAGGGAAACGTGGCCGGAAATCGAAGAGAGAATCAAAAACGTAACCAGGCGAATGTTCGGAAACAAGTACGGCGGGAAAGTCAGGATTTCGCAAAACCTGAATTTCAGTTACGGAAGCGACCCATACAAGCAAGCGGTCAGAGCAGCTATTAAAGAGAAGAGGCTGGTCCCGTTCATTG
>Ga0209542_10004564_pt1 | contig 28343 bp, 24 predicted proteins | sample RifCSPhighO2_01_FD_184028 | JGI IMG/M metagenome (GOLD analysis project Ga0209542, IMG submission 184028) | Soil microbial communities from Rifle, Colorado - Rifle CSP2_plank highO2_0.1 (SPAdes) (version 2) | ecosystem: Environmental > Terrestrial > Deep subsurface > Rock core/Sediment ...
CGTGCGAAATTCCGAGCGGGATATGGTAGGTGTCTCGATAGAACCGGATGAACACCTTCCGTCTCTTATTTTTCGGCGCCTTCAGGACCAGACGGTAGAGTCTCCGGCTGCGGAAAAGCTCGCCGCGGAGCAGGGGCCAGTTGCGGCGCAGCGCGTACAGGCCGCGGACGCTTTGGGGAAAGAAAGGAACTAACAACGGAAACTCGCGGTAAGGAGAGCCGTTAGCCCCCAGCCGCCCGTAATCCATGCCTTCTCCTTTTTGGATGGGAAAGAACTGCCTCCAGACGAAGGAGGATAGCGGAAAACTCGACAGCAGTCAAGACAGACAAAAACCCCCGCCGAGGCGGGGGGCTTCACCATCTTCTTATTACTCTCCAGTCCGGCGGTAAGGATGGACGTCCTCCGGCGCGAACCAATGGCTGATTTCGTGCGCGGCTTCCTCCGGCGTTTCCGAGGCGTGCACCAGGTTCTGCACCGCCCGGCCCTCGCGGTTGGCCGTGGCCGCCGAGTCCACCGAGTAGTCGCCGCGGATGGTGCCCATCTCGGCCAAGGCCGGCATGGTGTTTCCGGCCAATTTGCGGATCATCTCAATGGCGTGCGGCCCTTCGACGACAACTTTCACAACCGGCGCCGAAGCCATAAAATCAATAAGCCAGCCGCGGACGCGTTTTCCGATCTCGAACGGATCAGTCGTCCCCATCTGGGCCATGGTGTCGATGTGATATTTCTCATTGGTAGAAAGCGTCTTTCCGCCGATACGTGTGATCCACGCTTCGTCTTTCGGATAATGCTCATCCATCTGCGCTTTGGTCGGCTGGACCATTTGGAGCGCGATGATCTTTAAGCCGCGCTGTTCGACGCGGTGAATAATCTCGCCGATGAGTCCGCGGGTCACACCGTCGGGTTTGATCATAAAATAAGTTCGCTCGGATTGTGTTTGGCTGGACATATTGTGTCCGATGTTATCAGTTGCCGGACTCGGACGCAAGGACCTCGTTTTCTGTCTGGATATCAATTTTACCCCCATCGCTCGTAGCCAAAATATCGCCGTGAGTATCAGTGCGAAGGATTCTCACTCCGGCGTCGCGGAGAAGTTTGATCACGCGATACGCGGGGTGACCATAGGAGTTTCCTTTACCGGACGAGATAAGCGCGTTCTCCGGATCCACAGCCGCAAGAAACACGCGCGAGGTCGAGTATTTTGATCCGTGATGCCCGACTTTGAGGAGGTCAGAAACCAGAGTGGACGAAGCCGAGACCACGAGCTCTTCCTCTACCTCCGAAGTCGCGTCACCCATAAACAAAACCTCCGTCTGGCCGTAAACCAGCCGGAAAACGATAGAGGTGTCGTTCAGCCCGCCGCCCTCACCCGGGCCGGTCTCGGAAACCCGCCGACCGCTCCACTCCTCCAGGGGCCAGAAAAATTCCAAACGAGTCTCACCGAAAGAAACGACCTCTCCGGCGCGGGGCGTTTCCGTGTCAATGTCGCGGTTTCGAACTTCCTTCAGAAAAGATTCATGGACATCCGTAGTGTGCACCACCCCGGTCATCATCAGCCGACGAACCTGATAACGGCGCAGAATTTCAAGGAGCCCGGTTAAGTGATCGGCGTGCGGATGAGTGAGGATCAGGAGTTCAATATCCCGATCGTCCTTGGGAAGCGCCGCCCCGAGTTTCTGGATTACGCTCGTGTCAGGCCCGCCATCAACCAGGATATCCTCGCCGGTTGGCGTGCGGATGAGCGCCGCGTCCCCCTGACCGACATCAAAAAAAATGACGTGAAGTTTCCCGTCGTCGGCCAGGCGTCCTGGTCCGGTGGCCGTTCCCCAGGGCTCCAAGACGCTGCCCAGAGAGAGCACCCCGGCAATCACCGCTCCCGCCAGAATCCGCGAAAACCACCGAGACCTCAAAAAAGAACGAATCGTGCTCATAGATCCTTTTCTTCGGAAATGATCCATCCTTCGATACCCGGAGAAGACGACGGCGCCGGAGAAAGCCGCCGCCTGAAACGAGGGAGAAAAAACGGCAGAAGCAGCGCGGCGTAAAAGAGCATGGCGGCTACCCAGGAAATGCGTCCGGTGAAAAACTGGGCCGCCGGAAAACGGGAAAGCAGGTCGGCCGTTTTTTCAATGTATGAAAGAAGAATCGTCGCCGGAAAGGAAAAAGCCCGGCCGAGTGGAGACCAGACGATACCTCCGGCGGCGGCTAGAAAAGAAAAAAGCATGGCCCAGGGAACGGCAAAAATCACCAGAAGATTGGCCGCCGGAGCGACCAGAGAAATTTTGCCGAAGGTCGCGAGGATGATCGGAAAGGTCATGGCTATCGCGGAGAGCGTCTGAACGAACATCTCACAGAGCTTGTCCCAAAAATGCACTCCGGATTTCCGGGCCCAGCCGAACCGATCGGCCAGTGCCGGGCCGAGCCAGATCAACCCGGCGGAGGCGGCGAAGGAAAGAACAAAACCCAGATCGAAAAAAAGCAAAGCCGGATTGACCAGCAGCATGGCGGCCGCGGCGAAAAAAAGAGCGTTGGCCGTGCCGGACGGTCGGCCGACGGCCTGGGCCAGAAAAGGAAGTGAACCCATGATCGCCGCTCGGGCGACGCTGGCCGAGGCGCCGGTAGCCGCGACCAAGACGGCGAGAAGGGCCAGGGTGAGCGCCACCGTCAGGCGCCGTGGGACGGGCAACAGGGCCAGCAGTGAGAAAAACAGCACGGTGATGATGGCCACGTTGTATCCGGAAACGGCGACAATGTGGCTGATGCCCGTGGCTTGAAAGGCCGCTGTCTCCTCCGAGGGCAAACGACGATCTCCGAAAAGCAGACCGGCGGCCAGCGAGGCCTGCGGTTCGGGAATATGACTGTTGATGGAGCCGACCATCAGGTCTTTCAAGCCATAAACCGCGGCCAGCGCCTGATTTCCGGAGTTTCCCGACCGGACGACCGACAAAGGCCGTCCGCACTCCGAGAAGACGCGCTCCCCGAGTAAGGCGCGCGCCTGGTCAAATCCCCGGATCACGCCGGGCCTTTCAATCTGGCAATTGATTTTTAGAAAATCGCCGTAGGCATAGCGCGGCTCAAGCGGAGCGCGCATCAGCAGCCGTCCTTGAGCCGAACCGCGGTCGGCTGTTCGCACCTGGACGACCACCCGTTGGTACGACTCGCGAATCTGCGGCGGCGCGACGATTTCCCCCTCGAGGCGGACGGCCGACGCTCCGTTCCACCAGGCGATGCTACCCGTGGCTGAGGCGTCCGCAAAATAATCAAACCGCAAAAAACCCAGGATGGCCGCCAAAAAAATCAGCGCCGGAATACGAATGGCTAATCGTTTCCAGCCGAAAACAAGCGGCGTCAAACCAAGAATGGCGGCAAAAAGAAAAATCCGGCCGCCCCCCAAAGTATTGAACGGCTGAAGCGAGTGCAATCCGATCCCCGCGGCAAAAGCGATGATAACCGCCAAAAACTGCTTGGACGGACGCTCCTCCAGATAGCGCGCGATCCCCATACCCTTCCATCATATCAAAAAACGTCCGACTGTTGCCGGACGCTATTCCACCGTCACCGTCTTGGCCAGATACCTCGGCTTGTCCACGTCCAGGCCTTTGACCACTCCCATCTCGTAGGCCAGGAGCTGGAGCGGAATGGCGGTGAGCAAGGGGGTTAACAATTCGTCGGTGTGGGGCACAAAAAATGTGTCCGAGGCCGCTCGCCTAATGGCCGGGTCGCCGGCGGTGGCGATGGCCAATACGCGCCCGCCGCGATTGCGTATCTCTTCGATATTGGAAATTGTTTTCTCATACACCGAATCCCGCGGAACAACGACGATCGACGGCGTTTCCGCGTCCACCAGGGTCAGCGGCCCGTGCTTCATCTCTCCGGGTGGAAAGGCCTCGGCGTGGATCTGAGCCGCCTCGCCGATCAGATGAGCGGCGTGACGGGCGGCGGCCAAACTCATCAACCGCCCCAGGCAGAGAATGGTTCTGGATTGCGCGTAATTCCGGGCTAACTCTCTGATCTCTTCACGCCTCTCTAGAATCGAGCCGATCTGTTCCGGAATTCTCTGCAGATGGGTGGCCAGCCGGCGCCCTTCCCCCAGGGGCATGCCCCGCAGCCGACCCAAAAGGAGAGCCAGCAAAGCGCAAGCGGCGGCGGCTGTCGTGAAAGTCTTGGTATTAGTCACGGCGATTTCCGGACCGGCATGGATGAAAATGCCTCCGTCGGTTTCCCTGGCGATGGTCGATCCGGGACTGTTGCAGATGCCGTAAACCTTAATGCCTTTGCGAGCCACTTCCCTCATGGCGGCGATGGTATCGGCCGTCTCTCCGGATTGGGAAACGGCCACGACCAGCGACTTAGGCGGGATCAGACCCCGGCTATGGCGGAACTCCGAAGAAAGTATGGCTTCGGCCGGAATGCCGGCGATTTCCTCGACCATGGTTTTCCCGGCAAAGGCCGCGCTGGCCGCTCCACCGGCGCCCAGAAAAATCACCCGCTGGATGTCGCGCAGTTCGGCATCGGAGAGGTTCAATCCCTTGAGCCGGGCCGTGCCCTCGTCGGAAAGCAATCTGCCGGCCAGACACTTCTCCAGCACCTCCGGCTGTTCCATGATCTCTTTGATCATGTGATGGGGATGGTCCCCTTTCTCGAATCGTTCAATGTCGAGCGCGACTTCTTCCACCTCGCGCTCCACCCACTGGTTTCCCAGGGTAAGAGTGGTATAGCCCTGCCTAGAGAGACGAACCAGCTCTCCATCGGCTGGATAAATGACCCGCTTGGTAAAAGGAATGATCGCCGCCACTTCCGAGGCCACGTAATATTCCTCATTCTCGCCAAGTCCGACCACCAACGGGCTTCCCTGGCGCGCGGCCACTACGCTGTTGGGCTGGTCGCCGGCGACCACGGCGATCCCGTAGGTTCCGCGGCAAAGCCGAAGCGCCTGACGCACCGCCTCGCCCAGATTCTGTTTGTAAAACCGTTCGATGAGATGGGCCAGAACCTCGGTGTCCGTGGCCGACGAAAAGACATGGCCCTCCTCAAGCAGTCGGCGCTTCAAGGGAATATGATTTTCGATGATGCCGTTGTGGACCACGGCAATTTTCCGCCGGCAATCTAAATGAGGATGAGCATTGGTTTCCGACGGCTGACCGTGAGTGGCCCAGCGGGTGTGAGCAATGCCCAGGAACCCCGGAGGCGGCGCCGGGGCTAGTTTGGTCTCCAGTTCCCTGATAGTACCGCCGGTTTTTATCGCCTGAATGGTTCCTCCTTCCACTGTGGCCATTCCAGCCGAATCATAGCCCTGGTACTCAAGGCGCTTGAGCCCCTCAAGAAGAATGGGGGCTGCCGGCCGATTGCCGATGTAGCCGATGATTCCGCTCATAATGTCTGCCTAGCAAAACGCGGTGGTTTTGTCCACCGCGCTAGCCGGAGACGATCGAGATAAGTCGGCCGGGCACATAACGCACGGCCTTTGGTTCTTTTCCTTCCAGCCATTTCCTGACTTTCAGAGAGGCCAAGGCCGCAGCCCGCACCTCGTCCTCTGAGACGTCGGAAGGGAGCCGGAGCGTCTCCCGCACTTTGCCGTTGATCTGGACGACCACCGTCATCTGTTCCTCCCGCGCCAGCCCAGGATCGAAAACCGGCCACTTTTCGCGGGCCAGCAGATCTGAATGCCCCAGCCGCTCCCAAAGTTCTTCGGCTATATGCGGAGCGAAGGGATGGAGAAGTTTGAGAAAGGTTTCAAAAACGTCGGGACTGACGCTCCCCCGCGCGGACAAATGATTGACCAAAATCATCATGGCCGAGACAGCCGTGTTGAACTTGAAGGCCTCGATGTCGTCTCCGACTTTTTTTATGGTCTGATGCAGCAAGCGAAGCGTTTCCGCGCCTGCCTGCCGGCCAGGCAGGTCCGGAGGTGGCGCCTCGGACTCCTCGGCCCGCTCGCCGAGCGCGGCCACCCTCTCCAGAAACCGCCGGACCCCGACGATTCCCTTGGTCGACCACTGGAGCGTCTCGGAAAATTCTCCGCCGAACATCTCGAAAAGGCGCATAGTGTCGGCGCCAAATTCTTCAACCACTTCGTCGGGATTGACCACGTTTCCCCGCGACTTGGACATCTTAGCCCCATCCTCACCCAGTACCAATCCCACGCTGCGCAATCGGCTCATCGGCTCTTCGAATGAGATCTGATCCAGATCGTGGAGCGCCATGGTGACGAACCGGGCATAGAGCAGATGAAGAACGGCGTGCTCGGCGCCGCCAACATAGAGATCCACCGGGCACCAGACGGACGCGGCCCGAGGGTCGAAAGGCCGCCGCTTTTCATTCGGAGAGGTATAGCGGAGAAAATACCAGGACGAATCCACGAAGGTGTCCATGGTGTCTGATTCGCGGCGGGCGGGTTTATCGCATTTGGGACAGGAAACATCGTGGAATGATTTGGAACTGGAGAGAGGCGATTCTCCCGTAGGCCGAAAATCCACGTCGTCGGGAAGCGTCACCGGCAGATCTTTCTCCGGTACCGGAACTTCTCCGCAGGACTGGCAATAGATAATAGGTATGGGCGCGCCCCAATAGCGCTGGCGGGAAACCAACCAATCGCGCAGATGGTAGTTGACCTGCCGGCGGCCGCGGCCCGCGGACTCGAGGGCGGCGGCGATCTTCTGCCGGGCATCAACGGACGTCAGGCCGGAATATTCTCCGGAGTTCACCAAAATGCCTTCTCCTGTATAGGCACCATCTTGTCCTTTTCTTTTCTTCCCATGATGTATTGCTTCATGTCTGGCCTCGGAAACTTCATGCGGCGGAGAAATGACGAACTTCATATCCAACCCGTATCGTTTGGCGAAAACGAAATCCCGCTCATCATGCGCCGGCACCATCATCACCGCGCCCGTGCCGTATCCCATAAGCACATACCCGGCGATCCATACCGGCACCTGCTCGCCGGAGAGCGGGTGGATGGCCGCTGTGCCCAGAGGCACACCTGTTTTTTCTTTCTTCAATCCGGTGCGCTCCAGCTCGCTCTTGTCGCGCACTTCCCGGCGATAGGCCTCCACCGCCTTGCGTTCAGACGCTGAAACCAGGGAATCAACCAGCGGATGTTCCGGAGAAAGCACCACGGCCGTCACCCCCAAAAGAGTGTCGGCTCTGGTGGTGAATACCGGAACGTCGAACTCGCCTTCCCTGATTTTCATTTTCGCGCCGCGGGACTTCTCGGTCGCGTCCTTGCGCAAGCCCCGGAAATTGACCTCCACCCCCTCGGACCTGCCGATCCAATTTCGCTGCATGGACTTAATCCGCTCCGGCCAGTCAATTTTCTCCAGTCCGGCTAAAAGCCGGTCGGCGTATTCGGTGATTTTGAAAAACCACTGTTCAAGCTCACGCAGCGTCACCGGGTTTCCGCAGCGCTCGCACTTCCCGTCGAGTACCTGTTCGTTGGCCAGCACCGTGCGGCAGGACGGGCAATAATTGACGTTGGCCTTGGCCCGGTAAGCCAGCCCTTTTTTGTAAAGCTGCAAAAACAGCCATTGCGTCCAGCGGTAATATGCCGGGCTTGAAGTGTCGATCTCCCGCGACCAGTCGTAGGAGAATCCCAGACTCTTCACTTGCCGCCGGAAATTTTTTATGTTTTCCGCGGCCACTTCCTTGGGATTGCGGCCGACCTTGACGGCAAAATTTTCCGTGGGAAGACCGAAGGCGTCCCAACCCATGGGGTAGAGCACCTCGTATCCTTCCATCCGCCGCTTGCGGGCGACGATGTCAGTAGCCGTGTAGCCCTTGGGATGGCCGACGTGAAGCCCGGCGGCCGAGGGGTAGGGAAACATGTCCAGGATATAAAACTTTTTCCCCGGCTTTGGCTGGCCGATCCGAAAGACGCGCTCGTCATCCCAACGCTTCTGCCACTTTTTCTCAATGACTTGGTGATTAAATTTCATAAGCGGAATCGTTGCACCTGGTCTTCCAATTGATCCAGCCGGATCTCCTGCTGATCAATGGCCCGATCGATGGCGTTAGTATGCCGACGCAGATCTCGAATGCCCGAGGAAACGACATAAATCCAAACGAGGATCCCGACGATCATGATCCCCAACGCCAATATTCCGATCTCGCGAGAAATCCGGCGCTTCCAAACTGACGATCTATCCTTGGGTTGTTCTTTAGGCATACGACTGTTTCATTCTAGAGCCACCCATCACTTCAAGCAAGACCAAAAACACGGCCGACGGCCGTGTCAGAGAGGCAGAGGTCCAAAATTATGACGCGTCAGCAATCGCCGGCTCCCCCGATCTGGCGTTCCATTGCAGCGGAATCTGGCGGCGATAGCGGCGGAGGCCAAGAAAAAGCGATTTCTGAAGATACTCTGGGCGGCCGGTGTAGGACTGGATGAGAGTGGCCGTGTTCAGTCTAAAATTAGTCTTGAGAGAGACCAGGGTGCCGTGGACCGTGGTCGCAGGAGAACCGTTGCCGCCGCGCACCGGCGCCGGGAGACTGCGGGGAAAGTTGCTCCGAACGTAAGAGACGGCGTAGACCGCTGCTTTGCGAACCGCTTCGGCAGTCAAAGGAGATCCCCGGCCGCTGACGCTCTCCGGAAAACTGGTAGTTTCAGCCGCCAGAACCACGAAAGAAAATTCGTGTTCCATTCGGACCATGACTTTTTCAAAACCGCGGCCAACAGCGTCTCCGACTTCGACCGCGCTGTCCAAGGCCGGGCTCCAGGCCGCGGCCGGGACAATCGACATAAACGAAGCGAAGAGAAACAAAAACGTCCCAAACCACAAAGAGGTCAGGGCGTCCTGCTTCTCCGGAAAGGCAGCGGCCAGTACCCCCCAAGCGGGGTGCACGGCAACCTTTTTAGACGACTTTCTCGGTCGCTTAACCGCGGCCATATTTTTGTTTTTTGTTTTCGTCCCGCCTTGGCGGGACTTTTTATTTTGTAAATCCAGTATAACAGAAAAATGACCTCCTGTCAACATCACTTATACCCAACCTTTAGATTTGATCGCCTCAGAAAGACGTTCTAGCGCGAGAATAAAGGCGGCGCGGCGGAAATCCACTCCATAGCGCAGGGCGCGCTCGCGGACCGCGACCGTGGCCTCGGACATGATGGTGGCCAGCCGCTCCAGGACCTCGGATTCGGGCCAGTGCGCGCCCGTCCGATTTTGTTCCCACTCAAGATAGGAGACGGCCACTCCGCCGGCATTGGCCAGGACGTCTGGAATAACAATGATTCCCCGCTCACGAAGGATGGCATCAGCTTCAGGCGTGGTCGGACCGTTGGCCAGTTCCAAAATCAGCTTGGCCCGCAGGCGCGGCGCGTTTTCCGCGGTAATCTGGTTCTCCAGAGCCGAGGGCACCAAGATGTCGCGCTCCCCGGTCAGGAGCTCGGCATTGGTGACTGTCTTGGCGCCGGGAAAACCCGCAACCGACCCAGTCGCTTCCTTGTGACTCGTGACGGCCGCGACATCCAGTCCGTCTTCTTTGATGATCCCGCCCTTGGAATCCGAGACGCCGACGACCAAGTCGCCGCCTTCGGCCAGAAGACGAGCAATCCACTGCCCGGCGTTTCCAAATCCCTGAACAGCGACTCGCGCGGGCGACGGGACGTCTCCGGCGGCGCGAATCGCTTGAAGCGCATACATGCCGCCCTGCGCCGTGGCTTTATTTCTGCCTTCTGACCCTCCGGCCTCAATCGGCTTGCCGGTAACCACACCCGGATCGGCAACGCCGCGAAGGCGTGAAACCTCGTCCGCGATCCAGGCCATCTCCTCTGGCCCAGTCCCGACATCAGGAGCCGGAACATCTTTTTTTGAACCAATGATGTCATCAATCGATCGGATAAACGCCCGCGTCATTCTCTCGCGTTCCCCGAGGGACAATTTTTTTGGATCCACTGTTACTCCGCCCTTTCCCCCGCCAAACGGCACATTCACCACCGCGGTTTTGATGGTCATCCAAAAAGCGAGCGCCATGACCTCGTCCATATCCACGGCTGGATGATAGCGAATACCTCCTTTGTACGGTCCTCGGGCATTCGAGTATTGAACGCGGTAACCGGAAAATATCCGCGACGCTCCGTCATCCATCTTGACCGGAAAGGTTGTTTCCACAGTGCGTTGCGGATGGCGCAGGATTTCAAAAACAGCGGGATCGAATGCGATCACCGCCGCCGCGTCGTCCAATTGTTTCATCGCGTTTTGAAACGCAGACATATCCCTGCTCTCCTCTTTCCAATTACGAGAGATGGGGGGATTGGAATTTTTTCGCAGTTGCGCTGTTTGAGCCGAACGAAGTGAGCGAGTTCGCAACTAGAAAAAATTTCATCCCCGAGTCTCGAGCCATTTTTCCGCGTCTATCGCCGCCATGCAGCCAGTGCCAGCGGCAGTGATGGCTTGACGATACCGATGATCAGCGACGTCGCCGGCGGCGAACACGCCGAGAACCGAGGTTGCAGTCGTTCCGTTCTTGGTCACGACGTATCCTTTGGCGTCGAGCTCGAGCTGGCCGGAAAAAATCTTGGTCGCCGGCTCGTGGCCGATGGCCGCGAACACGCCGTCAATTTTCATCTCCGAGACCGCGCCGCTCACTACGTCTTTGAGTTTAACTCCGATCACATGCCCGGCTTCCGCTCCCAGGATGTCCTCAACCAGCGTGTTCCACAGAAAGACGATCTTCTCATTCTTCTTCGCCCGATCCTGCATGATCTTGGAAGCGCGGAGCGCCTCGCGGCGGTGGATGATGGTCACTTTGGTCGCGAACTTGGTCAGAAACATCGCCTCCTCAAGCGCCGCGTCTCCCCCGCCGACCACGACCACTTCCTTGCCTTTGAAAAAAAATCCGTCGCAAGTGGCGCAAGCCGAGACGCCTTTGCCATAAAGTTTTTTTTCATTCTCAAGACCAAGCCGCTTGGCCGTGGCGCCAGTCGCAACAATTACAGACTCTGATTCAACGGTCATCCCATCAGCGATAACGATAAACGGCCTCTTCGAAAAATCCACCGCTCCCACCGCGCGATCCTTGGCGCGCGTGCCGAATCGCACTGCCTGATCCCGAAAGATGGTCATCAACTCCGGACCGAGAATCCCCTTGGGGAACCCTGGGTAGTTCTCGACATCCGTGGTCGTCATGAGTTGCCCTCCCGGCTCGATGCCCATAAACAAAAGCGGCGAGAGATTTGCTCTCGCTGCGTAGAGTGCCGCTGTCCAACCAGCTGGACCACTTCCGATTATGACTACCTTCTCCATATTCAACTCAATGCCGAAAGTTTTTCTTTGAGCTTGGCCTTTTGCGTCACTCCAACTAACTGCTCCGCAACCTGCCCACCCTTGAAAATCATAAGTGTAGGAATTGACATGATGTTGTACCTTTGGGCGATCGCCGGATTCTCATCCACGTTGAGCTTGCCGATTTTGACGCTCGACATCTCGCCCGCCAGTCCCTCGACAATCGGCCCCTGCACTTGGCACGGCCCGCACCACGGCGCCCAAAAATCCACCAGCACCGGAGTCGCGGACTTCAGCACCTCGGCATCAAAATTTGCGTCGGTCAGAATGATTTCGGACATATCTCTTCTTCCTTACTTCCCCCGAGGACGGGATGTGCGGACGATGCAGCTCGGGTTGTTCGAGGCAGCGCCGGCAGGCATTGGACGATTGTGGTTGAGGACTGCCGGCGCGGTCTGACCCCGCCTTGGCGGGGGAGGAGCCGAGTTCCCGAGCAAAGAGACCGCGCACCCCATCCTCAATCTCACACCACAAACTTCCGCTCACGCCGCTCCTCGGAATAGATCTCAAGAACATCACCGACCTGAACCGCGGTTTTGGTCTTGATCTTCATCCCGCACTCGGTTCCTGCCCGCACCTCGGGAACATCGCGTTTTCCGGCCTGAAGCGAGGCGACTTCCCCCAGTCCCTCTTCGGCCTCCCCGCGGATGATGCGCACCCGGCCGCCCAAAACCGCCTTGCCGTCGGCCACCAGCCCGCCGACGATTTGCGCGTCCTTCTCGCTCCTGAAAATGGCCAGAATCTTGATCTTGCCCAGCGTCGTCCGGATGACCTCGGGCTGGAGCAGGGCCTCTAGCGCCGCGCGGACTTCCTCCAAGAGATCGTAGATGATTTTGAAAGTCTTGATAACCACGCCCTTCTCCGCGGCCAGGTTGGCCACCGGCTGCGGGATGAGCACGTTGAAACCCAAAACCGTCGCCTTGGCCGCCTCGGCCCGGAGCACATCCGCCTCAGTGACATTCCCAAGCCCCTTCCCGACCACGTTCGGCGCCACCTCTGGATGTTTGAATTTCTCAAGCGAGGTAATCACCGCCTCGAGCGATCCCAGCACGTCGGCGCGAAGGACCAGATTCACCGTAGCCACAGCTTTGGTTTCCTCGGTCTCGAGAACAGCGGCCCGGCGCTCGACGGTGGCCATCTTCTCCCCGGCCGCCTTGGCCGGCCTGACCCGCTCGAGCTCCTTGGCGTTCTCCGGAACTTCAACAATGTCGCCGACCGAAGGGGCTACCTTGATCCCAATGATGCGTACCGGTGTCCCGGGAAGAGCGGACTTGACGATCGCTCCCCGGAAATCTTTCATGGCCCGCACCCGGCCGTAGAGCGAGTTCCCGACCGCGAGGTCCTCCCCCGCGCGGAGCGTCCCGGCCTGGATCAGCACCGTGGCCACCGGTCCCTCGCCCTTGTCCACGTGCGACTCGATCACTGTGCCCACGGCCCGGCGCTCAGGATTGGCCACGATCTTTTCCTTTTCCAAATCGGCGATAAGCAAAATGATTTCCAAAAGCTTGTCGATCCCGGCCCCGGTCTTGGCCGAGATGGGGATCATGGATACTTTTCCGCCCCATTCCTCGGGAATGACCTCGACCTCGGAGAGCTCACGCTTGACCCGTTCGGGATCGGCATCGGGCTTGTCAATCTTGTTGATGGCAACCGCGAAGGGAATGCCGGCGGCTTTGATGATGTTTACCGCTTCTTTGGTCTGCGGCTGGACGCCGTCGTCGGCGGCCACCACCAGAATGGCGATATCCGCGATGCGCGCCCCGCGGCTTCTCATGGCGGTGAAGGCCTCATGCCCGGGGGTGTCAACGAAGGTTATCAGGCGGCCGTTCTTGGTCGCCTGATAGGCGCCGATGTGCTGGGTAATGCCCCCGGCCTCGCCGGCCATGACATTGGTTTTGCGAATGAAATCGAGCAGCTTGGTCTTGCCGTGGTCCACGTGACCCATGACCACGATGACCGGCGGTCGGGCGACCAGTTTATCCTTTTCCTCGGCCTCAACGAGAGCGCGGATGCGGTCCTCTACCACCAGAGCCACTCCCGACTCTTCCTCTTCCCGTTCCACCCGGAAACCCAGATCCTCGGCGACGATGGAAGCCGTCTCAAAATCCAACCGCTCGTTTAGCGAGGCCAGGATGCCGTTCTTCATCAGCTCCTGGATGACCCGGGTGACCGGCAGGCCGAGCCGGAGCGCGAAATCACGCACCGTGACCACCGCCGGGATCTTCACCGGCGGAGCGGCCTCGGCCACTTTGCGCACGTCCTCGGCTATTTTTTCTTCCTTTTCCATCTGGCGCTTTTTCTCTATCTGGCGCCTCAGAATGGGCCACTGCTGGATGATCTTCTGGGCGATGCGGTCATCCACCTTGATGGCCCGCATGCCGACGTCAAAACCAAGCTCGGGGAGCCGAGTCTTCAACTCTTCCGGATGCATGCGCAGTTTTCGGGCGAGTTCGGTAACGTTCATAAGTCTTTAGTGTGGCCACTCTATATGATCCGAAGCTCTGCGTCAACGGAAAGTGGTACTATATGAACGCCTATGGACGGCTTCTTGCTTGTAAATAAACCACCCGATTGGACCTCGCACGATGTAGTGGCCTACATTCGTAAACTTACGGGTGCGCGGAAGGTAGGACACGCGGGGACCTTGGATCCGCTGGCCACGGGGCTTCTTATAATAGGTATTGGTCGGGCAACAAAAGAACTCGGCCGGATTCTTGGATTAGAAAAAGAATATGAGGCAGTCATTCGTCTCGGCGCGCGGAGTGATACTGATGATAGGACGGGCAGAATCGAGACTGCGGATGTCAGACGAAAGACGTCAGAACACGATGTCCGCACGGCACTCGAGAAGTTCGTTGGCGCCATCGAACAGCTTCCGCCGATATACTCGGCTAAGAAGGTGGGTGGAAAAAAGATGTACGAGCTGGCCAGGCGCGGGATCGAGCCGCCGCGAAAACCAGTCCGTGTCATCGTTCATCAGATTGAAATGCTTTCCTATCAGTGGCCGCTCGCCAAAATCCGCGCCCGGGTCTCGTCCGGCACCTATATCCGCGCGTTGGCCCGCGATATCGGGGAAACCCTGGGCGTCGGCGGCCTGCTCGAGGAACTCGTCCGGACATTCATCGGGCCGTATTCGTCCAAAGACGCCGTCAACCCGCGCGATCTCGACCGCCAAACATGGACCAAACGCCTCATTGATTTATCCACATCTTGATTTTTTCCGGCACTGTTGTAGATTCTCTTGCATTGTCATAAAACCTTTTACGAATTACGAAATGACCTTCACCATCGGCGCCGGACTGCTCGTTTTCCTGGTTTTCCTCATTGTCACCTGGGCTATCAAACAGCAGGGGTAATAGGCCCTTTGCGCCCGCCTTGCCAAACTGAGACGCCTGTGATACGGTGCCACCAGCATTAATTTTATTACCGATTCGTCAGAAATCCGAATGCTCATCAAGATTGTCGCTATGGCCGGTAAGAGAAATAATTTCCTCGAAACTTCCCTCCCCTGCATCCGCGGGGGCGATTTCCTGTCCATCAATATCCGGAGGTAAGGAAAGCCCAGCCAACGACTCGCGAATGAGCGCTCGAGGTTCTCGGCGAACCATGAGCGTTTTATGTTGCGTATTATCATGCTGGCCGGGGCAGCGGCCATCGGCTGCGGCGCGGGGATAGCCATCGGCTATCTCATCCGCCAAACCCTGGCCAAAAACAAAGTTGACTCCGCCGAGGCCAAGGCGGAAAAAATTCTGGCCGACGCCAAAATCCGCGAGCGGGATTTTCTGATTCAAGCCAAAGAAAAAGGAATCCGGATCGTCGAAGAAGCCAAGCGGGAAGAAACGGCCCGCCGTCAGGAAACCCAGGAATCGCAAAAGAGAGTCGAGAAACGCGAGGCGCTTTTCGATACCAAGCTTCTCGATCTTCAGGATAAGCAGACTAAGGCACTGGAGAAAGCCAAGGAGGTAGAGGTTAAATTGGCTGAAATCCAAGAGATCAAGGATCAGCAAATGAAAAAACTCGAAACCGTGGCCAGCCTGTCCATCGAGGAGGCCAAGGCCGAACTTTTCCGTCTGACCGAAGAGACGGCCAAGGAAGAGCTGACCAACCGCCTGCGGAAAGTCGGGGACGAAAACTCCGAGGAATATCAGCGCGAGGCCAAAAAAATCCTGGGAACGGTTATCTCGAGGATGGCCTCCTCCCATTCGGCGGAAACGACCACCACCTCGGTCAGTCTGCCCTCCGACGACATGAAAGGCAGGATCATCGGCAAGGAGGGCCGCAACATCAAGGCCATCGAGAACCTGACCGGCACGGAGATCATCGTCGACGAAACCCCGAACGTCATCACCATTTCCGGATTCTCTCCGATCCGCCGACAGATCGCCAAGCGCGCGCTGGACAAACTGCTCTCGGACGGGCGCATCCATCCCGGGCGCATCGAGGAGGCGGTCGAGGAATCCAAAAAAGAACTGTCTCTGGAAATCATAAAGGCCGGCGACGAGGCCATGTACCAGCTGGGGGTCACCGGTCTCGATCCCAAACTGGTGCAGATCCTTGGACGGCTGAAGTTCCGTACTTCCTACGGCCAGAACGTGCTCCTCCACTCCATGGAGGTGGGAAATCTGGCCGGGCTCATCGCCAGCGAGATCGGCGCTAATGTCGCCGTCTGCAAGAAGGGCGGGCTTCTCCATGACATCGGCAAGGCCGTGGACCACGATGTCCAGGGCGCCCACCCGGAGATCGGCTACAACATCATGAAAAAATTCGGACTGCCCGAGGAAGTGGCCTACATGTCCATCGCCCACCACGAGGACAAACCCAAAAACCTCGAGGGTTGCGTGGTCAAAGCCGCCGACGCCATTTCCGGCGCCCGGCCCGGTGCGCGCAAAGACACGCTCGAGCAGTACGTCAAACGCCTGGAGGAACTCGAAGGCGTGGCCACCTCGTTCCCCGGAGTGGAAAAGGCCTACGCCATCCAGGCCGGCCGGGAACTGCGCGTTTTCGTCACCCCCAAGGCCGTGGACGACTTTGCCGCTTACCGCATGGCCCGGGACATCGCCAACCGCATCGAAGGCGAGCTGCACTATCCCGGCGAAATCAAGGTGACACTCATCCGCGAGACGCGCGTCATCGAATACGCGCGCTAAGCGTCAACTACTCACTACCTGCCTGCCGGCAGGCAGGCTCCCTACTCACTACTCCCTAACGTGAAGATACTCATCTTCGGAGATATTGTCGGAAAAATCGGCCGCCGCGCGCTCTCCGCCGTTCTTCCTGATCTGCGAAAAAAACACCAGCCGGATCTGGTTATCGCCAACGGAGAAAACTTGGCCCACGGCAAGGGCATCACCAGGTCAACAGTGGACGAGATGTTCGCCGCTGGAGTGGACATCCTGACCGGCGGCAACCATACTTTTGAAGGAAAGGAGGGTCCGCTTCTTCTTGGGGATCCGCTTTACCGCGGCCGGATCCTCCGCCCGGGGAATTATCCCGAGGGCGTTCCCGGTATTGGATTCGCGACGAAGGAAGTTGGAACGCGGCGGGTATGTGTGATAAATTTGCAGGGTCGGGTGTTCATGAAGGCGGCTGTGGATGACCCGCTGCGCGCCTTCGACCGCCTGCTCGCCGAGGCGTCGGCTTTGGCCAAACCGCAGATCGTAATGGTTGATTTCCACAGTGAAGCCACCAGCGAGGGAAACGCCTTCGGCTGGTATGCCGATGGGCGGGCGACGGCCGTCTGGGGCACCCACACCCACGTGCCCACGGCAGACGAGCGCATCCTGCCCGGCGGCACCGCTTTCCAAACCGACGTGGGGATGACCGGATTCGCCAGCGGGGTCATCGGGGTAGCCAAAGAGGGACCGATCAAAACCATGCAGACCGCTCTCCCGGTTGTCCACGAACTCCCGGATGAAGGACCGGCGGTAGCCAATGCCCTGCTCGTCGAAGCGGACCCGAAAACCGGGAAAGCGACCTCCGTCGAACGGATTCAGAGGTACGTTGAAATTCGATAATTACTAACGAACTACGAACATAGATACGAAAATACGAACTGGTTGATTTTGTAATTTCGTACCTGTTCGTAGTTCGCAAGTAGTGCTATGAATAAAGCCGAACTCGTCTCGGTCATCGCGGAAAAAGCAGGCATCTCCAAGGCCCAGGCCGAAAAGGCCATAGAAACTTTCACCGATACCGTAGTCTCGATCTTGAAAGGCGGCGGCGAGGTGACCATTGCCGGCTTCGGCGCCTGGAGCGCCAAAGTGCGCAAAGGACGGACGGGGGTTAATCCGCAGAATCCGACTCAAAAAATTCAGATTCCATCGGTGACGGTACCCAAGTTCAAGGCGGGGAAGACGTTAAAGGATGCGCTGAAATAATTCTCAAAACCAAAAGACCGCGCCTCACGGCGCGGTCTTTTCTTTTTTCATTACGCATTCACCCACTCGACAACCTTCCCTACGACTTCCTTAGACGGAAAGAGAGTCGCTTCCTTTTGCGCGCGGAATTTCCATTCGACCGAATCCTTGGCAAGGGTCTTCTCGGAAACCACCAGCCGGAGCGGAATCCCGATCAAATCCGCGTCGGCGAACTTCTCTCCGGCCGAAGCGTCATCGCGGTCGTCGTAGAGCACATCCACTCCATGATGCTGTTCCAAATCACGGATAAGATCTTCGGCGGCGGCACGGACCTCGGGCTTCTTGCTCTTCACTTCAACCACCTGGACATCAAACGGCGCGATTGATTTTGGCCAGACAATCCCCCGCTCGTCGTGCGATGCCTCGACTACCGCGCCAACCATCCGCGTCGTTCCAAATCCATAACACCCCATCCAGACCTTCTGTTTTTTCCCCTCTTCATCTGTGAAGGAGAGCTCGAAAGTGTCGGCGAACTTCGTCCCTAGATCAAAAATGTTTCCTACCTCGATTCCCTTGGCTTCGGAGAGCGTCTTTCCGCACTTCGGACACTCGCCGCCCTTTTTGAATTTTGAAATCTCTTTATTTTGCGCAAAATCACAAGAGCCGCAGATGACTAACGCGTCCTCCCCGGCCGGAGTGAGAATATGAAACTCATGCGAGTACTTCTCGGTAAACGGTCCGCCCGAGGCCTCGGTCACCCGAATCTCCATCCCCATGCGGTTCATGATTTCATTGTAGGCGCGGATGGCTTCGGGGTAGAACGCCTGCAGTTCTTCATGATTGCGATGGAATGAATAGAGGTCTTTCATTCCAAACTCTCGGCCGCGAAGCACGCCTGACTTGGCTCGCAGTTCGTCGCGGTATTTGGTTTGGATTTGATAGAGGTGGACCGGCAGATCTTTGTAAGATTGGACGAATCTGGCGACCAGCGGGGTGATAACCTCCTCGTGGGTGGCCCCCAGAGCGTACTCCTTTCCGGTCTGGCTTTTGACTTTGAAAAGCACATCCATGGTCTTCCAGCGGCCGGTCTTCTCCCAGTTTTCTTTGGGATGAAGCGCGGGCATGAGCAGCTCCTGCGCTCCCAGGTTTTCCATCTCCTGGCGAACGATGTTCTCCACCTTGCGCAGAACGCGCAAACCCAGCGGCAGCCAAGTGTAGATGCCAGCCGAAAGCTGTTCGACAAAACCGCCTTTTAGCAGATACTTGGCATTAGCCGATTCGGCGTCGGTCGGGATCGATTTTCTTGATTTTCCAAACAACTTGGAATATCGCATAAATGGCAGCCCTTCGACTCCGCTCAGGAAATAAACAAACCTATCCTACCAACACGCTCTCTCCTTGACAAACTCAGATAAACTCCCTATCATCCATCGTTGTTCCACAACCCCGCCACAGCGGGGCAGGAAGGAGGAGGCGGTGGAATTTTACGAACACCTGGAACGACTCAGGGAACGTCAGCCGGGAGCCGTGAAAGAAATCCTCCAGGAGGGCCAGAAACGCCTCAAGGGGGACAATCCCGAACTGTTCGACTCGGTCACCCGGCTCGTGGCCTACGACATTGAGTCTTCCGTACCCATCGACAGGACGGCCGCGATCCTCATGGCCGCAATCGAAGCCATGGAACCGCTCCCGTTTTTGAGCGATCTGGATTTTCGCCGGCAAAACGCCGAACGCCGGCGGAATATCGCGGGATTCCTCAACGCCGAGGAGATTTTCCTGGATAACCGATGGCCCGGACTGTTCGAAGCCATCCAGAACGCGGCGGCCAGCCAGAGCGTATCGCTCAAAGATATGCATTGGCTGCGCAGCGCCGTGGCCTTGGTCTCCCGGACCGCCCGCTTGAAGTGGCGCGAAGAACGCCGAGGACGCGAGGTCGAGCGCAAACGCGCGCTCCTTCACTAGCCATTACGCTCGCCTCAACGCCAACGTCCCGCCCCCACAGGGAACGGGACGAATTTTTTTGTTAACGACCAAAATTTCGGAGCGAACGCGAACGATATTTTGTGTCAGTTAACAATCCCGCCGCGGGAGAGTGGCGGGATTACTGTATGTTACGCAGCGCGTCTCTTTACTTCGGCCGCCCTGTGAAGTCGATTTCGAATCGACCTTCTGGCGAACTCATGGAACGCCTCGATATTTTCCATTCCCTTCCCGGGAGTTTGGTCCCGGAAATAACCCATTTGCTCAAGCAGCGGCTTCACAAATTCTTCCCTGACTCCTTCTGTAAGGTGCTGTGCTTCCTTGCTGGAGATTTCTCCCTCGGTCTCAAGCTGTTCGACGATAAGGTCAACATATCGTTTCGCCGCCTCGACATCGCCGGTCTGCATCTTCATCTCCAAAGCTGGTTGATCTTCTTCCACGAATTCTTCGGGTGATCTCATTGTTTCAGGCATATTTGTAATCTCATTAATTAATGTTTCCAGTTTATACTTTCATTCCCATTTTATCAACCCCATCCGCGTAATCCGCTCACATCCGCTTAATCCGTGTCAACAAAAAAAATACCGCCGTTCCGTCGTGAACAGCGGCTAACGCCGGAGAATGAGCGCGGAGGTCGGCGGCGGATGGATGTCGGAGAGCGTCTCGTTTTCTTCATCCGACCAGCGAAGACGCAGGCCTGCCTGCCGGACAGGCAGGTCGCAGTCGAACCATTCCGGCCAACAGGCCAGGGGCAGAACTTCGATGTCTGTCTGGCAGATCTGCGAACCGAGGCAGTAATGCGCCGCCTCCACCCTTCCGAACACTCGAAGCGTCGGAATGATGATTGGCGCCGAGGCGGTTTCCGCAACTGGCGGTCTCTCTTCCTGCGCCATCGTCTGACAGCGCAGATCGATGAACCCCATTTCGAACAAGGCAAGGCCGCAGAGAACTCCGAGTGAGATTCCGACGGTCGTCACTCGCAAGACCGGCCTGTAAAACCAGCGGTTGATCTTTTCCCGCAACATCCGTCTTCGACTGAGGAATCCGCGACGGATGAGCTCACGCAAGCGAGCGTTTTCATTCTCGAGGTTCCTCAATCGGCCGAGCAAACTCGGCAGACCGTCGCGGTAGGGGTCCCGACTGCCTCCCATTTCCATTCCCTCCTCCTTTGATGAACGGATACCTGTTTCTTACCGAACATTACTCACGACGTCAATTGAGTCCGACTCCCTCAAAGCAGGGAAGAATGGGTATCGCTCTCCCGTTCTTGGTGATGGAAACGTGCAGATGCGGCCCGACGGAGTTTCCCGCTTCCCAAGGCGGAGCGCAGAAGGGGGGCGCGTAATTACAAGTGCTGGACCAGTAGTGATGTTTCCCGTCGCGTCCCCTCCAGCCCGTGAGCCGCCGCGCATCTCTTGTGTTGTACTCTCGGCAGCATTGCCCGCCGACACTCGCGATGGGGTCCCCGACATTCACCTGCGCGCCATCCGCTGCCAGGAAGTCGAAGACATGAACGATGGTGTAACGGAAACCGTCACCAAAGTTGATGATCACTCGATTACCGCTCCCGCAGGAAGCGAGACTGCCCGGCACGCAGTCCTCCTCGAACTTGACGTCCAATTCCACTTGTCCAGCGACTGGCGCTCGGACGATCTCTCCGAAAGATGCCGGTATGTCGAGTGAAATCACTCGATTAATCGACTTGGCGCCGATCCTCGGGTCGCCGCGTCCCCCGGGCGAGGTGTGATAATTGCAGGAAAAGGACCGGCCGGTGGGGGAAGGCATTGGCGGGCCGGCTTCGCAGTTGATTCTGCGGGAACGGATCTGCCTCGCGTAGTGGGCGCAAGCGCCGGGAACGCGAATCGATTCCGCAACCGACGCTTCCTCTAGAAACCCACTCTCAGCAACACCAGACAACTCGACTTGCTCGCGGACTTTTGGCGCGTATGGACGGACGATATCCGCCAGAAGCTTCAGCACCAGTGTCTTCCGGGCAGGAACTCTAAAGAACAGACCCGAGAACCGAACGGAACTCTCCCCCGCGCGGAGCGAGGCGACGGATTTTCCAACCTGCTTTCGACGCCGGCTGTCGAAAAGTCGAAAGTTCCGATAGGCGCCCCGATCGCTAATCCTGACCGAGGCCTCATCAACCTCGACGTCTTCAGGCAGCGATGAAGCGAACTTCAGGCGAGCGACCTCGACCTGCTGGCGTTCGATTCGGATGTTCGTGGTCACGGAGACGATGAGTCCGTCGACAATCTCCGCCTCCCCGCCACACCCGGCGCAGACAACCGCAAACCAGAGCAGCGTTTTCACGATAGTGCCCTCCTCGACGTTTTCTTACCCTATATTTTAGAGATTTGTCAATAATAAAAACGCCCGCGTGTGGAGGCGCCGCTTGCGGAGGGGAGAGAGAACTCATCACCGCACGCGACGCGCCCGCACCCAGGCGCACTTACTATTTAGATTAAACGCTTCCCGAATCTTTCCCCTATTCGCGCGAATATGCGCAGGTTTGTTCCATCTCTGAGCCCGTCAGGAATGATGAACTCGGGAATGGAGGGGACGCAGCTTGATAGTTGCGACGTCCCCGTCGTGCCTCGCGCGAACCGCGAGGACTTGGAAGGAACTACTCGCCAAATTGGACGTGAATTTCGAGCTCGGCTACGCCCTCCGTTGTCCAAACCCCGAGACGGAGCCCTTGACGTTCATCAACGATACGATCAAGTGATCGTCCTGACTCCTCAAGCATATCCGCGTAGACGGATAGCGTTAGTCCGGAAGATGGAACAACAATCATCGTTTGCGATGCGAGAGTGTATAGGGCACCCGTGCTGTGACGCACGTCCGATAGCGGACCACTCACTACAACACCTTCGCAGTCCTCGATCCAAAGTGAATCGAAGAAGTCTGCGAACGCCACCGGAGCCGCATATTCCGGATCATCGGGGTATCCCGGCGCCCGGAGGTCATCGAATCGATCCTCGAAGCTGATTTCTTCGATCGTCGTCGATTCACATGTGGAGAAGACCCGCACGGCGCCAACGAATGCGCGGGAATCGCCGAACGTGAGTGGCTCCGTATCCGTCTCGATTTGCACCATCTGCACACATCGATCGGGATTGGCCGGAGGCGACTCGATTTCGACATTACAGGCAGGTGAGATGACTGCCACGTCGATGTCGGAATCGGAGTCAGAGTCCGTGTCGGTGTCGCTATCTGCATCCGAATCCACATCTGCATCGGTGTCTGCGTCCGAGTCGGAGTCGACATCGCCGTCGCTGTTCGAATCCGAATCCCCATCGGCGTCGACTGGAGAAATATCAGGTTCCATTTCGTGGCTCCCTACCTCCTGATGCGATAGGAAGCATCCACTGACCGCGATTACCGTGAGAAGCATCCAGAACTTCATCATCACATCCTCCTTGGTTAGTCCCGATCTTTCGGGAGTGTTTGTTCTTGTGAACCTCGACCGAGTTGATCAAACGCCGAAATTCAGCATCAGATCACCTCGATCGAGATTGTTTCAAAGAACTTTCAATCTCTGAATTCACCATTTCTGATGAACTCGGTGATTGAGGGATGAGCAGAAGTGCGCATCCCCGTGCCTCGCGCGAACCGCGAGGACTTGGAAGGAACTAGTAGGCGAGTGTACAGCCCGCGACAGGCAGCGTGTCGATTGCCGTGATCTCCTCGCTGATACCGTCGCTCCAGGCGATGTCACCGAGGTCCAGACCGACGGTTACGCGATCATCCGTCGCGGCGTCACTTGTGTCCAGGGTGACGATGAAGGTCCGAGTGTGGTCGGCGGAATTGCTGCCGACAATCTCGGTCTCCTCGAACGAGTCGAAGTCGACGTCACCCATCGTGACACCGGCCAGGTAATTGTACTCGGCGAGGAGGTTACTCTCCATGACGCTGTCCTTGTACACCCGTACAGCGCGCGGCGCAGTCGTTTCGATCGTCGAGCCGACATCGAGGTTGAACCTCGAGATCGTCGCCGAGTAGCTGCCTTCGTTCATGGCGTTGTTCACCACGAACTTGGCGACGGTCTGCCTCGAAGAGCTTGACTGGGGTCCACACGGACTGTCCGCGGCCCGAGAGATCGTGATCCTGGTGCGGTAGATGGTGAAGACGTTCGCGAGAACATCCTCATCCTCCTCACCGAGACCATAGTGCTGTGATGGTCCGTCGATGGACTGACCACTGGACCGGCCAGTCGCCTGCACCGACACCGCGGGAACATCCGGTTCATCCATTCTGATCACCGGCTGGAACTGGTCTCCCGACCTTCCGCCGCCTTCCCACGATGTGACTTCCGCCGTGAGAGACACGGGAATTATCCCACCGGCCGGGACCTCCAGACTCAACCAATCGAAGACCGCTTCGCCCAGGTTGTTCAACGAGGCAAGCGTGCCGCCGATCTGCGCGCCGGTATCGGCTCGCCGGAGTTTGAGGTTCCAGAGCGAACCGAGCCCAACAAGTAGATCGAAGTGGATCGTCACCTCGTCGACCACAACGTTCTCGAGCAGCCTCGAGGCGCTGAAGTCGAAGCGGGCCACCTCCACATCTTCCGCCCCCATGACCAACTGACGGCCGGGGGGATTGTGCGGATCAAGGGAAACCGTAAGTCCCCCCCGCTCTGCCAACCACAGCCGTTGGAGATCATCGAGATCGGCGAGGTAAGGGGCTCCGCTTTCCATCCCCGCCGCGATGACTTCGGACACGTTCACGACGCCATCCGTATCATCGTTCACGTCGCCCAGGCTTGAGAGGGAATGTTCGCGCATGACATCAGCGAACACGTGAAAAACGATCCGCTCGTCAACCCGCACCCTGAACGGTATCCGCGGCGTGAAGGCATAGGTCATGCCTTCTAAGTCGGTCAACCAGCCGAACACTCCAGCCACGCGAGTACCGTCTCGGAACGTCAACTGGAGATTCTGGAAGATGTCGGCCATCGTGTCGCCGGTCGCATCCACATCCATGTCGTCGGCGAGGATGATTTGAGTGATGTCCACATCCTCGCAAAGCGAGGTCACGGAGAAGCTGCCGACAGCTATCTCCGATCCCAGAACACCGCTGGGCAATTCCGGACTGGCGTCAGGAATCTCCCAGTTCTTCTCGACAAGCAGACAATCCTGCTGGTCGGCATCGGCATCCGAGTCGCTGTCCACGTCGGCGTCGCTGTTCGAATCCGAATCGGAATCCGAATCGGCGTCGGCATCTGCATCCGAGTCCGTGTCGGCGTCCGTGTCGGAATCAGAATCCGCGTCGCCGTCCGCGACGAGCCGCGGGTCGTCAATCAGACCCGTCGAACCGCCGCAACCGACCAACGCAACCACGACGCACAGCATCATCTTCTTCATCCGAATTCCTCCTTCTGTATAGGCCAATTCGTACGAATAGGCCTATGATGGCTAGACCTCGAACCCCCGAACCATTCAGGGACTCAAGACTGTCCACGTTGCGGGCCTGCAATCACTTTGATACCATGACTTTCGTATGAACGGCGAACCTACAAACCACGAGATACTCGAAGCCATCCAGACGTTTTCCTCGAGCGTTGACCAGCGTTTTGATCGAGTTGATCAACGACTCGACCGAGTCGAGGCCACCATGGTCACCAAGGACTATCTGGACGAGAAACTCGCCGATCTCCGCGGCGACCTCGTCGTGCTGACTCGAAAAGAAGATGCCAAAGTTCGGACACTTGTTGAAATCCTCCGCGAAAGGAAGGTGCTCACTGACGACGACGCCAAACGCATCCTTTCGATGGAACCGTTTCCTCAGCTGGCTCTCTGATATCAAGCAACTTCTGATCCGCGCCGCACTGGCGCGGTTTTTTTATTCCATCTCTGAGTCCGCCTTCCGTGTCATCCTGAGCTTGCCTGCCTGCCGGCAGGCAGGTTAGAGCCGGGTTTCCTGTTCTGAAATCACCACCGAAGTGATGGTCTCGGTACAGAAAGGAAGAGCTCTGTTTGCCCCATCGCAATATCCGTGCTACGCTCTCTTATATGAAACGCGCTACCTCAAAACATTCTATTCAACTCCGGGGTTCACTTTACCCGGTTATTGTTCATGAGGACGAAAAGGGCGGGTATTGGGCAGAGTGTCCGGCGTTCGAGGGTTGTTACACCCAAGGCGAAACACTTGAAGAGACGTTGGACAATATCACCGAGGCCATCCACATCTGTCGAGAGGAACTTGCTCCTCGCCAAGCTCGGAGCGCGGGACAGGGTGTTAGCCTTCATCTTGTCCGCGCCTGATATATGGGTCGCTTGGCAGGAGTCTCTGGACGAATTGCCGTCAAAAAGTTTTTACAACTCGGATACTCCATTACGCGCCAACGAGGCAGTCATGTTCGGCTACATCATGCTGATCCAAAACACCGACCTCTGACTGTTCCACTTCACGCGGAATTGAAGAAGGGACTCTTGCATCAACTTATCAAAGACGCGGGATTAACAGTGAAGGATTTTTTAGACTTATGATTCTATAGGAGTTTTGAAAACCGCCCCACTAATCGGGGCTGTTTTTTTATTCTCCTCATCTGAATCCTCCAATCATAGTCCCCGAGCGCAGTCGAGGGGCTACCTTGATGAGTTCGGATGAGAAGAAGCGATTATCACTTTTGCGACGATCGTTCAGAAAGTGATAATTTATTATTTTCCTTTTTTACTGTTCTGAAATCACCACCGAAGTGATGGTCTCGGTACAGAAAGGGAAACGCGTGTTTCCCTTCGCCGCAAGGTGAGCCCTCGCGACTTTCCCGGCATACTTTCGGAAGTCGGGACGTTTGGGCACGAACAGAAGAGACTAGTCGGAGACCTCCGCGAAGGTGCGCCAGTAGTTGTTGATGTTCCACGCCCGGTTGAGGGCGGAGACCACTTCCACGCGGTTGGGCGGCGTTCCGACCATGCGAGCGAGACTCGCGAGATAGTCGTGCTCGCGCATGACGTGTTCCTTGGTAGGACCCGCCACAACCCTCACCGACACCACCACGTGCGTGACGCCCTCGAGAGCCGCATCGTCGAGCGGCTTCTCCTCGAACTCCCTGCAGTCCGCGAGGTACATCTCCTTGGTGAGGACGATGACCAAGCACTCCTCGGGCGGAAGCGCATGCTCACGCTTTAGAAAGAGATCAACGCGGCCGTGGAGCACTCGCATCACGTAGTGTTCAGTGGACTTGGTCCTACGGCCGACACCGCTCGAGACGAGGGGGAGTACGTCCAGCGGAAGCTTGATGCGCCAATCTTCTTGCTCGTCGTCTGGCTGGGTGTTCTCGATGAAACTCGGAACACACTGGAACACGATGCGGGCGAAGGCCTCCTTGTCGAGCACCTTCGGCCCGATGACAAGCCCCTCCTTGAGAGCCGGAATATTCGGGCTGAATGCCAATCGGGTCATGTTTCCCTCCATCGTAGAGAACTTCTCCACGGCAATATGCCGCAGTCCATCGCTCCTCGATTGGCCTCTCGATTTGCATCAAGAATCCAATTGAGGGGCTGAATGGCTCGGCTGAAGATCGGTTATTGATTCGTGCTCGGTGTTATGATACTGTCGTTTTATATGGCCAGTCTTCCTCTACGCTTTAAGACTAAGCACCGTGAACGAACCGTCGTGGTCGAGATGGATGCCAACAAACTAGAGCGTTTGGCGTCTGCTTTTGGCTTTTTCAATCCGGATTTCCTTGCCAGCCTCGACCGCGCCGAGCGGGATATCCGCGCCGGCCGCGTACGCAAAGTTTCCTCATTGAGAGACCTGCGCGCGTGACGCTATGATCGAACTCATCATTACTGATGAATTCGCAGAACGATATCGAGCACTTCCCGCTTCAATTCAAAGGAAGTTGGAGAAGCAGGAACGACTTTTCCGGGAGAATCCGTTTCATCCGTCGCTTCATACCGAGAAGTTGGAGCCACGCGCCAGACAATATTGGAGCTTTCGTGTCGATCGGACCTATCGGGTCCTTTTTCGTTTTTTGGACGGCCAGACCGTGGCGCTCATTACGGTCGGCACCCACGACTGGGTGTACCGATTACATTTTTAATTTATTGTTTTTCCTGTTCTGAAATCACCACCGAAGTGATGGTCTCGGTACAGAAAGGGAAACTCTGCTGCCCCACCGCAATATGCATGCTGCACTTTTTATATCTATGATTACACCGACAAAAACTGTTCCCCGCGATCGACTTCGTTTCCTGGAACACGAAGTTGCGCGTTATCGTTCCCTGTTCATTTCACTGGTAGGCGAGGATGCCGAAGGCGCGTATCGTCCGGAGCTCGTGGCGCGCGTGTTGAAAACTGCCAGTGAGCGTCCCACCAAGATATTCCGGGGAGCATCTCATTTTTTTGCCGACCCCAAACGGACATGATTACGTCAGATTGATTGGCATGGGGTGCTGTGGTATCATTATCCTGTATGGCCAGTAATACCAAGACCATCACCATCCCTCGCGAGGAATACCGCGAGCTTAAGAAGATTCGTTCCCGTTTTGAACAGGTGCTTTCGCTTTTGGATGATTTTGAGACAGAAGATGTCCGTCTCTACAAGCCATCCTTCTTGCAAAAGCTCAAGCGAGCACAGCGCGATCTCGCCGCAGGCAAGTATCGCGTACGCAGTAGATACTAGCAAACGGTTACTGTAGGACCGTCCGCGGAGCTGGTCGTTCGTGTCGCTGTTGGATAGCAAACACCAGCTTCAGCCGCCGGTCAATCTCGCGTTTGA
>Ga0209542_10004566_pt1 | contig 28335 bp, 28 predicted proteins | sample RifCSPhighO2_01_FD_184028 | JGI IMG/M metagenome (GOLD analysis project Ga0209542, IMG submission 184028) | Soil microbial communities from Rifle, Colorado - Rifle CSP2_plank highO2_0.1 (SPAdes) (version 2) | ecosystem: Environmental > Terrestrial > Deep subsurface > Rock core/Sediment ...
TCGCTGGTCGAAGAAAGCGGAGAATTATCTTGCGCTATTACATCTTTCTTGCGCATACATCACATATGGCCAAGCTGGGTTATTGGGATAGGTTCTTATACTCTTTATATAAAATTCCCATGGTCTCATCGATGAGGTAATCTAATCTTTCAACGGCCCGCTCCTCCATCGCTCCTACGCACTCCACATGCTTTTTAGGTACCAAAAGCAGATATCCGCCGTCGGTGATTTGTCCCAGAGTCGCGATTATCCAGAAATTTTTCGTCTCCCCCACCAAGCGCTCTTCAAATTGTTTCTTATCGCAAAACACGCAATTTTCCATTTTTGTTTTGTTTATCTTCCTGAAGGTTAACGCATTTTGTAAACAATAACAAACTTTTCATACTACTAAATATTTCTAACGGCCCGTCCAAAAAATTTAGTAAAGAAAAAGCCCCGCGCAATGTGCCGGGGCTTTTTGATTAATTAAAGAGCATTTCTGAATAATGCTTTCACATCAACATTCTTGATGCCACCATTTTTGATATGGCTTCTGAATCCTTCGTAGGAAAAGCTTATCCATCTGACAAATCCTTTGCGGTGCATGGGAAGTCCGAGCACGCAGGTGCCGACGTCTCCCAGACTGAAATCGTATTCCTGTGCGAACGGCGTCTGGAACTCTCCGTCGCAGGGAACCAATTTGCACCATCCGTTAGGCAAAAGCGCTTCCGAGTCGCGGTCAATGTGTCCCGCGAATTCGATTACGTTGCGGCCTGCGTAAATAGGGTCTGTCGTCCCCTTTGCTGAGCGCACTTTACGCATAGCCACGATGGGGTTCACGCGGTGCGAGCCTCCCGCCGACGGCTTATGCTTTGCGGAGATGCAAAAAGGAAATTTTTCAGCGGAAACGCTTTTTGGGTCTTTTGACCACGCGTCATAATCTTTCGCCGAGAGCATACCTAGGCCGCCCGCGATTAGCGAAACGTTTACTGCGCTGCCCTTTGATGCCGAGATTCTCTTTCTTAGCATACCCCTGTCAAACTTATGTTTTCTTGCCAATACTTCTATCAGTTTATCCGTACAAAGATCGGACTCGCTGAAATGCCAGCCCACTCCGCCGGAATTATGCTTTCCTGTATTTTGGAAATGGTTGCCGTCCAGCTTAGAAATGATTCCGACCTTATCAATCGTCGCAATGCGGTATTTTTCGGCCCTCGCGATTATTCTCGCATAAAACTCGCTTTGATTTTCATATGCGCGCTGCCAATAAGATTTCAATTGATCGCTTGCCCTGGTTATGCCGGCGTCCATGGAATTTTTCTGCCATAGACGGGCAAGGGCATGTAACTGTTCGATGATTACTGCCGGGTTGGTTGATAGATTTTTCAGCAAATATTCAATCCGCTGTTGTACATCGAAGGCATGCATATATCCGTCAGGATTTTCCAGATGATATTTGTCGAAATTCTCACCCTGAACGATATCTCCCAAATTTGCTCCCCAGACAAGCGGAGCGTCCCATTCAAGAAATGCCTTATGGTGCAGCTCGTAAGGAGCCATAAAATAAGGAGCTTCAGGGATGTCGTAGAAAGCCTGATAGCGTGAACCTTCCTGTTGATCGGAATGTATCTCGCCGTATGCGATATGTTTATCCTTGACCAGCTTCTGTAGTGCGGAATCATCGCGGCAAAATTTACTGTCGGTAAGCGTTGCAGAGTCCACGATATCTCGCGTGGTAAATCCGGAAATCCTTCCGTAAAACACGATTCCCGCCGCAAAAAACGTACTCTCGGCAAGACGCGTAATGAAAGGCCCGATGCTTACCGTATTCTCAAAGCTGCGTTTTAAATAGTCCACATCCAGACACATCGGAAGCTGAACAATATCGACCGTAGTGGTTTGGCGCGGATCCTCGGGGTTTCGTGCCGGATAAACAAGGTCATAACGCTCGTAAGTCAGGTTGAACCCGCCCGCAAAAACCATGTCGGGTTGGCGGTCCCCGTTGTGCAGCGAGTTGTTAATACTGACCCAAAGCTTGTTCATATGAGTATCATTCTCTGAATCATGCGGATTTTGCAACAGTTTCGCAACCAAGTCTCCGGTTTTGATATAGACGTCGCCGGTGGCTATGACTTTCAAATTCGGAATTTCAGCTTCAAGCATCTTGATCAATTTGCTGTAAAAATTCAGAAACCATTTATTACTTAGCTCCGGGTCAATATTGCTTTGAATGGTTGCGGCTTCGATTTCTTTTAGAAATTCCTTCTCCGTTGCAAGCTGCTGCATCTGAAGCCTTGCCTCGTCGAGCTCTTTTGTGATCTCGGATAAAGTATCAGTCACATCTTTTTTTGTGACACTGTTCTTTTTTCTTGCATCTTCATCTTTAAGAAATCTATTCCATTCCGAAAAATCCCTATTTAACGCCGCGATGGCTTTTTCTGTTTCATCGAGGCGTTTTTTAGCGCGTTTCATTCCGGCTTTAACTATCGCTTTTTGTTCTTTGGTGTATTTGCGTGCTTTTTCACCGACCCAGTAGTTTACTATCGCCGTTTCGGTTTTGCCGAAAGACAATTTAAGCTCGCCTGAGAAAAGAGGATTTCCTTTTTCGTCGGTAGAAAGCTGCTTAACTCGTGCTATGCGCTGGGCAATCCTTTCTTCCATCGTCCGGAAACCGGAATGTCCATTTGACCCGTTGGTATACGATGTGTCCGTGGCCATTGCCCGGAATCCCTGATTTTTACCGGCAATAGTGACATCCAGATGGAAAAGATTGCCGGAAATAATTACCCACGGTATGTGTGAGGCTTCCGCCAAACGGAGGCCGTTGCGGAACGGGCTTTTCTCAATATCCGGATCGGCCAAAAGTCCGACTAGCGGAGAATTGATGAAGTAAAACATCGGATGGCCATCATACCATTGGCATTTTTTCGCAGCCATCGGTAGCGGATGAGGATTTTCGAGTGAAGTGCCGGGAACTTCAGAAACAAGAGTTAATTCGCGGACATTACGCTTTTTATATTGCGCGAGCAGCCCAAGCACTTCTTCTTTCGGACTTCTTACGCGGGGTAATTTGATTGTTTTTCTGGATGCGATCGTTTTTTTCGGCTGCTTTTCTTTTTCGTCAGTCATTTTTGCTCCTTTTGGTTTATCAAAAAACCATATTCTACTTTTAAGAATATGGTTTTATTATGTTTGTACAACTTGTCAAATTAAAATTTTATGTCATGGGGATGGCTCTCTATTAGCCCGGCCTGACTTATCTCGACAAACTCGGCATTTTTTTGGAATTCATCAATATTTTTTGCTCCGAGATAATACATTGATTGGCGCAGTCCCCCAAAAAGCACCTCCAAAACATTAATGGCTTTTCCACGGTATTGGATCTTTCCGGATTTGCCCTCCGGCTCACGATAAGCAGTTTTGAGGAAAATGCCGTCGATACGAGCTTTCTCCTCCGCCGCTTCGCGTGAAGCCATTCCCCGGTAACGCTTGAAACTGACGCCATTCTCCATAATTATTTCACCAGGAGATTCATTGGTGCCCGCAAGAAGCATCCCGAGCATTACGGTATCCGCACCCATTGCTATTGCCTTTGCAAGATCTCCGGAATTCCTGATTCCCCCGTCAGCTATAATCGGTACTCCGCTATTTTTCGCGGCCCTTACCGCATCATCTATGGCTGTTAATTGCGGCACGCCGACCCCGGTAACAATGCGGGTTTCGCACGCCGCACCCGGGCCAATGCCGACTTTAACTCCGTCCGCACCTGCTTCAATCAGATCTATGACCGCTTCTCCTGTCGCCACATTGCCGCAGATGATTTCTGCCCCGGGAAAACTTTTTTTAATAAGCTGTAACGCCTGCTTAAGCATAAAAAAAACTTTTTTATTATGTCCGTGGGCCGTATCAATAACCAAAACATCCGCTCCTGCATGGAGTAATGCCGCTGCTCTCGCAATATCTTCATCTCTTATCCCTATCGCGGCCCCTACCAGCAAGCGGCCTTTTGCGTCTTTTGAGGCAAGGGTCTGCTCTTCCTGGCGCAATAGATCTTTCAGAGTAATTAAGCCGACAAGATGCCGCGCCCGGTCAATTAGCGGAAGTTTTTTGATCGAATTCGTGCAAAGTATTTTCTTTGCACGGGTTTGAGAAATATTTCTTGGTGCCGTGATGACATTTTTTGTCATTGCGCCCGCAACACTACCGTTGCCGTGGAGGCTTCTGTAAAATAATACATCCCGTTTAGTAATAATCCCCGCCAATGTCTTATCACGATTCAATACAGGAAGGCCGGACACGTTCCGCTTTATCATTATCTTTTCGGCCTCTTCCACGGTTTCATTCAGCGAAACGAAATAAGGGTCTTCGATCAATATGTTTTGCGACCTCTTCACTTTTCTCACTTGCTCCGCCTGGTCCTCGATCGGCAAAAAGCGGTGGATAATACCGATACCTCCGTGCTCGGCCATGAATTTGGCCATTGCGAGCTCCGTTACGTCATCCATATTCGCGGAAACGAGCGGATTATTGAGCGATATATTTCTGGAAAAACGGCACTTAAGGCTCGTATCACCGGTGGAAATACTCGTCAATTTCGGCACCAAAAGTACATCATCGAACGCATAAGCTTTTCTTATCCTCATAGTTTTCAAATCTCCGAGATGGATTATAGCCTAAATAAAAAAGAGCGCAAAATGCAGCCTTGCATCGTTCATTGTAATCCTGTAAGATACTTTCATGTCTCAAGATAATCTCATAAAACTCCAGTGCCAAACGTGCAAGCGCACAGGCTATTGGACCTCAAAAAACCGCAAAAAAGTGGAGCGCAAGATAGAGCTCTCTAAGTTTTGCAAGTGGTGTCGGAAGCACACGAAGCATAAAGAGGCCAAAAAATAGCCGTTAAAAACCCTCCTCGCGGAGGGTTTTTTGCTTTAGCTTTCATTTTGCGAATCTGCGGATAAGTTTCCGGAATTCTTCCAGAAACAATATACTTGAGGCGACGGCGACAATATAGAACCAGTCGGCAAGTTCCAGCGGGACGGTGTGCAGATATCTTTGCATGAAAGGATTATATACAGCAAAGATTTGGAGCGAGATTATCAGCATCGTCGCGCCTATCAGATAAAGATTTTTCAGCGGGTTTAGCATGAATACGGAGACTTTTTCGTTTTTACAGTTCCACGCGTTGAACCATTGAAACACGGCAAGCGTCGTCATTGATACGGTAAGCGCTTTGGCCATGCCCTGATCCAGATATTGCGAAAAAACCAAAATGGTTCCTGCGGCGATGATAATTCCCATAAAAACCATGCGCCAGACGGAAAGCTTGTCTAAAATATATTTGTGTGGTTTTTTAAAATTACCGTCCAAAAGACCTTCTTCTTTCGGCTCCATTGCGAGAGAAACATCTAAAAATCCGTCCGTTACAAAATTGAGCCAAATTATCTGCGCTGGGAGTACGGGCAGCGGCAGTCCCAGCGCGATGGACCCCGCGATGGTCAAAACTTCGCCGATGCTTGTTGAAAATAAATATAAAATAACTTTTTTTATCGTTTTGTAAATACTTCTCCCTTCCTCAACCGCTGAAATTATATTGCCAAAATTATCATCAAGCAAAACGAGGTCGGAAGCTTCTTTGGCCACTTCCGTACCTATTTTTCCCATGGAAACACCTAGGTCTGCGGCCGCAAGCGACGGGGCGTCATTTACTCCGTCGCCGGTCATGGCAACAACCTCTCCCCTGCGTTTGAATATTTCAATTATCTTCAGCTTTTGCTCCGGCGTGACCCGCACGAAAACATTTACTTTCGCAAACCTTTCTTCAAGTTCACTTTGCGAAAGGGAGTCAAGTTCGGCTCCGGTAATCACCTCGTCTGGGCCATCTGCAATACCGGCCTCCCGGGCTATCGTTATCGCAGTTATTTTGTGGTCTCCGGTTATCATAATGACGCGTATACCGGCTTTTCTTGCCTGCGATACAGCTTCCTTTGCTTCCTGTCTCAACGGGTCGCGTATGGCAAAAAAACCCAAAAACGTCAGTGGCGGAAGGTTTTCTATTCCCGCGGATTTCCCGGCCGAGAAATTGGCGGCGAAGGCAAGCACCCGGTAACCTTGCGCCGAAAGACGCTCAAACACGGATTCCAGCCTTTTTTTTGCATCGGCGGACAACGGTGAGGCTACGCCGTCCGTCATTGAAAACTCTGAAAGATGGAGAACTTTCTCCGGTGCACCCACCAGTGTGAGAAAATTTTTATCTTCAAATTCGTGGATAGTCAGATGATATTTGTTGGTATAATCGAAAGGCAATTCAAATATTTTTTCCGTTTCTTTTTCAAAATCCTTGAAACCTATTTTTTTTGCGAATACCCCCAGGGCGGCTTCGGTCGGGTCGCCGGATATTTTCCATTGCTTTGTTTCCTCCACATACATTGTATTCGCGTTGGAACAGAAAAAAGCTATTCTTCCGGCCAACAGCAGATCATCGTGGTTTAGAGGGTCAATGCTCTCGCCGTTTAACATAATATCCCCTTCCGGCTCGTAACCCGAACCCGTAACATCATACATGTGCCCGCCGATATAGACTTTTGAAAGCATCATCTCGTTTTTTGTAAGGGTGCCGGTTTTATCAACGGCGATTATATTTGCCTGACCGAGACCCTCCACCGCCTGCAATTTTTTCACAAGAACATTTTTTTTTGACATCCTCCAGACACCAGTCGCCAAAACAAGGGTTATTACTATCGGCAGACCTTCCGGGATGACCGAAACGGCCAGCGAAACGACCGTGGCAAACATATGGTTTAGAGATTCGCCTCTGAATAACCCGAGCGCCAAAATAATGAGGCTGATGGCGAGGACCGCTTTAATAATTACTCCCGAAAGCAGGTCAACGTTCTTTTTTAACGGAAGGTCTTCGCTCAGTGATGCGACTTTTTGTGATATTTTGCCTATCTCCGTATCAAGCCCTGTTGCCGTAACTACGGCTTTTCCGAAACCTCCCACGACGGAAGTTCCTTTAAAAACCATATTGCGCATATCCTGTACAGGAAGGTCATCCTCCCCGATTGGTTCTGTTTTTTTTTGCAGCGGCAGAGATTCTCCGGTCAGCATTGATTCGTCTATTCGCAAAGAATGCGTGTCGCAGAGTCTCGCGTCCGCAGGAACTTTTTCCCCTTCCTGAAGCAAAACAATGTCACCCGCTACAACCTCAACATCAGGAATAATTATTATTTTCCCTTCCCTTAAAACCGTCGCTGACCCCTGCACGAATTTTTTCAGCGCGAGCAGGGTGTTTTGAGCCCTGCCTTCCTGCGCAGTGCCTACGGCTGCGTTGAAAATAAGTACCAGAAAAATAATGACAGCGTCCGTAACCTCGCCCATATAAAAAACCAGCATTGCGGCGAACATAAGAATATAGATGAGCGGACTTAAAAACTGGGAGAAAAAAACATAAAATACTCCCGGAACTTTTCCCGCGGGCAATGTGTTTGGGCCGGACCGCCCAAGTCGTAGGGCGGCCTCAGCTCCCGCTAAGCCTTCTTCACCCGTCCCCAATTCGGCAAATATTTTACCTGTTTCCTCTTGCCAATAATGCATCTATTAATTCTACACTAAAATGAAAACTTTAGTTTTCATCCCGCCACGGCGGGATTGTTGCTAAAGCCACAAAAAACCCTCTCCGCCGGTTGGGCGGACGAGGGTTTTTTTGGAAAGATTCTTAGGAAAGATGCTTTGAGACGAGTTTCGTCATCTCGAACATGTTCACGACGCTCTTTCCACCAAATACTTTCTTTAAGTTTTCGTCAGCAACGATATTTCGCTTGTTTTTTGGGTCCTGCAAATTAGCCTTTTTGATGTATACCCAGAGCTTCTTTACGACTTCTGACCTGGGCATCGGACCTTTTCCTACTACTTCTGCGAGCTCGGCGCTCACCTGTAACGGCTTCATAAAAGCCGAATTTGCTTTTCCTGGCATGGTTTTTTTGAGTTAACTGTTAATAACTCTATTATAAGCTTTTACCGATATTAAAGCTAGGGATACTTATACAGATGCCTTTTCCGGCTCAAGCATTGTTTTGATTTCCGCCGTATCCGTTTTTTATGGACAATTTTTGAAGCATAACATAAATTCAGCGGGAAATGAAGGAATCGTTCCATAGTTACAGTCAAAAGAGTTTCTGTAGTTCAGACTCAAAATCTGGGTCATCTTTAAGAGAATGCTCAGCGTTTTCCCGGCAAGCAGACAGATATGTGCCTATATACTCTTTTAAATCCGCAAATTTTGGGAATATTTCTTTTGAATCAAGGACCGAATTTTTATCTAATTCGCGCATTTTAGTTATCGCATAAACCCAGGCGCGGCGCTCTATTTTACTGCGTACTTTGGCATCCTGCATTTTTTCCTCCGGAGTTTTAACAAATTTTTCAATCAGCGCGCGCCTTTCGGCATACTCTTTTGAGCCCGGATCACGCGTCGCGTGGCCAATCTCATGGAGTATTTCAATGATAGCTTTTGGGGAATTTATGTCGCCTATTTCAATGCGGTGTTCATTAAAATTTGTGCGCATACCCGGATACAACGGGTTCGGACCGCTCAACTTATCGGCTTGCTCGCGGCTTATGAAAGTATAATTTTCCGGCAAAAGCTCCTTAAAATCAAAAACTTTTTTCCCGCCGGCGCTTAAACTTATCGCCAGTTCCCCTTCGCTGTTTTCAACAATTTCCAAAGCCTTGCCGTCCCCAAATTCTTGGCGGATTGTATTCTTTTTTTCATTTTGAGGTTCTTTTTTCATTTAGCGGGAGATGAAGGAATCGAACCTTCGATAGCGGTTTTGGAGACCGCAGTTATACCACTTAACTAATCTCCCTTATAAATATATTAAACCATTGTCCGCCTGAGGCGGATCAGCCTTGGGCTGAAACTATACCCCTCTAATAAAAAATACTATAGCAAAAAAGCGAGAATTATGCTATATTTGTTTTCAGATATTCGATTGAGTCGTATATGGTTAAAGAATTGGAATTGATAAAATTTCGGAACAAATTAAGCGATTTTACCTTAAGAAACAGTAATACGAATTTTCGGTATGCAATAGACCGTCCGATTGTAATAAAATTCCTTACCGTTCAACAAATGGCCGACGGTTTGAGACAAAGCCGGCCCACTATAGGACTTTGGCGGAAAGGTAAAAATCTCCCGCACCATGTTATGAGACGGAGAATTTTCGAATGGCTGGATAAAACAGTATCTATAGAAATCGCAAGACTGAGAAAATAAACCCTAAATAAAAACCCTATTTCGTTAAGAAATAGGGTTTTTATTCTGGAGCCGTTGGCCGGAATTGAACCGGCGACCTACTCCTTCATTTGCACCCCAATTTCGTAAAACTTATATGGGGATTAGACTGTATCTTTGGCGTATCCTTTCGGATTTAGCCACCCTTGTCAGTCGTTCGAGCCCCGCAACTGCGGGGCTACGGTCTTATCCGCAAGAAAGCATTCATTCCCGGGACTTTGACCGTTATTCGGGATTCATCACAGAATTTCTTCTGTAATGGGCAGGGAGCTTATGCCCCACCATGGAGTTGCTCTACCAACTGAGCTACAACGGCAACATGATATAATATATCTTATGCTAGATAAAATAAAAAGCCTTCTAAAAGACCCCGCATTTTGGGACATATTCGGGCTTTTCACCTTCAGCTTTATTTTATACACCACAACCAAATCTCTAAGCACAAACCAGCCTTTTTCAAGGCCTTTTGTTCTGGTGTTTTTTGTCATAGGCATTGCCGGCCTCCTTGTGGACGGCCAAATGGTCTGGAAAAGATGGATAAAAGGAGAAAAGGAATAATCTATTTTACTAAACTGGTGCGCAAAACGGGATTCGCCAGTTCACATTACTACAACTTGGTAGAGCTGGCAATTGCAGATTTAGTTATTTTCCTGTTATTATCAGTTTATGCCGAAGAAATGGAGCAAACACGAAAAGCATAAAAAATATAATGAACTTTATGGGCTCTATGTAAGCCGAAATAAAACGATCGGAGAAATCGCCAATATTTTAGGAATTGCAGAGCAAACGGTATTTAAGCGCATGAAAAAATTAGGTATTCGTTCCGCACCGGAACTCAAAAAAACATATATAGCACGGGTGAGGAAGGATATAAAAATTCCCAAACACCATTCTGGCGCATTGGCAGAATTTATGGGAATAATGCTTGGAGACGGTCATTTATCACTTTACCAAATAATTATTACATTGGGCCCAAAAGAGCTTACTTATGCCGAATATATCGTTAAATTAGTCCAAGGCGTATTTGGAGCTAAACCTAAGGTCGGTTTCCGTAAAACCGGCGCAATGGATGTTTATTTGGGATCTGTTGCATTAACCAAATGGCTGAAAAGTGAAGGGCTGGTGCAGAATAAAGTTATGTTGCAAGTGGCTGTTCCGAAATGGATTTTTAACAAAAAAGAATATATGCGATACTTCTTGAAAGGATTTTTCGATACAGACGGTTCGGTTTATAAGCTGCGTTTTGGCATTCAAATATCTTTTACAAATAAATCGTTGCCATTATTGCGCTCAATTCACAGAATGTTGCTGCGTTTGGGCTACCGGCCGTCGTTCATCAGCGGATATAGAGTATTTATTACCAGGCAGAAAAGCATCATAAAATTTTTTAAAGAAATAAGGCCGGCTAATCCAAAACATCTTGTTAGATTCAGATATTTAATGTAAAGTTATTATTAGGCGCAGGTGACAGAGTGGCCAATTGTACGCGGCTGTAAACCGCGCGCCCGAAAGGGCTACGAAGGTTCGAATCCTTCCCTGCGCAAAATTATGATATAATTGAACTATATTTTAATTTTGGGGGAAGAAAATTTTTTAATCATAAATCAATAATTATTAACTAATAAATATATGAATATGAACAATCAAAAAGGTTTTGCAAATGTTGTGTTAATTGTTTTAGTAGTCATACTCGCTGGAGCGGTTGGATATTTTGCTTTGCGCAAGCCGACAACAGAGCCAACTACGCAGGTTACACCTATACCAGAAAATACTACTCAAACACCTACTCCATCTTCCCAGACCAATAAACCAGGATGGAAAATTTATGCTGGCGCAGGATTTGAAGTGCAATATCCAGAAAACACTTTTGCTGTCGTTCAAGTAACAAAACAATTACCGCCGGATTACAAAAACAATTATCCCGGCGCGAAATTAATTTCGTCTGCGCGAGTGAGTAAACTCGATAAGCAAGAATGTTCGTATGGTGAATCTGGTTTAACATCTGTTTGCAAAGCAGAAATGGAAGGTGGTATTGAGTTCGTTCAAGTTAACGCTTCGGCGCAGAGTTTAACTTCTTCTCTTGATAGTTCACTTAAAACTACTGTAACGCTTGCTGGCAAACAGACCGTTAAGTGGAGTATCGGAGCTGAAGGCGAAGGCACCGACTATTATTACATTCCACTAAATTCAAGTCAGACCTTGGTAGTTGCGCGACTCTATAGATTCGACGGTTTCCCACAGCAAACTTTGTTCAATCAAGTACTTGCCACTCTTGTGATTAAGTAAAAGAGCTATCCGAATGCCGCCAAAGAAAAACTTGTCCCGATTTCCATTTAAAATAAATGGGAAATCGAGGCTCATCGACAAGGTCGGGAAAATTGGTGGCGGCGAAATGCGTTCGAACTAATTCAAGAATACTGCACTAAATAAAATAAGCTGGGCTCCGCGCTCAGTTTATTTTATTTAGTGTTGAAGGCGGGAGGATTCGAACCGCGGGCCGCAAGCTCCGAGAGGAGCTGAAGGTTTCGAGCAGAGCACCGCGAGAGGCGAATCCTGCTCTGCGCACCAAAATGAATTTGACAAAATAGCATGGATGTGCTATTTTTATTCAGGTTCATTCAAATTTTCATACATACAGAAAGGATAGTATATGCGATATATGTACAATGATATGCAGGGACTTATAAACGGCGTTATCTTTTATTTCGAGCCGGGCGACGACGAAATCACAAAACACACCTTTGATTTTCTTGCCGGTAAAATCGAACGTCCGACAAGTATTGTCCGGCTCGCAGACGAAACCGTCAGTATCCGCTTCACCGTCGAACGGGAGATGGAATTGCTTCGTGAATATTTGCAGAATCTCGCCGGCGCCTATCCCCCGCTTGAAGATCTTATCAGGAAAATAGGGCAAAACGTCCTGCCGCAGATTCCTAAGGAACAATTGAACTAAAAGCATCGCCGCTTTGAATATAAAAATCGCCCCCGCTAAACGGAGGCGATTTTTTTATACTGCGATAACTTTCACTTTCTTCAGCTTATGCGCTACGGGAGGTTTTTTCAATTCAATGATATACACGCTGTTTTTCCAATCCACCGTCACGCTGTCCCCTTCTTTTATTTTTCCCGAAATAATGCTTTCGGCAAGAGGATTTAATATTTTTGTCTGAATTATTCTCCGCAAAGGACGCGCGCCGTAATGTGGGTCGTAGCCATCTTTGGCCAAAGCCTCCTCGGCATTATGGGTAATAGAAATCGCTATATTCCTTGTTTTGATTCTTGCGGTAAGTTTTGCCAACTGAATTTTTGCAATCTCTTTCAGTGCTGCGGGATCCAGGCTGTTAAATATTATAATTTCATCAAGACGGTTAAGAAATTCCGGCCTGAAGTGATGCTCAAGCGATTTTTGTATTTTATTTTTTAAGTCTTCTTCTTTTCTCACCATATCATCTTTTTCACCGACGAATCCGAGGCCGAGTCCCTCCATTTCCCGCACAAATTCGCCTCCGATGTTCGAGGTCATGATGATAACGCTATTTTTGAAATTAACCACTCTGCCTTTGGCGTCGGTTAACTGGCCGTTGTCCAAAATCTGGAGCATGACGTTGAATACTTCAGGATGCGCCTTTTCAATTTCATCAAAAAGTAATACGGCATAAGGACGGTGGCGGACTATTTCGGTAAGCTGCCCCCCTTCCTCATAGCCCACGTATCCGGGAGGAGAGCCGATGAATTTTGATACAGCGTGCCTTTCCATATATTCGGACATATCCACGCGCACAAGCGCTTTTTCGTCGTTAAACATGAATTCAGCGAGTGCGAGCGCGAGCTCGGTCTTGCCTACGCCTGTTGGCCCCAGAAAAATAAATGAGCCGATGGGGCGCTTTTCATCCGCTATTCCCGCACGGCTCCGCCTTATGGAAGAGGCGATTTTCGCAATTGCCTCATCCTGCCCGACTACGCGTTTTTTTAGGTCATCTTCAACGCGCATCAATTTATTTGCTTCAGTTTCCAATATTTTTTTGACCGGAATTCCCGTCCAGCGCGCGACAATATCCGCAATATCATCTTCCGTAATTTCTTCTTTTAGGATCCGTTTGTGGCTCTGTAGTTTACGAAGCTTGCCTTCCTCGGCAAATAATTTTTTTTCGGCCTCCGGTATCCGGCCGTATCTTATTTCGGCAACTTTTGCGAGGTCGGCTTTTCTCTCGGCTATCTCCGCCTCGCCACGCAAAATATCCAGATCTTTTTTTAATTGCCTGATAATATCTATCGTTTCTTTTTCGCTTTTCCAACGAAGCTCAAGGTCGGCGGTTTTTTCGCGGAGCTCCTCAATATTTTTTTGCGCTTTTCTTATTTTTTGCTTTGATTCGGCATCCGATTCTTTTTTAAGCGCCTCTTTTTCTATCTCCAGTTTCATTATTTCGCGCCTTGTGTGCTCCAGTTCATCGGGCATGCTGTCCATTTGCAAACGCAAAGATGAAGCGGCTTCGTCTATCAGATCTATTGCTTTATCGGGCAAAAATCTGTCCGTAATGTATCTTGCTGATAAATTTACCGCAGCCAAAATAGAAGAGTCGGTTATCCTAATTCCATGGTGCAGCTCATATTTGCTTTTTATTCCGCGCAAAATCGATACTGTGTCGTCCGGTGAAGGTTCCTCAACAAAAACAGGCTGAAATCTCCGCGCTAAAGCCGCGTCTCTTTCAATATATTTTTGATATTCTTTGATGGTTGTGGCACCAATCGCGTGGAGCTCGCCTTTAGCTAAGGCCGGTTTTAACATATTCGATGCATCCATCGCTCCTTCAGCGGCCCCCGCGCCGACCAAAGTGTGTACCTCATCAATAAAAAGTATGGTTTTGCCGGAAGCCCGCTCAAGTTCTTTAATGACTGCTTTTAGTCTTTCTTCAAATTCTCCGCGGTATTTTGTCCCGGCCACCAACGAACCTAAATCAAGCGAAATTAATTCTTTATTTTTTAATATTTCCGGCACATCTCCCGCGGCGATGCGCTGGGCCAATCCCTCAGCTATCGCCGTTTTGCCGACTCCGGCTTCTCCGATAAGAACAGGGTTATTTTTTGTCCTGCGCGATAATACCTGCATAACACGTCTTATTTCTTCATCCCTGCCGACAACGGGGTCCAGCTTATCTTCCCGCGCCAGGCGCGTAAGGTTTCTCGCGTATTTTTCCAAAGCCTGATATTTATTTTCGGGCTCAATATCGGTTACATGCTGTGTGCCCCGCAGGTCCGCCAGCGCGCGCAGAATCATTTCTTTGTTCAAAGTAAAACGGGAAAGCAACTCTTTTGCTTTTGAGGGTGCCTCAAGAATACCGAGAAAGAGATGCTCGGTTGAAATAAAATCATCTTTCAAGAACGCTGCCGCTTTGTGGGCTTCTTCCAGTACCTTGGCAAGCTCCGGTGTCAGATAAATCTGGTGAGAAGGCGACAAAATATTTGTCCGGAGCGTATTGTCCAAACTGTTTAAAACCATATCGATAAGAGATCCGTGGTCTATTTCCAATTTATCGAGTATCGCCGGGACTATGCCCTCTTCCTGCAATGACAAAGCGGCAAGCAAATGCATGGCATCAATTTGCGAAGAGCCCCGCTCAATTGCGAGCTCGTGGGCCTTTTTAAGCGCTTCCTGGGCTTTTATTGTGAATTGTGAAAATGGCGGCATATGTTTATTGGTATTTGACTAAACTTGCTTTTATTATTTAATAATGATAGCATAGTTTTTAGATGAAATCAAGTTAATAGAGGGGAAAAATATGGACAGATACATGGCATTTTTACTCGTTAATGAGCAGATGAGCCAACCGCGAAAACTGAAGTTGTTTTCTATAAAATTCGCGCTGGTGGCCGTAATCGCTCTTTTGTTGGCGGCAGCTGCCTTTAATTTTAAAGAAGTAAACGATTCTATCTCAAAGTTAGACGAACAAACCGAGCCCGCTTAACTGGAAGCTCTCCTGAGAGCTTTTTTTTATTACTCTATTTTCTTTCTCCCAAAGTTACCTCAATGCCCATTTCTTTTCCGTCGCGCAGTATTTTTAAAGTTATTTTATCTTCTATTTGGCGATTCTCAATAAGTTTTCCCAGAGAATTATCAGCTGTGATTTTTATTCCGCCAAATTCTAAAATAATATCTCCTTCTTTAAGACCCGCTTTCTCCGCCGGTGAATCAGGCATAACCGCGGGTTCTCCTCCGGAGCCTTTTATAACGAGCGCTCCGTAGTCAGCGGACAATTTATTTTTTTCTTTAAGTTCCGGGGTAATTATTACATATCTTATCCCGAGATAGGGATAAGATATTTTCCCCGATGTTTTTACGCTCGAAATCGAGCGCTTGATCTGGTTTATCGGCAAAGCAAACCCTATATTTTGCGTGCCTTGCGCAACCGCGGTGTTTAGTCCGACAACCTCCCCTTTTAAATTTAACAGCGGCCCGCCGGAATTGCCGGGATTAATGGCTGCGTCCGTTTGCATTACCCCGGCAAGCTCTTCGGGGCCGAAAGACGAGCCTGAAGCAATAAGGGTTCTTTTTAAGCCGGAAATTACCCCTATTGAAACTGTATTTTGAAATTCGCCCAAAGCGTTGCCGATGGCTATCGCGGTTTGTCCAATTTTTATGCCGTCCGAATTTCCGAGTGGAATAAACAAATATCCTCCGCCAGCCGGCGGATCCACTTTTATCACAGCCACATCTTTTAGCGGGTCTCTGGCCAATACTTTCGCCGGCACTTTTTTACCGTTATTCATTATTATCGTATATTCGGCGGCCGTATCTTCAACAACATGCTTGTTGGTAAGTATCATGCCGTCCTGTGAGATAAAAAATCCGCTCCCGGCAGAAACATCCAATTTTTCAATACCGTTTTGGCAAAGCAAACTCCCGTAGCACCGCTCCACCACAGGAACGTCTTTCGAAGCAACAATACTTACAACCGCAGGAGAAACACGGGCCACAATGTCCTCAATAAGAATATCGCGGGCAACAGCGCTCTCTTCCAGCACCTTGGCGGCGTTCTGCGGCAGGGGCTTATTATCGCCGATGGTTTTCTCTATAACGCGTTGGATCGTCTGCGTAATGGGCTGGGGCGCTTGGCTGACAAGAGTAGCAACAACGATCCCTGTCACCAAAGCCGTTACAACGCTTACTAAGATAAGCAATAAAACCAGCTGATATTTTGTCATGTCCTCTATTTCCTTCATAAAAATATATTTGCGGTCAGACCGCCAAGTTAAACTGCTTCAACGCTCTCCACTCCTTTTATTTTTTCTTTTAAAATGCTTTCGATGCCCGCTTTCAGTGTAAGGTTTGAGAGCGGGCACCCAACGCAGGTTCCCTGAAAGCGGATGGAAACCACGCCGTTCTTAAATCCGACAAAATCCAACGAACCCAAATGCATTGCCAGCATCGGCTTCACTTCTTTTTCCAAAACTTCTCTGATTTTATTTTCCATCGTACATATTGAAATAAACTATTTTTTCAAGAATAGCAAGCCGTACTCTGAAATCCGCATATCGATGAATTTCCAGTCGATATTTTTAAAGAAGGCCTCAATATACGCTTTGCGGGCGGTGGCGTAATCAATAAAATAAGCATGTTCATAAACATCCATAATGAGTACGGCGATCATATTCCACGGCGCGCCCTGATTATGCGAATCACAAAGAATATTTTTTAACTTTTTCTCGTCCAAATCGTATCCCAAAACAACCCAGCCCCTTGCGCACAGACCCATTGCTTTAAATTCCGCCTCCCATTTTTCGTATGAGCCGAAGTCGCGCTTCAACATTTCCATAATCGCTCCGGAAGGCATTACCCCGCCCGGGAAGAAGTCCGACTTCTTTGGGGTCCCGAAGTCGGACTTCGAGGAGGGCGGCGCCATATTGGCAAAATAACCCTCGTGCAATTTTACGCCGTTTAGGGCAAAAGTTTCCTCCATTTTGAGTTCCCTCAAGTCGGAATAGCTCGCGTTTGCCGTTGAAAGATCAACGGTTTTTAATTTTTCTTCAATTTCGCCGATCTTTTTAACATACCCCGCGTAGAGCACATCGTGGTGCTCTTTTAGTTGCTTTTCCGACAATCCGTCTAATTCCGTATATTTAAGTGGTTTTATTTCTCTCATATGAATACTAATTACTAATAATTTACTAATATACTAACAATTTTTCTGATTCGAAAATTCGTAATAGATTCGTAATTGGTATTAAGGATAAATTTGGTTTCCCTGCTCATCGTATAAAATTATCGCTTTGGTTGGACATGATTGCGCGGCAAGTAAAATAGTTTCGTTATCTGCGCCCGTTGGACTTACAACAAAAGCTTTATTTTCATCATCCAGCGCAAAAACACCGGGTGCGATTGCCACACAGCTCGCGGCTCCGATGCAAAGATCTCTGTCCACATAAATTTTCGCAATTTTTTTTGCCTCTTGACTCATTTTATATAATATGATACGCTTTTAAACAGAAGGGAGATAAGGATGGAATCTAATGAGAGCTTTTTTATTTTGCCGCTAATGATGCCAGTGCCCGCTTTGAATATTTAACAGGAACAAACTCAACTATACCGAGCTCTTTTTTATTTTTTCTAAAATGTTTTCTGGCATCTAAAATTTCCAAATAAAGCGGGTTGCCGTTTTTATCCAAATCCAAAAGCGTATCTTGACCAATTTCTTTAGTTTTTGCTACTTTGCCTTTTTTAATTGTTATGCTAACGGCATCCGCCAACGGATCATATATAATTCTCATATTTTTATTTTACCTTATCTGCTAAATGTACGGCAATAATTATCAATACATTACCCAATTTTCTAAAAACGACCTTTAAATAAAATTTGCCGTGTTTCTTATAAGCGCAAAATTTATTGTTCTCCAACACGACGTTCTCCGGATTTAATGCAGTTATTATAGCATCTCGTCGTTTGATATTTCTATGGTTCAATTTACGAAGCGCATGTCGTGTAAATTCTATCTTAATATCAGAATTATCCATAATACTTCTCCGCGTAAAACCGAATAAGCTGTTCAATTTCAGTAATAAGCTCTTGCGAAGCTCCAACGCCGACCTTGAGCTTTTTTTGTACTTCTTCCAGTGTTTGCGCGCCTTCCAAAACCGCCTCTTCAATATCTTTGTCCGTGATATTCAGCCTCGGGTCAATCACGCGCGCGCCCTCTATTACTATTCTATTATTTTGTCCTGTTTTGCGGAAATAGTCGTTGGCTGTTTTCTGGAACGCTTTATCAGCAAGCACCGAGCAATGGATTTTCCTGTTTGGAAGCCCTCCCAGGCGCTTCATAACGTCCTGCGGACGGACTTTAAGCGCATTATTCAGCGTCATCCCGCCGTTCTCGGTAAGCATTACCGAATACATTGAGGTGGCAGCGATGGCCGACGCGCACCCGAATGTCTTCCACTTAAGATCAGTGATCCGTTCTTCCCTAATACCCAAAACCTGATCCCTAACCTCTACTCGCATCCACATCTCCATCATGTCTCCGCAATTATGAACCAGAAACGCATCTGTGGCATATGTATGTGTATCGCTTACTTCAAAATTGAATAATCGGCCGTTGAATAATGTATTTTCAGTATGCCTGATTGGCAAATAAATATAGTTTTCATCATGCCATACTTCTTCAGCATGCCGTTTATTCTTACTTTTTAAAAAAGATAAATCAAGAATAGACGCCAAGCGCTCAAGCGAAGCCATGTCGCCAATATGCATTCTGTATGATTTCTGATGTCCAACTCCATTTATAGTTTTTTCATCCTCCCTGTATATGGACGGAATAATATGCTGGCGTATCAGCAGCCACTTGAGCTGATGAATAAGCGTCTCTGATATGCTTGTAAATCCTGCCCTTGGCTGGCTTCGCCTTCCGCTAAAGTAACCGTCGCCGCGCCACAATCCGCGTATGAATCCGCGTTGAATTTCCGGCGCTAAAAACAATACAAATTCTGGCACTTTTTTAAATTTTGCGCTATCTCCAAACCATAACCGGAATAGCTGCGCCAAATAAATATTATAAACACCAATGTCTATGCGATTATTAACTGGCCGCTCACGCACACTCGCATCTAATCCGAAATATTTTTTTATTAGTCGGCATACGTTTTCTACATAAGCTTTTTCGTTAATGCTAAAAGTAAATCCTACTTCGCCTCCGCTGGTTCTTGTATGCCCTTCGGCGACAAAATAGCCAAAGAGCTCCAAAACCTCCTCGTTGATCGGCAAATGTTTTGGCAAGGTTCTGGATTTAAAATCAAATTTACGTTTTGGAAATGTCGGCAATACAATTTCTGGGAGTGGTTTGATAATTTTAGGAATTGGATATAAAACCATATCTCCGCATTTTAAATCTCCTGCGTGCACCCAAGTTGGCTGAATCTTTTTCTTATATTTTGTCTGTAGATAAAAAGATTTTGTGCGCGGAACTTGAATTGCATAGATAAGATGATCTTTGGTGGCAGTAACTGTTCCCCAAGGATTATATATTTTAATCAAATCATTATCGTATTTAGGCCTGAATATTTTTTTAATTGAGTGGAATTTTCCGTCATGGCTTAAAACTTTTTCGCCGATTTTTGCATTCAGAATTTCTGTCATTTCTGGATTTTTTTGAATAAGCGTTGATGGCAAAATACACGCCGGGCTCCCCACCATCCCGCGCGCGTCAAATTCATTTTCATCTTTCGGCTTTTCCATCAGTAAATTCCTCGGATGAAAAAAATGGTCTTTTACGATATCCGTGTAATACCATTTCTCCCCGGTGTATTGGTTGATTACGTCCATATGATGCTAATTTTCTAATTTAATGCTAATAATGCTAATTGCTAATGATTTATTCGCAATTCGTAGATTGGCATGTGATTTGCATATTCGCATCTTACTTGTAACTTTTACTCTTCGCCTTAACCCGTAAATTCTCCCCGGCAAAGGCTTCGGGGTGCGACATGCTTTTTGCGTTCATATCTATTGAAACAGGCGAGACTTTGCGGAGCCATTCGACGGTGGCCGGCAAAACCTCCAAAACATGGTCTAACTCTTCCTTGGTTGTCCGACAACCAAGTGAAAATCTCATTGAACTATGGGCGAATTCATATGGTTTCCCCAACGCCAAAATTACATGCGACGGGTCGAGCGATTCGGATGTACACGCTGAGCCAGTGGAAAAAGAAATCCCTTTCGCGTCCAGATAAAGCACCAGCGACTCTCCTTCTATGTCTAAAATTGAGACATTGATATTGTTCGGTAATCGCTTTAGAGCGTGACCGTTCAAAACAACTTTAGGGATTTTTTTCATTATCTTTTCAATAAAATAATTCCTTAGAGGCGTAAGCCGGTCAGCTTCAGAAATTCTTTCGGATTGCGCTATCTCAAATGCTTTTGCTAATCCGACAATGAGCGGAATATTTTCTGTGCCGGAGCGCATCCGCATCTCCTGTCCGCCTCCGATTATCTGCGGTTTGATTTTAACTCCTGTCCTTTTATATAAAAATCCCACGCCCTTCGGACCGTAAATTTTTGAACCGTTTACGGTCATGAGATCTACTCCTAAATTATTTACATTCAAATCCAAATACCCTGCCGCTTGACAGGCGTCGGTGTGAAAATATGGATATTGTTTGCCAAAGATTGCCTCTGCACCAGATTTTGCACCGGCACGCATATTCTCCTGTCCCGACTTTGTCGTGAATCCTCGATTGCTTTGCAATCGGGACTGGAGAATTGCTCTGCCCTGCCTGTCGGCAGGCAGGTCGTCGCCGTCGCCCTGCGCAAGGCCTCTCAAAACCTGTGCATTCGGTTCGCCTTTCGCTACGCGATATTCCTTAAGAATTTTCCCAATCTCCGCAATCGGCTGGATAGTGCCGATCTCGTTGTTCGCGTACATTATGGAAACGAGAATCGTCTCCGGGCGGAGAGCTTTGCGAACGTCCTCCGGATTTACAACGCCGTCCTCGCCAACATCCAACAAGGTTACATCAAATCCTTCGCGCGCCAATTGTTCGCAAGGAGTAAGCACGGCATGATGCTCGAATTTGGTAGTGATTAGGTGAGGACGAGCCTCGCCCGGGAAGAAGTCCGACTTCCCGGGGAAGTCGGACTTCGAGGAGGGCGGGGCTACCGCTCTAGCTACCCCAAAAATCGCCAAATTATCCGATTCAGTGCCGCCGGATGTAAAAATTATTTCATCGGATTTTGCTCCGATAAGCTTTGCTATGGTCTCGCGCGATTTTTGCATTGCTTCCTTTACAATCCTTCCTTCTTCGTAAAGCCCTCCGGCGTTTCCGAAATTATCCGCCCAAAAAGGCTCCATCGCGTCTTTCACGCGCTGGTCGAGGGGGGTTGTCGCAGCATGATCTAGGTATATGCGGTGCATAGTTTATAGTTATTAGTTTTTAGTACTTAGTTTAATTCGGTTAATCGGACAAATTTTGTACGGACGCTCAAAAAAATTAATAACATCCGCCACTGAAGTTTTGTTTTTAATAAGTTTGTATCCGCCGCCTGAACCGCGCCTTGATTCCAGCCATCCGCCGCGCTTTAATTCCTGGGCAACCTTTTCCATCAAAGACGGCGAAAGCTTATGCGCGCGTGCCACGGCTTTTGCATCTAAAAATCTGCTGCCTGGCAGACCGGCTTTTTTGAGATTCTCTATTAAAACTACTCCATAATCAAATCGGACCATAATAGTCCGATTATACTATGGGGATAATTAGAGTCAATCTGTCTGTCTTTGAACGGATTATGTTACAATAAATGGTATGAATACAGAAGAACAAAAACCAATCGAAGTTTCTATTAAAAGCTCGGCACCGGCTACAGAAACAGCCTCAGGCGCCCAGCCTAAATCTTCTAAGCTCTCAATTATCGGCGCCATTGTGATCCTTGCCGCAATTTTCGGATATGGTTTAAACTGGGTTTTTAACGTAATTCCCGATCAAGCCCCATTTTTGCTATTCTCTTACGCCGTCGGGCTCACTATGATCTTTCTTCCCTGCACCCTGCCACTGGCATTTGTGATAGTCCCTTTATCCATGGGCAAGGCACCAAGAAAGGGTATAGGCATGGCTTTGGCATTCAGCTTAGGAGTTATTATCACGCTTTCTATTTATGGCATGCTGATAGGAGTTTTGGGAAATGTTTTGGGCATAGCCCGGGTGGAAATGGCTAAAAACATCCTGTACGCGTTAGCCGGCCTTTTTGGCATCACGATTGCTTTGGGTGAACTCGGCTTAATCAATTTCAAAATGCCCATGTACTCGGGTGGTGGGCCGGGATTTATCCAAAAACAGGGCGATTATTTGAAAGCTATGCTTCTCGGCCTTTTTTTGGGGAATATCGGCGTCGGCTGCCCAAATCCGCTTTTTAACGCGGTAATTTTGCCCCAGATCATAGTGGAGGCCAGTGCCTGGCGCGGATTTTTAATAATGTTTATACATGCACTAGGAAGGGTCACGCCTCTTCTCCTGCTTGCGTTTCTCGCGATCTTGGGGGTCAACGCGACAGGATTTTTGATCAGGCATAAAAAAAGAGTTGCCAAATCAACGGCTTGGGCCATGGTTTTCGTCGGAGGATTTTTGTTCATGATCGGAGCGTTCGGGCACGACGGCTACACGTATTCGGGGATTCACTCGGTTCTCGAAAAAATAACGCAGGAAGAATTTATTACCAATATTTTGGGCGAAAAAATCAAGACTTTAGGCCATGGGCATGAGGTGCCGACAGGCGCATATCTATCCTACGCTGTTTGGGCAATGCTATTTTTGTGGCTGGCACCTATGTGGTGGTGGTATTCAAAGGAAAAGTCAAAGCTCCGCGATATGACTTTGGAGGAAGAAAAAAACCGTGCGCCGTATCTTAACGCAAAAAAATGGTTTTTAGCCGCAACTTCCGCTTTTTTGATAATAACTTTCGGCTGGGCTTTGCCTCACCAGTTTCTTTATCACTCTTCGCATGCTGAAATGCCGCCGGTATCGGTTGACATCCGCGCTGCAGGACAGTACGGGCTTTTACCCAACATGCCGATATTATTTGAAATGGACGTCAAAGATGCATTAAAGGCAAAACTCCAGGATGTCATGGAATATGACCACGAAAGATTGATCCATGTGATCGCCATAAACGATGATTTTAATTTTTTCACTCATATCCACCCGGAGGACGAGACTGTTCTGACGACGGATATGTTCGATAAAGGAATTTTTCCCTTTCATCTGACCTTTCCTGGCGCCGGCAGATATTTGATAGCGGCAAACTTTAAATACAAAGGCGAAGCGGTTTCTTTCACGAAAATATTCGATGTGGGGCAAAGAAATATTTCTTCGCTGGAAAAAGACTTTTCCCGGGAAAAAACATTTGAAGGATACAATGTCGCTTTTAACGGAGAAGAAAAGATCATTGCCGGCCGGGAAGCGCATATTAAATACACAATAAGCAAAGATGTCCACCCGGTTGCCAATCTTGCGCCTTACCTTGGCGCGGCAATGCATTTTGCGATAGTTTCAGCTGATCTGTCGAGCTTCGCTCACACCCACGGAACATTGACGGATGAATCCATGTATACGATGATGGATGGGCATGATAATTCTGACGGCCATCACGAATTCGATTTTATCCGGAGGGTCTCCGCGCATGGCGGGCCAACGGAAGATTCGCGCGGATTGATGAATGATAATGAAGAACACGAGGACTTGCCTTCCGCTTTCGGCCCGGATATTTATTTTCACTATGCCTTTCCCCGCCCGGGCATTTACGCGATATTTGGCGAATTTGAGCACGAAGGAAAAGTAGTCACAACAAAATTCATGGTTGAGGTTGAACCGTCTGCCGATAAGGGAATGGGTAGCCTAATGATAAACCACGGCCACTAAAGGGCTACTCCGGTTTGATCGTGTATCCGAGTTCGGCTACGGCTTTGCCGATCTTTTCATCGTTGATTACAGCATCATCGTACTCAATTTCAGCCTTTTTGGCATTGTAATCAACGGAGATATTTTTTACGCCATCCTCCGTGGAGACCAGCATCTGGATTCCGGTCGCGCAGGCTCCGCAATGCATTCCCCCAACGTCATATTTTTTCTTGATTATTGACATGAGTTTATTATATCATACAAATCTTGGTTTTTTGTATCGCCGGAGGAGCAGCGAGTTAGTAACAACGGACACGGAAGAAAATGCCATAGCAAACCCGGCGATCTCGGGGCGTAAAGCGAAGCCGTAAGCGAAATAAAGCGCCCCTGCAGCAACCGGAATTGCGACTATGTTGTAAATAAATGCCCAAAAAAAGTTTTGCCAGATCTTGTTAAGCGTCCGCCGAGAAAGATCAATCGCCGTCACGACATCGCGGATATCGTCCTTGATCAGAATAACTTCACCGGTCTCGATAGCAACGTCCGTGCCGGAGCCCACAGCTATTCCAAGATTTGACTTGGCCAAAGCCGGCGCATCGTTGATGCCGTCCCCCACCATTGCCACGATTTTCCCCTGTTTTTGTAGATCCGCGATCAGCTCTGATTTTTTTTGCGGTAGCACTTTGGCGTAAGCTTTATTTACCCCAATCATCTTGGCGATGGCTTCCGCGGTTTTTTCGTTGTCTCCGGTTATCATTATGACTTCTTTGCCCATTTTTTGGAGCATTGCGATCGCCTCGCGGGCGTACGGTTTCAGAGTATCCGCCAGCGCCAAAACTCCAAGCAATTTTTTATCCATCGCGGCATACACAACCGTTTTCGCCTCGCTTTGCAGGCGTCCCACTTCGGTTTTATATTTAGCAATATCAATGCCCTCTTCTTCCATCAGAGTTTCATTTCCGACCAGAATTATCTTTCCTTCGTGCGATGCCGAAACTCCTTTGCCGGAGATGGCTTTGCCGTCTTTCGGCTCGGGGATTGTTTTCCCGGCCACAGCTTTGATTACGGCCGTGGCCAACGGATGCTCGCTCGCGCGCTCCGCGATTGCCGCGTAAAACAAAAGGTCTTCTTTGGTTACCCCATCGACCGGGACGGCATCCGTTACCGCGGGCTCTCCTTTGGTCAGCGTCCCGGTTTTATCAAACGCAAAAGTTGTTATTTTATGGGCCTTTTCCAGCGCCTCACCGCCCTTGATCAAAATACCTGACTCAACTCCTTTGGTCGTTCCCACCATGATTGCCGTGGGAGTTGCGAGGCCAAGCGCGCAAGGACAGGACACCACCAGGACCGCTACTGCAAAAAGCAATGAGGCCGCGAAATTCAATCCCAAAATAAAATACCAGAATGCAAATGTGATAAGCGCCAAAACAACAACTGCCGGGACAAAATATTCGGAAATCCTGTCCGCAACGTCCTGTATCGGTGCGCGGGTAGCCTGTGCTTCCTCAACCATTGTTACGATCTGGTAGAGTAGCGTGTCCTTGCCGATTTTTGTGGCCTTACATTTTATCATGCCTTCTATATTCATTGTTGCTCCGATAATTTCGTCTCCTGATTTTTTACTCACAGGCATTGATTCTCCAGTTACAACTTTTTCATCAATATGGGACGCGCCTTCCACAATAACCCCGTCTGTCGGCACTTTAGTGCCCGGTTTTACTATAAAAATATCTCCGACCTGCATGTCTTTAAGATCTACTTCAACTTCCTGTCCGTTCCTTAAAAGCAGAGCTTTCACCGGCGCCAACCCCAAAAGCTTTCTTATTGCTTCGCCGATCCTCCCGCGCGACTTGGCCTCAAAATACCTTCCCAGCATAATAAAGCTGATGAGTGCTGCGGAGGACTCCCAATACGGATGGTCGAGACCTATCCAAAAAGTCTGGTAATGCGGATAGCTCCAGGAAAAAAGAAATCCGATGGCACTATACAAGTAAGCAGAGGTTGTACCCAACACCACAAGCACGTCCATACTGGCGCTTCCCGCACGGAGTGCCGTCCAAGTATTCCTGTAAAAAGGCCAGCCTACTACGAACTGGATCGGCGTCGTCATAATCAAATAAACCCAGTTGAGGTCGATAAATGTGCCTCCGATGGTTAGGGCGTGCACATGCTGAAGATTTAGCATATGCACAAGCATATAATAAACGATTATCGGTGTTGCGAGCGAAAATGAGATTATCGTGCGCTTTTTTAGCGATGCTATTTCCGCAAGCCTAGCTTTTTCCGCCGACTCTTCTTCGGAAGCGCCTTCTTGTGGTAATATCAGGGTATAGCCAAGTTTTTTCATCAGCTCGTTCACGGCGTCCAGTTTTATAACATTAGGGTCGTATTCCAAGAGGAGTTTTTCCGATCCGTAATTGGCATTGGCAGAGCTCACTCCCTTGGCGCGCTGTAGGGTCTTGGTTATTAATATCGCGCAGGAAGCACAATGCATGCCCTTTATTTTAAAAATTTTTTTTTCTGTAGCCATGATTTTATGATAGCATAAAATAAAATGAATAAATTCACACAGCTGTTAATATTCGCTGTCCTGCTTATAGCAAGCGGTATAGTCTACCAGACCTACTACCGCCCTCCGGGGGTTGGGCCGATAGCCGCCACCGGACTTGTGCTTGAAATAGAGGTACGCGCTAAAGAAAACGCCTGGAAATGGGATCCTGCGGATATAAAAGTAAAAGCCGGAGACATGGTTCGGCTTCACATCTACAATGAAGATTCATACGACCACGGCTTCGCAATAGAAGCCTTCGGCATCAATAAACGTCTTTTCCCAAGGCGGCAAACCGATATTGAATTTATCGCCTCGCGCGCGGGGTCATTCCAATTTTATTGTTCGGTGCCTTGCGGAGAGGGGCACTATGAACAGGTAGGAACGCTGTTTGTTGAAGAGTAAGGCTACTCTTTTTTTCTGTTATCCAGGCTGTATTTGCCTCCGCCCAAGAGCGCGACGGCAATGCCTATGGCCGTAAGACCTACATCACGGTAAAGGTCGGGGTTGGTTGATATTCCATATTTGGCCAAAAATGAGCCGAGAAAACTTGCGGTGAGCAGAGCAGCCAAAAAGCCGACCCAGCGAGTTTTGACCCCGAACGCGAGCCCCAGACCCACGGCAACTTCGGTAAGACCCATATAAAAATTAATCGCCGCCGCGGCTCCCAAACCGAGAAAATTCAAAAGTAGCTGGATTTCAGCCGTTGTTTGCGAGGGGCTTGCAAGCTTATGAAATCCAAAAAGTAAAAAAACTGCGGCAAGCCCGATCCTCAAGACCAGCAACGCGATGTCTAAATTTTTGTTTTCCATAATGATATTATACCAGAAACCTGTTATTTTTTCCTATACAGCCATTTATAAAGCCCGTCGCGATTTTCTACAAAGTACAGCACAAGCTCTTTCTTTTCATGATTTACCCAAAAGAACACACGCCAATCGCCGACACGTATTTTATGGAGTCCTGCTAAATCTTTCGGCAACCCGCCCATAGGCCCAGGAATTAAATTTGCGTTTTCTGCCAGCATTTCGAGCTTTTCTACAACTCTTCGGGCAATATCTGCATCAAGCTTTATAAGACTATTCTCGAAGGTCCGGAGAGGTCTAAGGCTATACGCCATACTTGGATTTAACTTTTTGCCAATCCAAAAAACGGCCGTTTTTATGTTCTCGGCGCGCTTTCCTGGTTTTCATAAGAAATGCTTTGTTGCAGCTTAAAAAATAATCCTCAAGTTCATTTTGGGCATGCTCAAAATACTCGTTAGCTCTAATTAAGTTGTCGAAAACCTTTTTAGGTAATGTTATGGTTGATCCGTTCATATGATTCTAGGTTAGCATAAAACACAAAAATTTACAAATGGCAATTTTCAGGCAGCGAGATTATTAACTCGTTCCAATTTCCTTAAATTTTATGATAAAGAACTCATTTTCATACACATCATATCCAAGGTCGGTAGAAAATTTAAACCCGTTTTTTGTTATGTCCCCTAAAAAATTTGGATTTGCCACTTCTTTCCCAGATATTGCGTCAAAAGCCCGGATTGAACTAAGAACCTATCCCAATAACCCAGCTTGGCCATATGTGATGTATGCGCAAGAAAGATGTAATAGCGCAAGATAATTCTCCGCTTTCTTCGACCAGCGA
>Ga0209542_10004568_pt1 | contig 28332 bp, 30 predicted proteins | sample RifCSPhighO2_01_FD_184028 | JGI IMG/M metagenome (GOLD analysis project Ga0209542, IMG submission 184028) | Soil microbial communities from Rifle, Colorado - Rifle CSP2_plank highO2_0.1 (SPAdes) (version 2) | ecosystem: Environmental > Terrestrial > Deep subsurface > Rock core/Sediment ...
CGCGCCCGCGCCCGCTCTCATTATCTAGACCTCTTTCCGATTCTGGAAAGCGCCGCGGAGTGTTTCCACATCCGAGTATTCGAGCTCGGAACCGGTCGCAAGGCCGCGGCCGAGCGTGCTTATCTTTATGCTGCCCTGGAGCGGTGAAAGAAGTTCCCGCACGCGGTCGGCGGTATGTTCACCCTCCGAGGTTGCCGAGAGAGCAAGTACGATTTCCGAGAGTCCTTTTTTAACGCGCTTCTCCACCGCCTGTATGAGTTCCTTCTCACGAATTGCTCCTTTGCCGGAGAGGGTAAGAATGCCGCCGAGAACGAAATAGCGGCCCTTAAAAGCGCTGGCGCGTTCAACCGCAGAGAGGTCCTGATCTTTTTCCACGATCATGAGGACGGCGTTGTCGCGGGTTGTATCGGCACAGTGAGTACACAGGGGACCATTTTCGTTTGCGTAGCGCATGCATTCCGGACACTGGCGCACGTGTTTTCCAATATGCGTAACCAGTTTCGAGAGCTTCGCGCGCTCTTCCTCCGGAGCCGACAGGAGATGATAAACGAAGCGCTTTGCCTGTCGCGGCCCGATGCCGGGAAAGCGGGCGAACGCGGCCGCGAGTTCTTCAATTGTTTCCATAGGACTTCAGACGGTCAGTTACCTGTGGTACGCCGCCCCTCCTCCAGCGATAAGGAAATCATAGTCGCCTCGCATTACGCGAAAAGGGCAACTCGCTTCGCTCAAACACTCCCTTTTCGCTACTCGGCTCCTTGTTTTCCAGTCGCTTCCGGAGAAGCATATCCTCGGCAACATGCCCGTCTTCATAGAATCAAAATGCGTCAGCCAGCTCGCCATAGCCCGACTTATCGACCGGCAGGAAGGTTGCCCGCTTTTCGTCGAAGTAGAGCTCGATCTTCCCGGTGGGGCCGTTTCGGTGCTTTTCAATAAGGATTTCGGCGATACCCGGCTTATCGCTCTCGGGGTTCCGCTTATCGTCGCGATGGATGAACATGACAACATCGGCGTCCTGTTCGATTGAGCCTGAGTCTCGAAGATCCGAGAGACGCGGTTTGCCGCCGCGCTGTTCGACCGCGCGGGAAAGCTGGGAAAGGGCGAGGACCGGCACCTTAAGCTCGCGCGCCAGCGCTTTCAGCGACCGCGATATTTCGGTTACTTGCTGAACCATCGAATCCGAAGCTCGGGTCGTCGTGGGTGCCATGAGCTGGAGGTAGTCGACAACGATGAGCCCGATGCCTTTTTCGCGCGCAAGACGCCGTGCAACCGCGCGCATGGAAAGGATGTTATTGGCAGGCTTATCGTCTATGTAAATAGGGGCTTTCGACAAGCTCTCTAGGGCGTCCCGTATCTGATTGAAATCTTCCTCTGCATGAACAGCTCCGGTACGTATCTTCCATGCGTTCACTTTGGATTCAGCGGCAAGCATGCGGTCGACCAGTTGTTCGGAGCTCATTTCAAGAGAGAAAAGCCCCACCGGAACGCCGTGCTTCACGGCCGCGTTCCGCGCGATATCAAGCGCAAGCGACGTTTTGCCAATTGAAGGACGTGCCGCGAGTATCACTAAGTCGGAAGGATGGAGTCCCGAGAGGAGGTTATCAAGGTCGGGGAAACCGGTCGGCACGCCGCGAATGCCGCCCTTTTTCTTCGAGAGGGCCTCGATACGATCCCACGCATCGTCGAGCTTGTCCTTGATTGCCGTGAATTTGTGGATCATGGAAGCGTCGCCGATGGCATAAATCGTCTTTTCCGCGTCGTCGAGCACTTCATGCGTGTCGCGGCCGCCGTCGTGCGCTGATTCCGCAATACGGTAGGACGCGTCTATGAGGGAACGGAGGATGTGTTTTCTCGAAACGATATCCGCGTAGTGCCCGAAGTTCGCGGGCGACGGCGTGGATTGAACGAGCTCGGCGAGGTACGTTTTGCCGCCCGCTCGTTCAAGGAGGCCCTTGCCCTCGAGCCGTTCTCCGAGCGAGAGGAGGTCGATAGGTTCGCCGCGTGCGGCGAGATCCCGCATCGCATCGAAGATGATCTTGTGCTTCTCGGCGTAAAAGGAGTCGGCGCGTATGAGGTCTCCGACATCGTGGATGGATTCGGGCTTGAGGAGCAGTGCGCCGAGAAGCGCCCGCTCGGATTCCAAGCTTTGCGGCGGCACGCGGAGCGTGGGATCGTCCTTCATGGGTCCCACGGATTTTATCACTGATGCTTCCGCGTCAACAGCGTTCCTTCGGGCCCGTCTTCCACACGATATCCACTTTTCTCGAGACGCTCGCGAAGAGCGTCGGCTTTGGCGAAGTCCTTCGTTTTTCTCGCTTCATCGCGCTCTCTCACGAAGGAACGCACCTCATCCGGCAGCCTTTCCATATCCTGCGGAAGCGCGGTCGTCGGGGGCACGAGGAGAGAGAGTCCCAGAACGGCGTCTGCCGCTTCGATGACGCCGTAACGCTCTTTGGCGGATAGATTCTCATCGCGGAACGTCTCCCACAGGAGCCCGAGAGCCTGCGGCGTGGCGACGTCGTCATACAGTATGGCGCGCAGGCGTCTTTTTGCGTCACTATCCGCCGCCCGTCTTCCTGCTTCGACGGCAGTGTCGTGGCACGCTCTCCAGAGCCGCGAGAGCGCTTCTCCAGAGGCGGCAAGCGCATCCCATGAGAAGGAAAGGGGCGTGCGGTAGTGCGCCTGCAAGAAGAAGTATCGGAGAGCAAGCGGATGGAAGCCGCGTGAAATGACGTCTGAGAGCGAGAAGACGTTGCCAAGGGATTTCGACACCTTTTCTCCCTCCATCGTGAGAAAGGCGTTATGGAGCCAATACCGTACGAACGGACGTCCGGACACCGCCTCGGATTGGGCGATCTCGTTGGCGTGGTGGACTCCGATGTGATCCATACCGCCCGTGTGAATATCGATCTCGAGACCGAGCAGGGCACGGCTCATCGCCGAACACTCTATGTGCCAGCCCGGATTTCCGCGGCCCCAGGGCGAGTCCCACTGCTGGAGGTCGTTCTTCTTGGCAAAACGCCACAGCGCGAAGTCGTTCGAGTTTCGTTTTTCGGGGTTTGCTTCGACGCGCGCGCCGGTGCGTAGCTTCACGTTCTCCAATCCGCCGAGTTTCCCGTAGCCAGGGAACCGGCTGATGTCGAAATAGATTCCCTCACTCGTCCGATACGCGAGCCCCTTTTCCTCCAGAGTCTTTACCATGGCGATCTGCTCGTTGATATATTCGGTCGCGCGGGGGAAGAGGATGTCCGCGACGTCGATATTAAGCGCGCCGACGTCTTCAAGGAACAATTTCGCGTAGCGGTCAGCAATCTCTTCGGGAGTCCGGCCTTCGCGCTTCGCTCCAACAGCCATCTTGTCTTCGCCTTCTTCGGCGTCTCCCACCAAATGCCCGACGTCGGTGATGTTCATGACCCGCCGTACCCGATATCTGGCCGAGAGGAGAATCCGCGCCACGATATCGGCAAAAACGAACGAGCGTAGGTTTCCAAGATGTACGGGGCCGTAGACAGTCGGGCCGCACGAATACATCGTGACGAGCCCTCGCTTGAGCGGCGTGAAGAGCTCTCGTTTGCCGGAGAGCGTATTCGTGAAAAACACGGAAGCCGCATCGGTCCGTTCCGGGGGTCTCGCTAAGCGTCTTCCGAATGGCCACATACGCAGCTTCATACTACCGTTTCGCGCTCCTTTTTACAGCCAGCGTTTTCTCCTGACGATGAAGAAGGCGAGGAAGCCCGAGATGACGATCATCGAGCCGAGGATAATCCAGAACGCACCCGGCTTGTCGACCAGGGGCGTATCGGCGGCGCCCATCTGGAACAGGGCGGCGATGAGCGAGAGCGGGAAGGCGATGAAGGTGATGACGGTGAGCGTCTTCATGATCTCGTTCTGGGATGCGGAGAGGAGAGAGTCGTTCGTGTCGCGCAGCTCAGTCGCCGCGGCGCGGTAGGAAGCAACGAGCGCGGCAAGGTACCCGCGTTCCGCTTCGAGATGTACGGCGTGGTCCGCAAACCCTTTTCCGAAAAAGGAGGACCCGGATAATGAGGCAAGGAAGGCGGAGAGAGGTTCGTCGTGGCGCGCGAGCGCCGTCTCGAACCGAAGGAGGACGCGTGCGGTCTCCGAAATGGTCCGGACCGTCTCGCGCTCCTTGCCGGCGAATACGTCATGCTCGAGCCGCTCGAGGATGTGAGCCGCGTGCTCGACCTCGCTTCTCATCGCGCCGTGGAGCCGTCGCATCACGCGCTCGACGAGAACGGCGGCTTTTGCGGGGTGTGCGGGAAGCCCGAGGAGCTCCTCCGCCTCGAATATCTTATGCAGGTTGTGGATTGATTCGATGGTTTCGTACCTGACCGTGATGAGGAATCGCTTGCCGACGATGAAATCGACTTCCTGATTGCGCGCGCCGCCCTCGGGAAGCGATGCGGGGAAATGGAGGATGAGATAGACGTAGTCAGGGAAGGGAATGAAGAGCGGATAGGGCGTTGGCGCAATCACTTCTTCGCCGATGCGGGCGTCGATTGCGAATTCCTCGAGCAGGAACTGCAGCTCTTCGCGGGTCGGGGACTCCACATCCACCCACACGACCCTCCCGCGTTCGTGGCGCGTCATCATGCGTACACCATAGCACCGTTCGCTTCGCTTTTTGGGGCGGGCGTGTCGATAACGGCGTGATACAATGCGCCCACCATGGGAGACAATGCGGAATCGGCGCACGGCGGCGCGCGCCTCGTAAAGTTCGCCTCATCGCTTGCGGGCGTCGCGGTGCTCGCTTTCGTGCTCGGCGTATCCGTCGGCGCAAAGGAAGGAACGAGCGTCTTCGCCTACATCCCGCTTCTGGGGGACGGTCTCTCCGCGACGCCCGACGATGCAGCGAATCTCGCGCCTTTCTGGAAGGCATGGAATACGCTCGAAGAACGCTTTGTCGCGACGCATGCCTCGTCAACGCCGCCATCCTCGAAAGAGCGCATATGGGGAGCGATCGAAGGACTTACTACCGCGTATGGAGATCCGTATACGGTCTTCCTGCCGCCCGAGGACGCGAAGATATTCGAGGAGAACGTGAACGGCAATTTCGAGGGTGTCGGCATGGAAATCGGGATGCGCGGCGGTCTTCTCACTATCATCTCTCCCCTCAAGGGCACGCCCGCTGAACGCGCGGGACTTCATGCCGGCGACGGCATTCTCGCCATAGATGGGGAACCTACCGACGGCCTTTCGGTCGACGAAGCCGTGAAGCGCATCCGGGGTCCCCGCGGCACCACGGTCTCATTCTCGCTTCTTCGTGAGGGTGAGAGCGTGGAGATAGACGTCGTGCGTGACGTCATCAACATTCCCGTCATCGACCACTCGTTTGACCGGATGACCGGCATATACACGATAGCGCTCTACAGTTTTACGGGGAGCTCCGTCCCGCTCTTCGACGAGGCGCTCGGGGACCTTCGCGCGTCAGGCGCGAAGAAGCTCATACTCGATTTGCGCGGAGACCCGGGCGGCTATCTCGAAGCGGCCGTCGACATCGCGAGCCGCTTCCTGCCCGGAGGAGCCGTTGTTGTGACCGAAGACTATGCGGGCAAGCAGGAGAACGTGGTGCACCGCTCCCGTGGCGCAGGCGGCGTTCCGGAGGGTATGGACATTGTCGTTCTTATCGACCAAGGCTCGGCCTCGGCGTCCGAGATACTCGCCGGAGCGCTCCGCGACCATGAGCGTGCGACCCTCATAGGCACGCCGTCCTTCGGGAAAGGCTCCGTACAGGAACTCGTCGAGATTGATGGCGGCTCTCTCAAGATCACGGTCGCGAAGTGGCTTACGCCTTCCGGACGCTCCATTTCAGACGGCGGGCTCACGCCGGATATCGAAGTAGAGCGGACCGTCAAAGACGCGAATGCGGGTGCCGATCCTCAGAAGAACCGAGCGGTTGAGTATCTTCGGATGGGCAAGTAAGCCGTTGGCTTTCTGCCGGCGTTCGCCTCGCATGAAGACAGGAGCGGCGTGTCTTGCGGTTCGACTCGCTTCACAGTAGGATGGCGTGACTATGAAGATCGTACTCACGAAAGACGTGAAAGGTACGGGGCGTGCCCACGAAGCCATCGAGGTACGGGACGGGCACGCTTTGAACTTCCTTATTCCGAAGGGGATGGCTGTTCCCGCGACCCCCGCTGCTCTCAAGAACGCCGAGTTACGACAGAAACGAACGGAAGAGCAAAAAGTTCTAAGCGCGAAGCTTGTGGAAGAGCGTCTCGCCGCTCTATCGGACACGCCGGTCGTGATCCGCAAAAAAGCAAATGAACAAGGACATCTCTATGATGCAGTTGACGCGAAAGATATTGCGGAGGCCGCAGCATTGCCTGTCGACGCCATTCGCATTGAAAAGCCGTTCAAAGAACTCGGAACGCACGATGTTCCCGTTTTAGTAGGGGAGGGGTTCGGAAAGTTCTCCATCACGATAGAAACTGAGTAAAAAAGAACGCCCCGAGAGGGGCGTTCTTTTTAGCGCACTTCGACGACTTTCTTTCTGAAAATCTTTCCGTCGTAGCCGGTTTTGCGCCGCTCGCGGAAGGAAACGATGCCGGAAGCCATCGCGTAGAGCGTATGGTCGCGGCCAACACGGACATTTTTACCAGCCTCCACTTTCGTTCCGCGCTGGCGGACGATGATCATGCCGGGAGACGCCTTTTCGCCGTCAGCGAGCTTCACCCCGAGATATTTCGGGTTCGAATCGTTGAGGTTCTTTGTTGAGCCGCCAGCTTTTGTTGATGCCATGGTGGTATATTGGTGGCGATGACTATAGCCCAGATGCGAGAGAAGGGCAAGCTCCTCATTGCCCGGGTTCCAAGTGACGTTCTGGTCGTCGCCATCCTCGTCCTCTCGTCAGTCGCTTCCTTCGGACTCGGCGTCCTTGCGGCGCGCGGGGAAGGGAACGGGGACGAGGTGCTCCGAATAGAGGAAGTTCCGATGACGGCAGGAGCGTCCATCCCATCATCGCAAGCAGCTGCGGCTGGTAGCGCGATGGAATCAGCGATGCCTTCCGGCGGGCAGTACGTTGCCTCGAGAAACGGGACGAAATATCACTTGCCGTGGTGTGCAGGAGCGAAAAGCATCAGCGAGCAGAATAAGATTTGGTTCGCCTCGAAAGAGGACGCCGAAGCGGCGGGCTATACGCCCGCCGCGAACTGCAAAGGAATATGAGTATGTACGAGCCGGAAAAACCTTACAAGCACGGTCTGGTGACGCTTATAGAGTCCACGTGGCGTACGCCGTACGTCACCGTAACGCGGGGTGTATATCCAATCATCCGAAAGCGTTTTTCGGGACTTGAAATTCAGCACACCGACGGGATTGGCACCAAGGGCATCTATCATTGGAGACGGAAGACATTTGCGAATGCCGTTGTCGACGCTCTTGCCATGAATCTCAATGATCTGGCGCTCGTCGGCGCTATTCCGTATATGCTTCAGGACCATATCACGATGCCCGACATGGGAAGTCGCACGGCCATGAAGATCATTCAGGCACTCGTTCGCGAGTGCAAAAAGCGCACCATCGCAATCGTCGGCGGCGAAACGTCGCACCACAACAACGTCGATGCCGTTGATATCAGCATGACCGTTTCGGGTCTCATTACGGTGCCACGGAAAAATCGCCTGATGATAGGGGATGTTCTTATCGGACTTCCGAGCAACGGACTCCATTCAAATGGATTCACAAAGGTTCGCGGCATGTTCGGCTCCGACGAATGGCGCCCGGACTTTGTCCGGCCGACAATCATCTATCTGGATTCAATCATGCGTCTTCTCAAACACTGTACGATCCACGGCATGATGCATATCACCGGAGGAGCTTTTACAAAATTGAAGGATATACTCACAGAATCGCTTGACGTGACGATTGATCATTCGCATTCACCTCGGCCGCAACCCATTTTCTTCGAGTTATACGAACGAGGAGTGTCGAGCCGCGAGATGTACACCACATTCAATTGCGGTATCGGATTTGTACTTTCTTCTCCTGAAGCAGAAGTAAAAAAGATTCTGCGATTCATGCGAGGCGCACGAATAATCGGGCGAGTGGCGAAAGGAAAGGGAAGAGTGCATATCCAGTCCGCGTTCGATGGTTCGTCAGTCGAGCTTTAGCTGATAGGATAGCAGCATGATCGTTCTTGATATAGAGGCGAGCGGCACGGAGCCGCATATACACTCCATCCTTTCTCTCGGCGCACTTGACCTTGATGAACCGACGAATCAATTTTATGACGAGTGCCGTGCGTGGGAGGGAGCAGGCATAGAGAGCGACGCACTCGCCATAAATGGCTTTACGAAAGAAGAAGCGACGGATTCCAGCAAAAAGACCGAGATCGAGCTCGTGAAGGCTTTTATCGCATGGGCAACTGACCGGCCGAGGAATCGGACTCTGGCAGGACAGAACCCGTCCTTCGACCGTGATTTCGTGAAGGCCGCGTGCAAGCGAGCGGGCGTCGAGTTTCCGTTCGCACACCGGACCATCGATACGCATACGCTCGTATGGCTCCACATGACCGAGAAGGGCATACCGCCACCTCTCGAGAAGCATCATTCGGCGCTCGATCTCGATTTTGCGCTCCGGTATTGCGGGATGCCGGAGGAACCCTCGCCTCACAATGCGCTTACCGGGGCGCTCTCGCATGCGGAGGTCATATCCCGCATCGCGTATACTAGGAAGCTCGTGCCCGAATTTAATACCTACGATATTCCATGGCTGACGACATGAAGAAGGGGAAGGGAAGTACGTTCGCGGATCTGCCACCGCTCGTCTGTAAGCCGCAAGAAGTAGAACCGGCGCGCATAGAGAAGATAGCGTCCGAATTCGTGGAGGGATTCGAGCTATTGAAGCGGTACGGACTCGCGGCCACGTTCTTTGGAACGGCGCGTTGCACGCTTGATAGCAACATATACAAACATACGGAAGAACTTGCGGGGCGGCTTGCAAAACGCGGCTTTGCCGTCATTACCGGGGGAAGTGCGGGGGTAATGCAAGCCGCGAACAAAGGAGCGTACGAGGCAGGAGGAGCATCGGTGGGCATCAAGATTCGGCTTCCTGACGAGCAGGTGGCGAATAAGTATCTTACGGATTCCGTACTTTTCAACCACTTCTTTACCCGGAAGGTCATGCTCACATTCGCTTCCGAAGTCTATATCTACATGCCCGGCGGATTCGGTACGCTCGACGAGTTTTTCGAAATCGTCACACTCGTCCAAACGAAGAAGATACAGCATGTACCCATCGTGCTGTTCGACCGGACCTACTGGACGCCACTGCTCTCCTTCATTGAAGACAAGCTCGCTCACGGGCTTCGTACCATCGATCAGGTTGATACCACGCTCTACGTTCTCGTTGATACCGTGGACGAAGCGTACGACTATATCGTTGCGAACGTAAAATGTTGAGGAACGCAGGTGACGAAATACTGAGCTCAGCAAAGCGAATGTGTTGAGGAGCGAAGCGGCTCATAACGAAAAACCGCCCCGATGAGGGGCGATTTTTTATTACGCGCTATGCCGGACAGGTCTTGCAGACGAGACAGTGCATGCCGCCGCGAGCCGCAAGAAGAAGGCCGCCCACGATTGCCGCGTTCTTGAGGAACATCATGGTCTGCGAAGGATCGCTCCAGAACGGATGGAATGCGACGGATGCGATGACGGTGAATATCACGAGCGCGATTGCCGCTTCACGCACTTTGTGGCCGAGAATAAGAAGAATACCGCCGCCGATCTCAATGATGATGGCGACGATGGCAAGGACTTCAGGGAAGGGGAGACCGGCACTCGCTATATATCCTACGGTGCCGTCAAAGCCGGTGATCTTCCCCCATCCGGCGTACAAGAAAACCAGAGCGATAAGAATACGCGCGATTATCGGCGCGGAACGTTCATTCAAAAGTGTGTTCATAGCACGGATTATATTTCAGGGAAGTGTCAAGGCGCCTGTGGATAACTTTCTAGGCCAGACGAGATAATAGCTTCGCACAATATATCTTTTGCGAAGTATACCTAGGCGAAAAGATGAGGTCTTATACTTCTCTACATAGGTGATTCCTCTTCTCCCCTCGTTCTCTTATTTCATGACCGTAGGCATACTTCGCAAAAGATACGCCCGAATGTGCGAACGAGACTTCCCTTCATTCGCACATTCGGGCAAAACGAGATTTGGAAAAAGCCACAAGAAACTGATTTATGCTGGAGAATTCGCGCCTACGAGTCCTTGGAGCCACTCTAGGAGGTCGGTCAGGACGCCAGAGACGAAGTTCCAGCCCATGACAACCAGTGTCCAGGAAAAACCGAAATTCTCCTGTCCCGCAGGCGATTCTATGATGCCGCGGAGCGAGATGCCGAAAAATGACAGGGCAAGGATGCCGACGACAATCCAGAAGATGAGTTTCAACATGGGGAAATTATATCACCGGAGCAAACGGATCAAACCCTTGCTTGAGGAGATTGGTGATGGGGAGAAAAAGGGGTTCGGGGAGGTCGTTCCAATCTCGCCACTCCCAGCTCACGCATTTTTCGGGCTCGCGGAGTTCCGCTTCCCCGCCTTCCGAATCTGCAATGACGAAGAGCGTGATGTAGTGCTTGTCCGGAAAGAAATCTTCCGTGTACGGGCCAGCGCGCAAGCTTTTTATTTCAAGACCGGTTTCTTCCCGTGTTTCGCGTTTCGCACAGTCGAATACCGTTTCGCCGACTTCGGGATGTCCGCCGGCGAAACAGTAGGTGCCCGCACCGTGCTTGCTCTTTCGAAGTCCGACAAGCACCTTTCCGTCGTGCCGAACGATGACGCCGATCCCGATTCGCGCGCGTTCTTGCGGGTCCATAGTCGTAAATATAGGACTTTTTACCACTTTCCGAAACACGGTATGGGTATATAAAAAGAAAAGGGTCGTCTCTTGCTTTTTGAACTAGCAAGAAACGACCCTCAATTTCACCAGAACGCGAAGGTTACGGACGTTCTTTCAACTGTTGGTCGATCCGGTCGAGTTCCTCGGGCGTGAGGTTCTCGAGGCGCCTTTGGATGTCTTGACGACGATCCGTTTGCCGCTCTTCCGCCGCACGTTCCTGCGTCGCCGCCTCCACCCGCTCTTGTGCGGGAGTGGATTCGAGGACGAAGGTTCGATTCTCGAACGACTGAATCGGCACGAAGCTTTCTCCCGACGCAATGTACCGTATTGCGATTGCATCGCCCGGTTGAGTCAGGACGATAGTCGGGTGTTCTCCGCTCGATACGGTAAAGATGCGAGGCACCTCGACGAGGTGTACAAAGTACACCCCTCCGTTTGTGCCCACATCCTGCCGTATGCGATCTATGGTCCCTGTAATCTCGGCAAGGTCTGGCGTCCGTTCAAGTGCGACCTGCTGGCCGCGCCTGAAGACGAGCGCTTGGAAACTGCGCAACGTTTCGCTCTGCGTGTTTCCGAACGCGACATCCTGGACGCTATTGATCGGCACGATTGCGACGCCCTGGAACGCATTGATGCTGTTCAGGACCGGAACAACCGCAGCCATCACCCCGTAGACGTTGTAGATCTGGGGAGAGGATGCATGCAGGTTTAGATATTTCACCTGCTGGTTTTCGTTGACGGCGTTTACGATTGCCGTCTCCGTTGCGCCGCCCGGCACTTGGTAGGACACTGGCTTGCCGGTACGCGAATCGATATAGACGATGCTGATGAGAGAATCGTCTTTCTCATTCGTGGACGAAATACCAATAACCCACTCCGCCCGATTTTCCGCTCCGTAGATGAGGAGCGGATCTTCGGGCTCGGTAAGGCCGGCCTGTGACGTCCAGCTGTTGAACCATCCTCCCGCGTAGAGGCCTTTCCAGGTGAGATAGTTCGTCACGATAGATTCCGGAATTACCCGGTCTACCCATTCCGGAATCTCGTCAAGCCCGTACCGGACGATGTCGCCGGTTACGGGGTTAACGACAGCGATGCCGGTCACGCGTTCCCCTCTCCACCAGATAGTCGGTTTCGAGAGGATCGCGACCCACCACGGATGCTCTTCATCGTCGAGCTCGAAATGAAACTCGGCGATGCTGTCGTTGAGGAAGCCGTTATTGCGCAGATGACGCTCGAGGTTTGTAGTGAACCACGCGTTCGGCATGTACTGCATCCGAGCACCTGCCGGAAGTGTTGCCACGTGCGGCTGTGCCTGTGGGTCTTGAGCGTCGATGACGATGAATGCCGGAGAACCGTCAGTGTTGTACCACTGAAAGAATCCACTATAGTCGAACGGAACGGCATACACGAGCCGGTCCTTGACCCGTTGAAGGGTCATGTACGGCAGGTCCAGTTGAAATTGGCTACCGATGTTGCCGGCGGCCCCAACCGCTTTTTGCGCGAGATAGAGCGCGTTTTCAGCGCTCACCATACGCATGTGTTCGGGGTCTTTCGGCTGGACGTCGGTCGTCCAACTCCGCTCTTCGATGGGTCCGATCATGTTCGCATAGTTCGCCGCATTGAGCGCCGAACATCCGATCATACCGCTCCCAAAAAAAAGCAGGACTCCAACGACGGGAGCCAAGGCGCTCCACGTTATCTCGTCCTCGATGACCCCATCGACGAATGCCGAAACCACGAGGACGAGGATTGTGCCAACGCCCACGAGGCCATAGAGCGGCCAGATGGTGGACGGCGTGGCCACATAGTAGAGCCACCAGAGGATCAGGAATGAGAATATGCCGGTTCCAACTGCAGAACCGATTTTCCTGGACGCGAGAAGCGGCAGGATACCAATGACGGCTGAAATCGCCGCCATAAGACCATAGGACATGGGTATCTCCTTTCCGAGAGATATGAGTTGAGAGAATGCAATGTGCGTCGCACCCTGTTTTGCATTATATCACTCAAAACGTGATTTTGTCAATACTCTGTGTTCTTTCAAAGGTACGAAAGCGGGTTCAGGTACGCTTCTTTCGGAGCGACCGGAATAATCGCGTTCGCGCAGGGTGTTGCGGCGCCGCGGAATTCAGAGAGCCGCTGGACGCGGACGCCCTGAGTCGCAAAGACCGTGAAGTGAAGATGCGGTCCCGTCGAGTAACCGGTAGTGCCGGAGTAGCCGATGACCTCTCCTGTTATGACCGCCTCGCCTTCTCTCACTTGGATGTCGGAGAGGTGGGCATAAAGGGTCGAGAGGCCGTTTGCATGCTCCACGAGGACCCATTTGCCGTAGGAATAGCATCCGCGGATGGTATCCGTGTTCCCGGTCCCCCGTATAACGCCCGAAAGCGCGGTCTCGATCGGCGTACCGGTCGAGGCTCCGATGTCGATGCCGTTATGTCCCTTGCCATTGTAGATCTGGGGGTTCTTGGTCGCAAACGCAGTGTTGCCGAAATATTGCGTCACGCAAAAGAGGTTCCCGAAGACGCTCTTACGGGAGGCGCAGCTTCGCATGAAGGAATCGGAAAACGGCCAGCTGAGAACGCCGCTTCCGACCGAAGGAATCTTTGAGGGGTCTATCGCTATCTGAAGTTCGCCCTGAAGCCGCGAGAGCTCTTCTTCGAAGGCTCTCCGCGCCGCCTGCTTCTCGACGATGAGCTTCTGGTATGAACTCTCCTGATTTTTCGTTTGCGACAGGAGCGCTTCTTGCGCTCTCTTGGTAGCGTCGACGGCGCGGCGTTGATTCGACAGGTCGATCGAGAGCGAAACGAGGTTCTTCTTCGTAGTCGCGACCTCGTCTCGATTCGCCGAGAGCGCCGTCTTGACAGCGTCAAGCTCTTCGATGCGATTGCCGAGCGCCCGTTCGAGGCTCGCGCTTGCGTCTATGGCCTCCCATGCATCCGCGAGCCGCGTACTCGCCGCAAGCTGCTCCACCAAGGTCTGACTGTCATGCGCATCAAGATCCCGGAGCGATCGTGCTATAGCGTCGCGGCTGAGTGCCATCGCCTCTTCCTTACTCCCGATCGCAAGCGACAACTCCTCGAGCTTCAGGTTCGCTGAGGAGATCTTGTTCTGCGTCACCGAGATGTTAGCGGATAATTTTTGGCGCGCCAGAGTGAGCGAACGCACCTCCGACTCGAGCGTGGACCGCTTCGCCCCGATGGTATCGAGCTCCTTCTGATAAGAAGCGATTTCCGCTTCCAGTTTCGCGATTTCCGCGTTATGCGTCTCTATCTCTGACTGGAGCTTCGTGACGACGCTTTGTGCGAAAACGGGATGCAGAGCCAATGCAAGGCCGGCTATCGTGACGGCAAGCACACACAGCAGTAAGCGCGGCGCGCTCGTCATCCTTCGAGTATAGCAAGGGCGGTTCGTATGCGGGCGAGAGATTCTTCCTTCCCGATGATGGAGATGATGGTGAAGGGGTCCGGAGAGCGTTCCTGCCCCGAAAGAGCGTAGCGCAGGGGCCAGAGCACTTCTCCCCTCCCCTCCCTGTCGGCATACGGCATAAGGGCGTTTTTGACCACCTCCGGGGTTTCTGGCGTCTCCAAGGACGCAAGGATGTCTATAGCGGTCTCAAGGTGCCGCTTGGTCGTTTCCGGCTTTTCAGAGGGCTGTTTTTTAAGGAGTTCTTCGGGGCGAGGTGTCGGAGAAGAGAAAAGACAGGCAAGTTCGCCCGTGAGCATTTCTTTCGCTTCCGCGAAGGTCTTGGCCCGCTCTTTGAGGAGCGGAACCGCTTTTGCGAGGCGCGCGGCATCCGCGGCTTCGAAATTGCCGCGTGCAATGAATTCCTCATCGGAAAGCAGACGCATCCAGTGCTGGTTCACGGAGCGCAGTTTTTCCTCGTCGAATATGGCTCCTGATTTCTGGACACGGGAGAGGTCGAACGCGGCAACGAGCTCTTTTTTCGTGAAATACTCCTTCTCATCCTGCGGATGCCATCCAAGGAGTGCAAGGTAGTTCAGCATCGCTTCAGGAAGATATCCTTGGTCACGATACTCAGTGATCGCCCTTGCGCCTTTTCGTTTCGACAATTTCGATCGGTCCGGTGCAAGGATAAGCGGCACGTGAGCGTACGTGGGGGTCGGGAGCGAAAGTGCCCGCTGAATGAGTATCTGTCGCGGCGTGTTTGAGATGTGATCTTCGCCGCGTATCACATGCGTAATGCCCATCTCGCCGTCGTCAACGACGACGGCATGGTGGAACAAAGGTTCGTCGAGTGATTTTGCGATGACGAAGTCGCCGAGATCGGAGATGTCCATGGTGACTTCCCCGCGGATTTCATCCATGAAGGAGACCGAACCTCCCGGATTTCTAAATCGTATCACTTCGCTTCGATCATCCGCGCCCTTCGGCTCTTCTTTCGATACGTACGCCTTCCCCTCCTCTATCATGTGCGAGAGCGCCGCGGTATGTTGTTTCGTCCGGTTACTCTGACGATCGAAAGCATCCCACGGAAGACCAAGCCAGGTTAGGGATTCAAGGATAGTATCCTCGTATTCTTTTTTGGAACGCTCGCGATCCGTATCTTCGATACGGAGGATGAATTTCCCATCGTGCTTTTTCGCGTAAAGGTAGGCGAAAACGGCCGTCCGATAATTGCCGGCATGGAGAAGTCCCGTCGGGGACGGCGCGAATCGCGTGACGACGCTCATGGTTTTTCTTCGTGCGAGAGCGCTATCTTCACGATTTCCGTGCCGATGATGCGCGCCGCGTCCGCATCGTTGAAAGACGCTCCCTTGTGGCCCATCTCTTCCGCAAGTGCGGGATTTCCCGTTATGCGGCGGATTTCCGAGACGAGGACGTGGGGGGCCAGGTTCTGCTCCTCTAGTACGACCGCGGCTCCCGTGTGAGCGTATGCGTACGCATTCGTGCGCTGATCATGACTCACTTCTTCCGGTATCGGTATCAGTATCGCTGGTTTCTTCCATGCAGCGATCTCGGCGATGGCCCCTGCGCCCGCGCGGGAGACGACCACAGCTGCCGCGCCTGCCGAACGTCGGAGCGACAGGCCATCAAGATAGGGGAAGCCATGGTAGTGTGCGGCGTTCTCGTCGTTCCGGAGTATGACGCTGCTTCTCGTCTGCACGTCAGCGTGGAGTTCTTTTCCCGTCTGATGGATGACGTTCGCGAACGAGACGAGTTCTGGAAGCGCCGCAAGGACGGTCTCGTTTATCTTCGAGGAACCCTGGGAGCCGCCGAGAATGAGTACGGTCGGTATCGAGAGATCAAGGCCGAGGTACTGGCGGGCACCCTCTGTTTCAAGACGTGCTATCTCGCTGCGTATCGGGATGCCAGTCTGGGCGATCTTCCCTCTCGTGTTTTTCGGGAAGTACGCGGCCGCACTCGGGAATGCTATCGCGATGCGGCTTGCAAACGGCGCCGCCAGGAGGTTCGCTCGTCCGGGTTTCGCGTCCGACTCATGGATGATGATGGGAATACCGAGCATGCGCGCGGCAAGGACGGTCGGCACGCTCCCATAGCCGCCCTTCGAAACGACGACATCCGGGAATATCCGGAAGAGGGCCGAGAGCGCCATCAGGAATCCCGTACCGGTCGCAAGGAGGTCGGTGATATTCTTGAACGAACGATAGCGGCGCATTTTCCCCGCCGGGATCCGGATAAAGACGATGCCGTTCTCGAAGAGCACGTCTTCGTCAAACGGCGTCGGGGCGAAGTAGTAGAGGCGTGGCTCGATGAGACGCTGCTCGCGCGCAAGGTCGCGTACGGCTTCCGCCATCGCGATGGCGGGATAGAAGTGCCCTCCCGTTCCCCCGCCGGTAAAGACGACCTTCATGCAGATAGTATACAATCGCTCATCATCGACGTCCCCCTACGGCCTTTTCCGATGCGCGGCGACGTTGAGAATGATGCCGACCGAAGCGAGGGCCGCGAGCAGAGCACTCCCGCCGTGGGAGATGAACGGGAGCGGAAGACCCGTAAGCGGCAGAACGCCGAGCATTGCGCCGATATTGAGAAAGGCGGAGAGGGCGATGACAAGCGTGAGGCCGGTAGCAGCGAACGCGCCGAACGCATTCGCCGCATCCGCGGCGATCGCGAGGCCGCGCGCGGCAAAGGCGACGAACAGGAGGATGAGGATGCTTGCTCCCACGAAACCGAGTTCTTCGGCGACGACGGCGAACACGGAGTCCCCTACCGGTTCAGGAAGATAGTTGAATTTCTGAATGCTTTGGCCGAACCCTTTCCCGAACACCTCGCCCGAGCCGATAGCTATCAGGGACTGCTGGATCTGGTAGCCGCTTGAGAGCGGATTCTCGGAGGGATCGAGGAAGGTCATGAATCGCTTCTGGAGGTAGGGGCGCTCGGCAAGCAGGAGCCCCGCCCCGAGAACGACCACGATGCCGAGAATAGCGAAGTCTCGGCGCGGCGCACCAGCGAGGACATAGAGCGTCGTGCCGGTCCCCGCGATAATGAGCGCGGTCGAGGTGTTCGGTTGGAGCAGGAGCAGCGCTATCGGTATGCCGGTGATGAGGACGAACGGCAGGAGTCCCCGCGTATAAGCACGGATGTCGCGTCCGGCCTGTGCAAGATACGCGGCAAGCAAGAGCACGGTCCCTATCTTGAGGAATTCAGCCGGCTGGACGCTCGCGAATCCGAGATCGAGCCAGCGTGTCGCGCCATTCAGCGTCAGTCCCAATCCCGGTACGAATACGAGCGCTGTCGCAAGGAGCGCAAGGACGTAGAACGGCAGAACGAGACGGGCAAGCAGGCGCGGGTTCATGAATCGGAGAATGAAAAGCGCCACGACGCCGGGCGCGATCCCGAGTACGATCTGCGAAAGCGCAAGCCGCGCGACCGACACTTCCTCGCGCGCGAGGAGACCCAAGGAAGCGGAGAGGAATATCGCGATGCCGGCAACCAGGAGTGTCGCGACGATGAAGGCGAAGACGCGATCCCCGGCTATTTTCATACGTTATCCCACGAGCGCTATGGCAAGACCGAGCACGCCGGCGATCACCGTGATGATCCAGTAGCGCATGGTGACTTTCGCAGGCGGCCAGCCGAGCGCCTCGAAGTGGTGGTGGATGGGAGCGATGATGAATACCTTGCGCCTGAAGACCCGCTTCGCGACCACCTGCAGCACGTTTCCGAGGACGGTAGCCGTAAGGGGCAGCGCGATGACGGGGAGGACGGCGACGCCGATGCCTTCCCCGAGCACGTCTGCCGAGAACGCCGTTATCGCGAGCGCGACCGTGAGCGCCATGCTCCCCGTTTCCGACATGTAAAAGCGCGCGGGCGGGACGTTGAACCAGAGGAATGCCAAGGTCGCCCCCGCGACGCTCGCAGAAAAAGCAGCCAATGTCGTCTGCTCCTGCGCAAAGGCGATACCGGCATATGCCATGAATACGAACGCGAAAATGCCACCGGCAAGCCCGTCGATGCCGTCAATGATGCCGCCCGCATAGACCGCCAGCATCACGAAGACGAAGAACGGGATGAAGAGCCACCCGAGCTCGACGGGATTCCCGAACGGCACGCCGACCGAGGAGACACCGAGTTTTTCATAGAACCACCACGCCGAGAAAAGGCCGAGCACGGCGACCAGGCAAAGGCGCCACCGGAGCCGTAACCCGCCGCCGCTTCGCGTTATCTCAAGCGTATCGTCGAAGAGTCCCACGATGGCGCCGATAAGGAGGGCAAAGAGCGGGAGCCAGGTTTGATTCCGCGTTACGAAATTCAAGGATGAGAACGGCTCGCCGAGCACGTCGGCGAGCCCGATGAAGAGGAGCGCGCTTCCGAGGACGGCGGACCAGATGAGAATGCCGCCCATACGCGGCGTCGAAACTTCGCGCGTCTCATGGAGCACGTTGAAGAGAGGTGTGCCGCTATCGTCCCCGAGCCCCTGCTTCCCCACTCGTTTCTTCCATGATTTCGAGCGATACAGGTAATGTGCAAGGACGGGAGCGAGAGCGATGCCGATCGAAAAAGACGCAAGCGCTGGTATAAGGACGCGGGCGGCGTCGGCAATCATGGCGGATTAGGGGAGCTCAACGCCGGCAAGGAGCGACCGGGTCGCAAGCATGAGCCGCTCCGCATCCCGGAAGCGCCCTTCGCGCGTCGAACCGAGGACGGCGACGGCGACGGGATGCAGGATTCCCGCATCAAAGACGACGACCAGGTTCCCGCCCGCAAGGTCGGTGTATCCGGTTTTTGAGAACACGAGGCCGGAGAGCGTCGCGATATCCGGATTCGTGTTCTTAAGGGAATGGTCCTTCCCTTCTGCGGAGCGGATGATGATGGACGTATCGGTCGCCGCGCGCGCGATGTCAGGCGCTTTTTCCATGAGCGCCTGCGCGAGGAGCGCGACATCCCTGGCCGACCCGTAGCCGCCGGCGACGGCAGTCGAAGCGTCAAGACCCGTGCCGTTTACGGCGTAGGTTTGGGAAAGGCCAGCCGCTTCCGCCGCGGACGCGAGCAGAGAATCTCCGGAAAGGGCTCGTGCGCCCGCTGCCGCTTCCGCGATCGCGAACGCCGCGTCATTCGAGGAAGCGACGAGTGCGAAACGTGCGAGGTCGGAAAACGCGAACGTCTCGCCGGCGGAAAATCCGCTGTCCCCTTCCTGCCGTATCGCCGCTTCGCTTATGGCGACCGGAAAGGACGGCGAGAGGGTCTCAGAAGCCGCATACAGGGTGAGGAGTTTCGTGAGAGAAGCGAGCGGAAGCTGCGCTTCGGCTTCTTTCTCAAAAAGCGTCTCTCCCGTCGTGAGGTCAAGGACGATGGCACTTCGTGCGATGAGAGACACGTTCGCGAAGGGGTCAGGAGGGAGCACGGGGGCCGCGGGACCCAGCATGTCCGGCGGCGCGGACGGCATGAAAAACGTGAACGCGGCGAGAACGAGCGCGCTGAGGATAAGAGCTACGGCCGCATGCCGCTTGCCGCGGCTTTCTTCCGCGAGGATCTTGAGGTTAGGCTCCATGTTCTCCTTCTTCTTGCGCGGCCGTTGCAGAAGCTCTCGAAAGTTCGGCGTAGCGCGGCAGGTCTTTCGCATGCGCGACGCCAAGGTGCGAAAGCGCGTCCGTCGTCGCCCTGTAGCGGAACCTCCGCTTGTCGGACGCGTCTTCCGTCCGGTCGATAAGGCCGCGAAGGAGGAGGGAGCGCACGGTTTGCGAAGAATTCACCCCGCGTATCCAGTCGATCTCGCTTCGTGTCGCGCCATCGCGGTAGAGGATGACGGCAAGGGCCTCGAGTCCCGCCTTTCCGAGGTCGCGCGAAAGCTCGCTCTCGCGGAGCTTCTTCACGAGGTCGGACGCCTCGGGGCCGGTACGAAGCTCAAGGGCGTCTTCGGTTTCGACGAGAACGAGCCCCCGACCCGCGAGCTGCTCTCGAAGCCCTTCGGCGGCGGTAGCGAGCTCCTTTTCAGAAATGCCGAGAATCCCGGCGAGCCGCTTCTTGGCAAGCGGCTCGCCGGAGGCGAAGAGGAGAGCTTCAAGCGCAGCGGGAGGGATGAGCATGGAAAGATATCAAGCACTATACCCTACCCGTATCTCGGGACGGCGGCGGACGTGTTCGTAATCCTGATGTCGGCGAAATGTTCGTGTTGGGCCGCCTCGACCGCTCCCTGCTTCACGAGCTCGAGGAGGGCGAGAAATGAGACGATGACCTCCACTTTCTCTTTCATGGAACCGGAGAATTCGCGGAACGAGAGATTCATCGCCTTCTGCACGCGCCCCGCAAGCCGTTCCATCATCTCTTCTATCGTAATCATGGGCTTTACGCGCGCTTCCGGAAGCTGCTCCTGCTTTTCAAGGGCCGCCAAGGCGTTTCCGAGCGCCGCGGCAAGGTTCTCTGCGGAAAGGTCTTTGCTCGGCGCGAATACGGGGTCGGGGGCCTGTTCTCCGCGCGCGACGAGCACCGTCCTTCCGAACAGATGCGCAAGCTCGCGCGACGCCTCCCGCGCTTTTTCGTATGCCGCAAGCCGCGCCTCAAGATCCTTGATATCGGCCTCTTCGTCTTTCGTGAGCGCAATCTCGGGAATGAGCGATCTCGATTTTATGAGCAGCAGGGTTGCGGCGACCGAAACGAAATTCGCCGCTTCTTCCATGGGAAAAGCCGCGGAACTCCGGACCCGCTGTATGAACTCGTCTGTGACGGAGGAAAGCGAGATGTCGTTGATAAGGAGCTTCCGCTCTTCGATGAGGTCAAGAATGAGCTCGAACGGGCCCTCGTAGACGGGCGTCTTGACGGAAAATCCGGTTTCGCCGAATGCTCCTAAGACTGCCATGTTTCTATAAATCGCGCGAGCAGCCGAACGGGAGCGCCCGCGGCGCCTTTCGCGAGTTCTTCAGAGGGAGCGGAGGTCATCTTCGGGGCGATATCGAGGTGCGCCCAGGGACAGAGCAGGTCTTTTGCGAATTGCCAGAGGAACATGCCGCCGTTTATCGCGCCTCCGTAGCGGCTTCCTGGGCCGTTCCCGGGAACGTTCGCGACGTCTCCGAACGTGCCCTTCACTGACTCCTCGTATTCATCCCACAACGGCAGGCGCCAGAGATAATCGCCGGAAGATTCCCCTTCGTGAAGAAGCGCTCCGGCAAGGTTCTCATCGCGGGTCATGAGCGCGGTCGCGTGAAGGCCGAGCGCGACCATCGCCGCTCCCGTGAGCGTGGCGACATCGATAACGACCGATGGCGAAAAGCGCTTCGCATAGGTGATGGCGTCGGCGAGGATGAGACGGCCTTCCGCGTCCGTATTCAACACCTCTATCGTCTTGCCCGACAGCGATTTCAGAATATCGCCGGGACGGTACGCGCCGTTTCCCGGCATGTTCTCAACCGAGGGGATGAGGCCGATAACGTGCTTCGGGAGCTTGAGGCGTGCGGCAAGGGCGACGGCATGAATGACGGAAGCTGCGCCCGACATGTCCATGTGCATCTCGTAGATGCTGCTCTCCGGTTTGAGATTGAGGCCGCCGCTGTCGAACGTTACTCCCTTCCCCGCAAGGACGATCGGCTTGTTCTTCCCGCCCCGGTATTCCATTACGGTGAAGGTCGGTTCCTCGGAAGAACCGTCCGCAACGCCAAGCAGGGCGCCCATACCGAGCTCCGCCAGCTGCTTTCTCCCGAGCGTGGTCACCTTGATCGGCAGGTCCTTCGCGGCCTCCCTCGCTGCTTTCGCGAGAAGTTTCGGCGTCATATCGCCGCCTGGAGTATTTGCGAGCTCGCGGCAAGCGTTCACCGCTTTTCCAACCGTCTCTCCGCGCGCAAAGCCCGCGCGCATATCTTTTGACGTTTCTCCGCACATCAGTACCTCTTCTATATCGTCCCATCCTTCGGGAGGCGGCGTCTTGAAGGTGCGGAATTCGAAATCGGCCATCTCGAAACTCTCGGCTATCAGGGAACCGAGCCGTGGAAGCGGTATGGCGTGAAGCTCCAGGAATGGCGACCGCGAGAGCTCTATGGCGATCTTTTTTATCTTCTGTTGTTTTGCATAGCGGACGATGGCGCGGCAGAGCGTAATGAATTTTCTCTGCGTGATGTCTTTCCACGGACCTGCGCCTATCTCAAGGACAGTTACCTTCCCTGCCTTGCTGGTAGGCAGGTCCTCACGTGCGAGCGTCCGCACCGTCCCTTCGGTTATGCGTACTCGGGCGTATGCCGCCGGCGCTTCCTCGATACCGACGTCGGCAAAGTTGAATCTCATGATGGTTCGGTTTCTCCGGAGCGAAGCAGCGTGTCTATCCGGTTGAGGTCCCGCGGGAATAGCGCGGCCTCTTTTACGTTCGCAAGTCCGAGAAGCCGGGCGGTCAAGCGCTCAAGGCCGGTCGCACTCCCACCATGCGGCGGCATGCCGTATTTGAACGCCTGGAGATAGAACGAGAATTGTTCCGGGTCGAGCCCTTTCCCGCGTATCTTCTCCACGAGAATGTCGTGGTCATGGACGCGCTGTCCTCCCGTCGTGATCTCAAGTCCACGGAACAACAGATCGAAGCTCCTCGTGAACCCCTGGTCGTTCTCGTCTTCATACGTATAGAAGGGTCGCTTCGAAACCGGATAGTGCGTAATGAATACGAAATCGCTCCCCCGCTCCTTTTTCGCCCACTCGCCTATCGCGCGCTCGTGTTCGGGTTCAAGGTCGGGCTCCTCTGCGACGTTCAGGATCTTCTGTGCCTCGCGAAGTGTAAGAACGGGGATCGTATCGGGAATCAAGGGCGCCTCAACGGTGAAATCTTTGTACGCTTCGGGATACCGCTTCCCCACGGCTTCGATGGCGCGCCGAAGGAAGGACTCCAGGACGCGCATGACATCCGTATGGTCCTTGATAAAACCCATCTCGAAATCCATAGAGCTGTATTCGGAGAGATGCCGCGTCGTCGCGTGCTTCTCGCCGCGGAAGACCTTCGGCGTCGCGAACACCCGCTCAAAAGCACCGACCAGTATCTGCTTGTAGAGCTGCGGAGAGGTCGCAAGGTACGCTTTCTGGTCGTAGTAGTACTCGACGGCAAATGCGGCGGCGCCGCCTTCGGCATCGCCGCCCACCAATGCCGGCGCTTGGAATTCCGTGAATCCCTCCTCGCGCAGCGTCTCGCGGAACGCCTCTATGAGAATCGCCTGGATACCGAAGATGTCGCGACCCCGCTTCGTGCGGAGCGTAAGCGGAAGGTAATTCAGGTGCGTATCGATATTGAGCTCTGTGTCTTTCTCGAACGGAAGCTCATGGGCCGGTGAAAGCGCCCTGATCGAAAGCGCCTCAAGTTCGATGTCACCGTTTGGACCGTCCACGATCATCTTCTCGGGGCGTTTGTTCACCTGCCCTTCTATGGAAACCACCGATTCCGGACGTAATCCCTCGGCGCTCTGAAGCGCCTCGGGATGATTTGCTCCACAAATCACCTGCACCTTCCCGGAGCGGTCGCGGATGTCCAAAAAGACGATTTTTCCGTGGTCGCGGCGCACGTCTATCCAGCCAGCGATGGAGACGGTTTCGCCGACGTGTTTTCCGAGCTCTCCGATGAGGGTTCTGTGGGTCATGTATGGCTTATAACATAGCATAAAAAGAACTCGCGACCCCATCCATGACGGGGTCGCGAGCCAACTCGCCTCATCCTAGCGGAATATCCTTCGCCGCCGCTGTAATCGCTTGCGAAGCCAGACTCCGACACCGGCCAGAGTTCCGGCGAATACGAGTACGGCGACCGTGTACGCATCCGAACCGCTTCTGCCGATGAGCGAGAGGACGTCTTCTTCCTTGACTAGTAAAGCGCCGAACATGCCGGCACAAAGCGCCACGACCGTGCCGACGAAGCTCCTCGTGGCGAGTACATACATGATCGTTATACCGGTAAGAAAAATGCCAACGATGGTCCACGTCACGACGACCTCCCATTCTCGGGGCCCTGATGCCACCTGCGCGCACTGTGCCCTATCGGAATGCCTTAGTCAATCAACCCGCGACGCCAACCGCTTCCCGCACCTCCTTCATCTTCGCTTCGCTTACCAGCTGGGCTTCCTCGGCGCCCACCACGAGCGTGTTCTCTGCGATTTCCGGGTCCTTCTTCAGCGCTTCGTACCTGGCGCGCATCGGGGAAAGGAACGCGTCTAAATCCTCGATAAGCGCTTCTTTGAGCGCTTTATAGTTCCCCGCGTTGCTTTCATATATGGATGCAAGCGCCTCCTCACTCTTGATGAGTTTGTGAATGGCATAGACGTGTTCTGGTCGCTCACCGCTTGAGTCGGTGACAATCGACATCACTGCTTTTGCAAGCTCATCCTTGGGCGCGAAAAGCGGAATCGTATTTTTATAACTCTTCGACATCTTCCTACCGTCAATACCGGGCACACTTGCTACTGTTTCCAAAATCATGGGCTCGGGAATGGCGAACACGTCCTTCTTGAACACACGGTTGAATTTCTCCGCCGTGTCGCGCGCGTATTCCACGTGCTGTTTCTGATCAGCACCCACGGGAACCACTTTTGGGCTGTAAAGAAGAATGTCAGCGGCCATGAGCATCGGGTAGTTGAAGGTCCCGACCGAGACCTCCTTCCCCTTTCCCTCGGCATCCTTGTAGGCATGAGAGCGTTCGAGATACGGCATCGTCGTGATGGTGTCGAATATCCATGCGAGCTCAGTGTGGGCGGGTACGTCCGATTGCTTGAAGAGAACGGCGCGGGTGGAGTCAAGTCCGCAGGCGAGGTACGCGAGAGCGAGTTCGCGCGTGAGACGGCGCATCTCCGCCGCGTCCTGGATGAAGTTCAGGGCGTGGTAATCGGCGATAAAGACGAAACAGCGATACGTTCCCGCATTCAACAGCTCAACGAATTGTCGTATCGCGCCGAAGTAATTTCCGATATGAATTTCTCCCGTCGGTTTTATGCCGGAGAGGAGCGCGGGTCGTTCGTCAGTCATGCCGCTTCAGCATACCACTTGGGGAAAACTCGCAAAAACCTCTTGTACCCTGCCACACAAAAGCAAAACGCACCCATATACGGGTGCGCTTTGCTAAGAAACATCTTGTGTGCGCCGGGGAGGATTCGAACCTCCGTAGACCGAAGTCGCAGCGTTTACAGCGCTGTGCAATTGACCACTCTGCCACCGACGCGTTTTGTGACTATACGGGATTTTGAGCTTTATTTCAAAATCAGAATCAGGACCTCGCGCTTCCCTTTTCGGACGAGGCAGTGGCCGTTTTGGAAGTCAGCAGGCAAGAGGTTCTGGTCGGGAGAAGAGGCGGGAGTGCCGTTCAGACTGATCCCCTTCCCCTCGATGAGGCGGCGAGCGTCTGATTTTGACGAGGCAAGGCCGCCGGCGACCACGGCGTCGGCAAGCAAGTACCCAGCTTCAAGTTTGTCCTTGCTTACCCTCACACTCGGCGCAGCGGAAAGAGCCGCGTCACGCTCCTCGCTCGAAAGTTCCGCAAAGGGCCGGTCGCCAAACAGGGCATCGGTGGCCGCGGCCGCCTGCGCGGCCGCGGCGGGCCCGTGGACGATTTCCGTTACCAATCGCGCAAGCGTCTCTTGGGCCTCGCGCGCGGACGGGTCGCGCCGGTGCATTTCCATGAGGACCGTTATTTCGGCAAGCGAAAGGAACGTGTACACCTTGAGGTATTTTTCCGCATCGGCGTCCGGTTGATTCATCCAGAATTGATAGAACGAAAACGGCGAGGTTTTCGAAGGCGCGAGCCACACGGCGTTCCCCTCGCTCTTGCCGAATTTCTTTCCGGAGGAATCGGTGATGAGCGGTACAGTGAGCGCGTACACCTCTTTTCCTGCGCGCTTGCGGATGAGGTCGACTCCCGAAAGAATATTTGTCCACTGGTCGGACGCGCCTACCTGAAGGTCGCAGCCGTACTTCTCGCTCAGTATTAAGTAGTCGTAGGCTTGGAGGAGCGAATAGGTGAACTCTGTGTAAGAGATGCTCTCGTCGGGCGTCGCGAGGCGCTTCGCGATGATGTCGCGCTTCACGAGGTCGTTCACCGTGAAGTGTTTGCCGATGTCGCGCAAAAAAGGCACGAGCCGCACCTTGAGGAGCCAATCGGCATTGTCGACCATTCGGAATGGGATGCGGTGGAGGATGCCTTTCAACTGCCGCTTGAGAGCGTTCGTGTTTGCGCGGATGGTCTTCTCATCAAGCAGGGGGCGCTCGCCGGTTGCGCGCGGGTCGCCGATCATACCGGTGCCGCCGCCGACGATGAAAATCAGTTTCGAGCCCGCATCCGCAAGCCGCCGCATGAAAAGGATGGGGACGAGGTGGCCTACATGCAGAGAATCGGCCGTGGGATCGATGCCGAGGTAGATTGTCCGCGGCTTCGAGAGGATGACGGAGGGCTCGCTTGAGGCGTGCTCGATGAGGCCGCGGTCCTGCAGATCTTGGGCGATATTCATGCCCCTGAGTATAGCAAAGCCTCTTTTCCTCCGTGCTATGCTCGTGTCAGGCCACCGGGTGGCTTGACAATGGAACAATCATGATGCCGATCATTTCGATCGGCATCGAGAGAAGATCTGGAGGTAGTAGCCATGATTACACGTCTGTCAGTCGGCTGCACTCAAGCAGTCGGACCGTATCCGCACCCTGTGCGGATTCCGGAAATTACGACCGCAGCACTACATTCCGTTTCGCTCCTTTCTCGCACGGACGTCGAAGCCCTGTTCTGTTCAGTCGAACGGGCTGGGTACAAGATCGGTGAACGTGCGCGGTGGATTCTGCGGAAATACTGTGGGCGATACCCATGGACGGAAGGCTCTGCCGAGTCCGCATTCGTTTCCCTCTCTGAACTCGGACTTCCCGAGGGCGGATACGGCGACGAAGTGTATGCTCAGGCATCCGCCGCGAATTTGTATCGGCACCAGTTCATCGTCGGGCCGTCCCTTGCGGCTTCTCGCTACCGTCCGCCAAAAGGACAAGGGCTCATTATCGGTACCGAACTCTTATGCGGGCCCGATGGGGAAAAGTTCCTTCTCGAACTCGCGAACGGTTTCGATGGCCCGATTCTCGACGCGACCCACGGCCCGCCTGACGGGTTTTGGGGTCCAGAACGGATGTTCGCATTCTCTACCTGGCCGCCGGCGTAGCGCCGCTCGACGCTTCCGGTTACCGTCAGCACGTTCGGCCCTTTCGACCCTCGGGAGCCATGCGCTTCCGGGGGTCCCTTATTAGCTTTTTTGCTCTGCGTTACGCAGGTGTCGGCGGATGCTCTTTCGCAGCAGTGCATGCGTTCCGGATTCCGCTCGCTCCAATTTCGCAAGAGTTATCTCGCAGTACGGGTCATATCGGAATACGTCCTCAAACAGTTCTCGGTCGTTTTTCACGCTCTCGACGGCGTCCATGAGGAACCGGAAGGAAACGGTGTCGATGTCGGTGCGGGTGAATCCGGCGCGGTCGATGGTCTGGCCGATGAAGTGGGTCAGGAACAGCGTCTCCGCGAGGTGCCGGTCGTGTTTTTTGGGCGTGGTCTCGACGACGTCAAAGCCGAGGGCTCTGAGGAGAGACACTACGTCCGCGTAATCGGTCTGCGAGAGCGTGTGCTTCGTTACCACGATGCGGAAGCCGCGGACGTTCTCGCCGCTTTTTTCATAGCTCTCCGGTCCGAACATCGGATGGGTCGCCAGGTAGCGCCGCTTTTTCGCGTAGCGCGCAAGGAGACCTGTTGTGTAGAGCTTGACGGTCGCGATATCCACGATGACCGTATCGGGTCTCGTGAGCGGCAGGATCCTCTTCAACATCGGCTCGAACGCGTGGATCGGTACGGCAAGGATGACGGCGTCCGAGGCGCACGCGTGCTCAAGCGAGAAGAAGTTTCGCCCGTTTGGATTCTTATGCGAGGAGAAGATGCGGACTTCGACCCGTGGCACGAATCGTTTGAAAAGCCTTTCGGCCAGATGTCCGAATGATCCGTATCCTATAATGCCGACGCTCTTGAGTCGCATGATGGCCGCATACTAGCAGACACGAGGCATTTTGCTAGCGGGCGTTCGCTTGAT
>Ga0209542_10004571_pt1 | contig 28324 bp, 26 predicted proteins | sample RifCSPhighO2_01_FD_184028 | JGI IMG/M metagenome (GOLD analysis project Ga0209542, IMG submission 184028) | Soil microbial communities from Rifle, Colorado - Rifle CSP2_plank highO2_0.1 (SPAdes) (version 2) | ecosystem: Environmental > Terrestrial > Deep subsurface > Rock core/Sediment ...
GAGAGGTCTTTCGGATGTACGCCGAATTTCTTTCTGACCGCCGTGCCTGAGACGAGGTCTTCGAGCGCGACGCCGCCAATCGTTATGCCGTGCATGCCGCCCGAGGCCGCAATCCTCCCGCCCTCTATGAACCCGCCGCCGACACCCGTCGAGACAGTAAGGTATACGAGGCTGGGCGCTTCTTTCCCCGCGCCGAACACCGATTCGCCCAGCCCCGCGACTGCCGCATCGTTTTCAAGGCGCACCTTGGCACCGAGCGCCTCAGATAGTGACCGTAAAATATTGACGTGCTCCCACTCGCGCAGGTTGGTCGCGCCGGAGATTGTGCCGTCGTCGCGTACCGTATCGGCCGCGATACAGCCCGCAACCGCCTGTATCTCTTCACCGCCCGCGCACTCACGCGCCAAAGCGGCAAACTGCGCAACTGCCTCCGTGGGATCTTTCGGTGTCGGGACTTTTTTTATCTCACCCAAGGAATCGCCCGAAACTGCGGCGACGCGCATGTTCGTCCCTCCGATGTCGCAAACGATATACATGGTTAGTCTACTGCTCAACAGCAACCCCGCCGAAATCCGTTTGTTGTACTTCTTTATAAAGCGGGTTCGGGACCAGAGTCGGTACACCACCCTTATCAACAACGTAGTATGCGAAGCCGCGCATTTTTTTAACCGCCTCGTAGTCCGCGTGTCCCGGCATTGAAGCGGAATCCCCCGCCCCTTCTACGGGGCTGTCATCCGCGGTGACCAGCCACTCCTTGCCCGTGTTTACCACTAAATGTCCGTATCCCGAGGGCATATACACCGAATCTCCGGCCTTTACGGGAATCGCTTTGAACTCTTCTATTTTCTCGGGTTGCGGCACGCCGTTCTCTTCGACCATCTTCTGAAGAAGCGCGATGCCCTCTCCTTGAACGATCCGGTAGGTCTCGTCGAGGTTGCCGATGTGATAGTGGCCGTACGTCTTAATGTATTCCCCGCCGACAGTTCCTGATTCCCATACCGTGATATTCCGTTTCTTCAAACCTCCGCGGATCATGTAATAGTGAATAGCGGGCCCGGACGCGTCGGGGCTCATAAGAACCTCGGTCATCTTTTCATGCGTGCGGGCGGCGAACGGCTCGAATGCCATGCCAGCATTGTACCAGAATTTCACGCGGCCGGCTGAGATGCCTTGCCCATGCCGAGCACCTGCAGGCGGTCGAGATATTTCAATACGGTGCTCACATATGCGGCATGCGCCCACGTAAGCGGTGCCGCGCAGACCTGCTCGCCTGTCTGCGGATTGAGCTGTTCCGAAAGCACGCCGGAGGTCTGCGCGTGCCGCACCACCCAGCTGAATATCTCCCGTACGCGGCCAAGCTCCGCGTCTGTGCGCGCGTTCGCTATCAGGTATTCCGCGTACCAGAGTGTCGTGAGGACCCATGGATTTCCCGTCGAAGGGCCTGCGATGCGGTAGTAGTCGTCGTTTTCAAAACGCGCCAACCCTCCGATAGAAACCCCGTGCGAGAGCACGCGCACGGAGTTCTCGAACGCGCGCGCGAGCTTCGGGTCGTCGGGCGGCAGAACGCCGAACGAAAACACGCCGTATACGCTTGAGATGTCGATGGTCGCGTCGCGGATGGTTTCTCCGTTCTTCACGTGTATCATATTGAGGAAGGTCCCCGTCTTTTCATCCCACAAGTGCCGCAAAATACCGTCGCGAACCTCGCGCGCGGCCTCAAGATAGCGCGCCTCGTGCGAATCCTTGCCCAGCACTTTGGACAGTGCGGCCGCCGCGACGAGTGCTCCGTACACGCACGAGGAAGTAAACGTGGACGTGCCGCGTTTGCGCTCCCACAGATCGTAGCTCGCTTGCGGCAGTTTCGTGGAGGGGTCGCGGTAGCGCACAAGAAAATCCGCCGCCTTCTCGACGAGCGGATTGAACATGAGCTCAAGGAACTCGGAATCACGACTGCGCGTGTAATGCTCAAAAAGCGCGCAGATAACGAGCGCGGTCTCATCCTCCTGAATGGGGAGCTGCGGTTCGCCGTCCTGTATCCACGGATGCCACGACGAACCGAGCGACTTATCCGGCAGATACTTGTGCATGAAATACCCCTCGCCCGAAATCGTGTCGCGGCAGAATTCGAAAAAGTGCTTGGCGACGTTGGTGTCTCCCGCACTGTCCAGGGCGATCGCGGTGTACGCAGAATCGCGCGGCCACACGTAGCAGTACGTATCGAGGCCGTACTGGAGCATGTCGGCGTCCGTCGACGCGATGATGCCGCCGTCCGTGTCCACGTGCGCGCGGATGTACATGAGCGATTGTTTGAAGAGCTTCACATGCAAAGCTCCGAGGTCCTGCAGGTTCCACTGGTGGGCGTTCACCCACGCGTGCCAGAAATTCGTGGCGGTTTTCTGCAAGTATTCCGGTGTCTTTTTTGTCACATATTGATTCAGCTCTTTCGCCTCCGGAATCGAAAGTCCCGCCGCCATCCAATAGTGCGCAGTGCGCGATTGCTGCGGCGCGTACGAGGCATACAGACCGATGATGGAATCCGCGGGCCCGTGCTCGATAGGATTTTTGGAAAGCACACCGTCATCCGCATCGCGATGACTTCCCTCTTTGCCCTGAAAGTTGACGCGGCCGGTCGCGTAGTCGTCGAACGGCGCCCCGTCCAACGTGGCGCCGATGAGGAATACGCGGTGTCCCTTGTAGTGAATGATGCAGTGGTCGGAAGGGTCGAAATAGGCCGTGTCGCTGCCGTGTGATTTGTAGAGCTCGAACTCGTGGCCGAAATACAGTTTGATGTCGCGGGTGCGATCGCTCCCGTTCGTAATTTTCACCCGCCGGATGAAGATAGGCTTCTCGTTGTACACGATGTCCTTGAACGCGAGGTCAATCTGGAGCCGCGCGTGCCGCGCGATGATAATGCTTGCGAGCGCCTCTTCCTCGCACGAAATGCTGATTTCCCACCCGCGGTCCTGCGACAACCAGCTGATTGAGCCGTCCACCCACACCCCGATGCGGTGCAGATAGTGCCCGCGCACGTGGTCTTCGAGGCCTACATGCGGGAAATACACGTCGCGCACCTCGGCAAACCGGTCGAGCGCGATGCAGAGTTCGCCGTTGCTGAGAACTATCGAGCGGGACATACGCTACGCGCGCCCCGGCGCCGGCAGACGTTTGCCGAGCCGCAGACGCAAGTCGGAGAGTGCGTTCATGTACGCGATGTAAGCGTCGTACGGAGATTCGTAGGGCGAGAAATAGGCGTGCACGTCGCCGTCTGCGAACCATTTCGTGCACATGTAATAGAAGTGGTCGGAAGTCTGAAGCTTACGCCAATCCTCAAGCAACTTGTGGTCGTTGGCGAGGTGCACGTCGTTCTCAAGCGCGTAGATATTCTCTATCGCCGCTTTCTGCATGGGATTCCCCACCCATGCGGTCAGGTCGCGGTCGGTATCGGCCCACGTGACGATGTGCGGCATGTCCACTTCGTCGCGCGGCTCATAGCTCGCGATGACCTCCGACGGGGTTTTGAAATCTATACCCTGATTCTTCGCGAGCTCGTCCGGTAATTGCTCGAGAAAATCAAAAATGCCCGTCTCCTCCCACTGGTGTTCGCCGAACGTTTCGTAATCCATAAAAAGATTGACCGTGTCGCCTTCGGCACTGCCTATCCATTGCGCAAATTTCTGTGCGGTAAGCGGCCACTCGCTCCAGTCGCGCGAGGAGAAGCGGAACGCGACATCGTCGGAAAGGCGGTAATTCTTGAGGAGCATGCGCACATTCGCGGCACCCTTGGGCTTGTAGACGTAATTGGGACTGCGCCAGCCCAAAATCGGGTCCCACCCCTCCGCAACGACTCCCGCGTAGCCCGCCTTGTCGGCCCATTCGCCCAGGTCGTTGCGGTACGAGAGCTCGGTGTTGCGGAATACGCGCGGCCGCGTGCCGAAAAGGCGACGGATGATGTCGCGGTGTTTGCCGACCTGCGCCTCGAATTCGGCGGGTGAGTAGAAAAAGGCGAGCGTGTGATGATACGTCTCTCCCAATATCTCCGCCTGCCCCGTCTCAATCACGCGCTTAAAAAACTCGAGCGCCTCCGGCGCGTAGCGTTCTATCTGCTCCAGAGCTACTCCGGAAAACGAGAACGAGACGCGCATGCCCGGATGCCGTTTGAGAAGTTCAAGGATGAGTCTCGTCGTCGGAATGTAGGATTTTTGCGCGACTTTCTCTATGATTTTTTTGTTGTTCAGATTGCTCTCACCGCGGTCGTTGAAATATTCGGGGTCATTCCCCACGTCAAAGATGCGGTACCGTTTTACGCGGTAGGGCTGATGGACCTGAAAATAGAAACAGACCGATTTCATGCGGGTTGGTACTATTGTACACCCGCAAAAACGCCCCTATCCCGCTTTATCGCACTAATTCGTGGACAATTCCCCCCACTTTCTGCGCTGCTTGCGTCCACGTCAGCAGTTCCGCCTCCTGTGCGGCATTTTCGGCGAGCGCCTGACGCAATCCTGCGTAGCCGACGACGGAGAGTATCTTGTTGGCCATCTCGTCCACGTCCCAAAAATCAACCTTGAGCGCATGCCGGACGACTTCCGAGACTCCCGACTGTTTGGACATGAGGACGGGCGTGCCCTGCCGCATCGCCTCCAGCGCCGTGATGCCGAACGGTTCGGAGACCGATGGCATGACGAAAAGGTCGGCCGCGGCGTAGACCTCGTGCCTGTCGGCTCCGCCCAAAAATCCGGTGAAAAATACGTGGCCTCCGATGCCGAGCTCCGCGGCGAGATGCATCACCTGATCGTCCATGTCGCCGGCACCGGACAGGATGAAAAGAACGTGCGGATTGCGCTCTATGACCCGCTTTGCGGCGCGCAAGAAATAATCGGGGCCTTTTTGCAGGGTCACGCGCCCGAGGAAAAGCACGAGCCGGTACCCCGATGCTTTGAGTACACGCAGACGAGGCAGAGCGCCGCTTCCTTTCGGAGCGGTCGTCTCGTCGATGCCGTTGTAGACCACGCGCACTTTCTCCGCGGGAATCCCGTACTCGCGGGTGATAATATTTTTCGTCAGCTCGGAGACGGCAATAATGACGTCGGCCGCTTCCATCCCTTCCTTTTCCATCTCATACACTTCCGGATTGATGCCGAGCGCGCCGCCGCAGCGGTCGAATTCGGTCGCGTGCACATGCACGATGAGAGGATGCCCCGTTGCGCGTTTCGCCGCAATGCCCGCGCCGAACGAAAGCCAGTCGTGCGCATAGATAACGTCAAACTGTTCCTCGCGCGCGATTTCTCCGCCGAGGGCCGCATACCTGCGCACTTCCGCGAGGAGGTTGTTGCCGTATACACTTCCCTCACGCCGCCCGTATCCCCTGCTCGTGACGTACGGTTTGAGCGCGGAATCAACGGCGCGGACAGATACCCCTTCCACGTCGGCAAATATCATGCGCGCCCACGGCGTTTGCACGTCGAGCTTCTTCGGCATGACGAAAAGCACTTCCAGCCCGAGCTCGGACAGCGCTTTGGTGAGGCCGAGACACGCGACGCCAAGCCCGCCCGAGTTATAGGGCGGAAACTCCCACCCGAACATGAGTATGCGTGTCTTCATTCACTAGAAATAGTATCACGCAAATTGAGCGGTCTTTGCAGCGGAGTTACTTACATGCGATGCCGTTCTTGCACAATACGCCGCTCACGCGCTGCATGAGCGCGGAAACGCGGGGTATATCGCTTCGCGGCAATCCGAGCCTCGCGGTTACGTCTGCGGGCGTCCGGTTCTCCACCACATCGTTCGCGACGCGCACGAGACCGGGCAGGACATTGCCGTCTGTCTCCGAAAAAAGCGCGGAATTTCTGAACGAGGGATACAGCGAATTCTGTATCTCGGTGAGAGCATTCTTCACGGATTGACCCGATACACCCGATGCCGCCGCCCTGAAACCGCTTGCGGCTTCGGAGTAGTCAACGAGATAGTCGCCATGCGGATATCCGTTCTCTCCGATAACCCAGCGGTTAGCCGGACTGAACGAATACGGAATCGTCGGGTCGGCCTCATTCAATAAGCTTGGAATAAGCTTGTTCAGGCGCTGCGCACCCGCTGTTGCATCCTCATAACCAAGCATCGAAGCGATGTCCCTCATCGGAGTCCCGTTGAAGTATTCAGTTGTAAGCGTGTACAGCGCGCTACGGAGGTCGCCCCCATTTGTAGCTACGGCCTCCAACGCCACGGGTGCATAATTCGGGTCGGCGAGACGCTCATCAATAGCACGGCGTATCGAGTTTGCATACGACGCATAAATGTCATTTCTCTCAATTACGTTCTGAAGTCCTGCAAACGATTGCTCCGGTGTCGAGGTAAGGAATGCTGTGTCCGGTTCCAGTGTTGGCCTGACTCTTGCAGCCACATCATTCGTAGGCCACGCGAGGTCGCTCTCCCTGAACAACCGCGCGGTATAATCGTTGAAACGCGAAATCACATTGCCGGCCTGTACAGGATCCTCGTGCCCAAGATTGAGCGCAATTTCACTGCGCCCCACCTGATTGAGTGTATCCGTCATAAGGAGGGCGATATTGCGAGGAGATTTTCCACCGACATTGTCGAACAACACACTCGGCGGACTCGGATTTTCGGCACGTGAATTTGCCATATCTTCCATTTGCTTTACCGTCGGTACCTTACTCTCGTCTACCAAGGGATTGTTCTCCAAGAAGTTAGCGCGGGCCTGTTCGAGAGATTGTCTCACTTCCGGCGTAATCTCGTACGTCTCCGGAACCGTTTGCCATGCGGAAAGCGGTACCTTCGCCTCTTCGGCCGCTATCGGCTCCCATGCGTGTATAGGCAGGAAGTCTTCAGCGTTCGGATTCCCGAAGGAGCCGAGCGAAAATGGTAAGTCGTCGCCGGTCTTGATAAACGGGACCGGAGCTGATGAGCCGAACTCTTGCGGCGCAGCATATGCTACATCCCATGCCTCAGGCGCCGGTGAAGGAAATGACAATTTCGAGAAATTTTGCAGGGGAAGTTGGAACGCATCCGGAAGCGGCGGGGTCTCGGGAAGATTCGGCTTGCTCGGCGTGTTCCAGTCGGCGGCATACGGCGCTTCCAATACGTTAGACGTATGTCCCTCCTGAAAAAGCCGGTACCCACCCGCAGCGGAGTCTGCACTGTTGCCGGCTCCCACCGTCACGAGATATTTCTGTTGCGGATCCGCTTCTTGCAAAAGACCGCGTATCCTGTTGATCTGAACTGATAAGCCGCTGTCCGCGGATTTTGGCCTCTCCGCGTCTCCGTATACCTGTGAAAGCAATTCTTCTCTGGATACAACCCGATCTTTGTTTTGCTCCAGATACTGCACAATGTCGTATTGTTGCCGCGTGAGCGCGACCGGCTGCCCGTTGACGATTGCCGCTCTAGATTCCGGGTCGACCGTGAGACCACGGGAAGGTGCCGCTTCACCCACCACATCGCGTACGGGGACGGTCGGCAGTTCATCGGCCGTCCACAGGGGCGCAGGTATCGGGTCCGGCCTGTACAGCGGCGAAAGGTCCGTCGGTTGTGTCTGCAACAACGCAACAAATCCGGATTGCGGTGCGGGCTCCTGTGCAATGTTTTCGCCGAGTTTGGCGAGAGAATTGTAGACGTCTGAATTTACTTCCGTAATTCTGCCGCCTTCACTGCGCGCGTAGGTAAGGCCCTCGGACGTTTGTATCAACGTCGCGCCTTCGCCGTAGTACAGGTTGAGGAACGTTTTGTACGCCTCGGGAGTTGTTACGACTTCCGGCAACTTGTCGAGCCATCTGCCCGGCTCGCCGGAGGTTGTGATTCTTGCATCATTGGAAAGGACGATCGTCGGGCCCTGACCGGGCGCACCTTGGTACATGCGCAAGTCATCGACGGCAATCGCACCGGAACGCACAGGAGCATTGGCGACGCCGAGCGCTTGGGGCAAATCTGCCGCGAGAGGTTCGATTTCGGCCCCCGACGAAACAGCCGGAGGCGCTTCGAGCAACTTTGGCGCTGCGACCGATACCTCCGCTCTCGTTACTTGCGCTCCCTCTGGAGCCAGCCCCCACTCACCCGGTTTAATCTGCACAAACTCGAGCGTCGGCGCTTCTAATGCGTTGCCAGCGCGGATACCCGCGGCAACATCCCCTTCCACCCGCAACGGGGCGAACAAGCCCGCGCCGGACTTCATGAGTCCTCCGGCGGCCCATGCGTTTAAGCCCACATTGGCGGCATGACCGGCCGCCTCCCATCCGCAGGTGTCCGCCCCCACCGCACCACATCGCGCCGCCTGCTCAGGCGTCGGATTGAATCCGAGCGCATCGGGAGCGATTGCCTCCGCCGCGACTTTTGCGTCGTTCGTAAGCACCGAACCGAAATATGAAACACCTCCCGTTATCCACCCCGGCACGACACCGATTGCGGTTTCCTTTATTACTCCGCCGACGTCGCCGTCCTTGGCTTTTTCCTGAATCGCCGCAACGTCCATGTTGCCGCCGGGCACTACCGCGAGCACCGCATTGCCGGCGACGCCGGACCAACTGCCGTCCTGGTAACTTTTTGCGATGGGTGAAAATGCGTCTTGCGCACGTTTTGCAAGCGAACCCGCCGCAGAGTCAAACGCGGCGGAGGACGGTCCCTGACCTTTCTCCATTGTCGCAAGCGTTTGCGCGAGGTCGGGCCGGAGTTCGCCGCCGCTCTTCGCCGCTTGCAGTGCGTCGTAGTTGTTCGCCACGCGCAGTACTTCGGTTTGAGCCGTTTGAACCGCGACATCGTATGCACGGTATCGTGTACAGAGACTTCCGGAGGGAGCGGAGGCGCACGCATCCTCGCCGCGCTGGACCGCTTCGGGATTGAGCGTGTCTATCGTCGCCCGTTCCTGTGCCTGCGCGGCCGACAGTTCGGCGCGAATTTTTGCCTCTAACTGGTCTACCGTTCTCGGGTCAAATGATTCTACGCTCACCGGCTCGGATGCGGGCGCATATCCTATTGTCCTTGTACGTGCACTGAAATCTTCACCCCCCTCCGTCGGTCCGGTAAAAGTCGGCTGCGCCGCGAGGACCGCGCGCGCTTCGTTCTCCGCCGCTATTTGCAATTCTTGGGAACCCGGATACTCAGGCGAGAGTCCTACCGCATTGCGCACTTCAGGAAGCGTGAGCGGCAGAAGTGTGCCCGCGTCCGCGCGATTGGTGCCGGCATTTTCGCCGGCGCCGGAAACAAACCCGCCGGCAACGTACGTCGGGCCGAAGTCGTTGGCGCTGCCTGCCGGAAGTGCGGCCATGGAGTCCTGACCCGCGTTGGCCGGCGCTTGCTGGATGGCCGAGAGTATTGATTGGTTGGAGAGCGGTGTGAGCGGCAAGACGGGACTCGCCACCGTATCTCCTTGCAGAGTCTGTGACCCGCCGCTTGCAAGCGCTTTCAGACTGGGTGAGGACATCGGTTGACCTTCCCAGCATGATTTGTGACTGCACTTTACTTCTCCGGTGCGTCCGTCGCCCTTGCAACCCCAATAAATGTCACCGGTGCGGTCTTTGCATTGCCGGACGCTGCCGTTCACCAGATTACCGTCCACGTCTTTTTTCTGACAATCAACAACCCTGCGTTCGGCGACTCTCACCCCGCCCGTTGCCGAAAGAGAAATGACGTACGCGTAACCCGCTTTGCACTTGTCTTCAAATGGCTTACCGAGGGATGCCGTCGCCGCTGCGATATTCGCAACCGGCGGCGCATCACCCGGCCGAAGGCCGAGCGTGAATGCCCAGTGCGCGCTCGCGAGAGCGAGCGCGCCAAAGACCCAGACAAACAGCTCCCGCTTTGTCATACGGTATCTGCCCATTGTACGGCCTAAAAAACGGGCGCTGACACATGATGTGGGCAACCGGACATGGTATGCTCGCTCTATGACGGTTTGTCCTCGCGCGGTTATCTTCGATCTGGACGACACGCTGGCCGAGAGTTTTCAGCCGCCGGTGCCGGAAATGATTTCTAAACTGCGCGCGCTTTTGGAGCACACGCCGCTCGCCATCATGACAGCCGCAGGATTTCCCCGCATCGAAGACCAGTTCCTGACCGAGCTCGCCGACTCCCCGCACATATCCCGCCTATATGTTTTCCCCAACAGCACGGCGGAGTGCTACCTCTCTCTGAACAGCGCGTGGAAACTCGCCTACAGCCTCGCGCTTACGGTAGAAGAACGGACAAAGATAAAAACGGCAATTGAAGAGAGCATCAAAGAAACGGGTGTCATTGAAGACCACCCGCAGTACAAGCCTGAAATCATTGACCGTGATGCTCAAATCGCATTTGCCGCACGCGGGCTAAAAGCGCCGCTCGCCGAGAAAAAAGCGTGGGACCCGGACCAGCAAAAGCGCAAAAAGCTGAAGGATGCGCTCGACAGGCGCATTCCCGAATTTGAGGTACTTATCGGCGGCATGACGACCATAGACATCACGCACAAGAGCGTGAATAAATCGTACGGCGTCGCGTGGCTCTCAAAACACCTCGACATTCCGACGTCCGAAATGCTCTACGTCGGCGACGCGCTCTACGAGGGCGGCAACGACTCGGTCGTCATCCCCACAGGCATACAGACCCGCCCGGTCGCCAACCCGTCCGAGACCTTGCTCGTCGCCGACGAACTGCTCAAGACTTGCGGTGCGAACTAATCGCGATTCTCCGAATATCTCCGCCACGCCCACCAACCGCCGCCGATCGCAACTATTGCGAGGAGAAGCCACCACCAAAAATAATTAAAGCCGAGAAGTCCGGCGGCGGCCGTTTGAGACCCGTTATCAAATCCTGAAATGTTCGAAAGGTCGTCGGTGCCAACCACAGGTGCCGGTCCGGGAGTCCGTTCTTTCAATGCGACAGTTTCCGCGACAGGGTCGGTGCTCTTCTCCGCGACTTCCGGCGAAGGACTCGGCTCGGGAGCCGGTGTCGCACTCGCGAGTGGCTCACTCGTTCCGACTGCGGAATTTCCGACTCCTGCGCTAATTATCGGTGTCCCATTTGCCGTGCCGGGGGGAGCTACTGTGGTAGTCTCGCCTCCGGAATTGTTTGCTACACTCGCACCTCCACCGCCCGAAGACGGCGCGGGAACAGACGGCTCACTGGAGACACCTCCGCTCCCCGCTACAGCGCCAAAAGAGCCTACGGGCGGACCGTTCCCTCCGCCGCCCGAGGGCGTGGGAGCCGGCGTGGGCTCGGGAGCCGGAATGTTGATTACATAGTCGAACGAGGCGACGGACGATGCACCGCCGCCCGTATAACATGAAAGTGCCTTTATCGTTTGAGATGAACCGACGTCTATCGCGCTCCCGTACGTCGTACCGGTCGTACACGAGGGCGCCGTGCCGTCGCTCGTGAAGTGAATACTCGACGAACCCGCGGCGGCGAGCGTCACGCTTTGAGCACTTGTGTATGTCCCCGCTACAGGCGAAGCCGTCGGCTGCATGATGACGGCCCCACCGCCTGTGATGGTGCCGGTGATACGCGTGGACGCAAAAGTGGGTGTCGCAAACGCGAGGGATATTGTGATTGCAACAAGTGTTCGTAAAACCATACTTTCTTTCAGATAGTCTGCCCGCATAATCAGTCTGGGTCCGGTGGCGGAGGCGGAGGTGGTGGTACATCGGCTTCCGCGCTGTACGTTCCCGCATACGCGCCACCCGGTGTACCTTCCGGGACTTGCATTTCCACCGTTACGTCTACTTGCCGGCCTGCCGCATCTGCAGATGCGTCACCGTCGAGCACCATCGCGGTGCTTGAAGCGTTGGCCGCCGTTATAGTAATCGCCGAATCCGCTGTGGACGCGGCGCTCGATTGCGCGGAATAGAAACGGATATTGGACGCGGGAACCGTGTTAGAACCGTCGGTAAAATCGCTGAACAAAAGCGTGAGTTCCGTTTCCGACGTCGGCACGGTGAAGTGGAACGTCCACTTCCAGCCCTGCTCAAAGCCGCCGCCTGCCGTCGCTCCCGTGAAGACGGGGTCAATCCCCGTAAGCGACAGCTCTACAACGTCATCGATTGCAGCCGCAAATCCAAGCGGGTACATGCCTATAAGCACGGAAACAACAAACAGTATTGCCGGTCTCCATGCAATCATGTTTGCTCGACGCATAACGCACGCATTATGCGGCTTTTAGACTCCTTGACCAGCCGATACGTACTATTGGCACGTATGCGGTAATGTTGTATAATTACCCCAGTCGCGCGAATGCAGACCCTCGAACCACTAGGAGGACGTCGTGGATCTATCCAAGAGAGTAGTAAGCTCGGATGAAACTTTCAGACGGGCCGTGCCTAACTTCTTCGCGGGTGGCCCGTCGATTCCGGAGGAGAACCGTCACCGGCGAAGGGTCGTCGAGGCATTGAGCTCGGATCCCCCCGCAATATTCGCGGCGCAAGCCGCGGTAGATGCATGGGCCATCAATCTGGCCGGGAACGACTTCGACCGAAAGTGCAACGCGCTCACCTACCTGCTCGAACAGTTTCGCGCAGGAACCAAACCGGCGAAAATCGCCGCAGGAATTGATCGCCTGCTCGCGGGGCGCGCCCCATGATGCCTGCCCGCGATAGACGGAAACTGAGGTCGCCAGCGAGGCGGCCTCTTCTTTTTGTGCAGTATACCCCGTGAGATAGGCGAAGCCGCCATCTCATGGGGTATAATTCCCGGTAATGAACAACCTTCGCGGGCGAATTGCCCCGCTTATCAAGGGCGATGTCGTCGACGACATGCCGACGCGCACCACATACTCGCGCGATACAAGTATTTTCGAGCGTATGCCGAGCGTCGTCGTATTTCCGAAAGATGCAGAGGATGTGGTGGCAGTCACGAAGTTCGTGCACGAAGCAAAACAGCGGGGGGAGATTATTTCCATAGCCGCGAGGAGCGCCGGTACCGACATAACCGGCGGACCCTTGACCGATTCCATCGCGCTGGTCTTCACCAAATACATGAACCACATGGGTGATGTGCGAGAAGACGAGGCGAGCGCCGAGCCGGGCATGTATTACCGCGATTTTGAGAAAGCGACGCTCGCAAAAACGGGCAAATTGTTCCCCTCCTACCCCGCTTCGCGCGAGCTCTGCGCCGTCGGCGGCATCGTCTCCAACAATTCCGGCGGCGAGCTCACCCTCAAGTACGGCAAGACCAACAACTATGTACGTTCCCTCGACGTCGTGCTTTCCGACGGTTCGCGCGCAACGCTCAGACCCTTCAGAGAGCGCGAGCTCGCCGCAAAAGAGGCACAGCAAGACCTCGAGGGCGACATCTACCGGAAAATTCACGCGCTCATCGGTGCACACGAGGCTGAGATTGCGGCCGCGAAGCCCACGGTCACAAAAAATTCCGCCGGTTACGCGCTGTGGAACGTCATGAACAAAGAGCATGGTACCTTCGACCTCACCCAGCTCGTGTGCGGCTCGCAGGGCACGCTCGCGCTCGTCACCTCCGCAACCCTCGGTTTGGTGAAAACCAAAGAGCATCGCGCGATGCTCGTCGTGTTTCTCTCCGACCTCGGCCTTCTGCCGGAAATCGTCCGCCGCGTGCTCAAGTGGAAGCCGGAGACGTTCGAATCCTACGACAAGTACACCTTCAAGCTCGCGATACGATTCCTCTTCCCGCTACTTCGCTCGGCGGGGCTGAAAACGATGATTTGGATGGGTTTTTCATTCATTCCCGAAGTGATGCTCGTCCTCACCGGCGGCGTGCCGAAGCTCGTGCTTATGGCGGAATTCGCCGAGGACACCGCCGACGAGGCGCGGCGCATCGCCGAAGAGGCGCGGGCGTCGCTCTCGGGCCTTGCGGTACGCACCGAGATAGAAAAGACCGAGCGGCAGGCTGCGAAATTCTGGGCGATGCGCCGCGAGAGTTTCAACCTTCTGCGTAAGCACATGCCCGGCATGACCGCCGCCTCGTTCATCGAGGATATCGTCGTGCATCCCGACGACTACCCGAGCTTTCTGCCTGAACTCGAAAAACTGCTCTCCGGCTACAATTTCACATTCACGGTCGCGGGACACATCGGCGACGGCAATTTCCATATTTATCCGTTTATCGACATGGGCCCCCCGAAGAACCGCGACCTTATTCTCGAACTCCAGCCGAAAGTCTACGACCTCGTCCTCAAGTACCACGGCTCGATAACGGGCGAACACAACGACGGCATTATCCGCACGCCGTATCTTCCCGTCATGTTCGGCGAAACGATATGCCGGTTGTTCGCCGAAGTGAAAGATATTTTCGACCCGCTGAATATCCTCAATCCCGGCAAGAAAGTCGGGGGTACGAAGGACGACATCAAGAAATACATGCTCACGCACTCGATCTAAGTACGGGCAGCAACCGTGCACTAGCGCGACCGCCTTACGAACAGCATGAGAATGATGAGCGATGCGAATATCGTGAATCCGAGCAGCGGGAACGTGATGTAGCCGAGTTCAAAGAAAAACCGCTGTGCGCAATCCCCTCCGCCCGATGCCGGGCACGGAATGACCGCATTTCCGCCCATCTGCAAATAGTGATTATAGAGCGCAACAATCGCCCCGCAGACCGAGAGCGCGATGGAGTAATCCGCTATGCGCGTTTCGTTCTTCCAGAGCGCGACGCCGAGAAGCACGAGCTGGGAATACATGAAAATGCGCTGGACCCAGCAGAGCCCGCACGGAGTAAATCCGAGCACCTCGGAGTAGTACAAAGACATCGCAAACGCACCGAAGACGAGCGCAAACGCGATGCGTAGCCCCTGGCGTCCGACAAATTCAACGACGCCCGCGAGATCGGGGAGCCGCGCGCGACAAAGGTACACGACAAGAAAAGCGACTGATAGTATCTGCAGAGCGGCCGTGGCGATTCCGATAGCCGCATTGAGCGTCTCGACAGACATACGTTACTGCGGAAGCGGGCACCCGCTCGCAGAAGACAATTCTTGAAGTGTGCGCTCGCCGGTTAGTACTGTCGTGCTGTCGGGGAACGTCCATGTCGGATAACTCTGAACTCCCTTGTCTTTGCATATCTGAAGCTGTCCTTTGCCGTCCGGCGTAGAACATTCCACGTACGGCAAGAGTCGCTGCGCGCTGCCGAACATCGCTTTTGTATTCTGACAATGCGGGCACCAAAACGCTCCGTAAAAGACGACGCCTTTATCCTTCAGACACTGCGCGAAGGGATCAAGGTTGTTGGGTCCCGCTTTCACAAATACCGCCATGCCGACACCGCTGACGATGAGCAGAATGATGATGAGCCAAAAGATGAGTACACCCCTTTTCATGCTGTCTATAATACCGCCATGGTGCAGAAATGCCAAACGGGTGCGATTTGCTACAATTACTGCATGTCGAGCCCGATTGTCGAAGTGGAGAAAGCTTTACATGTGGAGGACGTCGACCGCGCATTTCTCCTCAAGGTCGTCCAGCCTTCTCTCGTAGGGCTGATTGACGGCTCTATCTCGACACTTGCGCCGCTTTTTGCCGCGGCCTTTGCGAGCGGGAGCCCCCATATCGCCTTCCTCGTGGGAACTGCGGCGGCTGTCGGTGCCGCCATCTCAATGGCATTCGCGGAAGGCCTCTCGGACACGGGTGAACACACGGGCCGCGGGCACCCCGCCATCCGCGGCGGCATTGTCGGCATCGCTACCTTCATCGGCGGCATTTTTCACACATTGCCATTTCTCATTCCCGACCTGACGACCGCGCTCTATCTCGCGTACTTTGTCGTCGGTATCGAACTCCTTGCCATTGGCTACATCCGCTACCGTTATTTCAAAATGGGGTTCTGGTCATCCATCGTGCAGGTCGTTTTCGGCGGCGCCTTGGTTTTTATGGCGGGCATCTTCATCGGAACGGCCTGAACGCCAGGAACGCAAATCTACCATTTATCTCGCGGCCGCGAAGTAGATGGTAGACGTAATCTTGGGGACATATCACCCAAGTCGAAAGTGCCGCAGGAATGATTTTTCGTCGCTCATCTTTTCTGCGACCATATAGACCACGCGACTCGCTAACTGACGGTCGTTTTCCAGTAAATTTGATAGTTCGGTACAATCCAAGGGGTGAATCCAGATACTTTGTTGCATCTTCACGAAACCGGCCCTTTTCAGGACAAATCGCAATGCATCCCGCTTTTCTTTGAACTCTTCGGGTATATCAAAGGCGACAAGCCGCCATTTATGATCCCAATTACGGATGGGACGTCGTACGGCATTACCCATGCGGCTTATGACATCGTCTAGTTTCGTGTGCCCGCTGGCGGTCAAACTCAACCGTCCTTCTGTATCGAGAGCAAGCAGCCCTTTTGACAGCAACCTATTCACACAACGGCGCGCATGCTGTCGGGCCGCGTGTCGTTTATGTAATTCCGCGTAAAAGCGTTTTGTACTCCGAGCGGATAATAAATGCGCCATGAGAATATCTCCGAGCGAGACTTCAGCCAATATGTCGCGCTCTAACGCACCGAGCCCCAATCGCGTTCTCTTTTTGTTCTTTTTACTCACTCGTACAATATACCATCTATTACGCGGCCGCGAGGTAAATGGTTTATGTGGGAAGATCAACGGTGGAGGCTCGCACCACATTTACAGCCGGCGGGCCGGATGAACTCGTCAAAATATTCCGTATCGTAATCTATGGTGAGTTCCTCCCCGCTCTGTATATCGCGCACTGCAAAAATCATGATGCGCCCCGCGTCTGTCGTCGCTTCAGTGTTCGGCTCGCACGAATGATTGATGTAGCGTGCGGTGTTGGAGATCGGCGAGCCGTCGATAGTCCATTCTTCGTCTATCTCGAAGAGATAGCGCGATGTCATCGTGTCGGCGAGCGGCGTCGATATCTTGTTGCCCGTATATTCGAGAATAAATATCCCTTTCTTCATATCGCTCAATGCAAAGAGGCCCAGGCCCGTTCCGGGCTTTGATTTACGTACTTCGAAACGGGTATCTATCGCTTTCATGGAGGCCAAGTATAATACGGGACATGACCAAGCGCGATAAACTCTCGACGGAAAGCTATAAGGGAGTCCGTGATTTTTATCCGCAAGATCAGTTCGTACAGCGGTACTTGTTCGAACACATGGAGCGCGTCTGCGAGCTTTTCGGCTACGAGGAATACGGCGCCTCCGTCTTGGAGCCGAGCGAGCTGTACCGCGCCAAGACCTCCGAGGAGATAGTCAACGACCAGACATATAACTTCGTCGACCGCGGCGGGCGCGACGTGACTCTCCGCCCCGAAATGACTCCGACCTTCGCCCGCATGATTGCGGCGCGTTCGCGCGAGATTCCGATGCCTGCCCGCTGGTACACCATCGCCAATGTCTTCCGCTATGAACGCCCGCAACGCGGACGCCTGCGCGAGCACTGGCAATTGAACGCCGACATCATCGGCGCCGAGGGTGTGGAGGCGGACGCCGAGATAATCGCCATTGCGCACGGCATTTTGCGGAGCCTCGGCGCCGACGAGCGCAACTTTGAGATACGCGTGTCCGACCGGCGGATTCTTGATGCAATATACAAATCCGTGGGGATAGCGCAGGAATTCACGGGCAACGTCACACGCCTTCTGGACCGCCGCGCAAAGATAGATGATTTCGAAAAGGAACTAACGACACTTATCGCGCACGAGGAAAAAGCGGTGAAGCTCATCGAACAACTTGAGAACATCACTTCCACCGCGTATCTGGAGGAGCTCCGCACCACCCTCGAGCACATGGGGGTGCACAACATGGTCGTTGATACGAAAATCACACGCGGCTTCGATTACTACACCGGCATGGTGTTTGAGATATACGACACCGACGAAAACAACCGCCGGTCAATGTTCGGCGGCGGCCGCTACGACAACTTGCTCTCCCTCTTCGGCGGTGAACCCATTCCCGCGGTCGGATTCGGTATGGGCGATGTGACCGCGCGTGACTTTCTGGAGGCTCATAACCTCCTTCCCGCGTACGCTCCCGCCACCGAGCTGATGATATGCATCGTCGAGCCAGACGCCTCAAGTCACGCAGTACAGCTCGCGCAGGGACTGCGACGGGAAGATGTGACGGTCGCGGTAAATTTCTCAGGCAAGCGCGTCGGCGACCAGATTCATCAGGCGGACAAAATGAAAGTGCCGTTCGTTATCGCCGTGGGCGCAAAAGAGCGCGACTCCGGCCGCTATACGATAAAGAACCTCGCGAGCGGCAACGAAATCACGCTCCCCGCCGACCGTATTGCAGAACACCTTTTCTCCTCGCTCGGCTGATATTGCGCATGCGGATAGTTACGTTTGACATTGAAACGGCCAATTGGATGTCGGATACCGGCACCGGTGACCCCGCCGACCTCACTATCGCCATCGTGTGTATCCACGATTCGGCGACGGACACCTACTCGAGCTACCTTGAATCCGAGCTCCCTCGTATGTGGCCGATACTCGAGCGCACCGATGTACTCGTCGGGTACAATTCCGATCACTTCGATATTCCCCTTCTGAACAAATACTACCCCGGCGACCTTCGCAAGATTAAGAGTCTCGACCTCATGCAGGAGGTGCATGCGGTGCTCGGCCGCAGACTCAAGCTCGATACGATAGCGGAGGCGACGCTCGGCGAGAAAAAGAGTGCATCGGGTCCGCAGTCGCTCCAGTGGTGGCGCGCGGGCGAAGTCGAAAAAGTGCGCGCGTACTGCCTCAAGGACGTGGAAATTACGAAAAACATTTTCGACTATGCGCTCAAAAATAACTCAATCAAGTACAAAGAACTCGGGAAAGTACGCGAGGTGAAGCTGGATACGAAACGGTGGCTCTCCGCTGCAGGCGGCGCCATGACGTTCACGCTCGGGTTCTAGTCTGTGCCCGGGGTCAGACTTGCACTGACCACCCCCCGCTCTTCAGGCGGATGCTCTAACTACCTGAGCTACCCGGGCAACGGGGCTACTATATCATGGGATACTTGTGTATTTCTACTGTTTGGTCGAGGTCGGACCTTGCCAGAAACTTGGTAATTTGGATTCGAATTGTTTCCACGCCGACTCAAAACTTCCTATTTGTGCTTGCGCTTTCGCTCCCGTACCTTGTATCTGGTCGACGGTGCGGAGCATCTTTTCAACCGTGGCATTGAGGTACGTCATGTAGAACCAGAGCGGCGCAATGAGAATCGCCGTCCAAAAGATAAATTTGAAGATGCCGCCCCAAAAAGCGTGCCGGCGCATTTTGTGGAGCATCTGATTGTTCTCCCGCACGAGACGGTAGATTTCCTGCTGCTGTCCTTGATAGGGGTCCATAGCGATATGGTATCACCAAATTGAGCGTACTCCCCTGTACATGCTTGAAAAACGCCACGAACATTGCCCGTGCGGCGAGCTACGCCAACTCCCCGCGCAATGCGGGGGAAATAGAGCAATGTTTCTATCATTGTGCCGCAAAATGGTACAGTACAAGCGCGCCCTCGTATATTCATACGAGGCCGTCACCCGGGAAACATGGACGCGCACGCTCATGTTCTCCCACGCCAGCCCTCGTAGCTCAATGGATAGAGCAATCCCGTCCTAAGGGAGAGATGCGGGTTCGATTCCTACCGAGGGCATCAGACGGCAAGCAATTCGCGCAATCGGGCTTCGTCGAAACCGACGATGAGGTCTTTGCCCACCGTAATGACCGGCACGCCCATCTGACCGCTCTTCTCTATCATCTCTTTGCGCTTCGCAAGGTCGGAACCGACGTTGTAATCAGTAAACGCGACGCCATTGGCCGTGAAAAAGTCTTTGGCCGCGTGGCAAAAGTGACACGTCGGAGTCGAGTAAATCGTAACTGCTGCTTTGTTCGCCATAGTGTGTTCTTGAAACGATTAAAGGATAATTAGTATATCACGAGCTACTTCCCGCCCGCACCTGCCGAGGCGCTCAATCGCATGCCCTTGAGTGCCCCCGACCATTGTATGAGCTGGTCGAGCATGCCGTTACCACGGTCGGTGTATGCGGCAAAGAGCTCCGCTTCCGGCGTCCCTTTGCCTGATGCGACGAGCACGTCGTACGTCATGTGCACCGCACTTCTGACCGAAGTCAGGCCGAGTTCGACCGCGACCTCCCGCAGTTGCTCCACGGAGCGCGCGCCCATGGCGCTTCCGTAACTCACGAAACTCACGGCTTTGTCGCGCCACTCAGCGCCGATGTAGTCGAGGGCGTTCTTAAGCACGGCCGGATATCCGTGGTTGTATTCGGGCGCAATCACAACAAAGCCGTCGGCCTCCGCGATTTTCGCCGTCCACTTCATGACCGAAGGGTCGGTATACGGCTGCTTTTTGTAGTTCGGCGTCTCGGCCTCGTTGAAAAACGGCATCGGATAATCCCGCAGGTCGAGCAACTCGACCGATACACCCTCTTTCTTCTTGAGCAGCTCCGCAATCCAACGCGCGGGTTTGTCGCTGAAGCGGCCTTGCCGCGTCGAACCGAGGATTACTTTGAGATTGAGCGGGCCCTTGGAATCATTCATCATACATGGTGCATATAAATCTCTCTGATAGTTCCCAATGATATCCTACTCACTTTACTTTGTAAAGTGAGTAGGAGTGTGATAGTGTGGTGTAATGTTACGCACCAAACGTCAGCGAAGGAAACTGTGCCCGCCTTGCCCCGTCGCGCGCGTCGCCGATCTCTTGGGCGACCCGTGTTCGCTCCTTATCATACGGGACCTTATGGCCAAGCCCTGCAGATTCGGCGAACTGCAAGACTCTCTTGCCGGCATGAGCAGCCGCACGCTCACCAACAAACTGAAGCGGCTTGAAAAAGACAAGCTCATCGCCCGTCACGCGCTCACAAAGCCGGTCCGCTCGTATTACCGGTTGACCCCGAAAGGCACCGCCCTCAACGATGTCGTAAAAGCCATGCGCTCCTACGGAAAAAAGTACCTCTAAGCGCCGGCACCCGCCCCACAACCCGCCAACAACCTATTTCCGGTGCAAGTTGGCGCTGTAGGCCATAAAGCCGGCCCCGAAGAACGCGACCCAACTGAACCACACGGGGATTACCCATCCTCCGATAACAGCGTCCCACCCCAACACGATGCGCGCGAGGTGCAGGAGCGCCACAATCGCAAAAATGCCGCACGAAACCGTCATGTATGACTTGTGATCCATATGATAAAGCTGCTAGTTGGTAATACCCAATTGTACCCCGCTTTCTGCGATGCCTGCGGATTATCCACCAAGCGCCAAAAATGATATCCTCTGCCTACCGCGGGCATCGTTCAGTGGCAGGACGACTGCTTCCCAAGCAGTAGACGCGAGTTCGATTCTCGCTGCCCGCACCATCACCACCAGAGCGCTTTTTTGATGCGTTCAAGCATCGTGGACGTGGCTTGCACGGGCTCGGATTTCGGCGGTTCCACGATAACTATCATCCGCTCGCCCTTGCCGGCAAGCGCGTATTGCTCGCGCAACGCCTCCTCCATGCCGCGGTCAGTTTGCAGATTCAGAATATCCGCCTTCAACTGCGTTTGCCGCGCTTGCAGGTCGGCGAGCCGCAATTCCGCCTGTGTGCGCAGTGCCGCAGACTCCCGCTCCTTCGTATAGGCACCCCACACGCCCCACGATGCGACGACCGCGAGAACGGCCAAACCGACGATGACCAGCCGTTTTCCGAACAGGCGCACCGGATCATTGCGTTGCCGTATTGCCATACGCGTATCGTACCACTATACTGATGGGGCAATGAGTTTCCTGTACCACAAACGTACGAAAAAAGCCCTCCGCATCATTTGGGGCATCGCCGCAGTAATCATTATATTCGGCATGGTCATATTCTTCGCACCGGGCGTCGTCAATATCTTCACAGGCTACTAGCAGCCTCGCTACGGGCCGACCCGCCTCAGTTATCCCGCACGACTTTGAGGAAAATCTCGTTGGGGATATCCACTTTGCCGCGCGCGAGCATCTTCTTCTTTCCGCGCTTCTGCTTCTCGCGCAGTTTCATTTTTCGCGTGATGTCGCCGCCGTACAGGTAGCCCGTCACGTCCTTGCGCATCGCGGATTTGCGGCGCGATGCAATGATGCGCCCCGCGGTCTTCGCCTGAATCTTCAACTCAAAAAGCTGGCGCGGCAATAGTTTCTCAAGTTTCTCCACGATAGCTTCGGCTTCGTGCTGTACGCGCCGGCGCGAAACGATGCGCGCGAATGCGGGCATTACCTCTTCGGCCACCAACACGTCCAGACGCACCACGTCGGCGTCGCGCAGACCGATGAGTTCATAAGAGAGCGAGGCAAAGCCCGAGGATACGCTCTTCAGCCGGTCAAAAAACCCCCGCATCAACTCCCTGAGCGGCATGCGCGCCGAGACTTTTGTTTTGCCGTCGGGCAAAGTCTCCGTATCTCCCACTTCGGCTTCATGGTCGTAGAGCAGTTGCGAAATGACTCCGAGGTACGCGGGCGGCGTGATGACGGCGACGTTCGTCCAAAGTTCTCGTATGCGCGTGACGCTCCCGTCGTCGGGGAAACGTGCGGGCGAATATACGTGTTCAACGGTGCCGTCCTGCTTTGTCACTTCGTACACCGTGGTCGGCGTGGTCACGATGAGGTTCAAAGAAAACTCGCGCCGCAGGCGCTCCACCACTATCTCAAGATGCAACATACCCAAAAAGCCGCACCGGAACCCCTTGCCCATTACACCGGAAGATTCCTCTTCGTACGAGAGCGACGAGTCCGAGAGCCGCAGACGCGAAAGCGACAGACGCAACTGCGGTAAATCGTCCTGTGATTCGGGATACACCGACGCCCAAATGACGGGCTCGGGTGCGCGGTAGCCGTGCAGTGCGGGGGCGGAATTCTTCACCGTGGTCACCGTGTCGCCCACGGCCGCGATGCCGGGGCGCTTGATACCGGTCACGACGTAGCCTATCTCTCCCTCGCCGAGCGAATCGCGCGCCTGCTCTTCGGGCATGAGCACGCCGACTTCAAGGGCGGTGAACGACGCCTTCCCCGCGATGAGTTGCAGCTCGTCGCCTTTTCGTATCACACCGCCGAAAATGCGCAGGTAGATGATGACCCCGCGATGGTCGGAGTAACCGAAATCGAACACCAGACCCTGCGTGCCGGAAGTGCCGGTTTTTGGCGAAGGCACACGGTCGACGACGGCATTGAGGAGTCCGGCGACTCCTTCCCCTGTTTTTCCTGAGCAACGCAAGACCGTCTCCTCGGGACAGTGGAGCAAGAGCGCGAGTTCGGCCACGTGTTCTTCCACACGCGCGTGCGGCGCATCTATCTTCGAGACCACGGGAATGATGGTGACCCCGAGCTCCTGTGCGACCGAAAGTACCGAAAGTGTTTGCGCTTCGACTCCCTGCGTCGCATCTACAAGAAGGATGACGCCCTCCACCGCGGTGAGCGCCCGCGAAACTTCATAGGCGAAATCAACGTGGCCGGGAGTGTCGATGAGGTTGAGGACGAACTCTGTGCCGCCCTTTTCCCACCGCATGCGCACCGGCTGCATCTTTATGGTAATGCCGCGCTCGCGCTCCAAATCCATGCGGTCCAAGACCTGCTCCTGCATGCGGCGCGGCTCTATCGTCCCCGTGAGCTCAAGCATGCGGTCGGCAAGCGTGGATTTGCCGTGATCAATATGCGCGATAATGCTGAAATTTCTGATGTGTGCTGCCATAGTTGTGTGCCGCCCCGGTGCTCCCTGCGCACGCCCTTACTGAAGCGTGGTCGGACTTCCCTCTTCCGCTGATGCAACGGCGCTTTCCGGTATGGGAATACGTATGCCGCGCAACCGTCCGAGCATAGATTCGGCGACTTCCGCATACTCGCGACTGCAAGTCCGGCGACTATAATGCCAAACGCACCCGCCGCAAAGCCTTTGGTGAAGACCGAGAACGTCGTTGACGCGAATGTGATGGGTCCGATGAGGGCAAGCAGGAGGTACGCGCCCGTTCCCGCACATACTGCCGCCACGGCGCTTTGCGCCCACGATGCCCACACCGCCGCGATAAAACCGCTGAAACGGCGCTCGAAATGAACGGTAAGAATAACGGCCCCGAGTATGGAGGTGCATGCATACGCGAAAGCGAGCGCGAGAACCGAGCTTCCGGGCACGTCTACCACGCGCAGTGCCTGTTGCACGACATACGCGACCCATTGATTCTGAAATACACCGAGCAACGCGGCTCCGAGCACGACCGTTGCAAGTGCCGTTGTGAGCGAGACAAAGAACGGCACGAAGGTGCGTCCCGCCGCGTAGTAACCCCGCACGAGCAAGAGCAGGAGCCCCTGCGCGACAAGCGAGACGGAAAGCAGTGCCAGCGCCGCGGATGTGAGCCGCGTGTCCGTCCAGTCAAACGCGCCGGTCCCGAGCACGACGCGCACCATGTATGCGCGCAGGACGATGATGAGCGCGGTCGCAGGGAGTGACCAGAAGACCACGTACCGGGCAGCCGTGGCGATGTGCGAGATGAATAGGTCGCGCTCGCCGCGCGCGAGCGCGGCGGCGAGCGTCGGGAATGCCGCGACGGAATACGATGCGCCCACGATTGCAAGCGGGACCGCCTGCAGATTGTAGGCGAACATAAAAATGGCGATTGAACCGGACGAGAGCGTCGCGGCGAGCGCCGTAAGTCCGATGAACGAGACCTGATTCATGGAAAGCGCGAGTGCCCGCGGCACGGACACGCTCATCGTCTGCCACAACACGCGCGGATTCCCGAGCCGGGGAAGCGCGCGGAAAAATCCGTCACCGAACACGGACGGTATCTGCACGCCCGCATGCGCGACGGCGCCCAAGACGACGCCGACGCCAAGCCCCAACGTCCCCCACAGCGGATAGAAAATCGCAATGCCGCAAATGATGCCGATGTTGTAGAGAAGCGGCGAGATGGAGTAGAGCGCATAGCGGCCGCGAATTTGGGTGATGGCCGCGAGGATGTTGGAGAGTCCCAACAAAACCGGCTGCAGCAGCATGAGGCGCGTCAACATCACGAGCTCCGGCAGATTCCCCGTTTTGTTGGGACTCGGAAAAAGCGAGGAAAGAAGCGTGGGTGCGACGAGTGCGGCCGTTCCCGCGGCGACGACCGCGAGCGCGGAAAATCCGATGAGAATGGTATCAATATATGCGCGCTGTTCCGCTCCTGACCTGCGCGACAGTTCGGGAATGAGGATATACACGGAGACCAACGCGCCCGTCGCCACGAAAATGAGGTCCGGTATGCGGAAGGCCGCGTAGTAGATATCGAGCGTCGTTGAAGCGCCGAAAGCGTGCGCGAGGAGTCTGTCGCGCAGGAGTGCAAGCAACGACGAGAGGAACGCGGATATCGCTATCACGTATGCCGCGGCATGAAGTCCGCGCACTTCGTACGACAAGAGACGCAGAGCGCGTCCGGTGAACGCTATCATACGCCGGTGTTCGCCCGCATCATGAGAAACGGTCGCGCGGCTTGACGGCGCTCTGAGAAAGCCCGGAATATCATAGCCCTCTAGTTACGCGTGGGCGGAGCGGGTGGAATGGGAGACTTGCCCGCGCGAAGTTTTGCAAGCGCCTCAAGCACGATGGACTGGTTCGGGTCGAGTGTATTCAACGCCTCAAACGCTTTCAGCGAATCGTCGTTGCGACCGAGCGCGGCATACGAAAGGCCGAGCACGTATTGCGCGTTTGCGTAACTCGGTTGAAGAGCGAGGGCCTTTTCGAGCGCCACGACCGCATTCGCGTAGTCCTCGGCGACATACGCGATGGAGCCGGCGTTGTACCACGCAAGCGGATCGTCTGAAGCGTTCTTAGCGGCGAGCGCCGCGGCGGCGAGCGCATCTTTCAGGTTGTTCTGCGAGGCGTATATTTGTGACGCCATGTAGTACGCGGCCGCAAAATCGGGCTTGAGCCGCACTGCGGCGGTAAGGTCCGCGAGTGCGGCGTCCGTGTGGTTCTCAAGAAGTTCGAGCTGCGCCAGGCGGAAGAGCGGCAGGGGGCTGGAGGGGTTCTCGGCGCGGGCGCGCTCGTAGGCGGCGCGCGCATTCTCGTACGCGCCGGCCACTTTCACACCCGCCAGTTGCTGGTAGAGACCCGCGAGTTGCAACCAATTTTGGTAATCGCCGCCGTTGATGGCGACCGCCGAAAGCCCGTGCTGAATGGTCTCCTGCAATGTGGCCTGCAGTTGCGCGCGCGCCGCGTCGTCTTTCGGATCACCCTTTGCCACAAGCTGCTGCAATTCGAGCAGGCCGAGTTCGACACCGGCGCGGTGCGCGCGCGCGTTTGAGGGATAGACCAAAAACGCGTTGCGTATGAGCGCCGACGCCTCCTGCACGTTTTGGGAGCTGTTGTATGCGGCGATACTGCGGTTCAAAAGCATCTCCGACAGAAGTATGCGGGATATGCCGACCAATGCGGCAAGCGCGGTAATGCCGAACGTAACAAGCGCGCACAGGTACGCCCCGCTCTGCCAACCGTCATTGCGCAAACCGAAACTTCGCGCTACTCCCCGCGACTGCGCCGCGCTCGCCACGAGCAATCCCGCGCTCACAAATACAAGCACGCTGATGGCCGGTCCCGGCACATAGAGAATATCAAAGGCGATGAGGTACAAGGTCGCGAGGCCAAACGCAACCGCAAGACGCATGTCCGGCGCCCCGCGGGCGTGCCGCACAAGCGCGCGTCCGGCAATCCACAGCAGACTGCAGACGAGCAAGAGCCACGCGAGAATGCCGAGAATGCCGGTCGTCACGAAGGAGGTGGGTATCGAGCCGACGCCTGCGTTGAAGTCCGTGTTCCAAAACGCCGTCTGATTCACGGTTACGGGCTTGTACAGACCCCACTCATGTCCGAATGTGTTGGGACCCGCGCCGAAGAAAAGCGTCGTCGGTTGTTTTAGTGCCTGCTGACCGATGGCGAACGTCCCCTGCCACGACGGCCTCACCTCTACGCTCGCCACGCGTATACGCGACGGCAGAGCGTTGTTGATGTAGGTACCGAACAACATAGCGACGAGTGCGAGTACGACGGTCGCGAGCCAGACACCGTGTGTCCCCCATGAAAAAATAAGGCGGCCTGCGCGCACGCGAGACGCCATCAACTCAACGCACAGCGCCACTACTCCCGCGGCAGCGACCGCCGCCCACACATCGAAGAAATTTGCGATGATAAGAAAAAGCAGAGACGCGAACACGACGACGTGCGACACATATCGCCACACGCCGGACATGGCCTCCCCTCCCCGCAAGAGCAGACCGAGTACGACGAAGAATCCGAGCGTGATGGCGAAGTCGTGCCAATTCCCCAGCGCATTGCCCGTTTGTCCCGCAATAACGCCGCCGAGACTGATTGTAGGCATCGCGAAGTGAACAACTTCAAGAGACAACAACGCGAGGGCGCCGACGTAAAGGGCGCGTACGGCGAGGATGCCTGCGCGCGGCGTGTGTGAAAATATCAAAGACGAAAGTGCGAGCGTGATGAAAAAGATGCATGCGAACGCGAGCGTATCTGGTTCGATGCCGACTCCGACCAGAGAGACCTGTTCGACGCCCGAGACGACGGCGGAAACCGCATACGCAAGCGGGAGGAGGAGGCCTGCGGCGAGAACAAGTGCACCCGGCATCCGGACGTTTCCTTCGCGAAACCGCGCAATCGCCCACGTCACCGTCGCGACCGCAAGCAGCGTCGCGACGAGCGAGACCTTTGCCTGTGCGAGCGTCACCCACGGGAGCGGCACGAAAAAGACGGGTAAAAGGCCGACAAGCAATATCATGCTCCACTCTGCAATCATGTCGTATCGTGATGTAGCGTTTCCCATACCCGTTTTGTGGAGTCAATTGTACCACATACCTACTTCCCGAACGCAAATGCGGTTATGTGGATTTATTGCCTCCGCTTCATGAGAAAAGAGAGTCCGTGAGGACTCTCTTTTCATCTCTGTACATCAACTTTGGCTTCGCCAAAGACGATTTGTTCGCCTCGGAAGTGGGAGTGCAAGCACTCCCACTTCACTCGGCTGCACTGCATCGATACTCGCTACGCTCTTTTTGTTTGCTTGGCTCGAAAACGAAAGCGAGCATCGCTTTCGCTTTGCTCGCCTTCGCTGCACAATATGGAGTACCATATCGACTTGCTCATTCGGGAACGAAAAAGCGGAGCTTTTTCGCTCCGCTCATTTCGCTGCATCGATAAGCCGGATTCTGTCGAGAGCAGCCATGTATCTGGGATGAATGTTGCCATTCACCTCAAGCGACTCTTTCGTCAGCTCCAATTGGTCGCCGACGAACACGGTCTTGCACAGAAGTAAGAATTTTGCCGTTGCACCCGTTCGTTTCCGAACGATTATTCCCGAAGGAATCCTTCCCCTTTCGGAGTCGGCGTCACTGTTCGCATCTCTCGCCTCGCGGCGGACGGGCG